>Ga0326728_10001048_pt1 | contig 100831 bp, 84 predicted proteins | sample MB3enrmetagenome_FD_207602 | JGI IMG/M metagenome (GOLD analysis project Ga0326728, IMG submission 207602) | Lab enriched peat soil microbial communities from McLean, Ithaca, NY, United States - MB31MN | ecosystem: Environmental > Terrestrial > Soil > Wetlands > Peat | place: USA: New York...
TGGATCTTGACGGTTTGCTCGGCGATGCCTAATTCGGCGGCAATCTGCTTGTTTAACCGGCCAGCCACGATATAAGGAAGCACTTCGGCTTCGCGAGCCGTCAAGGTAGCGAGAAGTATCTGTATTTTGAGGAGTTCCTTCTTGACCGCACCTTCCTTGCGGCTGCGCTCGAGCGCGTGCCGAATGGCGCTCAAGAGAGCTTCCTCGGTAAACGGTTTAGCCAGAAAGTCAACGGCACCGGCTTTCATAGCCTTAACACTGGTAGGTATATCCCCATAGCCGGTGATAAAAACTATAGGCAACAGCCTTCCCGCCTGGGACAGTGCCTGCTGTAGTTCCAGGCCGTTTAGACCTGGCAAATGGAGATCAATGACGAGACATCCCACCCCAGGACTGAAATCCGCATTCAGGAACTCCTCCGCTGAGACAAACCCCTGCACGAAATATCCGGAAAGCCCCAGCATCCGGCTGATTAGTCTTTGTACCGCAACGTCGTCATCCACCACAAAGACGACGGGGCCGGAAAGTTCCTGTGCCATATCCGTTCTACCCTGAACATTTCTCAGCAGTGGTCATGGAGCGCCGCATAATTAATCCTAGTAAAGTCATAGTGCGACTCTCCCATCGAACCGGAAGACCCACCAAAGGTTCGTCACCGAGCCATGCAAGTTATTTCGATTTAGATCGCCTGTCCCCCACTCAGTCCGGCGACAGATTACTGGCACTGCGTACGTTTGTTTTACACCATCGATATAGCCTAGCATCAATAAGAAATTTGTAAAATATTCACACCCCCACGGTGGGTTTCGCGCGCTTGAGTCAACGCACGGGATTGAGGGCTGCTGGACCCAGAACCTCGCGCACCTTTACCAGCAGGGATTCCAGGGAAAAAGGTTTGGCGATATATTGCTCGCTGGAACTGAGCAAGCCGCGGCTGGAAATAACGTCGGCCGCATAACCCGACATGTACAGCACTTTGATCTCGGGGCATAATCCTTTCAGCCGTTCCGCCAGTTCCTTACCGGTCATGTGCGGCATGATCACATCTGTCAGCAGCAGATGGATGGCGCCACCATGGCGCTCGACCACCTGGAGGGCTTTTTTCCCGTCAGCCGCCTCCAGAATTTGGTATCCGCTGGCTTGGAGAGCGTCCACGGCCAACCTGCGGACCTCCAGTCTATCTTCCACAACCAGTACTGTTTCCGTACCGTGCAGCAATTCGGGCGACTTTGTTTCCCCAGGGGCATCTATGGCCTGAATCTCTGCCTGCGGCAGGTAAATCTGGAACGCGGCGCCCTGCCCGGGTTCGCTGTGGACCGAGATCGCGCAGCCGCTTTGCCGCACGATTCCGTAAACCGTGGCCAAGCCCAGCCCGGTGCCTTTACCGTGCTCCTTGGTGGTGAAAAAGGGATCGAAGATACGCTCCTGGATTTCTTTTGCAATACCGGTTCCAGTATCGCTGACCTGCAGGAGGATGAAGGGTCCGGGTTTTGACCCCAGGATGGTAGCGGCCCCGGCTTCGCGGGTATCGAGATTCGTAGTCTTGATGATGAATCTGCCGCCATGGGGCATGGCATCGTGAGAGTTCGCGGCCAGATTCAGCAGCACCTGGTGCAGTTGCACAGGATCGGCCATAACCAGTCCCAACGCCGGGTCGAGGAGGGTTTCCATTTGTATATCCTCCCCTAACAACTGCTCGAGCATAACCTGACTCTCGTTGATCAGACGATTCAGGTTCAGCGGCTTCATTTCGAGCACCTGCGCGCGGCTGAAAGCCAGCAATTGCCGGGTTAGCGCCGCGCCTTGTGCGCCCGCCCGATGGATCTCGGCCGCCTGCTCGCGCAAGGGGTCACCCTCTTTCAGTTTGTCGAGGAGTAACTCGCTATAACCGCTAATGACCGTCAGCAGATTATTGAAGTCATGCGCAACGCCGCCTGCCAGACGGCCTACCGTCTCCATTTTCTGGGACAGCAACAACTGATTTCTGAGCTCGGCCTTCTCCTCCTCCGCCCGCTTGCGCTCGGTGACGTCATGTACGGTTCCGCGCAGGGTAACGGGCTTGCCGTCCTTATCCAGCAAAACCTCGGCCTGAGCCTGGATCACACGTTCGGAGCCGTCCGGCAAGACAATGCGGTATTCGATATCGTAGTCCGTGGTTCCATTCAGGGCATCGGCGAGCGCTTGCTGCACGCGCTGCCGATCGGCAGGATGGACGCGATCCAGAAAGCTGTCGAGAGGCTTCTCCAGTTGGCCACGATCGAACCCGAAAATCCGGCACGTCTCCTCGGACCAGCGCGCCTGATTTTTCCGGATATCCCACTGGCACGATCCGATACGCGCGATTCGCTGCGCGGCTGCCAGCTCGGCTTCGCTTTCGCGCACGGCCTGTTCCGCCTGCTTACGCCTGGTGATGTCGCGAGCCAGCCCAAGAAACGCGGGCTGTCCGTGGAGCATGATCTTGGTGACACTCAGCTCTACGGGAATCTCAACCCCATCTGCCCGAACGTGGAGGCTTTCGTACGTGCCGGCAGGAAACCCCTCCTGCAGACGGTCAGCAACTCTTTCCGCAAATTGGGGGGAAACAATATCAAAGACACTGAGCTGGAGCAGTTGGTCGCGGGTGTATCCGAGTTGGTTGCAGGCGGCCTTGTTCACCGCCAGGATTTGGCCTGGTTCGCTGAAAACCAGGATTCCGTCCGGGGCCAGTTCGACAATCGTTCGCAGCCGGTCTTCGCCTTCGGCAAGCGCGTGCTGCGCCCGCTTCTGGTCCGTCACATCGACGGCGACACCGATAAGCGCCGCTTGGCCGGTACTTGAATTTACGAACGGCACCTTGACGGTCTGATGAATCTGAGTCTGCCCGGAAGGAAGGCGAAAGTCCTCTTCGGCGATAAATTGCGCGGTGCCGCTATCAAGAACTTGCCGGTCTGCCTGCATGAACTGTTCCGCTTGCATCGGGTCGGCGGCAAACTCCCGCGTGCTGCGGCCTATCATCTGGTCCGGCGTTGCTCCGCAAGCCTCGGCACAGGCGCGATTCACCAGCAAGTAACGGCTTTCCCGATCCTTGGCAAAGATGAAGTGAGGCACCAGATCGATTACCGCCCGAAGAAAACGGCCGCTGTTTGCCAAGGCCTCAATGGCGGCAAATTGCCGCTCCCAGGAGTAGTAGATTTGTCCCCAGGCCAGAAGCGTGAAGAGCAGGAACAATCCCACCAACCCCCACATCCGGGCGGCCTCATGCTGCCACTCGGTGAGGTAATCCTGGGTAGCCAGGGCCACCACGACGATGAACGGGTACCCGGAGATTCTGCGAAAGGAGAAGGTGCGCTCCACCGGGTCCAGACTGGAGAGGGTGGTGTAGATGCCCTCGCTCCGGCCACTGTCGAACAATTCCCGAAACTGGCGGGTCACAACTTTTTGGCCGAGTTGGACATTGTTCACGGCGGAGACCGGATAGCGGGCCAACAGAGACAAGTCTGTGCTCCGCAGGACAACCAGCCCGTGCTTGCCGGTATCCACCAGAGTCAGCGCCTGGGTAAGATGCTCCAGGGTAACTGTGGCCAAAGTGATGCCGCCGAAGGAACCGTCCGGCCGATTGATGCGCCGCGCAACAATGATTGCCCATTTCCCCGTATAACGGCCGACCAGCGGCGCAGAGGTTACCAGTTCGGCGTGGGGATCATCGCGCAACCGCCGGAAGTAGTCACGATCGGCCAGGCTAACCTTGATGTCCGGGTCCAAACCCGTTCCGTAAACTCCTTCGCCCTGGGCGTTGGTTATCCGAAGGTCATAAATCGCCGGGACGTAACCGGACTGCTGCGCAATAAAAGCGTCGAGCGCTTCCCGGTGAATTCCGTTGCCGGCAATTTCCCGCTCCGCTTCGCCTTTTACCGCCAGCAAGGCCAGATTGATCTGGTTGATTGTGCCCACCAGGTTTTGCTCGAGCACTTGGCAGAGATTTCGAGCGGTAGTCTCCGCCTGCAGGCGGTATTGGTGCCGGCTGTAGCGCAACGAGGAACCGGCCATGACGATGACGAACAGATCTACCGCGAGCACCCCTAGTGCCAGTACAAAGGGGAAACTGGTCAGAAACCGCCTTTGAGATGCAGGGTCCAAATGCAACACCATACCTCGTGGCTTACCGGCAATCGTCAAGGTTAATAAATAACTTTTGTTCTGGCCCGCTAAGTTGTCATCCATAGAATACTGCGACGGACCAGAAGAACCGTGCACCTAATTCCAGGGCGACTCTACATTGGCACTTGGCTGACCGGAAGCACTGGCCGGCACGCGCAAAACTTCGCTCACTCATAAGGTCTGGTTTGGCATCGCGCGTCGCCAGCAATGACCGGATCCGGCAACACACAATATGCGTCCGAAACCAGGAGGCGCAGCTTCTGGAAAGTTTCACACCGGAGAGCAGTTTAGGGTACCCCACGTTCCCATGCGGAAGGACGCAAGAGAACCTTAACCGCGTCCAGGGAATACCTTAGAGGAGGCATAACGCCCATTTACCCGGTAAAAAAACAAGCTCCCCGGCATCGGACCCGGCCTATGTGGTTTGCGTTTCCCCCCTCGCTAGCGAATAGTAAAATGCGAACCATTCAGCTGAGGCTACAGAGGACATCCCGGCTTCCACCGAGTCGGGTGCGCACAGGAGGCGGTGGTTATGACGAAAGAAGAAGAGGCCAAAACCAAGAAAACGCGTCGCGAGTTCTTTAAGCAGGCAGCCGTTGCCGGCGCAGCCGTGGCTGCCGGAAGTGTCGTTCCGCAGGCTGTGGCGGCTACGCCGCACAGGAAATGGGATAAAGAGGCGGATATTGTGGTGGTTGGCGCGGGCGCGGTCGGCCTGCCGGCTGCCATTCGGGCGCGGGAAGACGGAGCTTCCGTGATCCTGCTGGAGGCGCAGAAAGATGTGGGAGGGCACGCCATCGTCAGTGGCGGAAACGTCCCTCTGGGCGGCGGCACCAGCGCCCAGAAGAAGTACAACATTGCGGATTCCCCCGACCTGCTGTTCGCCGATCTGACGGATTGGTCGGTAGTAGAGCCGAACGGCTTTCCCGATTACCGGTACAACGACAAAGAGATTATTCGCGCTTTCGCCGACAATAGCGCCCCGACCTATGAGTGGTTGGTGGCGCACGGAGTCATTTTTGTGAACAAGTCGCCGGATGAATTCGGCGGCCGGTCGGTGGGGAACTCCGTTCCCCGCGAGATGCACACCGCGGCTATGGGGTGGGTGCAGGTTTCTACCGGGAAAGCTTTGCCTCCTTCGGTTCAGAAGATAACCTCGTCGGGCATCGGTCTGATTCGGCCACTGGAAGCCTGGGCGCGCAAGCTGGATATACCGATCCTGCTGGAACACAAGATGACCGGCGTCATACGTGAAAACCCCACATCCGGGAGGGTGACGGGGGTCACGGTGGAAAGCAAGGGCGCCAAATTCAACATTCGGGCCCGGAAGGCCGTCATCCTGGCCACCGGAGGCTCTACCGGCAACGTGAACTTCCGCCGTATTTTCGATCCCCGGCTTACCGAGGAGTATAACGGCGTGGCGGGCGAGCCATGGTCTTTTCAGGATGCCAGCGGCGAACTGGCGGCCATGGCCATCGGGGCTTCGCTCTGGGGGGCCTATAACCAGGTGGGAGAATTCGGCTTCAATATCACCAAGGTGGGGATGATCGGTTGCCAGTATGGTTACCGGAATTTGCAGTGGATGCCGGGTAGTCCGGTCTTCCATCTCGCCCGGGCTTCCGGCCTGAAGGTGGGGGACTGGCAAAACCTCATCCTGGTAAACCAGGCCGGACTGCGTTTTTATGATGAGACAGCGGAACAATTTTCCGCCAATGACTTCAATTCCATTGTCCCCTACATCCAGGGAAGCCACCGCAATCTCTCGACCGTAAAATTCGATCCGCACGCGATGAATTTTCTTAATGCTGCGATGGCGGGAACCGGACGGTCCGTCAACGGAGGCGGACCCATCTGGGCCATCTTCGACGCGGCGGCCGTAAAGCGGGAGAAATGGAATCCCACGCCTCCGAATGTGGATGTCGACGCGGGATACTTTTTCTCGGCGAATACCATCGCGGAATTAGCGGGAAAGGCGGTTATGAAGTTTCAGCCTAAGGGGCTTCCCGCCGCGGCTCTTCAAGCTACGGTGGCCAGGTACAACTCCTTCGTGGATGCCGGCAAGGACGCCGACTTCGACAAACCTACCCCCCGCTACAAAATCGAAACGCCTCCCTTTTATGCGGCCTAGGCTACACCTTGTGTCCACGATACGCGAGCCGGACTCAGGATCAACGCGCAGTGTCAGGTAATGGACATGAATGGGCAAGTGATCCCGGGTCTGTACTGTGGAGGCGAATCAGCCGGCGGATTCAGCCAGCACGGCTTGGCGCGCTGCACCGTCCAAGGCCTCATCGCCGGCGCCCACGCGGCTACCGGGAAAGGCCAGGTGTAAATCGCCTACGATTGAGGGAACAACCGCGTCGGAGCAAACTCATCGTGCCTTAGGATCTCACTCCCGGTGAAGCGGCCGCGGGCGGTTTTTACCAGGCAGTCCATAATCCTGTCGCCGGCCTGCTCCAACGTGATTTCCCGCGTCATGACGCCGCTGACGTCGACGTCAATGTGTTCCGGGATAAGCCGGCAGGCTTTCGGATTGGCGCAAATCTTTACCACCGGATTGATCGGATTGCCCAGATTGTTTCCCCTGCCCGTAATAAAGACGTTGATGACGGCGCCGGCCGCCGCCATGGCCGTAACCAGGTCAGCGGCGGCGGAGGAGGTGTTCATGAAGTGAAGGCCGGGTTTTGCCGGGGCTTCCGCCGTCTGCAAAACTCCGGAAATCCTGGCTTTGCCTATTTTGGCAATGGTGCCGATGGCTTTTTCCTCGATGGTGGTGATTCCGCCCGCAATGTTGCCTTGCGTAGGTTGCGATCCCAGCAGATCTTCCCCATGGGAGAGAATCTCGCCAAGGTAGCGGTTGAATATCTTCAAAAATTGCTGGCTGAGTTCGGGGGTGGCAAAGCGCTCCGCGACCAGATGTTCAGCGCCAGTCATTTCCGGGGTCTCGCCAAACATTACAGTGGCGCCCATATTGACCAGACGCTCACACACCACGCCCGCGGCCGGGTTTCCGGCCAAGCCGGAAGTCGTGTCCGATTCGCCGCACTTGAAGCCAAAGGTCAAATCCTTCAGGTCCGCCTCCTTTCTTTCCAGGCCGGTGGCGAAGCGAACAAACTCCACTGCTTTACGCGAGGCTTTCTCGATAATGGCCAAATCGCCGTGCTCATCGGTCCAGAAGCAGGCGACCGGTTTGCCGCTACCGGAGATGCCGTCTGCGACCTTTCTGGTCCAGTTGGGTTCGATCCCGACTAAGATTACGGCCGCCACGTTCGGATTTGTGCCGGTTCCGATCAAAGTCCGGAAATGCAGGTCGAGGTCAGCCCCAAATTGCATACGGCCGTACGGATGCCCGATGGCCAGAGTCCCGGCAACGTTGTTCGCCACCGCGCGGCATACCGGGTAGGAAACCGCGTCGAGGGGCAGCAGCAGGACATAATTGCGAATGCCGATTTTTCCGTTGTCACGATGGTAGCCGAGAATAGTTGTATTCATGATCCTTCCTTTTGGCTCAAGCGTGTGCCGGGGCCGCCTGCGGGGCGGCTGCCGGTTGCTCGTCGCTCTCGATCCGGCCAAGCAAAAATACGGTGAAAACCGCGGAGAGAATGTTCGCCGTTCCGGCCACGATGAAGGCCACGGTAAAGCTGCCCGTCGCGACCACAAGGAAGCCGGTGATCATCGGGGAGAGAATCCCCGCCAGCGATCCTGCGGTATTCATAATGCCGGCCAGGGTGGCCGCCTCCCCGCCCCGTGCGAGCTCGGGAGGCACCGTCCAGAGCATTGCGCTGAAGGCACATTCCAGCGACACCACAAAAACCAGGAGCCCTACCACCACGCTGGGCGACGATATCCAGTTCAACATGACGATGCTGGCGGCGAATACCTGGCAGAGAACCAGCGGAAGCTTTCGGGCTATGGTCCTGCTGTGCCCTCTGGCCAGTAAGTGATCGGAGAACATGCCAATCAGCGGCGGTACTACCATTCCAGCAACCCAGGGGAGCGAGGCGTAAACCCCCATTTTCAGGATGGTGAACTTCCGCTCGATGACCAGATAGCCGGGCATCCAGGCGACAATCAGATAGGCCATGTAGTCGCAGAAGAATTTGATAATCACGATCGCGACTGTATTTCGCCGGGAGAGCATGCTAAGGATCACCGCGCGATCCATTTTTCTTACCGGTGTGCCAACTTTTTTTTGCTTGGGGAAAGTCAGCACCCAAAGCAGCGCCCAGGCCAGGCTTGCGGCCCCCGAGAGATAGAAACTCATACGCCAACCCCAGCGGACCAGGATGGCAGCAATGAGCATCGGACAAATCGCCAGGCCCAGCCGGTACCCCGCCATGGCAGTAGCCATGACCGTGGCCCGCCGTTCTGGAGGAAAATATTCATTCGCCACTTTGGAATTGATGGGGAAAACGGCCGATTCTCCAACGCCTAGCCCTAAGCGGCAACCGATCAGGGCCACGAAGGAGCTGACCGCTCCGGTAAGCATCGTGGCGGTGGCCCAGAGGGCGGAGGCAATTCCGTAGATCTTCCTGGGCCCGTAACGGTCGGTAAGGATGCCAGAGGGAATATTGCACAACAAGTAGCTCCAGAAAAAAGAGGAGAAAATAATGCCCATGATCCCGGCATTGATGTGCAGATCCTTCATCATGGTGGTCGAGGCGACGGAAATATTGCCTCTGTCAATGCCGAAGATCAGCATCCCCGAAAACAAAAGGAATACCATCCATAGTCTGGAGAAACGGCCCATTCCTCTCTCCTGTGTGGAACGTTCGGCGCTCAGGCTGCAGACCGGCTTAGAGTTCTCCGCTTAATCGTGTGAACCGAGAATAGCATCAGAGCTCGCCGGAAGAGGATCGAAAAAACATCCAGCGCAGAGACGCAGAGCCGCAGAGAAAATTTGGGAATGGGGATTGGGGATTTCCTACCCAGCTACGTCCCAAGGATCCGTTGCATCCGTAATCCTGGTTCCTAAATCCTGAATGTTCCTCTACGTCTCTGCGCTGGGTAGTTACTTCCGAGGACGGCAGCGCTACCAAACCAGCGGGCCACCGGGATCTCTATCTAGCCAAGGACTGGCCGATCTTGAATTCATTAACCACTTTTCGCAGGTCGAAGGCCAGACTTGACAGATCCCGGCAGGCCTTGTCCGATTGCTGTGCGCCCTTGGCGGTTTCGGCGGTTAATTTGGCGATTTGTTCCAGGCTGCGGGTCACTTCTCCAGTTGCGCTGGACTGCTGGGTGGCGGCGGTTGCGATCTGGGCTACCATTTCCCCCACCTGTGCGGCAGACGCGATAATTTCGCTGAGGGAGGAGCCAGCCTGGCGCGTGGTTTCGACGCCTGCCTCCACCTTCTTCGTCCCCGCGTGCATGCCTTCCACGGCGGTGCGCGTCTCCTGTTGGATCGCAGAAATCATGCCGGTGATTTCCCGGGTTGCCGTGGTGGTCCGTTCCGCCAGTTTGCGCACTTCGTCGGCAACCACGGCGAAGCCGCGTCCCTGGTCGCCGGCGCGGGCGGCTTCGATGGCCGCATTGAGCGCCAGCAAATTGGTTTGATCGGCGATATCGTCGATTACGCCGATGATCTTGCCGATCTGGTCGGAACTGCTTCCCAGGGCCTCGATCTTGCGTGCCGTCTCGCTTACGGAGGCGGCGATCTCTTGCATTCCGGCCAGGGTTGCTTCGACCACGCGGCCGCCGGTGTGGGCGGTTTGCGACGCCTGGCGCGCGGTTTCCGCCGCCCGATTGGAACCGTCCGAGATCTGCCCCACCGACGATGCCATCTGGTGCACGGCGGTAGAGACCTGCCGGGATTGTTCTTCTTGCCGGTTGGCAGCCTGCGATTGTTGCGCCACCGTCGCCGATATTTCCTCGGCGGCAGAAGCCACGTGTTCGGCGCTGGTGCTCACCTGCTCGAGGATGCCGGTGAGGCTGGACTGCATGTCGTTTATGGCCCGCACCAGATCGCCGATTTCGTCGTGGCTGCGGACGGCCAGTTCCGTCCCAGTTAAGTCGTGAGCCGCAATTGCCTGGGCTCGGTCCCGGACTTCCGAAATGTCGCGTACGACGCGACGGCTGATGATGACCGCCGTAGTGCTGCCGCGAGCGAGCGCCAACAGGGAAGAGAGGCCTAGCATGAAATATGCCGAGTGTTCTGCCGCCGCCAGTTTCTTTTCATCCGCCTGGGCCAGCTCCGTCATGCTCTGGACCATTCCGTCCAGGGCTTCTTTGACTCGATAACTGATCGCGATCAGACCTATGGAGATGTGGTCGGAGGCTAACCGCAGGCTATCGGGGCCGGGTTGGTCCCGGATTACCATCACATGTTCCTGTTCTCTGCGGAGTTCAGCCAGCCCGCTTTCCGCGGCCGCAAGGCGGTCCTGGTTGGCTTTAAGGGTGAAATGCGCGCTCAATTCCTTCAACGTCGCCAGGTCGTTACGTATGCCTGTCCAGGGCACTTCCCAGTCTTTTCTGGCTTTGGCTTTGGCTTCGGGATCGTCGGCCCTCAGAATGCAGTCTCGAATCCGGGCAGCGGACAGAGTGATGTTGTTGGTCAGATTCTTGGCGCAGATGATCTCCGGGAATCTGAGTTCCACGAGGGTCTTCTCGATCGCCCGCATCTCTTTGATCCTGAGATAAGTCAATACCGCGCTGCCGATCATGAGCGCAAGGACGACACCGAAGGCCAAGCCAAGCTTTTTTTCCTAGCGACAACGTCATCTTCGCTCTCCGCAATCCGCTCTGACGGGTCCTGCGGCGTCCCGGTGGGCGCGGATCTGCACTCGCCGCGAGGCAGTACACCGCCTAGAGATATCTATCGGAAAAACCAGGGAAAACCTTCAGCGAAATATGAGCGGGTGGGGAAGCCGCGTGCTAGAACGTAAATGCCAAGCCGCCGCGCAGCGAGCGGGCGGACTGAGTGAGGTAGAGAGCCCGACCTCCCTCGCCGACTATCGGTACGTATCCCTGGGCCAGCAGGTTACGGACATCGACCAGGGCTTCCATGCGTCCAGGCATAAATCCTGTTCCCGGAAGCGGTTGCCGCAGGAAGAAACTCAAATAAGGATCCGCTTGTCCGGGCGAGGTATTGAACATGTCCACCGCCGTCAACGGGCAGTTGCCGCCGCTGATCCAGCGATAAGACGCGATCCAGCTAGTATGGCTCATGGGGAGGGTGCCCGACATTTTGTAAGCCACCGAATGGCGGCGTTCGGTGGACATGTTGGAGCGTAAGTCTGCCCAGCTCAATGGCGCCGCTTCGGCCAGCGTCAGCACCCCACCGTATCCGTAATCGATTGTTGCCGTCAGGTTATCAGCAAGCTTGCGTTGCACGACCGCGCGCACGCCGTTGGCATGGAGATCGGGACCATTCCAGGTGAACGTGCCCGCATAAATGTCAGGCAGGAACTGGCCGCTGTCGGTGGTGACCGAGCCCACTCCCGTGAGCGCCGGGTTCGAAATCCGATCGCTATAGACGCCAAGCTGGACATTATTGTCCCCAAAGCGGCGGGACAGCGAGAGTTCGTGATGGTGGGCGTGTTCAATGACCGGACTGAAATTCGCCAGAGAGACGCGCGGTCCCGATTCGCTCAGATCGGCGGGCGCGCTGTCAAAACCTTTCCAGTCCCGGGTGTCGGGTACGGATGTGGCGTACCGATATTCCAGAATTGTATCGGAATTGAGATGAAAGCGGGCGGAGCCGAATGGCTGGGCGGCTGTAACGTGCCCCACGAACTGAATCGCCTGGTATTCACTGCCAAAGCGCAAATCGGCAAAATCGGCGACGGAAAAATTGTCCGATAGAGAGAGCGCCAGTGCCTGCAAGGCCAGATCGTGGGCGGCCATGTCGGCGGTCGCAAAGCGGCGCATGGTGATGGCAATCTCCGGCTCGGAACCGCTGGGCATTACATTCGAGTACGAGGTACGCACCACGCCAGTGGGACTGCCGTTGTACCCGAGATCGCCGCCGAATGCCAGCGTGCCGGAGCTGAAGACCGAGCGTTCCACCTTAAAGGCGGTGGTCATATCCGACGCCCCCGCACGCCGCGCATCGGAATTGGTCAGCAACATTACGCGCGCCTTCAGCGTCTTTTCCCCATTGTCGCCGCTGGTAACCACCCATAAAGGCTCATCTTCGAAGACCCGGAGAATCGGGCGATTGGCGGTGGAACGAAGCGTCCACTTCCAATCGTCGTCGTCGGCACTGGTGCGTTTGCGCGCGGGCAACATCTGGACCGCCTCGAACAGCGTCATGAGCGTGAAGTCCACGACCAGACTGGCGCCGGATTTCAGCGCTACTCGTTCGCGCAAAGCGGGCAGGAAGGAGGGGGCGGAGACCTTTACGTAGTACGTGCCCGGGGTAAGGTTTTCGGCGCGGAAGAACCCTTTCACATCGGTGAAGGCGGTGGCGACCGGCATCAGCGAGCTGGTGAAAAACTGAACCGTAGCTCCCATCTGCGCGATCCCGCCGGAATTTCGCACCGTGCCGGATATGGCGCCAACCGGCGCAGGAGCTGCCCACACGGGCGTCACCAAGGCCATGGCGATAATCACCAGAACGAGTTTTTGGGTCATTCCTCACCCCCCACTCGCGCCGTGGAAACTTGCCTTCCGCGGCTGGGCTTGCCATCCCGGCCCATGGCTCCGGACAGGCCGAGTATACCTTTATATTGCGGCTTACTCCACCGCAAAGCGTGCGGTAGGAGTAATGGTCTGTTTGGAAACCTTATCGTCTATTTTGATACTAACCTGGTAAGTGCCCGGTGCGACACTGGCCAGGGGCAGGGTCTTTTTTAACGTTACCTGCTCGCCTATATTACCCATTTGCGCCGTGCTTTCAACAGCATGCACAATGGGTTGGTTGGTAGCAACATTCACCACATTGTATTCAATCGTAGCGTCCGGCTTGTGCGTCTGCTGGTCGACCGCAAGGTTGTAAACCTGCATCCAGATGGCGGCCCGCTGGTCTCGCTTGAAAACCGCCGGGCGGCCGTCGGAGGGCGACACCCGGGGGCGCACCTTGGTATCGCCGATAATAAAGTTGCCCGTGCCGACTTGCCGGCTGGCAACCTTCTCCATCTGGTCGGCAAGGATCAACGAGGACGCGCTGAGGTGATCCTCGCTGAATTCGGGTACCATAATGCCTTTGCTCCAGGTGCCGGTCCGGTCGCCGTTTACGTCTTTCACCACCAGATCCAGGCGATAGCGTCCCGGCCGCAAGGGCACGGCCTTCCAATACACCGATACCTGTGCGAGGGTTCTCGTGAACAGATCCGCCGGCGTATCGATCTGTACCGAATCTTCAAACGTTTGGGCGATGCGTCCGGACAGAGTGGTAAGCCGCCCGAAGATGTTGAGGGTGGCGCGCTGCACACCGTCCTTATTGACAAAGGTCACATCCCGGTTCTGCACTTGAAGGGTAATCGGCGTCAAGACCGTATCGCCCGTTACCTTTATAAAATCGGCACGAACATCGAATGGCAGCAGGTTCATGCTGATCTTATGGGTGACCACGGCTTCCAAATCCTTAAATTTGACCGCCGGCGGGCGGTTCAACTTGGCGTAGGTCTCCAGCCGCTCGAACTCTTTGCCCGTATTCATGTCGCTGAACGGTCCCAAGCCCAGGTTCTCCAAGCCGTTACTGTTCGTAAAGCGCGAGGTCTTGTCGGCCAGGCCCATTGCCTCCCACTGGGTCAGCCCGGCGTTCGGCACGCGCAGCAGCGCATCTTTCTCCGAGCGATCAATTGTCATGTGGTAGTCGCCGCACATGCAGGTATCGACAAATTCGATCTCGACCTCCTGCCCGATTCCTTCCAGGTTACGGTATCGCCAGGTTTCAAACGGAAATGTCGAGGTCGTGCCACCCCCCTCGGATGAAGGTCGATCATAGGTGCCGCCGGCGGGATGGGCGTCGATTTGGTCGGGAGGACCGTACATTATGTACATACGTCCCCGGTCTGTCCTCCAGCCGGGGATACCGGCCGCGAAATGCTCGTTGGCGTAGGCAATGCGGCGATAATGTTCCTCTTTAAATTCGTTCTCCGGGGTGTCGGGAGTGGGGTCGCGGCGCAGCCAGAATTGCTCGATGAACTGGTCCCGCTCCTCGTCGTTGGAGAGTTGCATGAAAGTCCGCTTCTCTTCGTCGGTGATGATCCAACGAACATCTTCGTCCAGCCACTTCTTGTAAGTCTTGCTAACCTCAGCCTTGAACTTCTTGGCCTGTTCCTTGCGTACGCTCGCCGAAACAGGCCGTTTTAGCGGATCCGGCGCCTGATCCTGCGAGCTTGCAGATGGACTCTGCTGTTGGGCTGGACTAGCGGGCGTATCGGCCGCATTTTGTGCCGCGACATAAAAAGAGCCGGAGAGTGTCCCCAAGACCAACAGGCACAACAGTTTTTGCGCATTAACCAAAGACATCGTAGCCGGCCCTGTCATGGAGAATTACTGGTTGCCTCATTTTAGGTTTTACTTCGTGCAAAAACAAGAGAAGCACACATTCGGCGAGCAATTGGCGGAATGCGCTAAGTGATTCATTTCAGGCCGAAAATACAGATGTCCACCCTTAGATCGAGGGTGCTTGGTGCCGCCCCGGATGTATCCGTTTTTGGGCAAAAACAGCACTGCTAATCCCATTCTGCTCGGTTGATCTCCACCCCCCAAAGATTTTTGTTCCGGTCCACAATTTTTTGCCCTTTCGGCTGTTTCACAAACAGAAGAGAAGCAGGAAGCCGGCCATGTGGTTTTGATGATGCACGCGGCTGTGGAAAGAACAGGGGCCCGCCAGTGATTCGAAAACATCCAGACCGCTGGAGAAGACGATGAGCCAAAACAGCACAAGGGAGATGGCGGACAGAGAGCCGGAAACCGCAGTGCAAAGCGGCAGACAGAGCAAAATCCGAACCGCGAACCGGTACGGCCGCATGGAGTGGGCCGGCGCATTCGGCGACGTCGGTACGCTGATCCCTTTTGTCGTCGCTTATATCACGATCGTCCATGTAGACCCGCTTGGAGTGCTGTTCATGTTCGGCATCTGCAAAATTGCCGCCGGCCTTTATTACCGAACCCCCATGCCCATTCAGCCCATGAAAGCGATCGGTGCGGCGGCCATTGCCGGCGGCATAAACCCGGCGGCATTGTTCGGCTCGGGACTGACGACGGGCTTGTTCTGGTTTATCGCGGGCATAACCGGCACCCTTAAGTGGGTGACCAAAGTGACGACTAAGCCGGTGGTTCGGGGGATCATGCTCGGTCTCGGGCTGTCCTTTGTTGTCGAAGGGGTGCGCCGCATGGCGACGGCGCCTCTGCTTGCCGGCATTCTCCTGGTCCTGACCTATCTGCTGTTGAACAACCCCAAAATACCGGCAATGTTTGTATTGCTGGTAGCGGGCTTTGTCGCGGCGGTTATCAGAAATCCTCAGTTGCTGCAGGAGCTGAGCGGAATTCACGCCGGCTTCAAGCTTCCCGTTTTTGCCCTGCGTGGCCTGACCTGGGAGGACGTGCTGCAGGGAACATGGCTTTTTACCCTGCCGCAGATACCCTTGACCCTGGGGAATGCGGTGGTGGCGGTAGCGGCCGAAAACAATGAACTGTTCCCCGATCGGCCGGTGACGGAAAAAAAGATGGCCATCTCTCAGGGCATCATGAACCTGGTTGCCCCCTTTTTCGGCGGCGTTCCCATGTGCCATGGAGCTGGGGGCATGGCCGGACATGTGCGCTTCGGCGCCCGCACGGGCGGCGCGTTGGTTATCCTTGGATCGATCGTGGTCACCATCGCCCTGTTTTTCAGCGATTCCGTATCGCTGCTCTTCCGGATTTTTCCCGATGCGGTCCTGGGCGTAATCCTGTTTTTTGCGGGGGCCGAGTTGGCCCTGGTGGCAAGAGATATCGGCGACCGGAAGATCGATTTCTACGTGATGCTGGTGGTGGCCGGACTGGCGATGTGGAACATGGGCGTTGCCTTTGTCGTGGGCGTCGCTCTTGATAATGCACTGCGGAGGAAGTGGATCACGATCTGACTTGCGAAGGGTCCTGGTAGTGGCGCATTTTATTGGGAAGGGGCAAAGAAAGATTCCCTATGGCCGATCCCGAATACGCCTTAATCAGAGCCATCGCCGCAGGCGACCCGGAGGCGTTTGAGCGCCTGGTAGAGCGATATCAGAACCCGCTCTGCAATTTCATCTATCGCTATTTGGGAGACCGCGCCACCGCCGAGGATATTACCCAGGAAGTCTTTATGCGGGTCTATCGATTTGCGCCCAGATTTGTCCCCACAGCGCGGGTTTCTTCGTGGGTATTTCAAATTGCGCGCAATCTTGCCTTGAATGAGATCGAAAGGCGCCGGCGGGTGCGCGTGGACGAAACGGCGGTGAACGGAGAGTCAGGATACGCTGCTTGGCGTTCTCCGGCAGTGCCGGCAAGTTCCGATTTGGAGCAGGAGGTTATCGGAGCCCTCGGGGAACTTCCGGAAAATCAGAGGGCGGCCTTCCTGCTGCGAGTGAATGAAGGACTTTCTTACCGGGAAATCGGCGAGATCCTGGGTGTGTCCGTGCAAAGCGTGGAGTCGCTTCTCTTTCGCGCGCGCCAGCGGTTACGTGCGACCCTGGGGCCTAAACAGGGAGACTGAACTCTTGAGGACGATTTTCGCTGTGTTGCGAGTGGTGTATGGACCTGCGGTCCACTTATGATGAAAACGCATAGCTGTGTAGCGCTGGTCTCCAGGCCGGCTGTGCTGGCGGCGTCCACGCCGGCAGCATACCTGTGCGCGGACCTGGAGGTCCCCGCCACAGCCGGTCTGGAGACCAGCGCTACGTTCTCGAAGGAGTCGAGGTGAGCGTCCAAAAATGAATACCAAGTCTTTTCTTGTTGGTGCCGCGTCTGGTCTGGCTGTGGCGGCTGGCTGTGTGGCCGGGATGTATCTATCTCTGAGGTGCTCTCGAAAGCAAGCTGTCAACGTGAGAGGCTATCTTGACCTTATCCCCGACCTCACCGCCAAGCAGCGCAATCAGGTAGAGGAGATCCGAAAAACCTTCCTGCCGAAGGTCGACGCGCTACGCCGGAACATGCGCTCACGCAGAGCGGAGCTGGCAGAGTTGCTCTTTGCCGATGCCGCCGACCGAGCCAGACTCAGTTCGGTGGTTGAGCAGATCATTCAGCACCAAGCGGAGTTGGAACGGGGGGTCATAGAGCATATTCTGGAGGAAAAGGAAATTCTTACGCCTTCGCAACAGCGGCAATTCCACGACATTATCGTGGCTCAGTTTTCCTCCGGGGGAGTCGGTATTCATGATCTACGCCGGCGTTCGTCTGGATTCCGGCAAACGGCGGGAGAAAGGTGCGAAGCCGGCGGTGAAGGAGCAGGGAACTCGTAACTAAGGGAGAACCTTCCATGCAGTGTAATGAAGCCGAGGCGCGATTTTCAGCTTATATCGATGGGGAACTGGAGGCGGGGTTCAATGAGGATTTGACCGCTCATCTGTGCCAGTGTCTCCACTGCCGGGAGGTATTCGACGAGCTGGAGGCATTTGACGCCAAGTTGCGGCGCTTGCCTCAAGTTCAGCTGGGCCCGGAGTTTTCCCGCCGGATGGTTACGCTTGTAAACCGCCGCCCCGGCCCGCCGGAATGCCAGCCTGCGGCGGTAGGTTCCTCCGGGCTGCTGGATAGCCTGGTTGATTTGTTTGGGCTAACCCGCCGTGCAGGCGACAATCCGTTGGATGAGTTCGGTGACTTTCCTCCCCTAACCATCGGTTCGGCCTACTTCAGCATCTTCGGGTATTCAGGAGACTAGAACTCGTCTAGTTAATCAGATAAGTTCCGGCTTGTATCACGGGCACGGCTTTCAGCCGAGCCCGGATGTGCAGCACCCCGCCGGCAAAGCTTCCTTTGCGTCGTGTGCATCCGCTGCGTCGTGTGCATCCGCCGGGAGCGATACTGAGCGAGCCTCAACCCTGCCGGGCGGCACCGGCCTCGCGCAACGCTCTCAGGATGGCAATCTGCTTCTGGTCACGAACCCTGCCCAGTTCTTGGACATTACTGCCGAAGGCCTGGTTGGCTTGCTCCGACATTAATCCGATCGTCGCCTCGTCCAAGTGGGCCGTTCCCGATTCGCTCCACAGATATTCGAATGGCGGACCAATATGTTCCAGGAAGTGCTTCAACCCGCCGGCACCGCCGCCGCAATGAAAGCTTTGCAGGGGTCCGGCGGCCGCCCAGCGCAGCCCGAGAGAATTGGTTACTACGTCGTCGAGTTCGTCTACCGTCACCACCCCTTGGCTGACCAGGTAGATGGCTTCCCCCAGAATGACCGCTTGCAGGCGGTTGGCAACGTGTCCCCCAATCTCCTTGTGCAGAGCTATGGGCTTCTTGCCGATGGCCTTGTAGAAAGCCAGCGCTTCCGCGACCGCGGCCGGGTCGGTACGTTCGCCGGGCACGACTTCGACCAAGGGAATGAGATAGGGAGGATTAAACGGGTGGCCGATCAACATGCGGCGCGGATGGGGCATATCGCGCGAGAGGTCAGTCGCACGAAACGTGGAACTCGAGGACAACAACAGCGCCCGGGGGCTGGCTTTGCGGCCGATGCGCGCCCAAACCTCCTGTTTCATGGCCAGGTTCTCCGGGCCGCTCTCCTGTACCAGATCCGCTCCTTCCACCGCCGATTCCAGGTCAGGAACGATCTCCAGGTTGCGCGCCAGATTGGTGGTCGGCATGCCCAGCGCATTCAGAGTTGGCGCGGCCTGTTCCAGGGTCTTACCGATCGCGGTTTCCAGGTCGGGGCGCGGATCGTAGACGCGTACGCGCAGGCCGCGGGCCAGAAACAGTGCGGCCCAGGAGATCCCGATCAATCCCGCTCCGACGACTGCCACCTGCCGGTATTGCTCGAGCACTTTGTCCGGCGACTGATTGGTCTGCATATGAATTTCCTCCTATGGCGAATGTCGCATCCAGAAGCGTTGCAGGGAAGGCGCTTAATCGCGCAATTGGCCCACATCCCTGGTTCAACGGCATTTCCCGAGTACCCCATCCGGTTACGGGCATGTGGAAGGCAGCCTACTAGTTTCAGGGCAAAAAAGAAAGGGGGCCAGGCTTCCATTTCACCCCTGCGGGATTCTGCCGTATCGCTCATGCGCCAAACTGAGATGTTGACGGCGAAGGTAGAATGCTCGCATGGCGAATTTAACTAGCCGCGCTCTCCTGGTCATCGACGCGCAAAACGAATACTTTACGGGCAAACTCCCGGTTACCCACCCGGTTGGAAGTTTGGCCAATATTTTGCGGGCCATGGATGCGGCGGTGGCTCGTCGCGTGCCGGTAGTGGTGATCCAGCATGCGGCGCCGCAACCGAATGCCACAGTTTTTCGTGCCGGAAGCCCCGGTTGGGAACTGCATCCGGAAATTGCCGCCCGGCCGCATGACGTGCTGTTTCACAAGTCGTTGCCCGGCAGCTTTACCGGCACCGCCCTGGAGAGTTGGTTGCACGAGCGAAAAATCGGCACCGTAGCCATCGCGGGATATATGACGCAAATGTGCTGCGACACGACCGCACGTCAAGCCCTGCACCTGGGCTTCAGCGTGGAATTCCTTTCCGATGCGACCGGCACATTGGCCTTCCGGAACAGCGCCGGAGAAATCTCCGCAGAAGACCTGCATCGTGCCATTCTCATCACGCAACAGGCACGCTTCAGCGAGGTGATGCCCGCGGGGAATTGGATTCGAATACTAGATCAGGGCTACGAGGCTGCTAAAGCGCAGTAACGCCTCCTATCCTTTCGCGGTTCTTTGGTTGGCGAGATAGATTCCTACCAGAACTACTGCTCCGCCAACGATCTGGTGAACGGTAAGGTTCTCGCCTAACAACGGGATAGATAGCAGAGCCGTAACGATAGTCTGTGCGAGCAAGGATACGGAGACGGACGCAGCACGAAGATGGCCGAGGGCGTAGTTGATTGCCAGCCAGCCTCCCATATGCGAAATCAGTCCCAGTCCAAGCAGCGCCCACCAGGTGCGGTGCGAATAGCCACTCAGAGCGGAGCCCATCGCCAGATTCAGGCCCAAGAGCACGAGAATGGTCGATATCAGAGAGATTGCCATGAAGGTTATGGTGTCCACTCGCGTCCGGGCCTTTTGGGTCAGCAGAATATACGCGGCATAAAAACCACTCGCCAGCAATGCCAGCAAGTCTCCGGCATTCCAGTGGAAGCCGTGCAAAGATGTTGCCCCGACCAGGATGGCCATGCCGGCAATGGAGACCACTAAGCCGCACCAGTACCGAATCGACAATTGTTCCCGGAACAGCAATAGCGCCCCTAGTCCAACCCATAAAGGAGCGTTGTTGGCAAGAAGGGTAGCGTTGGTGGCTGAGGTGAGCAGGAGGCTCGTATTCCAGAGCGCTAAATCCAGGGCGAAGAAAACCCCGCCAGCGGCGATCAAGAGGATCGTCTGGCGCGAGGGAAGTGGCGGCCTGCGCAGCACTCCCCAGGGCACGACTACCATCCCGGCGATCAGCACGCGATAGAAGGCGGACACCACGCCCGGCGCCCCTGCAAGCTTCACGAAAATTGCCGAGCAGCCAATGCAGAAAATGCCTGCCGACAGTGCCACGTAGGCGAGGGCGATATGCTCACGGCGTTCGGCCATCGGAATTTGCCCGGGACTCACCAGATGAGAATGGCGGCGATGGTAGCGACGACCAAGCCGCAGACCACGGGCAGGAACAGCTTTCGTACGGCATCAAAGACCGACACGCGGGCAAAAGCGGCGACCGCAGCCAGCGCCGACCAGGCGGTCAGCGTTTTTCCGGTCCACACGGATCCCATCTGTCCAACCGCGGCCAGGGTCGATACATCGAGATGAAGAGTTCGGCCCAGTGCCCCAGCCAGGGCGCCCGTGAGCGGCAGTCCGGCAAATCCGGACCCGTCAATGCCGGTCACCATGCCGGAAAACAGCACGCCAAAACTGACAAAAACGCGGTTCTGTGGAATCCAACGATCGGCGTTGCGGACTAGTTCAAAAAGCAGCCCGGGGACCTTGAGTCCGGGCCCAATCCCCAGAATCGGGCCCGCCAGGCTTGCCACCCCGATAAAGAAGAAACCCGCAATGGGCAACACCTGGCTCATGGCCCGAAACGCAAAAACCAAACCGTCGGTAAAATAAACGGCTGATTTTTTGAATGCGCCAAGCCCATCCCCCACTACTGCGGCCGCGAGCATCAACAGGCAGGCAACACCCCCTACGATTCCCACTGCCGCCGCGCCTTCAGGCGCTGGGAAACGCGATGACAGCTTGGGCAGGATCATGTCGACGATAATCGCCAGGAAGGCCAGCGGGGTAATGATCGCCAGCAAGTGGGACCATCGCGCCTTCTTGGGCGAAAGGTTCGGCTGCGATGGCGGCGCGGGAACAACGGCTCGCCCCGGCGTGGCGCCCGCCGGATCGGACTGCTCCCAGAGTTCCAGGTGGGACACGCTCGGCGCCTTAATGTCTTTCCGGATCAAGAAATAACAGAGCAGGAAGGCAACGCTGCCGGTGATTAGCGACAGCACCAGCCCTTTATCGGCAACCTCAGCCAGGGATACGCCCGCTGCCTTGGCGCTGATACCCGGCCCGACCTTAATAACGTAGTCGGAAGACAACGCCGATCCCAGTCCGGCAACCGCAATGCATAGAGCTCCCCCCAGGGGAGACAATCCGGCAGCAATGGCCGCAGGCAATAAAATCCCGGCCATGAGCGGCACGGTGGGCGTAGGCCAGAAGAAAAGGGAGACGATGTAGCTGGCGAATCCCAAAACCAAGTACGCGAGATGGCCGTTCCGCATAATCGGACGAAACGGCCGGATCATGGCTACATCGGCCTGAATCGCCTTCAGCGCGCCCAATAACGACGTCATCATGGCGATCACGAGAAAGATGTTGAACAGTTCCTTGCCGGCCACCAGGCTCGCCATGAATATGGACTGCAGTCCTAGCGAAAACTTCCCGGAAAAGGCATAGGCTGTGGCAAAGGTTGCTAGCATGGCCGTCAACACAACATTGACGCGGCAAGCCATGGTGACAATAATGGCCGCGATCCCGAGCAGATAAATCCAGTGGGCGGCCGTCAAGTGCAAGGTTTCAGGCATTATCAGCATCCTCTCAAAAGGAGCGCAAAAAACAAACGTTTTTCCCCCGTGCCTGCACGGTTATCCCCAGCCTCTTCCCTCGTTTATTCTTCCGGGTCGCTCTAAGCGGTTCGGTGCCGCAAGTTTGTGATGAATGACCTTGTTTGTCAATAAGCTTTGTATTCATAATGCGAGCAGGGGGGAATGCATGAAAGTCGTTGTCATTGGCGGTGGTTGGGCGGGCTGCGCCGCTGCGCTAGCAGCCGTGAAACAAGGGGCCGAGGTTACGCTGATCGAACGCACAGACATGTTGCTGGGTACCGGTCTGGTGGGCGGCATCTTCCGCAATAATGGGCGCTTTACGGCTGCGGAAGAAGCTATCGCCATGGGCGGCGGCGAGCTGTTCCAGCTCATGGACGCCAATAGTGTTCACCGGAATATCGAATTTCCCGGCCATAAACATGCATCTCTGTACAACATCAATTCGATGGAACCCGCGGTGGTGCAACTGCTCAGGCGGCATGGCGTTGAGCTAAAGATGTCGACTCGCATCAGCGAAGTCACCCTGGACGGCAGGCACCTGGCGGCGGTGATGACCGGCAAGGAAGCCGAAGCAGAGCGCTTCGACGCCGATGCTTTCGTCGAGACCACCGGCACTTCGGCATTGCCGAACGTTTGCCACAAGTACGGTAACGGGTGTTGCATGTGCGTGCTGCGGTGTCACGCCTTTGGCTCGCGCGTCAGTATTGCCGGCCGCGCCGGAATCAAAGAAATCACCGGCAAGAAGGGACCCCAGGTAGGCGCTATGAGCGGTTCTTGCGAGCTGGTGCGCGACTCTCTGGCCCCCGATGTCCTGGACGAGATGCGCCGTACCGGCATGGTCATGCGCGCCATTCCCAGCGCGGGTATCGACGGCTCCAAACTGGATCGCAAGGCCTGCCAGCAGTACACCCAAGCGGAATATAAGTCGAATGTGATCGTGCTCGATACCGGCGGCGCCAAGCTAATGACCTCGTTTCTGCCCTTGAACGTCCTGCGCACGGTTCCTGGCTTTGCGAATGCCCGCTTCGCCGATCCCTTTGGCGGAGGCCGGGGCAACTCCATTCGCTATGTCAATATGGCGCCACGCAATGACGCGCTCAAGATTGAAGGTCTCGATAACGTATTCTGTGGCGGGGAAAAAGCGGGATTGCTGGTCGGCCATACCGAGGCAATAGTTACCGGAACGCTGGCTGGCTACAATGCGGTGCGCTACGCCTTAGGCAAGGAGTTGTTAGTCGTACCCGACAGCTTGGCGCTCGGCGATGCCATCAGGCATGTCCGGGAGCAGATGCAGACGGAGAAAGGCCTGGGAATGAAGTTTACCTTCTCCGGCTCCGTCTACTTCGAGCGCATGAAGCAGCGTGACGGCTATCTCCTCGATATTGCCGAGATTCGGCGGCGGGTTGCCGCCGCGGGATTGACGGACGTCTTCGCCCAGGGTTCCCGGGCGGTCGCCGCGCGCGAAGCCGCAGTGGGTGCAATGGCATAGGCCGCAAATCCGAAGTTCCGATATCTCTCATGCAACCAGGAAAGGCAGGATCCGGAAATGTCTCTCAGCAAGCGGGTGGGTGAATTAGTTACGGGGTTAGGGGCGGATTTCGCGGGGGTGGCCGATCTCTCTCTGGCCCGGGAGGCCATTGGTGAGCAGGGCGGAGAGACTTTTGCGCGCTACCCGTTCGCCGTTTCCATCGGGATTCGCCTCATGGATAGCATTATCGACGAGCTGCCGAATCGCGACCAGCGTTGGGTAGCCGCCACTTTCCGGCTGCATGCTTACGATTTGGTGAATGCCAGACTGGACGCCATAATCTCTCGCGCGGCCAGTCTGTTGCAGAATGAGGGTTTTCGGGCGCTTCCTATCCCGGCGTCCAACGTCATCGACGGGGGTAAACTCATCGGCGCTTTCTCCCATAAGTTGGCGGCGCATCTGGCCGGACTGGGTTGGATTGGTAAGAGTTGCCTCTTGGTGACCCCGCAAGCAGGCCCGCGGGTGCGCTGGGCGACGGTGCTGACCACCGCTCCGCTGGAGCCCAGCGGCCGCCCGCTCGAAAGCCAATGTGGAACCTGCACCAATTGCGCCGATATTTGCCCGGCCAAAGCATTTACCGGCAGGATTTTCCGGGAAGATGAGCCCCGCGCTTTTCGTTTCGACGCTCACGCCTGCAAGGCCCATCTTCAGGAAAGGGAGAAGGCAACCGGACTTAGCGTCTGCGGTCTCTGCACCTATGCCTGCCCGCATGGAAGCAAAGCACGAACTTCCGCTTAGCTAGCCCACCACCGAAAGACAACCTTGCGTACCGAAGGGCGACAATGCGGTATCTCGGCTTCAAGTCTTCCAGTCGGAGCAGTGCGCCCCTCAGGCTGTTTGCATACTCGACCGCTTAGTTCGCGAAGGCCCGACCTCCCGCAGTGGCTAGTTCTGTCACACGTCCGGCGTGACGTAGCGCATATCCCATGCGTTCAAACCCTGTATAGTTGCCCCAACCTGAAGATACGTTCTCGTCTTAACTTTATGGGCGCGTGGGGGCACAATAACGAATAATTCTCATCGACGGGTTCTCTAATGGGCCGTTTTCAGTCAAATATGACTTTCCACCAGCCGATTCAGGCCGTTGATCTGCGAAGGGAGCACTTCCGGCAATCTCTTTTCAGAACTTCTCCGTTTAGGTAGTGAGTTCTTATGCCCCGCGCATTTTCGCAATCTGTGAGGATCGAGAACGACGACTGCGTTGCCATTGTTGGCGGGGGGCCGGCAGGGTCGTTCTTTGCCATCCATCTGCTCCGGGAAGCCAGGTGTCTCAATCGACGGCTCAACGTCGTCATCGTCGAGAAGCGTAGTCTCACCGACCCCGGTGGCTTTCAGTACCGGGGATGCAACTTCTGCGCGGGCATCATCTCGCCCCGAATGAATGAGGTACTCGACCAGCTCGCTCTAGTCGTCCCGGACGAGATCATCCAGGGACGCATCGAGTACGTCTGGATACAGGGTCAGTGGAAGAACTTCCGATTGCGAGTTCCCAGGGACATGAAGATGTACTCGGTATTCCGGGGCTCGTTGCCCGGCAGAGGGAGCGGAGAATGCAGCGGATTTGATGCATTTCTGCTTGGTCAGGCCGTCAAGGAGGGCGCTCGCATTCTCACGGGCGAGGTTCAGGCCATTACCCGCGCTGCCTCGGGGCGGCACATTCTGACTGTGGCAAAGCAATCCGGAGAGAGGGTCTCATTCGAGGCTGGCTTTGCGACCATAGCCACTGGAATCAATGCCCACTGTGGCGCCGATTATTGTGACGATGTCCTGATTTCTTCGGTGAAGGAGCTGAATCCGGCGTTCGTCCCCAGCAAGTCCAGAAGGGCCTTTCTCTTCGAGCTAGACGTCGGCGAGGACTATCTGGAGCGCAACATGCACCGAGAAATATACTTTGTCGAGTACGGCTCCAAGCACCTCGAACTGGAGCACGCCGCCCTGCTTCCCAAGGGCCGGTTCCTGACGGTCGCCATGATCGGCAGGTGTATCGACGAAGCGGTCCTGCCGCGAGACAGCCGGCAAATGGTCAACGAGTTTCTGACGCTGCCGCAAATCGCCCGCATTCTGCCGGATATCATGGCAGCTCCCATCGCCTGTGCCTGTGCTCCCAGAATGACCGTCACCACTGCCGCGTCTCCCTTCGGCGACCGGTTTGCCATCATCGGCGATGCGGTTGGTTCACGATTGAACAAAGACGGCCTGTACTCGGCCCACGTGACGGCCAGTTGCCTGGCGCAAGCCGTGCTCCATGAGGGAATCGACAAACAAGCTCTGGCGCGAGGATACGGGAAAGCCATCAACTGGCTTGCGACCGACAACCGCTTTGGACGGATGGTGTTCGGCTTAAGCCGCGTGGCGTTTACTGCGCCGGTGGTCAGCCGCGTCATGTACCAGGCCTTCGCCACCGAATACAAGGTGCGAGGAGAGCGCAAGCGGCCCTTGAGCGCGGTCTTATGGAAGATCGCCAGCGGCACGGCCGACTACGGAGAGGTGCTGCGGGAGATGTTTGGCGTTGCCGTGCTGCGATCTCTTCTGTTCGGAACGATGGTGACGCTGAGGAATGTGGCGTGCGAGTTATTTTTCGGTCTGAAATGGGGTGAATACGGACGCTACCCCACGGTGGTGTTGAAGGAAAGGCGCGAAGCGGTGAAGCACGTCCTGGCGTCGAGCCTGGGAATGGACCTTGGCGGGTCGCCGGAGTTCGAGCGGATGTATGTGATCAAGATCCGCGGTTCCGCGGAAGAGATCATGGAGGAACTGGCAAAGTTCGGCCACCCGGATGCAAGGTTCCTGAACTTGCGATTCCTGAAGGTTCAACAGATCCAGGGAGAATCCAACCAGGTCGGATCGGTCATTCGCTACCGGATACCTTTGATGCGATCGGGCGCGAAACTGCGTCTGACCGAGGTGGTCCGCTCCGAGACGTTGCTGTACCAGTTCGACGAGCAGCTTGCGCATCATGGGAAACTGATCCTCCACATCGGGCCCACCAAGGACAAAAACAGCAGGCTGACGATCTATACTGCCTTCGAATACAAGCGCGGCAAGAGCCTTGCGGGTCGGGTTCTATGGGGGAGTGCAAAGTGGTTATTTCCGGGATTCGCGCACGACGTCGTCTGGAATCATGCCATGTGCGCGATTAAAGAAGATGTTGAGCGGAAACGACCCCGAGTTGATCCAGACACCCGAAACTGAGGAAGGTTCTACGGTCGCCGCTCCAGCCGGTGGTGCTTGCGGTATGCCGCCCACGTTTTTTCCAACGCGCGGGGGTTCGATCCTTCGACACGATTTCAAATCGGGCCAACGCCAGGATCAAGACGCGCACGCTAACGCGCGGTTCCGCCGCAGGCCCCGTAATGCCGCACCTGCGGCAGGTGATGATCGGTGTCTGGATGTTCCGGCCAGCCAGAAGTCGGTGAAGCGTTCCGTCTGGTGAGCCGTCCCGGTCATTTTGGAAGCACCGCAAGAAACGCAGGAATGATCCCAAATTGTGCGAATCGTGCCGGCTGCATTGCCGGCGCAGTACCGACCGTGCTAACGATATCACCGGGACAGCTCACTAACGGGCCTGCGTTCACCACCAAGAAAATAGTGCCCCACCCTCGGCCCTGGTGTTGGTGTTGGGCGGTGGGTGGCATTCATATCATTTGTCATCGATTAGAAGCTTGTGTTCGCCACCAATCCGCATGCAACTGACAATCGCTGCGCCAGCGGCGAAAAAGGCGGCCAGACCCAAAACTATCTTATTGCCGGAAAGAGAGAACATGTTAAAGATCAGGGCCACCAGCGCCGCCCCCAAAGTCTGGCCCGTGAGGCGGGCCATGCCTAACATGCCGCTTGCCCCACCGCTCCTTTCCTTAGGAGCGGAGGAGAGAATCGCCCGGTTATTGGGAGCCTGAAAAACTCCAAATCCGACACCGCACAAGGCCATCCTCCAGACTATCGAGAGCGTGGTGGGATGGGCCGGGAGCAGCGCCAGGGATGCCAGGCCAACGGTGAATACGCCTAAGCCCAGTCCTCCCAAGATGCCCGCAGAATAGCGGTCGGCCAAAGCACCCGCGACCGGGGCGGCAACGAGTATGGCCAGCGGCCAGGGCGAAATGAGCAAACCGCTCTCCACCTGACTGCGGCCCAGCACGTTCTGCAAGTAGAAGGGCAAACACACATAAGCCAACATTTGTGCGGTAAAGGAACAGGAAGAAGTCGCAACCGACAGGGCGAAGATTGGCCGCCGCATCAGATCGACCGCAAATAACGGGGTAGGCTGGACTAATTGGCCCTGAACGAACCTGGCGCCAATGGCGATGGCCACTACAATCTCTCCCACCGATACCCATACCCTTTCGCCATGTCCTAGACCCTCAATCCCTCCGATCAATAAGCCGAAAGTCACCATGCTTATCAGCGCGCTCTTCAGGTCGAAGCGGTGTCCTGATCCGGCGAGGCGGGGCAAAGCGCGTAGCGAGATTCCTAAACCCAGGATCCCCAATGGAATGTTAATGGCGAATAGCCACGGCCAAGGGGCAATGGCCAGGATACCTGCGGCTACCGTCGGACCTACCGCCGCGGCGACTGCAACCACCATGGCGTTAATGCCTAACCCCCGTCCCAGCGCCCGTGCGGGGAAAATAGTACGTACCAATGCCGTATTGACGCTCACTATGCCCGACGCCCCCAATCCTTGAATGAATCGGGCTAACGCCAAAGAGAGAAGGGAATGGGAACAGGCACAACAGAGGGAAGCTACGGTAAAAACTACAAATCCCGCCTGATAGACCTTCCGGTAACCGATAATGTCCCCCAGGGAAGAAAGCGGTACTAACGAGATCACCACTGCCAGCTGGTAAGCGTTGACTACCCAGATGGAGGCCGCCGGACTGGCCCCCAAGTCCCGCGCGATGGTGGGTAGCGCAATGTTGGCCACCGTGCCGTCGATTACCGTCATTCCCACCGCCAGGGCAATCGTTAGCATTGCCCAATACCTTTGCGGCAGGGGCAGACCGTCAAAGGTGGAGTCGGAAGCAAGAGCAACTGGCGTGGAATTGCCCGGCGTCTGTGGCTCGACGCTTGCGCTGATATGAACACCCCCGGAAAATCTGCCCGTCACCTGAAGCTCCCGCCGGTTATCTGGAAGAATCTAAGCTCCAACTTTAACCCTACTTTCCCGAAAGCAAAGCGAAAAACTAGGACGGAGGTGGTCGCGCTGGCAATCGGTTGATAGGGCGACGCATCAGAATCGAAGAGCCGGGCGAATTCGCCCGGCTCCGTTCTCCCTGAGGTTTATTAAAGATCGGCCTTTCTGATCACGAACCAGACCCTTGGGACCCGGGCGTGGGCGTGGGTGTGGGTGTGGGTTCGGTTGTGACTTCTCTGATCTCCACCTTGCCCACAGTGCGAGTTACTGCCGGCGGGGTAGCGAGCTGCTTTTTAGGAACTCGTTTTTTTGCCGGTTTTTTTGCAGCGGTTCGGCGTTTGGCGGCTGCCACAGGCTTCTTAGCTGCTATACTGCGCTTCTTAGTTGCCGTGGCCTTCTTCTTCTTTTTTCCGGTAGTCTTAGCTTTGGGACTCATCGGTCGCCTCCGACGCGAGTTCATGCTTCGGCGGTGAATTAAAACTTAAGATTACAGATTATGCAAGAAAATCCTTTTGCGATCTCATATCTAGCCTGTTATGATTCGCGAGCCATAAGGAGAATCGATGGATACTGCACAAATCATTGCTGAACTACGCTCTGAACGCGACCGCCTGGATCAGGCAATCGCGGCTCTGGAAGGCTTGGCCGGAGCCCCTGGCCGGGCCGGCACGACCATGCCATCCGTTGCGAAGCGGGCGGCTGGCCGCCGTCGTATCAGCGCCGCTGGCCGCAAGCGAATTGCCGAGGCCGCGAAACGGCGCTGGGCAAAGGTCAAGGCCGCGCATGCCGCTCCTTCCCGACATCTGAGCGCTGCCGCCCGCAAGCGCCTGTCCGAACTGGCTAAGGCACGTTGGGCAAAACGCAAAAAAGAAGGCAAAACGAAATTATAAAACGTACTAACCAGCTGAGGAATAGAGGGACAAGGTAGCGCTGGCATCCCTTCGACAAAGCTCAGGGCAAGCTCTGAGCCGGCGGGTTCTATTGGTTCCACAGCCAGCCGCCGAGAGCTTGCCCTGAGCTTTGTCGAAGGGATGCCAGCGCTACGTCCGGATAGCACGTCAAGGCAAGGAATTCCGTTCCGGCGCTGCCACGAAGTGACACTACCACCGATAGTATTGTTGGAGCAGGCCTAATAGCCGTGGCCGCGGGACGTGAGTGAGACTTTGCCGCGGAAGGTGCGGTATACGAAAATAAAGTAGCCAATCGCAATGGCCATTCCTACGCTCCAGAAGATGAGGCCCACCGAAAGCGCGTAGCCGCCGGAATGTGCGTTGTAGACCGTTATGTTCAGCGCGGGGTCGGTGGTCGACATCAGGAGGCTGGGATAGACCCCAGCTGCCGCTCCTACCAGCATAAAAATGAGATAGGCGCACGAAGATAGGAACGCCAGGCGTTCATTTCCCTTGTTGCTGGCGCGCCACATGCTGAACAGCGATCCCGCGACCAGCACCGGAATCAGGTAGAGAACCGGCAGTTGTTTATAGTTGCCCAGCAGATCCGGGCGAATGGAAAGCGTCGCGACCAGGCTGATGGCAGTCACCACGACCAGCGCCGGCCAAAGAAGGCGCGCGATTTGACGCGCCCGCTGGTTCAGTTCATCGGTAGTTTTCAGGGCTACGTAGTAAGCGCCATGCAGCGCGAGCGCCACCAGGGCCACTACACCGGCGATAACCGTGTACCAGTCCAGAATGCCCGGCTCAGCGCCAATCCGCCAGTCGGTCCAAAGCGGCAGGAAGAAATAACCATCGGGCTGCAGGGGAACTCCACGAATTACATTACCCAGCGCTGCGCCATAGAACACCGCCAGGAGCAGACTGGCAATGCCAAAGCAGCCGTCGAAGAATCCGCGCCAAACTGGCGAAGGCAGATGGAGCCGCAGCTCGATACCGATGCCGCGCAGGATCAGCAGCCATAACACGATCATGAGCGGAAGATAGAAGCCGCTGAAACCGGAGGCGTACAACAGAGGAAAGGCAAAGTAAAGCGTCCCCCCGCCGGCGAGCAGCCATACTTCATTACCGTCCCAGACGGGTCCGATGGTGCGGATTACCAGTTGCCGCTCTTCTTCCGTGCGGGCTATGAACCAATGGAGGATGCCCGCGCCCAGGTCAAAGCCGTCGAAGACCACGTAAGCCGTGATCATGATAGCTACCAGCAAGAACCATGTGAGAAGCATCGCACGCCCCTTATGCCACGGTGACCGGCACGCCGGTCTCGATGCCGGAAACCGGCTCGTCGACCGGACCGTGCGCAATAATGCGGTGAACCAGGAACAGGAACAGGATCGACAGGATGGTGTACAGGCCCATAAAGCCCAGTAACGTGAACAAACTATTGCCGGCGTGAACGTATTTTGAATAACCCTCGGTGGTACGCATTAGGCCATAGACCAGCCAAGGCTGGCGGCCCACTTCGGCCGTCATCCAGCCCGCCGTGTTGGCCACGTAAGGCAACGGCAGGCACAGCAACAGGATCCATAGCATCCACCGTGTCTGGTAGAGCACGCCGCGCCAAAGCAGGAACCCGCTTAAGGCCATGACGGCAACAAAGATGGTTCCCAGGCCGGCCATGATGTGGTAGCCGTAATAGACCAAAGGAATGTTAGTGGGCCAATCGGACTTGGGAAATTCGTTAAGGCCCTTCACCGCCGCGGTGCTGGTGCCATAAAGCAGAAAACTGAGGACCTTATTGGCAATAAGCGGATTGTCGATACGCTCGCTTTCGGCATCGGGTTGACCCAGAATGACAATGGGCGCGCCGGTCTGAGTCTTGAACAGACCTTCCATGGCGGCCACGGTTGCCGGCTGATGCGCGGCCACCATCCGGCCGTGTAGGTCCCCCGTGGGGAAGATCTGCGCGATACAAGCGATGACTCCCACCGTGACCCCAACGCGCAAAAACGTCCGGCCTTCCTCGACGAACTGGGACTCCAGCAGATAGTAAGCTCCGACGGCGGCCATGACGAAGGTGCCTGTAGTGAGCGCGCCGCACATGTTGTGGGCGTACTGAATCAGCGCCCAGCGGTTCAACAGGACACCCCAGAAGCTGGTTACCTGAAAGCTGCCGTCTGCCGCGCGCTGGAACGCCACCGGATGTTGCATCCAGGCGTCGGTCACAATAATGAAGAAGCCGGAAAGCCAGGAGCCTGCGAATACCGCAAATCCCGCCCACCAGTGTCCTTTGGGGCTTAGCCGGTGCTCGCCGAAGAGGAACAACCCCAGGAATGCCGACTCCAGAAAGAAGGCGAATACCCCCTCCATCACTAGTGGCTGCCCGATCACGCCTCCCGTGAGCCGTGCAAATTGCGACCAATTGGTGCCGAACTGAAACTCCATGGGAATTCCGGTCACCACCCCCATGATGAAACTGATTCCGAAGACTTTGGCCCAGAATCGCGCCGCTCGGTTGTAGAGCGCGTTATTGGTGCGCAGATACATCGTTTTCAGGATAACGATGAGCGGCGCCAGCCCCATAGTGAGTTGGGGGAAGAGGTAGTGAAAGGTGACGGTGAAACCAAAGTGAAGGCGATGCATCAGCAAAGCGTCGTCCATAGGTTAGCCTCACCCTGGGGGAATTGTATCAGCTCCTCCGGATTCCCCGGAAACACCTACCACAGAGACACAGAGAAAATTTGGGATTTCGGATTTGGGATTTCATGCGCCGTACGAGCGGTCCAGGGCCTACGCTGCAAGGCAGCTCATGACTCCCAAAATCCTAATTCTCAGATCCAAAATCTTCTCTGTGTCTCTGTGTCTCTATGGTAGGTGTTTGTATTTGAACAACAAAATTGTGTCTAGCCGCGGCGTATACAGATGCGATACTTGTCTGCATAGGAAAACACTCATGTTCTGGATCGAGTTTGTCATTGTTCTGGGCTGTATCTTTCTGGGCGCCCGGTTGAGCGGGATTGGTATCGGACTGGCTGGGGGCCTGGGATTGGTCATCCTGGTCTTTGGGTTCCGCTTGCCGCCCAGTTCACCTCCGATTGACGTCATGCTGATCATCATGGCGGTGATCACTATGGTTTCCACCATGCAGGCGGCCGGCGGACTGGATTACCTCGTAAGCCTGGCAGAGAAGATTCTGCGGAAAAATCCTAATCGGATTACCCTGGTTGCTCCGCTGGTCACCTACTGCTTTACGGTCTTCTGTGGCACGGCCTATGTCGGGTTCTCCCTGTATCCCGTGATCGTGGAGGTTGCCTATGGGGCCAAAGTCAGACCGGAGCGGCCGCTATCGGTTGCCACCATAGCGGCGACCCAAGCGGTCACGGCCAGTCCAATGAGCGCCGCAACTGCGGTACTGATCACCATGGTCAGTTCGCGGGTCACCCTCGGCCAGATTCTCATGATCTGTATTCCTGCCGGCCTCTGCGGCATTCTTATGGGGGCACTCTCGGTATATCGCAGGGGACTCGACCTGGAGAAAGACCCGGAGTTTCAACGGAGGCTGGCTGCGGGCGAGATTACTCCTCCCAGAAAGCGCGAAGAACGGGTTATTACCCGCGAAGCCAGGCTCTCGGTTATCCTGTTCGCATTGGCAGTCGTTAGCATTGTTGTACTGGGTTCCTTCCCCAGTTTGCTGCCTTCCTGGACCGTGGCCGGCAAAGTGACCAGGCTTTCCATACCGAACGCCCTGGAGATGGTCATGCTCTGCTTCGGCCTGGTTACCGCGCTTCTATTCAGGATCAAGCCGGCCAAAATCATCAACAATTCAATTTTCTCGACGGGCATGATGGCCGTGGTTGCCATCTTTGGCATCGCGTGGATGACGGATACCTTCTTCAACTACCATAGCGCTTTGTTGATTGCCACTCTGGGCAGCTTTGTCCGGCATTACCCGTACCTGTTCGCGGTTGCCCTGCTGGTCATGGCGGCGCTGCTGTTAAGCCAGGGCGCCGCGATTCGCGCCATTGGCCCGCTGGGCATGAGCTTGGGGGTTACGCCGGCGCACATGGTCGGCATGTTCCACGCGGCTTCCGCCATCAACGTGATTCCCGGCACTGGGGCGGTAATTGGCGCCGTATCGTTTGACCGGACCGGCACCACGAAGATTGGTAAATTTGTTCTCAATCACAGTTTCATCCTGCCGGGGTTAGTCTCGGTCACGACGTCGGTCGTGGTGGGTTATCTGCTGTCCACATTCCTGCTGTAGAACTACAGTGGTCAGTGGCCGGCAAAGCCTGCCTCTACTGACCACTGGCCACTGGCCACTGAAGTCAAAGAGGAGGCGATAGCCATGAGAGAACGCATCAAGGTTCCTCCGTCCCCGGTAATGGTGGAATACGTTATACGTCCCAAACTCGAACGTGACAGCCGAAGCGCCTTCGCGCCACTAATGGATCTGAACCGGGCGCATGTGGTGATGCTGGCGGCACGGAACATAGTTTCACCCGCGAAGGCTGCGAAGTTGATGCGCATCTTCGAAGAGGTCTGCCAGGCCGGCCCTGATTCCATTACCTGGGATCCCGCCCTGGAAGAGGTGTATTACAACCTGGAGACGCACATCATCAAGCAGGCGGGCCCTGACGTAGGCGGGCAAATGCATACGGGACGCAGCCGCAACGATCTGATTGCCGCCTTGACCCGGATTGCCACCCGTACCCAACTGTTTCGGCTCGCAGCTTGCCTGCAGGAGGTTCGTAAGGTACTGCTCGATTTGGCGGAGACGCATGCCCGGACCGTGGTCACCGGCTACACCCACATGCAGCCCGCCCAGCCTACCACGCTGGGGCACTACTTCCATGCCCTGGCCCATGCCCTGGAGCGGGACGACGTGCGTCTGCAGCAGGCTTTTGAGAATGTCAACCGTTGTCCCTTGGGGGCGTGCGCATTCAACGCCACCGGTTTTCCCATAGACCGGCAGATGCTGGCCGATTTGACCGGATTCAACGGTCTGGCCGAAAACTCCATTGACGCCATCGCCAGCCGGGATTACATCCCGCAGGTCTTGGCGGCCCTGGCGACCATGGGGGTAAATCTGAGCCGTCTGGCGCAGGACCTGTATATCTGGGGAACGGATGAGTTCGGCTGGATTGAGGTGGGCGACGAGGTCGCCATCACTTCCAGCATCATGCCGCAAAAGAAGAACCCTGTCACCCTGGAGCATATCCGCGGCAAGGCCGCACACATGATCGGCGCGCTGGTCGCCTCGCTCACCGCCCAGAAGGGCACGCCTTACGGCCACCTCCGTGACATCTCCCTGGAGTCGGCCCATCCTTTGGAAGAGAGCTTCCAGGAATCGGAAGCGGCCCTGAACCTTACGGCGGCTACCCTCCGTTCCTTGCGGGTTAAGGCCGCCGCGGCGGAAGCGCGGGCAGCCGAGAACTTTTCCACGGTCACGGAACTAGCCGACGTGCTGGTGCGGGAGACGGGGCTATCCTTCCGGGAAGCCCACACTATTGTGGGACTGGCAGTGGGCGAATTGCACGAACGAGGCGGGCGGACACCGGACCTGACCCTCGCGCAACTGGAGCGCCTGGCTCAGGAACGCCTCGGCCACCCACTCCGCCTTTCCGAGGCGTCTTTGCGCCGCGCTCTATCGCCTGCGGAAAATGTGGCGGTGCGCGCTGTGACCGGCGGACCGGCCCCCGGCGAAGTCTTACGCAGCGTCCAGGCCAGCCGCGAGCGGTTCGCCGCTCATCAGGCATGGTGGGAGGCGCAGAAGCTAAGAATCGAGGAAGCACGCCAGCGGCTTAATGCCGCCGCCTCCGAACTAGCCGGATCTCGCCCGCAGATCAACGCTGAGAAACGCTGATTTCAGCAGTCAGCACTCAGCATTCAGCACTCAGCCAAAAGCCCGGGACTCGGGTTCCTTCTGGTTTGGCTGAGTGCTGGTTTTTGGTAAGAAAGGGAGTCCTGCGAAGGTCAGATTTTGCAAATTACAAATTGTCTCAAGCTTGTGCGCCCTCAATTGGGGACCGCGTAGAGTATAAGTGCCCCGCAATACATAGAGAGGAACGAATCATGATCCTGGAGCAATTTTCTCTTGCTGGAAAAGTTGGCATTGTTACCGGCGCCAGCCGTGGCCTCGGAGCCGGGATGGCGGAAGCTTTGGCGGAAGCCGGGGCGGACTTGACGTTAGTTGCCCGAAGCGAGAAACAACTGGACGCCCAGGTGGCGCACATTCAATCCCTGGGCCGTCGCTGCCTGGGCCTGCGTGCTGATTTGACTACGACCACGGCCTGCGCAAAAATCGTCCAACAAACCCTCGACCACTACGGATCCCTGGACATTCTTGTCAACTGCGCCGGCACGATATGGCGCGGCCCCGCTCTGGAGCTCTCCGAAAAGGATTGGGACGCCGTACTCGATGTAAACCTCAAGGCGGCTTTTTTCCTTTGCCAAGCGGCAGGGAAACATATGGTCCAGCAAAAGCGCGGCAAGATCATCAACATCTGCTCGCTGCTCTCCTTCCAGGGCGGAGTGCTGGTTACGCCCTACACGGCCAGCAAATCGGGACTGGCGGGGCTTACCAAGCTGCTGGCGAATGAATGGGCTCCTCATGGAGTAAGTGTAAACGGCATCACCCCTGGGTACATGGCCACTGAACTAACGGAGCCTCTGCTAAAAGATCCGGAACGGACTGCCTCCATCCTGGCGCGCATCCCGCAGGGAAGGTGGGGAACCCCGCAAGACCTGAAGGGAGCTGTGGTGTTTCTGGCGTCTTTCGCCTCGGATTACGTGCAAGGACAGATGCTGGTGGTGGATGGAGGCTGGTTGGGACGATAACCCGGACGCGCTCAAAATAACGCTGTGAAGTCTCTAAACCGGTGTAAAATGACCCTCGCTTTCAGAGGCAATTCTGGATCTGATCGTTCATTCCGAGCACCGGTGTGACGAGGAATCTGCCGGTGGCGCTCAGCCACAGGCATATCCCCCGCTGCGCTCGGAACCGCAAGCACACTGTGTAAAACCATTCGTTAAGGGGAAGGGGTGTGTATGGTGGAGGCGCTGAAGAGGGGTGGCTATCGCTTTCGTTATCTGCTGGTTGGCATCGTCACGCTCTGTTATGCCATGCAGTATCTGGACCGGGTAAAGACGAATGTCCTGATGCCCTTCATCAGCAAGGACATAGGGATGAGCAACTATCAGATCGGCATTGGCGCCGCGCTCATGCTCATCTTCTACGGTCCTTCCCAGGTCATGACCGGCTGGATCTGTGACCGCATCGGCTCACGCAAGGTCCTGATCTTCTCTATTGTTTCCTGGAGCGTATTGACTTACCTGCAAGGTGAAGTCAGAACCGTGGGTGAGTGGTATGCCCGAATGGTTGTATTCGGAATCCTGATCGGAACGGAATTCATCCCCTCGACCCGGCTGATTATCCGTTACTTTCCGCGCATCCAGCGGGCCCGAGCACAGAGTATTCTGTCGTGGTCCTGGATCCTCACCCCCGCCTGGGCACCCATTCTGAGTGCGTTCGTATTTACCCTGTTCCACAACAACTGGCGCCAGGTGTTCCATATGTTAGGCTTTGCCGGCGCTTTCCCTCTGGTTTTGATTCTGTTATTCGCGCACGATCACCCGGAGCGCAATCGCTTCACCAGCAAAGATGAAGCGGTGGAGTCGTATGAAGAAGAAATCCGGCAGGGGCTCATTAGCGAGAATGATGTCCGCAGCGGCAACGTGCAGATCATCGCCGATAAATCCAAGACTACGGATGTCCCTTTCTCCCGCATATTGCGGACTCCCGGCTATATCCCCCTGGTATTTGTATATGTCGCGGCGCAACTCGCCTATTGGGGGGTGATGACTTGGTCGGCGCAGTATCTGGTGCAGGTACATAAGTTCAACGTCATGAAAATGGGGTTGTGGGCGTCCATTTACTTTGTTGGCGGGGCGCTGGGCGCCTTCGCCAGTGGCTGGGTCAGCGACAAGATTCTGGGTGGCCGCAGAAAACCCCTGATCCTGCTTTGCTTTGCCGCGATGATTCCCTTTGTTGTTATCCTGGCCAATTTGACGCAAGGGGTTTCGCCGTTCGTCCTGCTGATGACGCTGACCGGAGCGGGTTTCTTCTCCAACATGGTCTGGGGACCGGCAATCACGATTCCAGCCGACATGTTTCCAGTGCAAGCCTATGGCAAAGCTATGGGTGGCGTGAACTGCATTGCCTACATGCTCGCCGCCGCCTCTCCCTACGTCATGGGATGGGTGATCACGGTAGATCCGGTAACCAAAACCGTGAATTACCTGTATGCCTGGCTATGGGTGGCAGCTACCGCCTTGATTGGCGTGGTAGCGGGAAGCTTGCTGGTGGACAAGAAAAAACCTCAGGAGCTAGCGAAGACCGCCAGCGCATAGAGGCATAACCCCCGAAGGGGGCGGCAGAGTTGTACGGCCCTCGGCGTAAGCCGTGGGAAAGCGACCGCTCAAAGAAGATAGCCCCCGAAAGGGGGCGTAAGAAGTCAGGAGATATTGCATGCCGGTTTCGGTCCGTCTTACGCCCCCTTTGGGGGCTGAGGTGAGACCGATCGGTGCGTGTCCCCACAGCTTACGTCGTGGGCATTATTTCCTTGTGCCCGCCTGGCGGGATGAAAGAACAACTTGAATTAGGATCTGCAAATGGCTGACATATTGGAAGATATAAAGCTAGCGATCGTAAACGGCAAACACAAAGAAATTGAAGGTCTGGTTCAGACGGCAATTACCGGTCAGGTTGATTGCAACCGCATCATCAACGATGCTCTGATCGAGGGGATGGACGTAATCGGCAAGAAATTCGCGGGCGGCGAGATTTTTGTCCCGGAAATGCTGGTTTCCGCGCTCACCATGCAGAAGGGCCTGGCGGTAATCAAACCATTGCTTAAAGCGGGAAATTCCCAGTCCCGGGGTACGGTGCTCATGGGCACGGTTAAAGGCGATCTCCACGATATCGGAAAAAAACTTGTTGTCATGATGCTGGAAGGCGCCGGGTTCCAGGTTGTGGATCTGGGCGTCGATATGAGCGCCGAAAAGTTCGTCGACAAGGTGGCCGAGGTCAAGCCGGATGTTCTCGGGCTTTCCTCGCTCCTTACGACCACTATGCCGGAAATGCAGAAAGTCATTTCGCTTATGCAGGAAAGAGGCTTAAGGGACCGCGTGAAGATCATGATTGGCGGCGCCCCGGTGGATGCCCGCTTTGCCCAGAAGATCGGCGCCGATGGCTACGGCAAGGATGCCTTCGAAGCGGTGCAGTTAGCCCGCAAATTCATTTCCAGCAATTGAAGGATTCCTGGCGTTAACAGAGTGTCTGAAATGGAGAGTTGTGTGCGATGAAATCGACTCCCTATAACCTGGTTATGTCGGCCTTATACAAAGGGAAGAAAGGGGAGCGACCGCCGGCTGTCAACGTTACGTCGATCGTCTGTCACGATCTGATGGATGCCGCCGGAGTCTCTTTTCCCCAAGCCCATCTCGACGCCGATGCCATGGCTGAGTTGGCCCTGGCCGGCCATGAGATCGTCGGTTTTGATACGGTAATGCCCGAATATAGCGTCAACCAGGAGGCCGCTGCCCTGGGTTGCGAAGTGGATTGGGGTTCCCGCGACCGGATGCCCGATAGCCGGATGTTTCCCTATGCGGACTTTTCCGACGTCGTGGTTCCGGAGAACATTCTCGAGAAGCCTTCCATGCGCGTGGTCCTGGACGCTCTCGCAAAACTCCGGCGTCACGTCGGGGGTAAGGTGGCCATCGTCGGCAAGGTTATGGGGCCCTGGACCCTCAGTTACCATATGGCGGGAACTCAGAATCTGCTCCTGCAGGTTGGCCTCGGGGAAAAGGACAAGATCGTCAAAATGCTCCGGCAACTGATGCCGGTGACCATCGCCTTTGCCAAAGCGCAGTTCCAGGCCGGCGCCGACATTGTGGTGATTGCCGACCATGCCACAGGAAATCTGGTCGGGGCCTACCACTACCAGCAATACCTCTTGCCGATACATCAGGAAATAACGGCGGAAATCGAGGGCCCCCTTATTCTTCACGTTTGCGGGAACTGCCTGGACCGGCTGGAACTTTTTGCCGACGCCGGCTTCGATGGTTATAACTTCGAATGGCAGGTAGACTCCAGGATTGCCGTCCAAAAGGTGGGGCACCGGATTTGTCTCGTGGGCAATGTAAACAATCCCCAAACGCTGTTCCAGGGCACTCCGGAGGATGTGCGAAGGCAGGTGCGTTACGCGGTTGCGGCGGGCGTGGACATGATTGCTCCGGAATGCGCCATGCCGCTGGCTACACCCATGGCTAACCTGAAAGCACTCGTCGCGGCGACCCATGAAGGTTATTAGTCTTTTTAGTGGTGAGGTGAATCCGATATGGCCGACAACGTGAAACGCATTCCCTACCGCTGGATAGTGGCGTTTATCCTGTTTTTCGCCTATAGCATTCAGTACCTGGATCGAGTCAAATCCACGGTGCTGAGCCCGGCCTTGATGAAAGATATCGGCCTGACCACCTCCGATATCGGCACGGGCGCCTTCCTGATGATGATTTTTTATGGCCCTTCCCAGCTGATTTCCGGGGTGCTGACGGATAAATTTGGCGCCAAGAAGATTTTGGTGTTCTCCATCGTCGCCTGGTCCGTCATGACGGCCTGGATGGGACTGATCAAAACGCCCACCGAGTACTTCCTCCGCATGGCCCTGTTTGGCTTGCTGATCGGCACCGAATACGTCCCGTCGGCGCGCATTCTGATGCGATGGTTTCCCAAAGAAGGGCGCGCCAAGGCGCAGGCGCTGCTGTCCTGGGCCTGGATCCTGACGCCGGCTTGGGCCAGTATTTTAGCCACCCAATTGGCGGTGTACCTGGGTGGATGGCGGCCGGTATTCTTCCTCACCGCCGCCATGGGCGTGGTTCCGTTGATCCTGATAGCGATCAGCGTCTTCGATCGCCCGGAACAATATAAACACATTACGCAGGAGGAACTGGAATACTCCTACCACGACGAACTGCTGGAGGGCACGCTGCAAAAGGGCGACTTCCAGAATTCCCAGGCGAAGATTCTGGCGCAGAAGTCGTTCCGCTTTCTGGATCTGTTTAAGCACCGCAGCTATGTGGCAGTCATTGTGGTCGATGTGGTGATGCAAATCGCGTTTTGGGGGACCCTGGTCTGGATCCCGCTCTACCTGTCGGACACCTTCGGCTTCAAGCTGGCCAAGATGGGTATGTGGAGCGCATTGTACTTTGCCGCCGGGGCCATCGGAAGTTTTGCCTCGTCTTATTTTTCTGACCGCCTCTTCCGCAACAACCGGAAGGTCATGATCCTGGTCTGCTTTATCGGACTTATTCCCCTGATTCTGATGCTGGCCTCGCTAAAGACCGCCGACCCGCTGCTGCTGGCGGTGGCGCTCTGCGGCATGGGGTTCTTTGCCAATATGGCTTGGGGGCCGTTCCTGGCGGTTCCGGCAGAGATTTTTACGCCCGAGGTTTACGGCAAGGCCATGGGATTCGTCAACGGAGTCGGTTATTTTGTCGCCGCCTTTGCCGCCAAGATCTTTGGCATGCTCGTGGTGGTGCAGGCGAACGGGTCGAAAGATTACAAAATGGGTTGGGTGTTTATCGCCCTGTGCGCCTTGGCCGGAATTGTCGCGGCGCTCTTCATCAAGACCACAGCACCCGCGGCGATTGCCGCAAAGGCCGGCGCTTCAACCTAGCAACACCTACCACAGAGACACAGAGGAAATTTGGGCTTGCGGATTTCGGATTTGGGATTTCGGAGTGTTGCTTCTTTGGCAGGCGCGGCATGCTTGGAGCGCTTAGAATCCGAATTCCCAAATCCTAAATCTTCTCTGTGGCTCTGTGTCTCTGTGGTAGGTTTTTAGCTCCTATCGACGATTGTCACCTTGCGTGCCTTCGGATCGAGCCGGATGGTCTGATGATTCTTCAGGGCCGTGAAGATCTCCTGATCTACTCCGGACACGATCGGAATTCCCGCTGCCGCCGCGCCTTGAACCATTACCGGATTGACTTCGCCAAACACCAGTCCGGCGAATCCCACCCCTCGTCCCCGCATCATCAGGAAAGCCCATCCGCCGGCAATCCCGCCCTGCACGCCGGGACAGACCAGGATCTTGCCCGCGATCGGCTCGCCCTGGAGCGGGTGTCCGGCGCGCGAAAAGGTTCCGCCCAGCCGATCCAGATCGTAGCGCGGGCTGAAGGTATACGTGGATACCAGGGCTGGAGCCTCGATGGCCTCACCCAGCCCTTGCTGGCATAGAAAGCTCTTTTCTGTCATGACAGTTTCCCCGTGATCGCGGTTTCCACGCAATCTTCCGTTCGGCGCAAGACCGGTTCATAGCCGTGTGCCTTGATGATGTTCACCAGCTTCGCCGAATTGGTGACGACCCGCTTCCAGCCGAACTGTTTGCGCATCTCGAGCGGATCCATGATGTACCAGCAGGTGCCCTGCAATACCATGGCGCCCATGGCCTCCAGGGCCGCCAGCGCGCCGGTTTGCTGCGCTGCTACCTTGTTCATGGCGTTAGTGGTGACGAGCAGAGTGCTGCCAGAATGTATTTTCCGCCCGGCCGCGAGCTGGACGATGCGCTCCATTTCCACCAGCGAGAGCTGCGGCGCCGTGAAGACTACCAGGTTGACGTTGCCATCCGCGGGGGTGCCCTGGGCAAAGACGCGGTCGATGTCGGCCTGCGAGACCGTAAACTCCGCGATCAGTTCCCGGCCGCCGTTGGCGGTCGCGAAGGTGGGCGCCTCCGGCGTGAGGCCAAGAATGTGGTACATGGCCAGCGAACCGTAGCTGGCAAGGCTGGCGGCCAGGTGCTTGAGATCGTTCGGCGAAGGATTCCCGCGGCGAACTTCCAGCAGGGGCACATTCCAATAGCCACGCACCCGCTCGCCCACTACCGCTCCCACCGCTCCCCAGTCGGCGATGTCGCGCAGGTCGGCTTCGATAATGCAGCGCGCGTTGGCCCGCCGGCATGGGTCGAGATGGAAACCGTAAGCCGGCGTGCGCCCCGTAATGCCGGCGGCGATGGCCGCCGGGCCGGACTCGTAGTTGGTGCGCGCCCCCAGTACGGAGTTGGCGTAGGCTACCGTGCCCGTGTCGCCCCAGGCCACATGCTCCTTGAAACGAGGAGTATAGATGGACTGATAGTTAATGCAGGTGTCCACCAGGGAGATGCCGAGTTCCCCCAGCAACCGGCGCACCTTCATTTCGCCGGCGATCAGGTCGGACGACTGGCGCAGCCGTGCCGCGCAGTCGTACTCAATGCATTGCGCATTCCGGGTGGTCTGGACGCAGACTCGCGCCCCAAGGTCGACTAGCGACCGGAGATACTCGCACCCGGCATCCCCCATCACCTCGTAGTCGCCCATCATGTGCACGTTGGAAACTTCCACGAAATGTTCCGCGCCGAAGAAGTCGCCGACGGCGATTTGCTGCTCCAGCGAACGCCGGGCCGCCTCGCCGCGAGCGCCGTCACGGATCGCTTGTTCCACATCACTCAGCCGCATAGCTGTGCCTCCTAGGCTTATACCGTTGGTTTGTCCGCCAGCAGTCCATAGGGCAGGGGCCGGTGGGGTTTCACGAAAAGCCAGCACAGAGCCCCGATCAGGCCGGTGCTGGCGGTAACGAAGATGGCGGCCTGCCATCCATAGTGCGTGGCAACCCAGGCGGTAATAATAGGACCGGCGCCGCCCACGAGGTTGCCCCAGAAGTTCATCCATCCGGAAACACTGGCCGAAAACTTGCCGGCGATGTCTGTGCAGCTCGTCCAGGACGAGGTGATGGTGAATCCCAGGGCCATGAGCGCGATGGTCAGTCCGGCTAGAGTGGACCATTTCTGCCCAGCCACGGCCGTGAGGGCGAGCGCCAGTCCGCAAACCAGCAATCCCAAGCCGCCAAACCAGGCGCGGGAGCGCGAGCCGGCAAAGCCCTTGCCAATCAGATAATCCCCTGCGACTCCGCAGGCAATTGTCCCGAACGCAAATCCGAGTTCCGGCAAGGCCGCCCAAAATCCCATCTGTTTCAACGAAAACTGATGCGCTTCCAGCAGATAGACGGGCAGCCAGGCGATGAACACGTATTGGATGTAGTCCACCATGGCGAACTGGGCGCCCACCGCCCAAACTTGGCCGGAGCGGAGCAGATTTTTCCAGGGCGCCATTACCTTGGTTGCCGTCGGCATTGCCGATTGGCCATCGGCGATATACTGCAGCTCGGCCTCATTGACGAAACGGCTCTCCCCCGGGTAAGTGCGCAGTAACAGGTAGTAAGCAATGGCGATCGCGACACCTACTACTCCAAAGATCACGAATACCGCCCGCCAGCCCCAATGCAGCATGATCAGCGTGGCCACGGGGATACCCACGGCCGGCCCTAACTTGGCGCCCATCACCATCATGCCAACCGCTCTGCCCCTCTCCCGCCGAGGGAACCAGTAGGAGAAAGCGGCGTTCAGCCCCGGATAGATCGGGGACTCCCCGATGCCGAACAGGCCGCGAACCGCGATCCAGGCAGGAAAACTCCGGCAAAACGCCGTCAACGAGGTAAAAACCGACCACCAGGTGAGCGCCAAAGGCACGATCCGGCGATGGCCGAAAAACTCCGTCAGCGTGCCCGAAGGAATCTGAAAAACCGCGTAACAGACGAAAAATACCGACTGCATCATGCCGATCTGCACTTTGGTAAAGTGCAGTTCCTTGACGATGGCCGGCGTGGTGACCGCCAGGTTTACCCGGTCGATCCAGGACATGAATGTCATCAGCATGGCGAAGATGGCGAGCGACCAGCGGAAGTTGGTGCGCTTTTGTCCGCCCGTGCTGGATGCCGGCATAGAGTTGACCGTACTGCTTGTGGCCCCCGGACGATTGACCGACGTGCTGTCTGAAGTCATGGGTTGCCCTCGGCCTGGAATTCCCGGGGCAGGGAACTGTGTCCCAAACCCCACTCCCTGCAGTTAAGCTGCGCCCGCGGTGCGCCTGGGATTTGTCGCGGTAGCGCTGCCGTCCCCGGCGGCGGGTTGCAGGCACAAGCATGCGACCCATGCGATCCACTGGCGACAGCTTGCCCTGAGTTCTGTCGAAGGGACGCCAGCGCTACGCTTCGTAGCGGACGGCGCAGAATTGCCGCGCAGCGGTTGCGACCTCTTCTGCGCTTATGGGCTCTCCGCGGAGCCATTCCGTACCTGACATTGCCGGAACGAGGTGAATGTAACACGCCCCTGAGCTTTTGAGAGCCGCTAACCAGAGTGTTGTTCGCGAAAACTCGGCATTTCTTTTCTCTTGACAAGTAAAACTATATAGCTATGTATTTAATAATATATAGCTATAATGCACAAAACGTTTTGCATTTGAGGTACCATGAGCGCGCAGTTCCCGAGCCCACGTCAAACTTTCAAGGTGCCATTCGCTATGAAATCCGATTTTTACGGCAAATATCGGCAGGCGCACTTGCAAGGCTTGCCGAAATACGCGGAGCTGCGCGAAGCGCTGCGTGCCGCGATTTCCGACGGCTTCTGGAAGGCCGGGGAACAAATCCCGCCCGAGATGGATATTGCCCGCCAAACGCCGTTCAGCCTGGGCACTGTGCAAAAAGCCCTCAAGGGGTTGGAGGCGGAAGGTTTGCTGCAACGGCGCCAGGGCCACGGCACGTTCGTTCGGCGCCGCCGTCCCGAGTTTGCGCATCCGTGGCATTTTCGTTTTCGCAGCCGCAGCGGCAACGCCACTCTGCCGGTGTATCCACGGGTTCTGGCCAAGCGGATCATTACCAGCACGGCCGCGTGGAGCAAAATGTTAAACCCGCGAAACGGGCGCCTTATTCGTATCGACCGCCGGATAAACGTCGGCGACAAATTTCTGGTCTACAACAAATTTTTTGTCTCGGCGGAAAAGTATGGCCGCTTACTTTCCCGCTCCAACCAGGAACTCCATGCCTTGGACTTCAAAGCCATCCTTCACCGGGAATACAACGTCTCGTTCAGCCAAATGTCCTATACCATGCAAATGGTGCGCTTCCCGGATTCCATTGCTCGTGTTCTTGGGGTGAGCCGGGGAGTTACGGGGCTTCTGGTCGAGATTCTGGCCAGTTCCGAGCGGAAAGGCGCGGTCTACTTTCAACAAATGTATATTCCGCCCAATCCCTTCAAACTTTATGTTACCGACACCGCCATGATGGATCCGCTCTGAAACGCGAAGCGGTATGACGTTGGCGACAAAAAAGAAGCACTCCGGCGAGGAGTGCTTCTTTTTTGCTTATAAGAAGTCAGGCTGTACGCCGCTTCTCCGTACGTTCCTCGTCGGCTACGGTGGCATCGTCGAGTTTGCTTTTCTTGTCAGGCTTCAGGGCATCTTTGACCTTGCCGGCAATGTTTTGCACCTTGCCTTCGGCTTGTTTCGCCGTTCCTTTTACCTGCTGTTCGGTATCCCCTGTCCATTCACCTGCCTGACGCTGCACGCGGCCGGCGACATCTTTCAGCTTGCCTTCGACGCGGTCTTTGTTCATTAGCCTCGCTCCTTGAGTTGATTGGTTCTCTAGCTTCCGAGGGAATCTAGAACGGGCACTCACACTACGCCCCCTCCCTCTGCTACCTTCATCTGCATGCAATAGAAGCAGTTAGCTTATGGGATGCCCGCGCAAAAAATGCGGTTGCCGTAGCGTGAGAACCGGCGACCAGAGCCGGGACTATTCGGGTGTGCGTCAGAACTCAATCACAGAACAAAGAGCGGAATAAACAGGACAGGAGCCCAAGGGCGGCATTTGGTTTCGCCCAGCGGCCGGCTGAGGGCTCGTGCTGCAAATACCTCCAGGATAGTTCTCAGTGAGCCAGTCCACTGAGAACCGAGAACCGAGAACTGAGAACTACGGAGGGCCGGCGCGCCGACACCACTCACGCTGCAATTCTCTCGCCCTGTCTGCCGGTTCTTTCGAGCTCAAATTCGGTAAGCACAGCGACGATCGCGATCAGAATGGATTGTATGCGAAAGAAAGACTTCGCCTTCTCGTCCTCGGGGGTGAGGATTTCCGGTATTGCGGCCGCCATGCTGGAGAGTCCGAGATCGATCTTGGCGTGCAAGGGAAAGCCGATGGCGTGCTCTGCTCCTCCCTTATAGTCGGTAAGAGCCGCAACCGACGCGCCCGCCACCCCGCAAACCAAGGAAGCGGCCGCTGCCGCTTTATTCCTGCGCCAGAACAAGGCGGAGCCAAGCAAGAAAAGTGCCGCGGCGCCATAATCCACCGCGGCATGCTGCTTCGCGGAAACCATCTTGGGCAATGTCTTTCCAACCAGTCGAATAGCGGTCTGTAGTGACGGCATGAGTCCTCTCCCAATACCGCTCTATCAGATGCCAAAACCGGACAGACTTGCCGCCTCTACACTCCGGGATGTTCACTGAGTCGCGAGCGGCCTGCCTCGAGCGCAACCCGCATTCTTGCAGCCAGCCTCTTCGTTTTGGCTGAGTACTGAAGGCTGAAGGCTGAAGCCTGGCTAGCGCACATTTGCACCGAGCCATTGCGCAATGAATTGCGCGATCTGACCGCTATTCTTCTCGAGCATCATCATGTGGCCGTTACCCCGGATCCCACGGTCGGCCAGCCGTACAAAGTCATTTTTGACGCCAGCCGCAGCCAGGAATTTTGCGGTGCAATGATCGTAGCTGGAATGATAAGAAGCCTCACCGGCCAGAATTAGGATCGGATGATCTTGCAGCTTGGGCAGGGTTACCTTCTTGGCCGGCTCCCAGCATCGGACCAAGTCCGGTCCGTCGGCTGCCGGTTCCTGTGCCGGAGCCAGCTCGCTGGGATCCTTGAGCGCCGGGACAAACGTCAGCGGAAGGTAGGTGATACCCCACTTGCGCACGAATACCGCCGGCGAAGGTACAGCATCCCAGAAAGGCGGTCCATTGGGCTCAACGGCCACGATGCCCTTGACCAGATCCGGGCGGGCATCCGCCAGCAACCAGCCAAATGTCCCCGAGCGGGAATGCGTCAGCACGATGGCAGGTCCGATGCGCTCCAGCAAGGCGAGACCCGCATCGCGATTCAGTTCATCCATGCGGACATAATCGGTGCTGGAAGGCATTTGCGAAGCGTAGAACTGATCGAAAATCGGATCGCCCGAAACCCCGGCGCCCGGCCACTGCGTATGGAGTTTGGCCTGCGGCCAAAGCTCGAATTTCTCGGCGGCGCGCTTTCAGACTTGGAAGTTACCGGAGCTGCGGCACGCGTGCCCGGCTTGGCTTCCGTTTGGGAATACAGGAAAGAAGCAGCCAGGAGAAGGCTCAGGACAACGCGAAAAGGGGTGGGCGATCACGTAAGGCTGCGGCTCAGCCGAACTGGCACAAAAAACCTGTCTGCCCTGCTGGATCATCTGCGGCTTACGAACGGCGTGCGGGAAATCAGCTTGGGCGACCAGGAACTTGGGGAGAACTGAGCCGGTACCGACGCGGTTATGGTGTAGCGGCGTAACGGACTGGAGCGGGTATTGCCTGCGGTTAGCTTTGCTCGTGTACTCGACGTGTTGTTGCCAAAAACGGAGCCCTGGCGCGCATCTGATCAGCGTCACTTGGCCTTGCGAGATCGTCGAGTTCCTGCAATTTCCATCCCAACTCTGACCAGCCAATCAACAAAGGCCTGCATAGCGGGAGATTTGTCGGCGTCGAAAGGGGTCAGTACGAAGTAGCTTGGGCGGCGAACGGTGATTTCGGGAAAGGGCGTGCACAGCCGTCCCAGCCTGACGTCTTGTGCCAGCACCGGCATCGGGCCAATCGACAAACCCAAGCCATCCAAGGTAGCCAAGAGGACTACGAAATAGTGATCGTAGCGTTCTTGCCGCGCCGGCGGCGGGCCCAGGTACCCCGCGGCCATGAGCCAGTCCTCCCAATCGCCCGGTCTGGATTCGGTCGTGAGGATCGTGTGTTTCGCCAGATCCTTTAGCGTGCGCAGCGGTCGGCGCTTGAGCAGAGCCGGGCTAGCTACCAACGTGTTCACTTCATCCAGAAACCGCTTGGCCGTATACTGCTCCCAGGTTTGCGGTCCGCGCCGAATTGCCAAGTCGAAAGAGCCGCGCAGCGTTTCATCCAGGGCGCTGGAGGTTGATATGCGAACCTCCGTATGGGGATAGCTTGCGTAAAACTGCGGCAGGCGCGGAATCAGCCAGCGCATGGCAAAACTTGCCGGAGCATTTACGCGCAGAACTTGGGTTGCCGTGACACTGCCGTAGCGGCGTGCCGCATCTGCGATCCGGTCGAAGGATTCGCTGATCTCCCGGGCGAAAGCGCGGCCATGCAGGGTGGGGGCCATGCGCTGGCCGGAACGGACAAAGAGGGTTTGCCCCAGCCACTGTTCCAAAGCCTGGATCTGCTTGCTCACCGCGCCGTGGGTGACGTTTAGCTCTTTGGCCGCGGCCGTAAAGCTTCCCGTCCGAGCCGCAACTTCGAACGCGCGCAGAGCCGTCAGGGGAGGGAGGCGATGGGGCATATTCTGTGAGATTATGTCACACAATCGGCGCTTATTATTCGTTTGCCTGACCAATTCTCACGTTTTAGACTGCCTTGTGCCGCCGCCGAAGGACAAGCGCTCAGTGCACGGGGCTTCCGCGGCAGGCACTCTCATACCCGATTTTTTGTGAGACCGAATTGACCCAGATACTTCATGAACCATCCGCGTCTGCCGCATCCTCCTCCCCCTGGCGAGTGCTTTTGGCCGCTTGTCTGGCGCATATCACGCACGACGGTTTCACCGACATGCTTTACGTCTTTTTCCCGGTCTGGCAGCACGCCTTCAACCTGAGCTTCGCGGCCGTGGGGCTGCTCAAGACGTTGTTTTCCGGATCGATGTCGGCGTTTCAAATCCCTTCCGGCCTGTTGGCCGGCAGGATCGGCATAGTAAGAGTCTTGTCTGCCGGTACCCTTCTGACGAGCCTCGCGTTGGCCGCGGCCGGCTTTACGCACTCGGCTTGGGTTCTGGGGATTCTGTTGGTTTTGGGCGGAATGGGTTCCAGCACTCAGCACCCACTGTCGTCCTCGGCAATTTCCCACATCTATGGCGGCGAGAGATCCAGGGTCGCGCTAAGCACCTACAATTTTTCCGGTGATATCGGTAAGTTACTACTCCCTGGTACAGCGGCGCTGTTGATTACCTACGTGGGATGGCATCGCGCCATTAATTTTTTGGGTCTCTTCGGGCTGCTGTCGCTCGCTGTGATTCTGGTTATGCTGGTCCGCGTGCCGCTGGATAATCCGGCCAGGAATCGAGGCGCCGCGCGCGGAGGTCGGTTTGCTTTTCTGCGCCTCGACCGCTCTTTCTCTTTCGTTTCGTTATCGGGAATCGGCATTGTGGATAGCGCCACCCGCACCGGCTTTCTGACGTTTCTGCCGTTCCTGCTACAGGCTAAAGGAGCGGATGTAAAAATCGTCGGGTTGGCGCTGAGCTTAATTTTCGCGGGAGGCGCGGCCGGCAAGTTCATTTGCGGAGTCTTGGCTTCCCGGGTTGGCATTCTGCGTTCTGTGATTCTAACCGAATTGGCGACCTCGCTGTGCATTGCCGGCATGATCGGGCTTCCGCTCAAGGCCGCACTGTTCTTGTGTCCTGTTGTCGGCGTGGCGTTGAACGGGACGTCTTCTGTGCTCTACGGCAGCGTTCCGGAGCTCGCGCCGAAAGAATACCGGAACGAAGCCTTCGCTCTTTTCTATACCTGCGGGATCGGTTCAGGAGCCATTGCGCCACTCATTTACGGATTGGTCAGCGACGCGGTAGGAGTCAGGACATCGGTGCTGGCGGTTGCCGTTCTTGTGCTCGCAACCATACCCTTGACCCTTCCGCTCAGGGGTAAGGTATAGGGAAGGTTGACCGTTTCCCGTTACCCGTTTCCCGTGACTTCTTTAGCGCTGAGGACGCAGAGGAATACATTGTTTCCAGTTTTCCCGCGGGGTGGGTCTTGCAAAGATGGACCCGAGCAATATAATTCGGGTGATTCGGAGTTCAAGAAGGAAATCCCCGAAAAGGGTATGGTTACGCATCTCCCGATTCTGAAATCAACTGCAAGGCGAGGAGCACATGGTGAAAGAGGAGAAGTCAGGAGTTTCGCGTAGAAAGTTCTTAGGCTTAACCGCGGCCGCCGCCGGGGCGGTTGTGGCAGACCGTTTGCTGCTGCCGGAAGGGTTGTATGCTGTCCGAACCCCAGCTAAGTGGGACCAGGAAACTGACGTGCTGGTGATCGGCACCGGATATGCCGGGCTCAGCGCCGCGCTGGAGGCATTCGACGCCGGCAGTCAGGTAATCCTCATCGAAAAACAGCCGATCGTAGGCGGCAATTCGATCATCGCCAACGGCAATTACAACGCCGTGGATCCGGAGCGCCAGAAGAAGCAGGGAATCGAGGACTCCACGGATCTTTTCTACCAGCAGGCTATGGCTTATGGCGACAACCTGGCCGATCCGGAGAAGCTTCGGTTCATGGTGGACAACGCTCTGCCCGGCCTGCAGTGGCTGGAAAAGATGGGCGTCCAGTTCAATCCGACCGTGGGCGGCATGCCCGGGTTGACTCCCCGCGCCCATGCCCCGGTAAAGAATGGCCGAGGCGCCGCCATTGTCGCTGTGCTCAAGTCGCAGGTGGAAAAACGCAAGATCCCCATCATGCTGGAATACAAGCTAACCGGCGTCGTCCGGGAAAAGCCGCACGCCGGCGCCATCCAGGGTGTCGAGGTCGAGCACCGAGGCAAGAAATTCTACTTCAAGGCCAGGAAGGCGACGATCCTGACCACCGGTGGCTTTGGCGCCGACGTAATGTTGCGCTCCAAGTACGTTCATCGCATGGATGCCGATATACCCACCATCGACCAGCCGGGCGCTACCGGCGAGGCTATTGTTGCCGCCGAGCAGGAGGGAGCGGCAGTGGTTTACATGAAGTTCATCGAGACTGCCCTTTGCAATTACAAAACCAAGAAACCGGGCTCGCTCGTCAATAGCGGCAAGGACAGCGCCGTGTTCGTCAACCTCGGTGGGAAACGCTTTGTCGCCGAAGATGCGAAGCCGGCCCTGCTGACCGACGCGATTATTCGTCAGCCCCAAAAGCTCATGCTCTGGGTGGCCGACGATCGCTGCGCCAAGGCCGGAAACGAGGCCGTGACGGCAGGGTTGCTGAAGGAAAACCTCTGCTTCAAGGCGGACAAGCTCGAGGAACTCGCTAAGGTGCTGCAGAACGAGTTTGGCGTGCCGCCGGAGAAATTTCTGGCTACCCTCAAGCGATACAACGAAGCAGTCGCCAAAGGTGAAGACAAGCTCGGGAAAGCAAAGGCGAGTCTCAAGCCGGTGGAGAAGGCCCCATTCTTTGCCAGTCCGGTCGTGCCGGGCACCAGTCACACCCTCGGTGGACTCAGGACCATTGGCAATACCGCTCAGGTACTCAACCGCTCCGGCAATCCAATCCCCAGACTGTATGCGGCGGGAGAGTGTTCCGGAGGAACGCACGGCAACGCGCGCATAGGCGGCAATGGTACCGCTGCCGCCGTCGTATTCGGCCGCCTGAGCGGGCAGAAGGCTGCCGGGGAAAAACCCTGGGCCTGACCCTACCACCTCGGCAAGCCAACAACTGGCTTGCCGGGGTAATTTCCAAATACGCAATGAACGACGCGAGTGGTATTGGTTACCCCTTCTCGCGCCACTTCCTGACCGTCAGAACCGCATCTGTAAACGCATCCGGCGTCTCCTGCGGAAGATTGTGTCCGGCGCCTTTAATTACCCGGTGCTCATGGCGGCCCGTGAAGTGCGAGGCGTGAGCGGCGGTCCCGGCCGGTCTTATGCCATCGTCTGCGCCGTCCAGAGTCACCGTCGGCACAGTGATTTTCGGTTGAGCCGCCAGTCTTCGTTCGAAATCCTCCAAGCTCGGATCGCCCGCCACTGCTCCGAAACGGTGCCGGTAAGAATGGATGACGACATCGACGAAATCCGGATTATCAAATGATCCGGCTGTTCTCGCAAAAGTGGCGTCATCGAATTTCCAGGTGGGAGACCACAGGCGCCACAGCAAGCGGCAGAAGGCTTTTCGATTCTTGGCCAGCCCCGCACGCCCTCGTTCGCTTTGAAAATAGTACTGATACCAAAGGCCGTATTCGTTCTCGGGCGTATCCGGTTCCATCGCTCGGGCGATATTGTGGATGTTGTAGCTGTTATAGGAGACCAGACCCTGCGCGCGCTCGGGCCAAAGGGCTGAGACCACGCACGCGGCACGCCCTCCCCAGTCGTAGCCGGCGAGAATAGCGGAATCGATCCGCAGCGCGTCCAACAGCGCCAGAAGATCGGCCCCCAGGGCCGCCTGCTGACCGGACCGCGGCGTGACCGATGAAAGGAAGCGTGTCGGCCCAAAGCCGCGCAGGTAAGGCACCACCACACGCGCGCCTTCGGCGGCAAGTTGCGGCGCAACCTCGTCATAGGCGTGGATATCGTACGGAAAGCCGTGCAGCAGCACGACCGGCCAGCCGTGCGCCGCTCCCACTTCCGAATAGGCGACGCTCAGAACTCCGGCATTGATTTGGTTAATCATGGCTTGCTTGTTCCTTCGTTCCGGCGGCGTTGTGAGTTGCTCTGGCAGAGTGGTGGCGGAGCTGTTCAGGACCATTCCCGCAGCAGCGCCGCTTAGCAATTTTATCGTTGCGCGTCGAGTAAGCATGCGGTCTATCGGTCCGTGCAGGAATAGCAAGGGTCTACGGCGGCTTGGATGAGCGGAATGTCGGCGAGGTCACTACCTTTTACCATGGCAACGACCGTGGGAATGTTAGCGAAACTTGGAGTCCGGATCTTAACGCGTGACAACGTATCTCCGCCGTCGGATGCCACATAGTAGAACAGCTCACCGCGCGGCGCCTCGATCCGGGCAATACACTCGCCGCGCGGAACGAAGTAGGTGTCTCCAGTGTGGAGCGGACCGGCCGGCATCTGTTGGAGTGCTTGCTGGACAATGCCGCAGCTTTCAATAATCTCCAGAGCGCGCACCACAACCCGGGCCAGAACGTCGCCCTCGGTCTGTTTCGGCACCGCGAAGTTGAGAGCACCGTAGGCCAGGTACGGGCTATCGCGGCGCAGGTCGATATCGATGCCCGAAGCGCGGGCGACCGGACCCACCGCGCCATAGGCAATCGCGTCTGCGCGGGACAGAACGCCCACGCCCCGGCAGCGCGCAATTACGGTTGCGTCCGTGGTGACGATCGGAATCAGGATGCGGGACACCACCTCGCGGATCTCGCGGACGGCCGCTTCGACTTCCCCCGGCCGATCCACGTCACGATTCACCCCGCCGATCCGATTCATCGAGTAGTTCACCCGGTTGCCGGAAACCGCTTCCAAAACGTCCATTACCCGTTCCCGAAGCCGAAAAAGCTGCATAAAGAGCGTCTGAAATCCAATTAATTCCGCGGCGACCCCGGCCCACAGCAAGTGCGAATGGATTCGCTCCAGTTCGGCCACCACGATCCGGACATATTGTGCGCGCTGGGGAATTTCGATACCGGCGATTTGTTCCAACGCCAGGCAGAAGGTCATGGAGTGCACGTGAGAGCAAATGCCGCAAACGCGCTCCAGCAGCGCAATGGCTTGAGTAATGTTCTTGCGCTGGGCCAGCCATTCCAAACCCCGAAAGTTGAAACCGATCTTCAGGGAAGCGCCGGTGACGGTTTCGCCCTGGCACTCGACTTCGATCTTATAGGGCTCTTCCAGCGCCAGGTGATACGGGCCGATAGGAATACGATAGCTCACGAGCGGTTCGCCTCCCTGTTCAACAAAATCCCGGGAGTATCTCCTTCGCGCAGTACCAGGGGAGGAGTGGAGAAGCGGTTGGCAAACGAGACCGCATAGTAGTCGTGGGCTTCCCGCTCCGCCCAATCGGCGCCGGGATATAGATCGACGATGCTAGGAGCGAGATCTCCCACCGCCAGCGTAGTTTCGATCGACAACAGCGTCCCAGTAAAATCCCAATGCCACGAAAGCCACAGTCCCCCTGCCGGGAGTTGCCGCGTAACCAGCGCCGAGAAGCGTGCGCCACCGTCAAGCATGATTCGCGCCGCCCTGCGGACTTGATCGGCCGGCAAGCACAACCACCATCCTCCGGTGCGCTCCTTCCAATTTTCGCTTACTCGTTCGCGCAATGCGGCGGCGCTCATAGGGGGTTCTTCTCGCTTTCTCCGGCCAAAGCCGCCAACAGGCTTCGCTGCAAGCGTCGCCGCCGGCAGCGCTCGCAGCGGCGAATCAACTCACGAGTATCCTCTTTTATGTGTTCGAAGGCATGGCGGATCAGTTCCTCGGTCACGGGCCGCACCGGCACACCGCAATCGGGGCACACGGGGAAGGGAATCAGGTGCTGGACCTCCAACTCACCCAGCCGGGTGTAGGGCGGCAGCGGGTTGGCTGCCATCGTCAGCGCAGCTCCCGGGCAGCGCTCCAGACAGCGTCCGCAGAAAGTGCAGCGTCCCGGCTCATACGACCAGGCGCACGCCCTGCCATTTTCCGAACCGCTAATCGCACCAGTTACACATACGTAGGCGCACACGCCGCAGGCCAGGCAACGAAGGGGATCAAGCACCACCGGCCCGCGATATCCGCCGGGCGAAGGGACACTGGCCGGCAGCCGAACCGTTGCCGGCCCTTTCGCCACGTTGTCGTTGATCACCCGCAGGATTCGCAACACCTCAGTGTCCTCCCTGCCTAAAGAATAACGACAAAGCTAGTGCCACCGCAGCTACCGCCGCCCCCCAACGCCATAGCAGCTGCGTCGCCTGCGCAATTTTCAGCCGCGCCGTTGCCGATGCCAGAATGGCGAGCAGCGGCACCAGAACCAGTGAAAGCAGTACAAAAACCAGAACGTTCACCGCTTCCTGCGTGCTGCGCAGGGGGACGAAAAGCGTTACCACAAAACCCGTGAGGGCCACCCATTCCAGACCGTGCGCCAATTCCCAGAGCGCAAGTCGCGGCCCGTCGAACTCGGTAAGGGGTCCGGCCAGTAGCTCCTGCTCGGCGTTGGCCAGGGAAAACGGATTGAGCCGCAGTTTGACCGGTAAACAAAAGAGAATTGCGAGCAGGGCGGGAATACGCACCACCCAGGGCGCCGCGCGCACAACCTGCGTAAGGTGCAAGCTGCCGGCAGCCGTAGCCATCGCCACCAGGGCTGCCAGGAACGGCACATTGCACACGATGCTGATCAGGGCTTCCCGGGTGGCGCCGACTTCGCCGTAGATCGAACGGGAGGCGTAACCGGAAAGGATCAGGCACAACGGAGGTATCTCAAGCAATGTGGCCAGCAGGACAAGATCGCCGACAAAACCACTCTCGCCCGCCCACACCGGCAGCAAGGCCAGCGCGCCTCCCAGGGAAGCAACCGCCAACAGCGGCAGGGCGGTAAGCAGGCCCGCTTCCGATTTCATTCGCGGCGCCGGTGACTTGGCGAGCAGCTTGATTACGTCATAGAAAGGCTGGGAGAGCGGGGGCCCGAGGCGTCCCTGGAAATGCGCCCGCAACTTGCGTTCCAGACCGAGCATGAGCCAGCCCATTGGCAACGCGTAGAGCAGGCCGGGAAAAACCAGCAGCGCAAGCAATGAGCGCAGAATATTCATGAGCTGCGCTCCTTGCCGCTCGCCGGGCGCCGCACAAGTGTTTCAATGGCCTGGGCAATGCCGGCGATGATCGCGTGCGGCCGTGGCGGGCACCCGGGAACGTAAACGTCCACCGGAATGATTCGGTCCAGGGGACCGTCGATTGCCGGACTGCCGGCGAAGACGTTACACGTCGCCGGGCAGGAGCCTATCGCGACCACCACCTTGGGATCAGGCAGTTGGCCGTACACGGTCTCAAGCGCGGCGCGGGTGGTACGCGTCACCGGACCCGAGACGCAGAACACGTCGGCGTGCCGCGGGCTGCCTTCCAGCAGGATGCCAACTTGCTCCACATCGTAGCGTGGCGTCAGACAGGCGACCAGTTCTATATCGCAGCCGTTGCACGAGCCGGCATTGAAGTGAAACAGCCACGCAGAGCGCCGGCGCGCACGCTCCACCAGGCGGAACAACAGCCCTCGCTCCAGCCCGCTCATGCCCCGCCTCCCAGAAGTTGCGGCCAAATCCCGGTGACCAGCAGCACCAGACCCAGCAGGATCACAGCCGCTGCAAGCAGGGGGCGGTTATTTCCTCGCCACGAATTGGAGGACACCGGCGCGTCCGCTAGGTTCCGGTCTGGTGTGTCGGGGGATGGCACTTCCTGCCCCCACCAGAAGAGCGCAATCGCACGCGCGTAGATAGCGACGCTGAGCATTGCCGCACCGGTAATCGTGACCAGGAGCCAGATCTTTCCAGACGTCGCTGTAGCCACGAAAATCCGCCAGTGCGCACTGTAGCCAAGGGTAAGGGGAACGCCAAGTACAGAAAGTGCGCCCACAATGAAACCTGTTGCCGCGATCGGATAGCGGCCGGCGAGTCCCCGGGCATCGACCAGCGGCGCGCCGTCCGCCTCCGGGCCCGCCAGACTGACGAACAGAAGAGCCTTGGCCAGCGCGTGTACTACCGCGCCGAGTTCCGCACCCTGCATTCCATACCTGCCGCCCAAGGCCAATGCTGCAACCAGCAGGCCCATGTCTTCGATGGTAGAAAAAGCCAGGAGTCGTTTGAGGTCGCGCTGTGCCAAGGCGAGCAGTGCGCCGGCAATCACCGAGGCAGCGGCAATCGCCAGCCAGGGCAGCAGGGGAGCGAAAAGCGCCGGCTCGGCAGTGCGCAACGCCAGTAATTCTGCAAACGCGGCAAGATCAACCACTGCAATCACGACTCCGGCCACGACCGCGGAGGTTGATTCGGCAACGAGCGGGAGCCAGAAGCCGAGCGGAACCAAGCCTAGCTTTATCGCGAATGCCGGCAGTAACAGTGCCAGGGCCAAATGCCCATAGCCATGTTGGGCGCTAAGGGTCCCCACTATCATCCCGATGGCGGAAAGGACAACTGCTGCAAGATAGCCTCTGCTCGCCGCCAATCGATCGCTGCTCCGCCACAACACGAAAAGCGCGCCCAATGCCGCCGCTTCTAACAGCAGCGTGCGCACCAGTGCGACGGGCGCCAGCATGCCGCCACAGGCAAGTACACCGGCAACCGCCAGCAGTCCAAGAAAGCGCCGCCCCGCCGGCACTGCGGCTGCGGCAAGCAGCAAGCTCAGCAAAGCTACGCCCATTCCGGCAATAAGTGCGGCCGGCGGATAGCTTGAAACTCCCGCGCCTGTGGTTTGCTCGGTTCCGGTTCCCGCCAGCGGGAAAAACCAAGTGAATACTGCCACCAGTATGCCGACGATGACAAGAAATCGTACGGGCGAGCGCTCCGTCGCCTTCCACAACGTTGCCAGGCGCGATGCGAAACTTCCCAAGGCGCGCCACAGGGTCAGCCAAACTTGGTCGACATCGAAGGCGCTGTAAAACGGAGCAAGACCTTGTTTGACCATTTGCGAGAATTCGCTGGCGCCAAGGCGTCCTTGCGGACTGAGCGGTTCACCCCCCGTAAAGACCGAAGGTGCGCCACCCGCCACCGCCGTCACACCACCCACCGCGATATGGAGTAAGTAAATGAGGCCGCCGGCGATCAGCGCCACCAAAGCGAGTACCAGGCCCCCGGTTGTCAGCCAGGCTCCTTGCCCGGTGGAAAGGCCAAACCATCCGACCCCACTCAGGGGTACAAGCCCGACCGCCGGAAGCAGAGGATTGACCAGGTACGTGATGACGACCTGCGGGGCCACACCCAGCAGCACGCACCCGAGAGCTAAGGCGCCGCTTCCTGCAAGCATGGCCCCAGGCGCTTCATGGGCGTGTTCCACCGCGGAGCCGTCGCTTCCCAAAAACACCCCGCTGGTCGCTTTCAGAAAGGCGAACACGGTAAGAATGCTGCCGGCCCAGAGAACGAAGACCAGAAAAGGCTGATTGGCTTGCAGCGCGGCGTTAAATAACAGCCACTTGCTGACAAACCCATTCAGCAAAGGGACACCCGCAACTCCTCCCGCGCAAAGGAACCAGAGTTGCATCGTACGCGGCATGCGGCGTCCGAGGCCCCCTAGGCGGTCCATGTCTCGGGTGCCGCAGGCATGCTGCACTGCGCCCGCGCACAAGAACAGGCCGCCCTTGAATAGACCGTGGTTCAAGCAATGGAAGAGCGCTGCCGCCACGCCCAGCGGCGTGCCCAGTCCCAAGCCGGCCATCATGTATCCAATCTGGCTGACGGTGGAGAAGGCCAGCAGCCGCTTAAGGTCGTGCTGCGCCAGCATGAATAGCGCTCCCAGCAGCAACGTGCCCGCCCCTACCCAGCACACGATGAGGCCCCACGAGATGGGCCATGCGCCGAACGAATGCATCCTGGCCACCAGGTAAACCCCAGCTTTCACGTAACACGCGGCATGGAGCAAGGCGGTGACGGGCGTGGGCGCCGCCATGGCATCGGGAATCCAGGTGTGCAGGGGAAACTGCACGGACTTAGCGAGAGCGGAAACCAGCACCAGCAGGAAGATCCCGGTGGTAAAAGCATTCTGGACGGCAGGGTTGGTCCAAAGGGTCGATCCCGTCCGCGCGTACAGCAGTACCACGGATGCGAGGAGGCCGTAGCCGGCAAGATGCGTCATGGTCAACACCTTGCGCGCGCCGTAGGCCGCCTCGGGCGAACGATACCAGAAGGCCACGAGGAAGAAGGAACAGAGGCCCACAACTTCCCAACTGAAATAGATCAAGAACAGATCTGCGGTGTAGACCAGATGAATCAGACCGGCGATGAACAACAGCATGAGGGCATAAAAGCGCGTGGCTCCCTTTTCGCGCTCCATGTAGGGGACGGCGTAAAGCAACACCGCGGTCCCAATCCCGGCCGCCATGAAAGCGAAGAGAAAACCAAGTCCATCGATGTGGTAGGAGAGGCGGATCGGGCCATCCCAGCAGCCGAAACTCGTATCCGCCGTTCGTCCAGCCAGGATCATCGGCCAGGTGGCCACCACCCCGGCCAGCGCGCCCGAACCCGCAGCCAAGGCACACCAACCCTTCGCTCGCGCCGAGAGCGCTCCCGCCAGGAATATCTGGAGCGCTATGCCGCCGCCCAGCACCCCCAGCGGCGACAGCACCACCCACCCGGCAGATGCTACGGTCTCCGGCATCGCATCCGGCTCAGCCCCCTGCGACCATCGGGAAGAAGACCACGTTATCCTCCGGGGTCAGGGGAGTCTCGAGGCCGTTCAGCAGCTCGACATTCTGGCCGTTTACCAGAATTATCATCGTGCTGCTGAGCCGGCCTTCCGGGAAGATCTTCTTTTCGAAAGCGGCGCCGTACTGCGATGCGAGTTCCCGCAAGAGCGCCTGCAGAGTCGGCGCCGCCTTCGTCCACTGCTGTTCGCCACATCCGGTAAGCGTCCGGATGTCGGCAAAGTACTTTAAGGTCACAAACGCCAACCTTTGGATTCAGGCCAACGCCAACTTCGCCAGGCAGTCTTTCGTCGGTACACCCTTTTCGTTCCAGCCGCGGAGTTTGTAGTACTCGGGAAGCATTTCGGGCACATGGCTTACCTCGCCCTTGGCCGGACCTGCTTTCACCGGACTCTTCAATAGCCGTTCGGGCAGGGTATCGTCCGCGGCCGTTAAGCCCGCCCGCAGGTTGAAGAGCCGCTCCAGGTTCCAGATCCTTTCGCCCGCCTTGATGTACTCTTCGGTAGAATAGCTAATACCTGTGAGGGCACTCAGCAGTTCGGCATAGTTGTCTCCGCCCATGCCGAAGGTGCCGAAAATGCATCCGCCGGAAGCATCGATGGCTGCGGTTAAATCCTGGAAGAGCTTGGTCCATGCGGGCTTGTCCTTGGTGGCGTGCGGATCGAGCTTGGCTCCGCACCCCAATACTTCCACCGCGATGGTGTAACCCTTGACATGACAGCCGCCACGATTACAGGTGGCGTACTCCAGACCGATGCCCTGAACGCCGCGTGGATCATAGGCCGGCAGCTCCTGCTTCTTCACCGTCATCGCGAATTCCGGATGTCCCAGCGAGGAGGCAAAGCGATACGAGCCCAGAGCCAACCGGTCGCCGATACCCTCGCGCATGCCGATCTTACGGGTCAGCGCAACCAGGGCATCGGGATTGCCGAAGCTCAGGTTCATCCCATCCGTTTCTTTGGGCGAGAGAATTCCGGCCTCGTACAGATCCATCGCGCAAGCGACGGTGGCGCCGAGCGAGATAGGATCCAGTCCGAGTTCGTTGCAGAGCATGTTGCTCTTGGCCAGAGCGTCCAGGTTATCGATACCGCAGTCCGGCCCCATAGCCCAAGCCGCCTCGTACTCGGGACCTTCTCCTTCGGTGGCGTATTTGGGATTGGTCACGTGGGTGACCCTGCCGCAACTGATCACACAGGAGAAGCACCCTTTCGCGCGGACGAGAATGTTGGCCGAAAGAGACTCTCCGCCGACTTTGTCCGCCGTGGCGAACTGCGAGTCGCGGAAGTTGCGGGTCGGCAACGCGCCGGTCTCATTCAGGATGTTAATGAGCACGTCCGTTCCGTAGGCTTTCAGTCCCGCGCCCCCGACCGGATGCTCTTTCAGAAGTTTCCGCCCCTTCAGCACGGCAGTTTCAAAAGCTTTGGGATCGGCAACCTGAATGGGCTTGGTTCCCACCACCGCCACCGCTTTGAGGTTCTTGGACCCCATCACGGCGCCTACGCCCGAACGGCCGGCGGCGCGAAACATGTCGTTCATGATCGCGGCAAACAGCACCAGCTTCTCGCCTGCCGGGCCGATGCAGGCGACCTTCGCCTCCTCGTCGGTCTCTTTGCGCACCAGATCGGTGGTTTCGGGCACCATCTGTCCCCACAACGCAGACGCATCGCGGATCTCGACCTGGTCATCCTTGATCCACAGGTATACGGGTTTGGCCGCTTTCCCCTCGATGACCAGAGCGTCGTAGCCGGCATAGTGAAGTTCCGGGCCGAAGGTGCCGCCCGAATTGGAACCCGCAATGGCGCCGGTCAGGGGACTCTTGGTCACCACGTGGTAGCGTCCTCCGGAGGGGGCGAAAGTCCCAGAGAACGGCCCCGGCGCAATAATGAGCTTATTCTCCGGTGAGAGAGGATCGATCTTGGGATCGACCTCATCGATGTAGAGTTTATCGCCCAAGCCACGCGCGCCGAGGAACAAGGCGGCGTCTTTGGGATCGGTGGCTTGCTTGGTAATGGTTTCCGTCGTCAGGTTGACGCGTAAAATCGTGCCGCTCCATCCGTACATATCACACCCCCTCGAATGCAGCTTTGAACTTGCTCGCAAAGACTTTCTTCCGCGAGCGGGTGGAGATGCTGTCCTCGACAAACTCGAGCGCTTGGCTGGGACAGAACTGCACGCACGCCGGATCGCCGTTGCAGAGGTCGCACTTGAGGATCGACTCGGTGACGCCGTCGTAAACCGCATTACCGAAGGGGCATGCAATCGTACACATGCGGCATCCGATGCAATCGGTGCGCTTATAGGCAACCAGAGTCGTTCCTTTGGCGCGGTGGAGTGCGCCGGTCGGGCAGACTTTCACGCACGACGCGGTGTCGCACTGTTGGCACATCATGGGGACGGAAAATCCTTTCCGTTCCCAGGCGTAAACGTGGACACGGGTGGCGGTGGGCCGGAATTGCCCCTCATGCCGGAAGCCACAGGCGAGGCTACAATTGCGGCAACCCGTACACCGGTCCGGATGGATCATCAAGACTCTTGCCATAATCACCCCGTTCGCAATCTGTTTTGGTTATGTCAGCTTGAGCGCACAACTGGAAACTTGCTATTCCAGCCCTGAGATTAGGACTGAATTGTACCTCCGAACACCCGGTTTGCAAGTAAAACCATCGGGCAAAGCAAAAACTTCGGAGCTTGGGTTGCAAGTGGCTGGAGGTTCACGCCGCTGAGGGTACAGTGCACCTATCGATCCAGGACTTACGCCTTAGTCCTTACGGAGATAGCTGGAGAAACGGGCCTTACTTTGCAACTTACAAATTGCAAATTGGAAATTTACAGGTTGTGCTGCCAGTCGTGGCGGTGTTCTTCGCCTTCGCGACTGTCCATCAAGTGGTGGTACTTGGCCTCGTCGCGCACCGAGCTGAGCGCCACGTTGATCTCGGCAATGTAATAACCGGTGCCGGCCAGCATGCTTAGAATCGATGCCACAAAGATAAGGACGGCAACCGTACGCGCGAGTTCCCAATAGAGCGCCAACCCCAGCAGAAGACAGCAGACGATGGTTCTCGCCAACCCGGCCAGCGTCAGCAGCATGGCCTTGCGGATCAATTCCGCGCGTTCGTCGATCGACTGAATTTATGCAGAAAAGCCTTCCGCCTCCTGCACGTGTCCGTCCCTGGTGGCATGATGTCTGCGATGCTGAAAATCTCGTAGGCGGCTGACGATTCCCATCAGGCGCACGTTCAGCGACAGGAGCAGCAACGCGGCGGCGGACACGAAGATGGCGGGCGCGACGAATGCTTGAAAAAGGCGGCCGATGTCGGGCATGGCGGCACCTCCTCCGCCCGATTTTGGTCGCGCCAATTCTATCCGCCGCATGCCCAAAGGAATAGGGGAAAGGGCAATTTCCTCTGCCAGTCTAAAGACAGCCAAATTTGGCCTTTTGCGTCATTCCTCAGAGCAAGGAGCCGGCGGCGGTGCTCCGGAGAAAAAGTCTCTGTAAAACATGTGGCGCACAGGCGAGATGTGCATACAATAGTGCCGTTTCTGTCGTAAAGAGGAAATCTTCGGGCCAAAGCAGGCGAAGGATCCTTGATCCATGAGGGGTAAGTGTGTACCGGTAAAGGACTCACCTGCCGTGGCGCCGAAATGTTTTCTGGTGCAGTGGGAATTGCCGCCCAGCAGCAGTCAGTAGAACAAATGGGGCTGGGTGGGACTCTGTTTTGCTAACCACTGGCCACGGACCACTGATCACTCACCCGGAGGGATTGCCCATGATTTTCCTCGGCATCGCCGTCGTTTTGGCCACCATCTGCCTGCTGATCAAACAGTATGAGACGAGAATGGTTTTGTTCACGGCCGGAGTTGTGATGGCCACTCTAGCAGGCAATCCGCTGGCCGCTTTTAACGCGTTCAGCGCTAGTATGACCATCCCTGGCCTGATCCAGGCTATCTGCTCGGTCATGGGCTTTGCCTTCGTGATGAAATACACCCAATGCGACCAGCACCTGATTCATCTGATAGCCAACGTCATCAGAAAGATCAGGCCGCTGCTGATTCCGGGCGCAACCCTGGGCACTTTCGCCATCAATATCGCGTTACCGAGTGCCGCCGGCACTTCGGCTGCGGTAGGGACTATATTCATCCCGATCCTCATGGCCGCCGGCGTACACCCGGCAACCGCCGCCGCCGCCGTTTATGCTGGAACCTTTGGCAGCATGCTGAGCCCCGGCTTGGCGCACAATGCGTTCGTAGCCAAGATTGCCGGAGTCAATGTGATGGAAGTCATCCGGTCCCATGCCAAAGCCGATATTGCCTGCATCTTGGTTGGGGCCGCGGCGATCACGCTGGTGTCCTATTTACTGAAAGAAAACAAGGGCTATCTGGCCGGCGCTGTTGGGGAGCGTTTCCGGCCAAAGGTGGTTTTAGCCGTTATACCTACGTTGCCAGTGTTGATTCTGGTGGTGGGGGCAACCGGTGTAGTCCCACCCCTGAAACAAGTGGGCGTCCCTCCCGCAATGCTGATAGGAACACTGATTGGCATTGCTGCTACCCGCACCAGCCCTACCCAAGTGACTAAGGCTTTCTTCGAGGGTATGGGTACTGCCTATTGCAACATTATGGGTATTATTATTGCCGCCGGAGTTTTCGTCGGCGGCATGGAAGCCATCGGCTTAGTAAAGGCGTTCATTAATCTGCTGATCAATTCCGGCTCTCTGGCCAAGGTTGCCGCCACCTTCGGCCCCTTTCTTCTGGCGGTCATCTCCGGTACGGGCGATGCCACCGCCATGGCTTTCAATCAGGCGGTGACGCCCCATGCTCCCGAGTTCGGCCTGACTATAGTCAACATGGGCAGTATCGCCACGCTGAGCGGGCAACTGGGGCGCACCATGTCCCCTGTCTCTGGATCAGCCATTATTTGCGCTTCGATTGCGGGGATCAGCCCGCTGGAGGTGGCTAAACGGAACGCCCTCGGCATGATAATCGCCGTCGTCGTCGGCATGTTCATGCTGCTGTAAACATCATTCACGAATCTCCCGTTACCTGTTTCCCGATCACAACGGCCACGGGGAACGGTGGTTCAACTAAGGCAGGCAATATGGCCTATCGCTACGATTTATTACTGAAAAACGGGCTGGTGGTAGACCCGGCTACCCAACGGGAAGGGATCATGGATCTTGCCATAAGTGGCGGCCAGATTGTGGAAGTGGCTCCAGAGCTCGATCCCGCGCAGGCGAAAGAACTGATCGATACAAAAGGTCTTTATGTCGTACCGGGAATCATCGATCTTCACGTCCACGCATCCAGTTGGCTCGGCGGCAGATTTGCCCACAAGATGCTGGCCTTGGCGGGGGTTACCACGGCGCTGGATATGTCAGGTCCTATGGACAGCGTTTTGGACGTTGCCAGGGACTCTGGCGTGGGTCTCAACCTCGCAAGCATTAGTTACATTCGTCCCGGTCACACCGTGACTGGCGAAAACCCGAGCGAGAGTGAGTTGCAGAACCTTCTGGAAAAGTGTCTTGCCCAGGGAGCTATTGGCCTCAAGATTCTGGGAGGACACTATCCGCTGACTCCGGATGCCACCGCCCTGGCCATTGCGGTAGCCAACCGCTCGAAAGCGTACGTTGCCTTTCACGCCGGCAGCAAGAAAACCGGCTCCAATATTGAGGGCTTTCTGGAGGCCGTAGCCCTGGCGCAGGACCATTCGCTGCATATCGCTCACGTCAACAGCTACTGTCGAGGTTTGATCCGGCCTTGTATCGCCGAGGCCGAGGAGGCGGTTGCCGCGCTGATTGCCAGTCCCAAGGTTCGCAGCGAATCCTACCTGTCGCCGATGAACGGCACCAGCGCCAAGTGCAGCGGCGGAACGCCCGAAAGCCTGGTGACGCAAAAGTGTCTGGCTATCGGGGGCTTTCCCTCGACCGAAGCCGGCATGGAGCAGGCCACCCTCGCCGGCTGGGCTCAGATCAACGTAGAAGCCGGCGGCCGCATGGTCCTGGCCACCGGACCGGAGGCTGTCGCCTACTGGCGGCAAAAACAAACCGATGCCACGGTGGGGTTCAGGGTCAATCCTCCCGAACCGCGGCTCCGGCTGGTTACGGCGAAACGTCCTTCCGGCGGCTTTGTGGTCGATTGCATCAGCACCGATGGCGGCGGTATTCCCCGCAACGTTATCGCCGAGATGGGGCTGGCGCTGGTCAAGCTCCAGGCGCTTACCATGCCGGAGTTCGTGATCAAAGCCTGCTATAACCCCGCCCGGATACTCGGCCTGGCCAACAAAGGGCATTTCCGGGAAGGCGCCGACGCCGATGTGACTGTCCTTGACTTAGAGACTCAGCAACCGGTCATGGCCATCGCCAACGGTCAGGTAATCATGCATAAGGGCTTTGTCTGCGGTACAGGCGGACGCATTGTGACCACCGCCGCCGGCGCCGCCTACGTCCGCCAAAAAGGACTGACTCCGCTGGTGGTTGATCTGGCCCACAGCGGGTTTTACCAGTGGTGACGGTCCCTTAACCGCAGAGTAGGCAAAGATACGCAGAGGAAACACTGCGGATTTCGGATTTGGGATTTGCGACCAATCTGGGGGAGTGGATCGAGCTGCTGGTTGGTGGGGTGAGATCCTAAATCCTGGATTCCAAAATCCCAAATTCTCAAATTCCGATTTTCATCGCCCTCGTTCCTCCGCGTCCTCTGCGTCCTCTGCGGTGAAGAACGTTTATTTTGCCGGGACCTCGGAGATGCCGCCGTGCTGTGCCGACCAGGAGATCGGATTGTGGAGGAATTTCTCCACTTCATCCAAAGCGGAAGGCGGCAGGTAGTTTCCGCCTTTGGCCACGCGCAGGATATCCCACCAGGTTGCGAGTTCATGGAGGCTAACGCCGATCTCCGCCATGGTTTTCGAACTATTGGGGTAGATACCATAGTGGAACACTACGAAAGCATGCTCCACCACCGCGCCTGCGTCCCGCAAGGCTTTGCAGAAAATGACCTTGCTCCGTGCATCCGTGGTTAAGTCCTCCACCAACAACGTGCGCGCGCCCTCCGGCAGATCGCCCTCGATTTGCGCGTTGCGCCCGAAGCCCTGAGGTTTCTTCCGAATGTATTGCATGGGCAAGGCCAGCCGATCGGCGATCCATGCGGCAAAAGGAATCCCTGCGGTCTCACCCCCGGCCACGCCGTCCAGGCGCTCGACGCCAATCTCGCGGCTAATGGTTGCTGTTGCAAAATCAATCACCGTCTGCCTCAGCGACGGATACGAGATAAGCTTGCGGCAATCGATGTAAACTGGACTGGCCCACCCGGAGGTGAAGAAGAAAGGATTCGCCACGCTGAATTGGACGGCATGCACCTCGAGCAGCACTTTCGCCGTGCGCTCGGCGATTACTTCCCGGTCGAGAGAAACACTGGAAGCCGGCATTCGTGAATGTCTCCTTAAAGCCCTTTCTCCAAAAGTGCGTGGTAGAGCAGCTCGGTGCCTTTCATGAAATCGTCCAGGTCCATCGCTTCCCGGGGATTATGCGATCCGTTTTCGTTGCGAACAAAAATCATCGCGGAGGGAATTCCCCCATTGGCAAAGATGGAGGCGTCGTGGCCGGCGCCGCTTGGAATCGTCTCCATAGGCAGCCCCAGTTTTTGCGACAAGGCCCGCAGGCGCTCCACCAACGTTCCGTCCATGCGCGCCGGGGCGGAGTCGATCCGGCGGTCGAAAACAAACTCGACCTTTCGCGCCGCGCTTAGATTGCGGCATTCGGTTCGCATCAGGTGGTAAAAAGCCTCCAGCGTTTCCAGACTCTGGCTGCGGACCTCGAAACTAAACTCGACTTCGCCGGGGATGCGGGACATGGCGTGCTCGGCCGCATTGGTGGCAATGATTCCCGTGGTAACCACCAGATCCAGACCGCGCTCCAGCAGTACCCGCCAGTGCTCGTCCAGGCGGGAGATCAAATCGGCCGCGGCAAACACCGCGTCGCGCCGCAGCCAACGGGGTACGGCCCCAGAATGGCCGGCCTCGCCTATACAGCGCACCGACCGGTGGCGAATGTTACCGCGGATGCCGGTCACCACGGCCACCGGAAACTCACGCGCCACCAGTACCGGTCCCTGTTCGATGTGCAGCTCGAAATACGCCGCTATGGACGCTGGTTCGACCAGCCTCTCGCGCCGTGAGATCCGGTCGACATCGGCGCCGTACTCCCGCATGCAATCGGCCAGAGTGGAGCCGTTGGCCTGGCTTTTCAAGGCCAAGTCCTCTTCCGTAAGCTGGCCGAAAAGCGCACTCGACCCGAGATTGGGCTTGCCGAACCAGGCGCTTTCCTCGGCGCGTAGGGCCATTACTTTGAGGGTGCGCGGTGGAACTACCCCTTCGGCTCGTATACGCGCCAGGCAAAGGACGCCGGCCATGACGCCCGCCGCGCCATCATAATTTCCCCCCTGTGGCACGGCATCCAGGTGGGAGCCACAAACGATATACGGAATATCAGGCTGAGAGCCGTCCAGGGTGATTACGAGGTTGGCGCCCTCGTCCCAGGCGGTGGCCAGACCATGCTGTTCGGCAATGCCCTTGACCATCTCCAGAGCCTTCTGCTCGCCCGGTCCGTAGCCCTGACGCAGGATACCGGCCCCATCCTTAGTAGCTTGGCGCAAATCCGCGAACGCTCGGGCCGCCAGCCCGCGTGCATCGAAGCTCCCGGCAACTGCCGGGGCGCCGTTGGCAGCGCTCATGGTGTTTCTGAGCAAGAAATATTTTCCTCAGAGCCGCTTTGCTTGTGCGGCCGAGTTTAAGGCAGCGTAATCCTAAACTGCTCCCTGTGCAAGACATTGACCAGGAGCAAGAAATCCCCATCCTCAATCTCTGTCATTCTGAAGGCACGCGCCCGCAACGCGCCGGACAGTTGCAACTCCGCCTGGGCGCATGCCGAAGAATCCATGCATTTCGGCCCTATATCCTGCTGCCGTTTGTGCTGAGCAAGAGGTCTATGGTGTGCCATTCAGAATCAGCTATGCAAGGCCCTCGGCAGGATTAGCGCTCCTCTTTACTACTTTTTAGTGTCGCGAGGTCGCGTTTCGTTCTCCGCCGGTGGCCCATGTATGCGCCCTTCGTAACATGACAAGCAAGAAAGCGCGATGGCGCATACCTAGGTTTGCCAATGGTCCGGCCCCGAATTGCCGATGCCGGGAACTACCAACACCGAGGTATTCATTTCTGAGTCCGGACCGAACCTTGCGGACGCGCATTTTCTTGGGCGCTGAGCCTGGCTCCGTAAGTCTTCAAATATTTCATTCCGGTATCGCACATGACGGTGACAATGGTTGCTCCGGGTCCCATTTCCTCCGCCAATCGCAAGGCGGCCACGACGTTGCAACCCGTGGAGGTCCCGGCAAAGAGGCCTTCTTCGCGGGCCAGGCGAAAGGCCATGGCGGTGGCGTCTTCGGTGGAAACCAGTTCGATCCGGCCGGCAATATCATCCCGCCATAGCGGTACGATGAAACCCGCGCCAATCCCATCGATCTTATGCGCACCCGTCCGGCCACCCGAGAGGACCGGTGATTCGGAAGGCTCCACGGCGACGATCCTTACTTTGGGGGTATGGCGGCGCAGGGCTTCTGCGGTACCGCGAAGGGAGGCCGCCGTTCCCACGCTTTGGACAAAGCCATCGACCTTGCCGCTGGTCTGCAGCCAAATCTCCTCTGCCAGTTTGTGGTAGGCCGCCAGTTGGTCGGTGTTCTTCAGTTGGTCGGTCCAAAACGCTCCCGTCTTCTCTTGGACGATCCGGGCGGCTTCGATCATATCCTTCGTCAGTTTTTCCGTCATCCGCCCGCTGTCGCTGGTCACGATTTGCAGCGTGGCGCCCAGCAGCCGCATGTGATCGAGCTTTTCGCGGGAAAAGGCGTCCGAACTCACGATGTGCAAGGGATATCGCTTCACCGCGCAGACCAGGGACAGCGACACTCCCGTGCTGCCGCCGGTGTATTCGACCACGCAGCCGCCGTGCGGGAGACGTCCGTCCGCCTCGGCGGCTTCGATCATCGCCAGCGCTTGCCGGTCCTTCATGCTGCCGGTCGGATTCTCGCTTTCTATTTTCAGCAGAATGCGGGCTCCGCCCCTGGGCAAGATGTGGCGCAACGGCAATAACGAGGTGTTGCCTATTCTGCCCAGGATATTGTCGGTCAATCCGTTCATGGTTCTGTTCCTTTCCCGCTGTTTCCAGGCGCCTTTTCCCACCGCCTGGGGAAGCCGTTAACAGAGGATGGAAACCTTGGCGCCCAGCACGTCGAAATCGGCCAGCTCCGAGCATAGGTGGCAGGGCGGGTTTTCTACAATTGGCAGAAACGCCATATTTGGTATTATTCCTGCCATGCGAGTAGATGTGCTTGTGCTCGACGGCGTGTTCGATCTGGGACTGTCCGCCGTTCTCGACGCTTTTCAAACCGCGAATGAACTGATTGAGCTGGGCGGTCTGGCGGTCCCGCGATTCCAGGTCACGATGGCCGGGGTGCGAAAAACCGTCAAGACCTCGCAAGGGCTAAGGGTTCCGGTTCGCGACATTGGTTCGCGCCCGCCCGACTGTGTGGTGGTTCCGGCCATCGGATTCAAAATGCCGGGTCCGCTGGAGGCTGCTCTTGCCCGGCCGGATGTGGGCGATGCGGTTGACGCGCTGCGGGAATGGGCCCGCCGGGGCGCTATGATGACGGCCGCCTGTATCGGGACGTTTGTCATGGCCGAGTCCGGCCTGCTCGATCATAAGCAGGCAACCACCACCTGGTGGCTGGCGCCGCTGTTTCGTAAACGCTATCCCAACGTCTTGCTCGATGAGTCCAACATGATCGTAAAATCCGGCAAGTTTGTCACCGCCGGCGCGGCGCTGAGCCACATGGATCTGGCCTTGTGGCTGGTGCGCGGAGTGAGTCCGCAACTCGCGTCTCTTACCGCGAAGTATCTGATCGTCGACTCCCGGCCGTCGCAATCGGCTTACGCGCTCACCGATCACCTGATTCACTCCGACCCCATCGTGCAGCGCTTCGAAGTCTGGGCGCGCGCGCGCCTGGCCGAGGGCTTTTCCCTGGAGGGTGCGGCCCGGGCCGTGGGATCCAGCAAGCGAACCCTCGCCCGCCACATGCAAAGTGTGCTGGGAAAATCTCCCTTGTCCTACTTCCAGAGTCTGCGCGTGGAGCGCGCGGTGCATCTGCTGAAGACCAGCAGCGCAAGCGTCGACGAGGTTGCCGGGCAAGTGGGATACGCGGACGGGGTTACCCTTCGGGCACTCCTGCGCCGACGTCTCAACCTCGGCATCAAGGAGGTCAGGAAGAGTTCCTCTCCCGCCTGACGGGGAGGCGTAAGCTGGCATCCTCGGTCGGCGGGCGCCTGTCCTTTTGCCCTATCAATTACCCAGAAATGCCGGTCTTGCCTGTAGGTCCGGTGGCCCAGGTATGCGCCCTTCGTGCCATGACAAGCAAGAAAGCGCAAGGGCGCACACCTGGGACGCTAAACTATCGCGGCTTGAGTTTCATGTCATCCCCAGAGATTTGGGAGGCAGTATCCGCCGCCGTTTTCTGCTTCACAACGGGACGCCAAGGAAGGTATGCGTCCATTTAACAGTAAGATGCCGGGAGTCAACCGGGAGTCAACCGGGAGTCAAGTAGTTGACAGACGGTGATTTGCGGGATACCGTGGTCTGCCTGACCAGGGTACCGGGGCTCAAGTTACAAATTCCGCAGTACCAATAGAAAGGAACTGCCATGCCCGAAGACGAATGCGATCCAAGCTGTACTTACCATGCCTCACATGAGGATGACGATTCTCTCGAAGGCTTTCAGGAGGGACGCCGTAAGTTCATTCGCGATTCTCTAATTACAGGCGGGGCGGCGGCATCTATCGGCGCGCTCGGCATCACCATGACCCCGAGCGCCCACGCAGCCGACTCGCCCAGCTCCCCGCCCTCGATGTATATACCGGCTGCATTTCGCGAGGAGCGTTTAGAGGTGTTGCACGCTTTAATCGCCTCGCACTCTCTGGCTACGCTCGTCACCTATGGCTCCAACGGGCTGCTGGCGAACCTCATCCCATTCACCTTGACGGGGAATGAAAAGTTGGGCGTCCTTCGTGCCCACATAGCCAAAGCAAACAGTCAGCTTGCCGCTCTCCGCGAGGGAGGCGAGGCTTTGGTAATCTTCCAAGGCCCTGAGTCCTACATCACCCCGTCCTGGTATCCCTCCAAGAAAGAGCATGGCCGCGTTACGCCGACGTGGAACTACGCGGTAGTAGAGGCACGAGGCAAGGCCAGGGTCATTGAAGATCCGGCTTGGATACTGTCGCAGGTCGAGCAGCTTACGGATAAGCAGGAAATGCACCGGCCTCATCCGTGGAAGGTTTCGGATGCTCCAAAGGAATTTATCGCGGGGCAACTGAAGGCGATTGCCGGAGTCGAGATTTCGATCGATCATCTCGAAGGCAAATGGAAAGTCAGCCAGAACCGTTCCGAAGCTGACCGCCGGGGTGTTGCGGAAGGATTGTCCCAGAAAGATGGGAACAACGCGATGGCAGAGCTTGTGGCTCGTTCACTCAACAAATGACAACGGCCAGCCTGCCGCTGCTGCCGGACAAATTCGGGAGGGAAGTCCTGACGTAAAAGCAGACGCTTATGGAGCCTGTCGGAGATAGATTTCGCGCTGTGTAGAGTCAATCACTTACGAAACCACCGGTAGCTGTAAGCTGTTGATTCTTCGTTCTACGACACTTTCACTCCGACAGGCTCTATGTCTGCCGCATTTTGGGCTGCGTCCTGAAATCATGGCGTCCCCGGCGGGATTCGAACCCGGCCGGTGGCCCGGCCGAACCCGGACACAGGGGTGCCCCGTTGAAGCCCGATTTTGGCTTATGGGGGTCGCAGGGATCACGAGCAGTGCCAAGGTCTGCGATGGGCTCCGCCCACGCCTAGCAGATTGCGACGCTTTCATCCTGACAGGGCCGAATAGCCCCGCCCGAGCAGGGCACCCGCGGATTACTTCTACGGCGACGAACTTCCTGGCCCCGCGACTCTACTCAGCCGTCGGCAGCTGGCAGGTCAGCGACAAAAAGCCGCCACTGAAGGCGGCTTCTGATTACCCAAATTGTGGCTCTGGTTCTAGCTCAGAAATCTCCGACGGATCGGGCCCACGGCGCCCAACCGTCTGGTGCCAAGCAGGAGAATGCTGGAGGGCTCAGGCGTCGTGGTGACCGTCCACACGCCCGGCTGGCCCGCGGTTGCGCCCATCCGGCTCTTTTTGGGCCTTCCGGCGGCTTGTAGCGGCTTCTTGAGTTCCGTGTTACCGGAGCGTTACCGGAAGTCCACAACGGGGGTAGACCATTTTCTCATTACAACATTACTGAGATTGGATATTGCGCAATGCAGCAGCGAACTGCGCGCAATCGCGCCAGGATGTCCCAGGACGGCGCTGTTAGGTGTCGGCAAGTCTACTGAGCAACTACTTACGAGTATTTTGCGGAAAAGGGGAAGGGTCTCGGCAGCTAGTAACGCGGCCTGCTGGTCAACAACGTCAAGCCGGACCCTCTGGATGCCTTTGCGATGAAACCGCAGGATTCTCGCCGCTTCGTAAGAAACGTCAATCACCCGACCCGGCGTAATCGGCCCCCGGTCGTTGATCCGTACCACGACAGACCTTCGGTTGGCAAGATTTGTGACCCTTACGAAACTGCCCAGCGGTAGCTTCGGATGCGCGGCAGTGACTTTGAACATGTCATAGGGCTCGCCGCTGGCAGTCGTCTTGCCATGAAACAATTTGCCGTACCAAGATGCTTTGCCCACTTGGTAGGGCTTGGGTTGTAGTTTAGCCTCAATGAGTTTTTGGGCCATGGGCTTGACCCTGAAGTTGGGTAGGCTGGGTGCTGCGCCCAGGGTGCTGGCGAAAACGGCAACCAGTATTGATTGGGTCAGTACTCGTCGCATCCATCACCGCGTGTTGCAAATTGCCGCGTGTCAGTTGCGCACAGGCCCGGTCGCCTCTGAAAAGAACCTCGTAAATTCAGTCCTCCTGTCCTATATCTGAACTCCCTTCACTATCGCCCTGTCGTGGCAGGTCGCTTTTGGATTTCTGTTCAGAAGCATTGGCGATCCTAGAGACAGGACTTGCACCTGTCAATGCCCAAGAAAGGTGCAAGGGTGACCTAACTTCGATTGTGTGAACAGCAGGAGAGTGTCAGCGCGATGCAAACCTTCTGCGCAACCAAGGAGGCCAGGAGCATGACATCGCGTTCTCGTATTCGCGGCCAAGGCGCCAGTGCGTGCGCCAGTGCATCCCTTTCGGCTTGTCAGGGAACCACACTCGTGACCCGCCGTAATTACACGATGTCCAATCCAGAAACACCGTGCATTCTTATCGCGAAAATCGGGCTCTATCGTGCCCTCATCGTGATTGCGAATTGGCGGTGAAAATGGACCGTGAAGTAACTTTTTTGGAATCATGGCGTCCCCGGCGGGATTCGAACCCGCGTTACCGCCGTGAAAGGGCGATGTCCTAGGCCGGGCTAGACGACGGGGACGCTTGCGAGGCGGGTATTCACTTGCCAAAATCATGTTAACACACGAACTCCCGTTCGCCAGCCCCAGATATCAGTCAGGCCGGCGCCCAACGGGCATTTCCTCAGCAACAGCCGGCACAGACGAGGTGTGCGGTCTCGGGCCCCCGGCGCTGTGACAACATCCCCCACAGAGGCACAGAGACACAGAGAAGATTGTGGAATGTGGTTTTGCCCTGCACAGATCTCCGGTGCAGTAGTCTTGTCCTACGGCGTGAATCCTAAATCGGGAATCCCCAATCCCAAATTTCCTCTGTGTCTCTGTGCCTCTGTGGTAGGTGTGTTGCCAATCTTGGTTCAGGGCCGTTCTGCGGTTCGGCGCTTTTGCGTTGGGTTTTCGGTTCTGTCTTGGATGCTGAAGGCCAACTGCCAGCCGACACCCCCTGGAAACTGCCAACCGGCAATACAGCAATGGCTCAGCTTGCGACATCTAAGCAGTGCAGACAGAGTACGATGGCGCAGTATCGTCAGTTCCGGCCGTGGGTGCGCTACCTGATTGCAGTGGTGGCCAGCAGCGTGGCTTTGTCGGTCATCGGCCTGGTGGAAGCCGATGTCGGGTTCATGCCCCTGCTGCTGTTGCCGGCGGTAAGTTTGACGGAACGCTACGCCGGGCCGGGGCCGGCTATCCTCTCCACCCTCCTGTGCACGCTGGGTTCGGTTAGCCTCATCAATCTGGTGCCAATCGCCCGCGGCCCTATCCATAACGTCGCGGAACTGGCCTTATTTCCCGCCGTTGCCCTCAGCATGGTGTATCTGATGGAGGCGCGCCGGCAGCAAAAGCGGATGGCCTACGAACAGTTGCTGGAGCTTTCCACCCTGCTGGAGAGCATGCCGGAAGCGGTCTTCGTCTTCAGCCGCGATGGCCGGGCGGTAAACGCGAACCGGCCCGCGGAAGAACTCTGCGGGTGTGAGCGGGGCGGACTGCTGGGGCGTTATTTTACCGAGATCGCTTCCCAACTCGACGTCCAGCGCGATGAGCGTCCGATTCCTCCGGGCGAAATGGCCGTGGCCCGGGCGCTGGCGGGCGAGAGGGTGCTCGGGGAGAGCCGTACGCTCGTCCCGCCGGGACAGCGGGAACAGTTGAACGTAGTGCTTTCCAGCAGTCCTATGCGCAGCGACGACGGGCGCGTAATCGGGGCGGTGCTGGTGCTGCGCGACTTGACGGAAATTACCCGCCTCCAGCGGCGCATTGCCGACACCGAGCGGCACTTGGCCATTGGCCAGATGGCCTCCGGCATCGCCCACGACTTCAACAACGTGCTGAACACCATTACCCAGGCCGTGGCCCTGCTCGAAATGGAGCCGGAACGATCCGCCCAGGAGCGCCGCCGCTATCTGGGAATGATCGACCGCGCCGCCCGGACCGGCGCCGAAATTATTAAGCGGGTGCGCGAGTATATCCGCGGAGGCAGCGGCGAGCGTGGCCCGGTCAATGTCTGTGAGCTGCTGCGCCAGGCGCTGGATCTGACCGAGCCGATGTGGCGCAAGCGCCCGCAACTCCGTATCATCTGCGATCTGGCCCCGACGGCCATGGTGGAGGCCAACGGCCCCGACTTGCAGCGCGTTTTTGCCAACCTTATCATCAACGCCATCCAGGCCATGCCGGAGGGCGGCGTCCTGACGGTTGACGTCGAAGAACGCGACGGTTCCGTGCTGGTGCACATCCGCGACACTGGAATCGGCATTGCCCCCGAACAGCAAAAAAACATCTTCCTCCCTTACTTCACGACCAAGCCACAAGGTACCGGTCTCGGGCTATCCACGACGCAGCGTACGGTTCTGGCTCAGGGCGGGACTATTGGATTCACCACCGACGTCGGGAAGGGAACTACCTTTACCATCACGCTGCCTGCGCTCAGGGTAACGGAAGAGGTCGCGGCATAGGGATTCTCTTCTCTGTGGCTCTGTGTCTCTGTGGTAGGTTTTGCCTGGCTGAATGCTGAGTGCTGAATCCGCGGCGCAGGCGCTAAGCCGCAAGGGATGGGCTTCAAGCGACCGGAAATCGGTAGTATGATGCTTCTCGCTTGCTGCTTGCTGTTTTTTTCTGGGTTGGAGCGAGAATCAATGCGCGTATTGGTGGCCGGCGGCGCCGGTTTTCTGGGTTCACATTTATGCGATGCGCTGCTGGCCGAGGGGCACACGGTAATCGCTGTCGACAACCTGCTGACCGGGCGTCCTGCCAATCTGGCCCACCTGCGCCCGGAGTCTCGCTTCGAGTTTCAGCGCCACGATATTTGCGAGCCTCACGACTACGGCCGCGTCGACTATATTTTTGAATTCGCCTCCCCGGCCAGCCCCGTCGATTATCTGGCCTATCCGTTGGAAACATTGCGCGTCGGCTCCTCAGGGGTGTTCAACTGTCTGGAGCTGGCGCGGAAGTATCAGGCGAAGTTTCTGCTGGCCTCCACGTCGGAGTGCTACGGGGACCCACTGGAGCACCCACAAACCGAGAGCTATTGGGGCCATGTCAATCCCATCGGTCCTCGCTCCGTCTACGATGAGGCCAAACGCTTCGCCGAAGCCGCCACCATGGCTTATCACCGGTCTCACAACGTCGACACGCGCATCGTGCGCATCTTCAACACTTATGGGCCCCGCCTGCAATTGAACGATGGCCGCCTGATTTCCAATCTGATGAAGCAGGCCTTGCGGGGCGAAGAGCTGACGGTCTATGGCGACGGTACCCAGACGCGCAGCTTCTGCTACGTTTCCGACCAGATCGAGGGCATCCTGCGGCTGTCGCGTTCCGATGAGCATTGCCCGGTGAATATCGGAAACCCCGGGGAATTTACCATTCTGGAATGCGCGCAACTGGTGCTGAAGGTGACCGGCTCGCCCAGTAAGCTCCGCTTTGAAGCGCTCCCGGTCGACGATCCGAAGCAAAGGCGTCCCGACATCAGCAAGGCTAAGACGCTGCTGGGATGGGAACCGCAAATTGATTTGGAAGCGGGCTTGCGGCTCTCGCTGCCCTATTTCCGAGAGGCTGTGGCGGCGGAAGCGGCCCTCTCGACGGAGTGACGGCCCTGGAGGCCGGCACTGTTTTCAGTTTTCCGTTTCCGGTTTCCAGCGGGCCGCGCTGGAAGCAAGTCTCTTCCGGGCTGGAAACCGGAAACTGGAAACGTTCCTTTTGCCTCTCACGCGGAATCCCCTCTCTTTTCTCCCGAATCTAAGCAGTGGTATTGGGGAGGGCCCCAGCCATCCCCTGGGCTCAGGAGACCTTAATGACGACCGCTACACTGCCGGGCAAGGGCTTAGAGGGGATAGTCGCTACCAACTCAAGCATCTGCTATATCGACGGAGAAAAGGGAGTTCTCTCTTATCGTGGCTACGACATCCACGATCTGGCCGAGAACGCCACGTTTGAAGAAGTCTGCTACCTGCTCTGGTTCGGGCGCTTGCCGAATCGCGCTGAACTCCAGGAACTCGGAAACGAGATGTCGCGGCAACGGAGAATCGATGGCCGGATGATCTCGCTGTTGCGGCAGGTTCCGCGGCAAGCGGTGCCTATCGACATGCTGCGCACCATGGTTTCGGCGCTGTCGTTGTTCGATCCCAACGAAACCGCGAACCAGGCGGACGCGAATGTGCGCACGGCGATCCGCCTCACTGCGCAAATCGCGACCGTGGTCGCGTACTTCGACCGCCTGCGCAAAAACTTGCCTCTGGTAGAACCGGACCGCAATCTGTCGCACGCGGGCAATTTCCTGTACATGCTTACCGGGTGCCGCCCCTCGCGTGAGGCAGAGCGCGCCCTGGATGTAGCCCTCATCCTGCTGGCCGAGCATGAGCTGAATGCTTCGACCTTCGCCGCGCGCGTAACCGCCGCTACGCTCTCCGACATGTATTCCGCCGTAACCTCGGCGATCGGAGCGCTGAAAGGACCTCTGCATGGCGGCGCCGCCGAATCTGTGTTCCGTATGCTGCAAGCGATCGAAGACTCGGGGGACGAAGCCGTTTCCTGTGTGAAGGGCATGTTGTCGAAAAACCAGAAAATTCCCGGTTTCGGCCACCGCGTATACCGGACCGAAGACCCCCGGGCCACCCACTTGCGCCGAATGTCGCGCGACTTGGGCTACTCCAAGGGCGAGCCGAAATGGTTCGAAATGTCGCGCGAAATCGAACTTTTTATCAATCGGGAGAAGGGCCTGAACGCCAACGTCGATTACTACGGAGCCTCTACGTATCATGATTTGGGCATCGACCTGGATCTGTTCACGCCCCTCTTTGCCGTGTCGCGTATCTCCGGTTGGACCGCGCATGTGCTCGAGCAATGGGCCGATAATCGCCTCATCCGCCCCCGTGCCGAATACGTCGGACCGGAGTACCCGCAAACCTATCAGGTCGAGGAAGAACGCCGCGCAGCTTAAAACCGTTCCAGGATAGTTCTCGGTTCTCAGTTCTCAGTAGGCCGGTCCACTGAGAACGGGTAACGGCTGGCTGGCTGGGCTGGTGGCCCAGGTATGCGCCCTTCGTACGATGAGAAGCATGAAAGCGCAGTGGCGCATACCTGGGACGGGAAACGGGGAACGGGAAACGGAGCACGAGTAAAGATACAATAGGGCTGAAGGACTCCTATATGCGTAAGGTCTACTTGGACGCAAATGCGACCACGCCCGTTTTGCCGGAAGTATGGGCGGCCATGCGTCCCTACTTCGACGAATCCTGCGGCAACGCTTCGTCCATCCATTCCTACGGACAACAGGCCCGGGCGGCGGTTGAGCGGGCCCGCGAATCCGTGGCGCGGCTGCTGCACTGCCGCGCCGCCGAGGTGGTATTCACCAGCGGGGGGACGGAGGGAGATAACCTCGCCGTTTTTGGCATCACTGCGCCGGGCGACCACGTAATTACCTCCGCCATCGAGCACAGCGCAATTGGCAAGTCCTGCGCGCACTTGCAGGAAAGCGGCTGGGAGGTGACTCAGGTTCCGGTGGACGGGCATGGCTTGGTAGATCCCGAGGACGTGCGCCGCGCTTTGCGTCCCAATACCAAGCTCATCACCATCATGCTGGCCAATAACGAAACGGGAGTGATTCAGCCCGTTGAGGAGATAGGGAAGATCGCAGCCGCGGCCGATATCTGGTTTCATACCGATGCCGTACAGGCCGCCGGCAAGCTGCCCATCGAGGTGACGCGCATCGGCTGCGATCTGCTCACCATTTCCGGCCACAAGATGCATGCCCCCCAGGGCATCGGCGCGCTGTACGTACGCAAGGGAACATTGTTGAGACCGCTGCTTTATGGCGGGCGTCACGAACGGGGCCGGCGGGCCGGAACGGAAAACGTGCCCGGCATCGTTGCCCTGGGCAAGGCGGCGGAAATCGCCATCGCAGGGTTCGAACACGGAGACGTGGAACAGATCCGGCAGTGGCGCGACCGCTTTGAAAACGCCGTCCTGGACTCGGCCGATGCGGTAGGGGTGAACGGCCGGGGCGCTCCCCGCGTACCCAACACTTCCAACATCTACTTTGACTTTATCGAGGGAGAGGCGCTGGTTATCGCTCTCGATTTGAAGGGGATCGCCGTATCGACTGGCGCCGCCTGCTCCTCGGGAGCCGTGGAACCCTCGCATGTCCTGACCGCGATGGGATTGAGCGCCGATCGAGCGCGGGCCAGCCTGCGCTTCAGCCTGGGCAAGCACAATACCGCCGCAGACATCGATTGCACTCTGGCCGCGCTACCGGAAGCTTTAGGCCGCCTGCGCGAGCTTTCGCCGTTGTATAAAGCCACAAGCCACAAGCCGCAAGCCTCAAGCAAGGCGGGATAATTTGGTAATTCGGTAATTGCGCAATTACCGCGCAGTTGTAATTCGCAATTTGTCATCTGCAAAGTAAGCGGGATGTGCAGTTCCTGTTCTTACTTTGCAAATTACAAATTGCCAATTGCAAATCTCCGGTTTTGGCTTGTGGCTTGTTGCTTGTTGCTATGCCTTCCAGAACCATTGCCGTTGCCATGTCGGGAGGGGTGGACTCCTCCACCGTTGCGGCCATGCTGCGCGCCCAGGGGCACACGGTTATCGGTCTCACTATGCAGTTGTGGAACCAGCGGCGGCTGCCCGGCCGCGAGGATGTGCCCCAACCCGCAACCGGGCGCTGCTGCTCGCTGGATGACGTGTACGACGCGCGCCGGGTGGCCGAGACCATCGGCATTCCCTACTATGTGGTCAATCAGGAGCAGCGTTTCGAGCGCGAGGTCGTACAGCCGTTTGTCGCGGAGTATCTGGCCGGACGCACGCCCATTCCCTGCAGCCTGTGTAATAACCACCTGAAATTCGATCAGCTGCTGATTACCGCGCGGCAGATTGGCGCGGAGATGCTGGCCACCGGCCATTACGCGCGCTGTGAGTACGGCGTTTACCGGCCAGGCGCCGGCGGCCGCGGGCCTTCCACTGACAATGGGGAAGTGCAGCCCCGCTGGCTGCTGAAGCGCAGTGTGGATGCGAGCCGGGACCAGACCTATTTTCTGTTCGGGCTCACCCAGGAACAGCTGAGTCGTACGCTGTTTCCGCTCGGCAGGCTGTACAAGCAACAGGTCCGCGAATTGGCGCGGGGCTTCGGCCTGGCCTTGGCCGAAAAGCCTGATTCCCAGGAAATCTGTTTTGTTCCCGACGGCGATTACAAAGGATTCATCAACGCCTATTTGGCAGAGCAGGGGCAAAGCTTGCCCGATACTGCGGGAGATCTGGTCACAACCGAAGGCGAGGTGATTGGCCGACATTCCGGAATTCATCACTTTACGGTTGGCCAGCGCAAGGGACTTGGGGTTTCCGCTCCCGAGCCGCTCTATGTGCTCCAGGTGAAAAGCGGGGCGCGTCAAGTGGTAGTTGGTCCCGAAGAGGCCTTGCGTGCGCGGACGCTGCGCGCGCGCCAGCTCAATTGGATTGCCATTGCCCGGCTGCGCGAACCCCTGCGGGTGGCGGTCAAAATCCGTCACAAGCACGAGGCGGCCATGGCGACCCTTGAACCGGCAGGCGAGGACGAAGTGGCGGCCATCTTCGATGAACCGCAACGCGCGGTTGCGCCCGGCCAGGCCGCGGTTTTCTACGACGGCGATATCGTGGTCGGAGGCGGCTGGATCGCCTAAGGTCGACGCGCATAGCGGCCCAATGTCACTTATTTTTGTCGCCTCGGCTTTTATTGTTCACCACTCATCGTCCCCCACGCCTGTCATTCCGAGTCACGCGCCCAAAACAGCTCGGACAATTGCCACGCCGTCGGGGCGCGTGGCGAGGAACCTATGCATTTCGGCCCTATCTGCCGCTGCCATTTGTGCGTAACCAAGAGCTCAAAGGTGCACGTCTCGACTCGCCCCCGCAGCATTTTTCTTTGTTTACCGGTTGTAATGAATAAATGCATACTCTCACTCCGCGTCCGCTCTGACCCGCATAAAACACACGTTGCCCGTGCGCTACGTTTGATGACGAGCTGTGCCGATGATTAATCCAGGCGTAGGGGCGGCAGAAACGGCGCCGCAGTCCCGCGCTTGTTACTCGCGCACAGATTTCCGGGTAATTGAAAAGGCGTAAGAATTCCCCGCGCGGCCGCAGGCCCGATCGGTAGATGGGGACCCCGGCCTGGAGGCCAGCGCTACATTTTCGAGGGGGCGAAACCAGGAATCTGCAGTTTTCTCTGCCGCAATACTGCAAGAACCAATCAGGGCACGATTTCCCCCGTACGGACATGAGCAACAAGTAAGAAGTAGCAGGAAAACCTTCTAACTTGTGACTTGCTACTTGTTACTTGTTGCTTTGTCGGTTGAAGAAGGCCGCCACTCCCGTAGTGACGCCCTGGAGCACCGCCGCCGCCTGCCGTACCGGCGACACTACCGACTGGCCGACTAGTTCCGTGGCTTCCTCCACCCGGTCCAGCGTACGGGCGACCAGCGCGTCGATGCGGACGGTGAGCGCATGAATGCGGTCGCTGGCCGCGGCGACATTCCCGTCCAGCCGTTCCACGTCCTTACGAATGAGGCTGCTGGTCTCGGCCAGATTAGTGATCATCAGATCCAGTTTAGGGCGATATTCCTGGAGCAGGTTCTGGGCCATCTCCACCGTGGGCACCAGCCGCAACTGCACCTGCTGGGCGAACTGGGCGAGTGCCTCCATCCGGGCAGAAAATTTGCGGATGGCAAAATATACCGCGATCAGTACGATCATCTGGATCACGACCGCCACCGCGGTCACGGCAACAAAAACGATCATCAATGTCTCGAGCGTGGACATTGCGCGTCTCCCCTGGCCATTTGCCGAACGCTATGGTTCCACCTTGGTGGGGCCGGGGCCGGGCGTGCCGGTCGCCTCGTGATAAGCGTCTTTGCCCGCCTCGAAAGCAGACCGGAATTGATCTTTTTGCTGCTGATAGAAATCGCGGCCCTTGTCGGCCCACTGCTGCGCCTGCTCCCGGGCCTGGCGCGCGCGATTGACCACGTACTCGCGGCTATCCTCGGCACGCTGGAGAATTTCGTCGCGCGTTTCCTGTCCGGCTTTGGGCGCATAGAGCACGCCGATCACTGCGCCCAGCCCCAGTCCCGCCAGAAACCACAAAAAAGAATTGCTATTGTCATCAGCCATACTGACCTCCTGGGTAACTCTAAGTGCCGCGATGGTAACAGAAACCGGCCTGGTTGTCAGTTGCATGCTGCGGAAGGGTATGCCCCCTTGGGGCACGGCGGGCCTCGCGTTAAGGGATTATCGCGGCCCCCGAATTCAGGCCTAAACCCAACACAGAAACGCGGAATTACAGAAAAAATTCAATTAGAAAGAAATTGTTTTTCTGTTGTATTCCTTTTTCTGCGGTTCTGTGTTTCTGGGTTGGGTGTTTAACTTGCTTGATTCTCAAGGCTTCTGTGTCGGGCGCAGCACAATTTCGCTGGCAAACGATTGTGGCGCCTGCGTTACCAGCATGGCGACCACATGGGCGATGTCGCTGGGTTGCAGCATCTTTTGCGTATCCTTGCCGGTGTGGGGGCTGAGTTCGCTGACGGTCGAACCGGGACAGATCAAAGTGACGCGGATATTGTGCCGGCGAAGCTCTTCGGCAAGGGAGACGGTGAGCCCGTTCAATCCCCACTTGGAAGCCGCATACGCAGCGCCGTTGGGCAAAGGATTCTTGCCCGCGATGGAAGAGATGTTGATGATGTGTCCGGAGCGGGCACGGATCATAAACGGCGCAAAGGCGCGCACGCAGTAGTAGACGCCGCGCAAATTGGTATTTAGCACCTGGTCCCACTGGTCCGGCGGAAACTCGTGCAGGGGAGCCCCGAATCCCGACACGCCGGCGTTGTTGACCAGCACATCGAGGCGGTCAAAGCTTTGCTGTAGCCGCGCCGCCATGGCCTCCACCGAGTGCAAGTCGCCAAGGTCGCACACCATCGGTTCGCAACTCCCGCCGGCCGATCGAATCTCCGCCGCCGCCTTCTCCAGCGTCGGTTGCGAGCGGCCGCAAATCACTACCGTTGCGCCCAACTCCGCCAGCTTGCGGCTGATGCCGAAGCCGATGCCTCGCCCCCCGCCGGTTACCAGGCCTACCTGCCCTGCCAAAGCGCTCCCTGTCGTGCTCACGGGCGAAAGCTCCTTTCTTCCATTACACTTACATGTTACATTCGTTGCCGTCTAACTTGCTAAGGAGTGATCGATGAGAAAGTTGATGCTTGTTCTTGTAGTGGCAGCCATCGCCGGGGTTCCCTTCAGTTCGGCGCAGGCGCCGTCGGCCGGCAACCAGCCGTCCACAGCCGCTGCCGGTGCTAAGCCGGCTGCTCCTCAGCAGAAAAAAGAAATCAAGGATCCGCAGGAATACAACGCCTATCTGGGCGCGATCCAGCAGACGGACGACAATGCGAAAGCCGTCGCCCTGGAGGGATTCGTTCAGCAGTATCCCAATAGCGTGGTCAAAGAGGACGCGTTGGAGCTTCTGATGGCCACCTATCAGAAGATGAACAACCCGCAGAAGCTGGTCGAAACCGCGAACAAACTGCTCCAGCTCGATCCCAATAATCTCCGCGCCTTGGCTCTGATGGCTTACCTGCAAAGAACCCAGGCCGAGCAGGGCGGTCCAAACGCGCCGCAGAACTGGGTCGAGGCGCAAAAATACGCGCAACGTGGCCTGGAAGCTGTAAAGACGGCCACCAAGCCTGAAGGTATGTCCGACGCGGATTTCCAGAGGTTCAAGACCGACACCAGCGTCCTCTTCAACGGCGTAGCGGGCATGGCAGCCTTGCAGAACAGGGACTATGCCACCGCGCAGCAGCGATTGCAGGATTCAGTGACCAGCAACCCCAACAATCTTGCCGATGTCTACCCCTTGGCGCTGGCCTATCTCCAGGCTCCTCAGCCAAACTACGTCCAGGGCGTCTGGTATCTGGCCCGGGCCGCCAACCTGGCGGCACAGAATCCGGCCGCGCAACAGCAGATTGTCCGTTACGCCCGTAGCGCCTATATCAAGTACCACGGCAACGACCAGGGCTGGGACCAGGTGCTGCAGGCTGCCGCCAATCCGGCACAACCGGCGGGCTTTACCATCCAGCCTCGCCCTAGTCCTGCCGAGGAGGCCGGTCAACTGGCTAAAGACAAACAGGTTAAAGACATGTCGTTCGATGAGTTCCAGTTGATTTTCACCAGTGGCAACCAGGCTGCCGCCGACAAGGTCTGGAGCGAACTCAAAGACAAACCGATTGCCTTTGCCGCCAAGGTGGTGGAGGCTACTCCTAACAGATTGACGCTTTCGGCCACTGCGGACAACATCGAGAAGAACGTCGCCGACGTTACCCTGACCATGGTTGCGGCTATTCCGGCCCGCCTGATTCCCAAGGTGGGTAGCATGACCCAGGTGGAAGGCACGCCGGTTTCCTACACCGCGCAGCCCTTCATGATCACGATGGAAAAGGGCGCACTGTTGGAAGCGCAAAGGCCGGCGCCTCCGCGTAAACCGCCAGCTCGCCAGCCGTAGGGGTATGCAATTGGTAATTTGCAATTTGTAACTTGCAAAGTAAGAACCTCGAATGCCCTACAAACTGCTAGGTGCCCCACCCTGATCGCGCCTTTTTAACGCGATGATGGTGGGGATTTTTGTCTGTACATTCTCCCAAAGCCCAATCCTAATCAGGAACAACAAATCCTTGGCTTCTAAGGCCTGTCATTCTGAGCCACGCGCCCGACCTAGTCTGGGCAGTAGCCACGCTGCGGAGGCGCGTGGCGAAGCCTATGTATTTCGGCCCAATCTGCTGTCGCCCATTTCTGAATGACAAAAACATCACAGTGTGCCCTTCCAGCCGGCGCGACGCACAAATGGTGGAATGAACAGGACAGAAGCCCGAAGGGCGGCATTTGTTTTAGCCCAGAGGCGTAAGCCCTGGGTAGGAAAGTGCGAAATGTACAAGTCCCGGAGGGCCGGCACTGCTGCGCTACGGGCGCACATCACCTTGGGGGAGGAGTTCTTTGCTGTAGATGGTCATCTAGTTCGTCGCGAAGGGTGGTTGCGCGACAGCGGGCCACCATGTCTCGAATGGAAGTGAGCCCGGCGGGTTTTTCTCCATTTGCTTTTCCTAAACTTGTTGTCGCTGCTAGGAACCGGCAAGATACGGCCGATTGCTTGCCTCTGCGTCCTCTGCGGTGAAGGGTCTCAGTTAAACGCGTCCCGCACCTCGTCGAACCAGTCCGGACGCTTCAAGACTTCGCGGGGTTTGGGCCCGTCGGCCGCCCCGACGATGCCATCCTGTTCCATCAGATCGATAAGGTGCGCGGCCCGGCCATAACCAATCCGTAAGCGGCGTTGGAGAAGGGAAGTCGAGGCTTTGCCGAACTCCACCACCAGCCGTACCGCGTCCTGGTACAGTTCGTCGTCGGCGGCCTCCATGGGTTCGCTGCCATTGCCATTGGCTTCCGCCCGCGTCCCTTCCTCAGGGGAAACCTCCAGGAAGCCTTCCGCGTATTGCGCGTCCGCCTGGTTGCGCCAGAATTGGACTACGGCAGCGATCTCCTTCTCCGCCACGAAGGGCGCGTGCAGACGGATCAGGCGCCCCGAACCTGCCGGCAAATAGAGCATGTCGCCGCGGCCCAATAGCGCCTCGGCGCCGTTCCCATCGAGAATGGTGCGCGAGTCTACCTTGGTCGCTACGCGGAAGGAGATCCGAGCGGGAAAGTTCGCCTTGATCAGTCCCGTAATCACATCGACCGAAGGCCGCTGGGTCGCCAGCACCAGATGAATGCCCACGGCGCGCGCCATTTGGGCCAGGCGGGTAATGGACTCTTCTACGCTATTCTGGTCCAGCATCATCAGATCGGCTAATTCGTCGATCACAATGACGATGTAAGGCAAGGGCCGCTCCTCGCCTTCCGCAAACAAGCTGGCGGGTTCCTCGGCAAAGAGCTTGTTGTACTGCTCGATGTTGCGTACACCCTTTTCCGCCAGCACCTTCAACCGGCGTTCCATCTCTCGAACTGCGTTACGCAGTACGTTTGCGGCTACTTTCGCCTCGGTGATAATGGGGGTGAAGAGGTGGGGTAGCCCTTCGTACACTCCCAACTCCAGGCGTTTGGGATCCACCAGGATCAGGCGAACTTCCTCAGGTGTCGCTTTATAGAGCAGGGACATCAACATGGCATTGATGGCCACGCTCTTGCCCGAACCCGTTGATCCGGCAATGAGCAGGTGGGGCATCGTAGCTAAGTCGGCAACCATAATGCCGCCATTGATGTCCTTGCCAAGGGCGAGCGTCAGTTTGGATCCGCTACCGCCAAATTCTTGAGATTCAATGATCTCGCGCAGCCGGATCACCTCGCGCTCGCGATTGGGCACCTGGATGCCGACGGTGGACTTGCCCGGCATCCGCTCAATCAGGATGCTTTCCGCCCGTAGCGCCAAACACAGATCTTCGGTTAAGCTGGTGATACGGCTGTACTTAATGCCCGCTTCCGGCTTGAATTCAAAGGTGGTTACCACCGGACCGGGATTGATCTGGACGACTTGGCCGTGCACTTCGAACTCGGCATATTTTCTGGTAAGCACGTCCGCGAGTGTCTTCAGTTCTTCTTCGTCGATTACGCTCTGGTCGTCGGGACGCGCCAGCAAGACGCTGGAAGGCATCTTGAACGTGCCGGCGCGCTTGGGCAGGGTGGTTTTCGCCTGCTGGCCGGCATCTGCCCGGGCAGTAACCTGGACGTCGGGCGCACCGGCTGGCGCCTCCGGAGGCACCGGAAGAGCGGCGGGGGAATCGACGGTTTCATCTCCTTCAAGAAAACGTTCGATACCTGTCTTTGCCTCAGACGGGGTGATAGGAACGGTTTCGGTGCTTCCGGCACGCCTGGACGCCAGTTGTGGCGTAACCACCGGCTTCCCCTCACGCTTTTGTTCCCGTTCCTTCCGCTCCTTCATTTTGGCGCGGGCGCTGCGCCAGTCTTGAAAGCGGCTCCAGGCCGCGAACAGAAAGGCAAATCGGGTCGCCAGCCAGAGCCGCGATGCGCTGACAGAAAAAGTCGTTGAAAGGTAAATGGCGGCTCCAATAACTGCAACTGTAACAATATATGAGCCCGTTAAGTTAAAGTAATGAATTAGAGTATCGCCGGCTATCCGGCCAAGCACACCCTCAATCGGCAGAACATTCTGCCAGCGCCAATGTCCGGGCAGCAGCGCCGCTAGCGCCGGAACAAATACCAGCAGCAACAGGACGCCGGCCAGTTTGACGCCCGGGGAGTCGACCTTCCGCGACCAAAACCAGCGCGTGGCGAGCAGTCCCAAAAATACCGGCAGAAGAAACGCGGCGATGCCTACGGCTTGCAGTAATAAATCGGCCCCAAACGCTCCTACTATGCCGATCCAATTCTGCGGAGCGCGGATCTCGGGCGGCGGAGCCGACGTATTCAGCGACGGGTCCCGGGGAGAATAGGACATCAAAGCCAGGAGGATAAGGAGGGCGAGGACGAATAACAAAAAGCCCACTAACTCATTGAGCCGTTTGCTATCGCTCGGGGTCAGTACGGCCGAAAAGAATCTCATATGGCGTCTCGCAATCCTCGCCCTGCACCATGAACAGGTGCCCTGCGGGAAATGCGCGAAGTACGCCAGAGCATATATGATTATGCCAAAAATTCAGCTTCCGACAATGGAAATCTGTCCTCCGGTATTACTAAGTCGAATCCCATGGTCGCCAGGCGAAGGACCGTTTAGAATCCAGCCATGTCTCTTGGTCAAGTGATCGTTCTTGCGGTGGTACAGGGTCTGGCGGAGTTGCTCCCCATATCGAGCTCAGCCCATGTCGTGGTCGCGGAAAAACTCATGGGATTGAACCCTTCCTCGCCGCAAATGACGTTGCTTCTGGTTATGCTTCACACCGGCACCATGTTTGCCGTGATTCTGTACTTTTGGAAGCAATGGCAGAAGGCATTCTTTCGGAGCGCGGTCGTCTTCAAGCAAGCCGCCTGGCAGTTGATTCTTGCCACCGCGGCGACCGGAATTGTGGGCGAGGCGCTGATTAAGCTTATCGAAAAACTCTGGTTTCATAATGCGCCCCACTCGGAAGTCGAACAGTTGTTTGGACATCTGGAGTTGATTGCCCCCGCATTGGCATTGGCGGGCATCCTCATCCTCGTCGCCGGAATGTACGAAAAGCGATCTTCCTCTTGGGGAGCAGCCGCGGAAAACGAGATGGATACGAAACAGGCCGGGCTGATTGGCGCCGTCCAGGGCCTATGCCTGCCCTTTCGGGGGTTTTCTCGTTCCGGCGCAACGATTTCTACCGGGATGCTGGCGGGCGTGGCGAAAATGCGCGCGGAACAATTCAGTTTTGCCCTGGCGGTGATTCTTACCCCTCCGGTAGTGGCGCGCGAGGTATTGCGATTGATCAAGGCGGAGCACTTGGCGGGAGGTGCGAGCCTGGGATTGGCTATGGCTCCCAGCCTTTTGGGAGCTTTATTCGCCTTCCTGGCTGGATTGCTGGCGCTCAAGTGGCTCAGCCAGTGGCTTGAGCGCGGGCGCTGGTACCTGTTTGGTATCTATTGCTTATGCGCCGCGGTTGCGGTGGCCGTTCTGCATCGCATCGGCTATTGAAGCAGTCATTCCACTGCTCCTCTGCCATAAGTGGGAACCCCCTGTTCCACCAGCAGGGCCAGCGCCTGGGCGCGCGCCGCCCAATCACCCTGTTGGCCATACTGCGTGGCGATGCGCTGGAGCAAGGCCAGCGCCCGAGCCTTGGATTCCACCGACTTGTTGGGCTGATTTTCGGTTTTGTAGATCTCAATCAGGGCGGCGCGGCGGCTGGCGGCGTTATAAAGTGCCTCGGCAGCCACCGGCGACTGCGGGTGCCCCTCCGCATATTTCTGGTAAAGTTCGGCTTCTTTGTCCGGACACTTGGATTGGCCTTCCCAATCGCCGCAAACCTTATTGTCCAACAGGTGGTAGGCTGCCAGGTCGGCCCATCGGCTGTGCGGATATTTCTTTATGACCTCGCGCATGGCGTCTTCCTCGATCTGGGCGCGCAGCTCGGGATCGCGCTGCCTGACCGAAGGACGCGCCATGACCTCCCGGCGCTGCAGTTGCCAGGCAATATCGGCCGCGCGATAAAAGGCCTCGGCGGCGAGATCCGATTTGGGGAAATATTCCGCGGTCATACGGTAAAGCCGCTGCGCCCCTTTGGCCGCTGCCTCCCCGCGCATGCCTCGCTGCCGGCTGGCTTCGTCTTCCGCATTAGCGGCTGCCCCGTAGAGAATCCTGTCGCCGCTTGGGGTAGAAGCGCGGACCAAACCCTTATCCTGCATCCACCCGCTTATGGACTTGGACATAGGCTCGACATGAACCCATCCCGCTGCATCCGTCCCCAAAATCGCCACCTCGCTGCCCCGCTCGAGGGGCGCTCCCAAATACTGCGCATGGATATCCGGGGAAATGAAGATGTTGGCTTCGCGGATCAATACTCCTCGTTCCACGGCGCCCGCACCGGCGCTAGACGTTCCCAGGATCAGCAGCAAGGCCAGGCACGAATGCCTAAGGGTTACCAGGCACAATCCTGCCCGCCGCAATGCTACCGCATGCTTCGTCCGGCAGGCCACTACTCGACTCCCGCCTTGATCGTCTTCTGCTCCATCTCCGGTAAATCGGCGCTCTCGAACAGGTGTTCCGCCTTGATGATGTGAATATCGCTCGCTTTGAGGTTGAGGGGATACTCGATCCAGCGCCGATCCTGCGCCAGCATGCTCTCCTTTTCCGGCGGGACCGGCTCGGAGATCTGGTACTCGGCGAGAGTCTTGGCGGTCACGTTGCTGCCGTTAGCCAGATCCGCGGCCAGTTGCGGTGCAAAGGTTTGGTCGGTGGTAATCACGTAGCGCAGCGCTGCCACCTGCAAGTTTTTTCGGATTGCCGCATTAACCTGGTCGGGGGTGACCGCCTCAATGTTCTTCCACATTTCCGCCAGATAGCCGTGTCTAAGCGTTCCGTAGAAAGTGTCATCCAGCCGATAGCCGAGGCGCCGATTCATGTTTTCGCCATAGTTGAAGTAGAGCAAGCGTGCATCGGTCTTGGCTTCCTCGACCTGTTCGGGAGTGAGGCCCTCAAGGATGAACCGGTACAGTTCCGCCGTGACTGCCTTCAATACAAAATGGGCGTACTGATTGGCGACCGGCCGGATCCATATGCTGAAGTACTGTTCGGAACGCGGCGTGCCCGGGGGCGGCAACATCAAGGACGGCCGGTCGGCCAGGTACTCGATATAGGAATAAGCGCCGGAGGTATAGCCGCGGGCAGCACCCATTTCCTGGGTAAGGCGCCCGAAATCTTCTCCGTGAGCGCCGAAATAAGTGTTGGCGACAAACAGCGGCCAATAGTCGGGCTGGTTGCGCTTGGCATCGATCGGGAATCCCAGGTGTATCCCTGTTGCCTTGGCGTTCGGTTGGGTGATGATCCACACCTCACGTCCGGGAGGCAGATAGACGTCGCATCCGCACATCTGCTGGGGGGCTCGCGTCCCAGTCGGAAAGGCCGATGCAAGCAGTGGCGCTAAAGCCGGATCGGCATCCGTCGCCACCGCCAGGTTCCTGCTGGTGTAGAAAACCTTGTAGAAGTTCCAGAGATCTTCCCGCCGGATGGCGTGAAGCCCGCGAACGGTGCCGACACTCAGCGGAGAGAGGGGCGTGCCCAGGAAAATATAGCTTTCCAAAGCCTCCAGCCCCAGGGTCTCTTGCTGCTCCAAACGTAACCGCGATTGAATGGCCGCCAGGGTCTCGACACGCAACCGGTCCAATTCTCCCTGGCCGAACGATGGCTGCGAGAACATCGGCTTTAAAACCTTGTCTACAAAGGCCGGAAACGCTTCTCGAGGCATGGTCATGCTGAAGGTCGTAGTCTGCTTATCCACGCGTACCGTGGGCCGGATTTCGCTGCTCGCGGCCCCCTTGGTCTCAGCCGGCTTATCCTGCGTTTTGGAGCCGTGCGAGCCCCCCTCGACCAGCGCCCGTGCCACCAGATTCGCCAAACCCTCCTTACCGGGCGGATCGTCCACCGAACCGGCCATCACCATGATCTCCACCGTATATAGCGCGGAAGGAGAGGGAAGGAAGATCATTCGCGGCCCCGGAAAGGGGGTCTTCTTGGCGTCTTTGGGCGGTTCTTGCTTCTGCGCCTGCTCTTGGGGCGGGCCTGGTTTCGTTTCGCTTACTCCCTGATTCGTCGCGGCTGAGGCCTGCAGAGCTGCCAGCAAAACACACAGGCACAGAACCAGACTTGCCGTTTGCCATCTGTAGTTTGCAGCGTGGGAAAGGAATTTGTGGTTCGCCGATTTCATTTCCAGTTCCTCTCTGTCGTGCCAGGCTCTGAAATCGAGCCAGTTGCCAGGGTTGCCGGTACCGATTCAGGCCGGAAAACGCCGGGCGAAAGGCGCTCCGCTTCTGCCTATCCGTCTGAATCTGCGGCAATTATCCGCTAATACGTTCTTCATGGGCGCGTCACCGTAGTCTGGGCCGTCGCCGGTTCCTCGCAGAGGAGGTTAGCAAGCAGCTCCGGCGCCACGTTACCTCCGCTGATTACGGCAACCGTCCGCTCCACCCGGGGTAACTGTTTACCATGAAACAGGAATGCGGCGAAAGGCACCGCGCCGCTCGGTTCCGCGATCAACTTGGCCTTTAGCGCCAGGCAGCGCACGGCTTCGCGGATTTCGGCCTCGCTGACCGTCAAGATATCGTCTACGTAGCGGCGAATATGCTCGAAGGTCAGGACGCCCAAGCTCTGGGTTCGGAGCCCGTCCGCAAGCGTACGCGCAGTTTGTTCCCCCGTATATTCAACAATATAGCCGGAACGGAAACTGGCCTGTGCGTCCGCCGCCAACTCGGGTTCGACCCCAATTACTTTGATCCGCGGATTGGTAAGCTTGACGGCAGTGGCAACGCCGCTGAGCAAGCCACCGCCCCCTACAGGGACCAGCACGCAGCTTACGGTGGGCATATCAGCGAGGATTTCCAGTCCGGCGGTACCTTGGCCGGAAATGATCTGCTCGTCGTCGAAAGGCGGCACGATCACATAACCGTGCTCCCGCGCCAACTCTTCCGCTTTGCGCTGGCGTTCGAGGCTGCTGGGGCCTACCGGAACAATTTCCGCCCCATAGGCGGCCGTGCTTTCGATCTTCGTCCGGGGGGCGCTCCCCGGCATGACGACTACCGCTTTGACGCCCAGGAGTTTAGCCGCATAAGCGACACCCTGGGCATGATTCCCACTGGAGTAGGTAATTACTCCCCGCCGTCGCTCAAGGTCGTTCAAGGAGGCGATCTTGTTGTAGGCCCCGCGCAGTTTGAAGGCGCCCATAGGCTGCAAGCTTTCAGGTTTGAACCAGAGGCCCGACGAGTCCGGGCTTGCTGTGCGGGGACATTGGATCAGGGGCGTGTGGATGGCGACGCCCGCCAGACGCTTTTGCGCCAAGCGTATGTCGTCCAGGGTGATCATCGCTCTTCTCCGTGAAATCGTCATTGTACAAGAGCGATCCAGACTGGCGGAGCCTGACTGGGAAGGAAGGCTTGAATCGGATGGAATAATGGTGACTGTGTCAATATATATATTGACTAAAGCAACTACTAATACCTAAGGATGGAGGCGGTCGGTCGGGCGTGCTTTGCCCGCCGACCACCGGAATCGAGGTTTCGTGCGTTCTGATTTGACCGAGTGCTGAGAAGTGGTCTCGAAAATCGGAATCGGATTCATCAACAGCCTGCCAGGTCCGCGTATTCTGCGGATTTGCGAGGTCGCGATGTTTCCCATCTTGGTTTTTCGAGAGAGCTTCTGAGTGCTGAGTGCCGCAGCCCGCTGGCCACTGGCCACTGAATCAAAAATCGGGTGCGGTTGGCACTGGTCGATGAACGGGTAATTGTGGTCGTGCCCTTTCTTGGTTCGCCCCGGGAGTGGTATTTTTGCTTGAAGCCGTTCTGCCTGCTGTACCGCTGCCGACTTCGAAAAAGGAGAAACGTGTGTCGATTAAACTAGCTACTCGCATTGGAATCCTGTGTTTGCTGCTTGGCCTCGTCGCTCCTGCCTATGCGCAACAGCGCGAGTCCAATGAAGAGAGAAGGCCTGAGCCGCAAGAGGAAAGGAACAAACCCGCGCCGCCGCGGCAACCGGCGGAACCGTCCTACGGCGGCACATATCATGGCGGCGTCCAGCCCAATGGCCCCACGCATGGCGGTGTTCATGAAAGCGGCGTTCCACAACACCAGGAACAGGTTCGCTCCGGGTTCCTGCAGTCGCGTGCCGCTTCATGGGAGACCGAGCACCACACTTGGCAGCAACGTGGCGGCTATAACGGCTACCGCATTCCCCAGGATCGTTTCCGGCTTTATTTCGGGAGCAGCCACCCCTTCCACATTGCCCATCTTCCGCTGCGTTTCGTCGGCGGCTATCCGCGTTTCCAATACGATGGCTACTGGATCATGTTCGTGGATCCCTGGCCGGCGGCCTGGTCGCCGACTTGGTATGAAACCGATGATGTATATATCGACTACGTCAACGACGGATACTACCTGTTTGACCGCGCGCATCCCGGCATCGCGATAGCGGTTACCATCTCGATCTGAGCGGGATTAGCTTAAGAACTGGCAAAAGTGAACTGTGTCCGTCGCTTTTGCGTGCGCACCAAGGTTTTCCGCTACCTCGCCACTTTCTCCGTTGATGCGGGGAGGGTGAGCCGCCTCTTTTCATTGGTGAGAAAAGTGGTGACAATGCGTTCCCGGTTCGCATACGCTGCAGAGGTCACGGCCGCGGGCAGCTTCTCAGGCGCTTTCACCCTGAATTCGAGCGCCGAATGGGGTTGCGTCGCGGCGACGTTCAAGTAACGGCAAGCTCAGGCCGCTGAACGTAGAACCCGCAGAAGCTTTGGTTGACGCCAAATCGGTCGCTACTGACGGGGCGCGCCGAATGTGGTACAAGTGATTCAGCAATAGTGACTTCCGCCAGTTTGCCCGGGTGGCGAAATTGGCAGACGCACGGGACTTAAAATCCAGAAGTACTCCTAAAAAAATACAGATTTGATTGCAGATAAAGGGGGTTAGCAATACCCGCCTAGCCGGTATTATGGGTTATTTGCAGTCCTTTTGGGGTCAAACTATCAAAGAACTATCAAAGTCGTAATACGATATACCAGTCACAGATGTTCGCGGTTTGTTCGCCAGGAGAACGGATATGAAAATCGTGCTCGCTATTGTCGCCGCGGTACTGGCTTGCCTGCTGTGGGTCGGCCGGTATAAATACGAAACCATCGGCAACAGGGTTATTCGGGTCAATGTGCTTACCGGCAGGGCTTGCCTGCTATGGCCGCCCGCACCGAAGGTCAACCCCTACGCTGCCAGCTTAAATTCCCCGCCGAAGCCCGACCTGTTTGACCTGGCGGAAGCGGCGTTCGGCGATGAGGCTAAGCGGTCAGTGGGGGCGTGCGAATGATGGCGTGTGGGAAATAGACGAATGGTGCGTTGGGGAAGCGCGGCGAGGGTCAGGGCTTGTGTAGCCCAATTTGTAAACTAGGTTTACATTTTCCGCGACCTCGGCCTGGGTAGGATAACTCACAAATGGACGCGCCGGCAGTCGTATGATCTACAACTTCGTTTTCGAGGGACACCGCAAACGCAGAGCGCTGTTTAGCACTCAGGGTGTCCGCTCAGCGCCGGGGCTGCTAACATGTGGCTCCGGCCTCTTTTTGGAGTTACTGCCGTACAGGCACCCCAGTGTCCTAACATAACCGGCATAGCTCTAGTATAATTATTTGTAGTGGAGGTAGCGCGGAGCCGCATGGACACTGGTTATTCCTGTAGTGCGGAAGTCGCGCTAAGGCCGAACGCTTAGTTTCCTGTTAAGACCACTTATAGACCACCTATAGATAAAACAAGCTCTCTGGGGTACTGGTCATACCCCGGGGTGGTCAGCCGTGATGGGTAAAGGTACCTTTAGACTGGAGACGATAGTGAGTCAGAATGAATGGCAATCAACTACCGAGCTTATCGACACGGCGCTGGCGATACTGGAGGAACAGCAGCCGATGACGGTACGCCAGTTATTCTACCGGCTGGTAAGCACTGGCCACCTGGAAAACACCCAGAATAACTACAAAAAAGTATCACGCATTATGACTACGGCTCGGGATGATGGACGCTGTGATTTTAATTGGATTGTGGATCGCTCACGGCCGGACTACCGCCCCAATGTATTCCGCGACCCGCAGCAGTACGCGGCAGTTGTGAAGCGGGCATACCGGCTGGATTACTGGGAGAATCAGCCCTGGCATTGCGAACTCTGGACCGAAAAGGACGCGATTATTGGTTCGATAGCGGGAGTAACGGATGAGCTTGGGGTTGGCGTGTATGTGGCGCGGGGTTACACATCGACAACCAAGGCACACGAGGCCGCGCAGCGATTGCGCCTTACCCCGAAGCCGATACACATCTTCTACCTCGGCGACCATGACTCATCTGGCGATCAAATGCAGGAGGACATACAGCGTCGGGTGGAGGAGTACATGGGTCGGGAAATACTAATGGAGCGCCTAGCTATCTTCCCGGCGGATATTCGCACTTATAAGCTGCCACCACAAAGGATCAAGGACACCGATACCAGGGCGGCCAGATTTCGGGCGAAGTACGGTAAGGAGGCGCCATGTGTTGAATTGGACGCGCTCCCGGTCACCGAGCTGCGCCGCCGGATACAGACGGCCGTGGAGGGGCTTATTGATCGGGACGCATGGAACCGTGCGATCAAAGTAGAAGCAGCCGAGATTAAGAGCATCGTGGAGACTGTTTCGCAATGGCCGGGGCTAAACCGCGACAAGTCTCAGGTTAGCGGCGGAGCCCAACCGTGCAACTGACACCACCAGCCGCGATCCCGGCCAAACTGAAGGAGCGCATCGAGACGATTTGCACCAAGACCAGGGCGGTCAAACGAGAACTCGAAAATTGAAAAGGAGGCAGTATGCCAGAAACCGCATCCACGAAAACATGGCTAAGTCGCGATTTGGTACACCTCAGAAAGATGGCGAAGAAAAAAGAGGACGAAAACGGTGCCTTCGGCCTGTTCCTCAAGCAAGATTGCGACCTGGAGACGGAGGAGATCGACAAGCTGGTTTTCGAGACCACTCGGCGCGTGTGGGCTGGAATCGACTGCACTGCCTGTGCCAACTGCTGCCGGGAGGTGCGACCGGGGTTCAGCGAAGAGGAAGTTGACGTACTGGCGCGGCGTCTGGGAATAGAGCGCCAGCAGTTCATCGGAAAATATCTGAAGCGCTCGGATAGCGACAACAACCTCTGGGAAACGCGCACGACTCCGTGTCCTTTCCTGAAAGACAATCGGTGCAGCGTCTATGAGGACCGTCCCGCCGGTTGCCGCGAATACCCATATCTCTACAAGCCGAAATTCGTTTCCAGCACAATAGGGATGGTGTGGCGGACATTCACGTGTCCGATTGTGTATGAGGTTATGGAAAACTTGAAGCGGACCTTCGGCTTTGACGGTAAGGTAAAACGCTTCTGGACGAGAGTTTATCGCGGTCAAGATCCCGGAGACTACCCAGTGTAGGGTATTGGTGGTTGGGAGAGTTGAAGGTAATTTTTCCCAGCGGCCACCCTGAACGCGGGAGGGCCCGTGATACCGGATGAGGAGGTAACATGACCTTGAAACGCAACGTCCCGATCTGGGCACAGAGCAAGAAGGCGTTATGGCTCCGGGTGGCGGGACCGCGGCTCCTCCGGCGTTACGACATCGCCGAGCTTTACTGGTTACAAAGCTGGCCAGCGTCACGGATAGCGCGGCACCTGGGGGTGAGCGTAGGCGCTGTAAAGCAAGTGCTTAACCGTATCAGGGGTACGCGAACCGTACCTAATTCCCGGCATATAGTAGAGGACCAAATCATGGATACGGAAACCGTACCCAATTCTTAAGATATAGGGAAGGACTTTTTCCCGCCGGGCTCACTGCCCATCATCAACCTAACCGACCAACTAAAATCAAATTTCAAAGATCCCGGTGACTGGTCATCGCCGGGGGTTGATGACGCGCCGGAGGAGTCCAACCAGGGCTTTTCCGGCGTTTTACTTTATGCGGAAAACGGAAATGGATATTTCGGCGCTAATCCCTGAGCTCTTGCTCGCCGCCGCCGAAGCTATCCGTCAGGAACCGATAGCCAAGCCCGGGCGGCGGTGCCGGTGGTGCCAGAGCGTTATCGAAGGCCGCCAGGTGTTGCCCGGGGGGCGGTTCGCAAGTCTCGTGATCGCCGATGGGCGCGCCCACGAATTAAAGCCCGTGATCGGCGAACAGGATAACCAGGACGACGAACTTCCCGGCGAAAAAGGAACTTATGACCGAAGAGATCAAGAAAATATTCGATGACCTGCCGCCCGACTTCTTTGGCTCTGTCGAAGTCTGTATCCGCGATGGCGGAGTAGCCTATGCCAAAATCACCCGCACAGTGCAGATAAACAACATCCCTCGCACTCCCCGGACACCCCACGGAGAAAAGAATGACCCCCGCCCAGCTACCCCCCACCGATAACGCCACAAACACGCCCAAGCCCGGCGGCCTGTTTGGCATCTGGCAGACAAAGGACACCGGCCCGCCCGAGGAGCCCTGGGAAGAAGTACTGGCGACGGCGGCGGCGGGGCAATCGGCCACGGATGACAGTGAACGAGTTAAAGAACCAGACCTAGTTTGCAGCGAAGATCCGGCCGTATGGGAGCGACACATGCCAGGGATATACACGTTAAGATGCACGGCTTACAAAATCGAGCGGGTCAAAATGTACGGCGGCGCCTGGAAGCTGCGACTGCTGTTTACCTCGGCGGACCCGCACTTGCAGTGCAGAAGTGAGCTTTGCAAGTTCTTCCACCTGGGAACCGGAGAGCAACCGCACATCGGCCGCAAGTCCGCGTACCTGCACGCCTGGACCCTGGCGAATAACGGACAGCCACCCAGGAAGGGCGCGAGCATGTCACCACGCAAGTTCGTTGGCAAGATATTCCGCTGCCAGGTGGGCGATGTAACCAGGACTGCGGACCCGAAGCGCAGTCACGCCCCGGCCGTCATCTATTCGACGGTGAGCGCGATTCTTGATCTTATACAGTGACCGTCTTTGTATCTCTTATCAATGTATCTTGTATCTCTTATCAATGTATCTTGTATCTATGTATCTGTGTATCTATGTATCAACTTCGTCGTCGTAAATAGTATATTTTGGCGAAGGTTACAAAGATTAGATGCAGAGCCGGGCTGGGCTTGGCCGCCCATCCCAGCTCAGGAAAGAGCCTGGTCAGGAAGAAACCCAGAGATCCTCCCTGCCTGTCTTCTTCGCCAATCCTAAAAGTGAGTGCATCCGTGGCGGGCGGGTGACCCGGCAAAAATCGCTGCTTCTGCGCGGAAATGACGGAATTTGGAAAATGGAAACAGGGTTTCATCGACGCTCACCCCGCAAGACTACGGCCGGCCCGATGTTCTGCCCCAGGCCGGCGGTATCATCACCGTCACCCAGGCGGTGAATCCCGGGTGCGATGAACGGCACGCGGCTTAGGCGGTTAGGACCGATGGTTACCGGGAAGGCGAATCACACTGCAATCCAACGCAACCAGACGACAGCGAGCAGCACCGGGCGGCTGCGGTTTAGCTTCAGGGTTTCGCTCGCGTTTCGCCAATCTCCGCTATGGTGTGTTCCTCCACCCGCTGAGAAGCTTCAAATGAAACGCATTGGAGGCGAACCTGTCGTTTGCGGGCCGATAACAAAGCCACGGCGGTCTCCTTATCGGCAAGGCTGCAGATCAGTTGCCAGCCTTCGTTCGCACGCACCCAGACTTCGTATTGTTCCCATTGGGGCATGAATTCCTACCCCCTGTTTGCCTAACGCGCACGATGACCGCGAGGGTGGTCGTTTTGGCGCGTACCCGCCATACGGCAGGTTCGACGACAAATCCGGGCCGCGAGCCGTTGCCGAGCAAGGAGAGTTTCGGCTGTGCCCGAAATGCATTGTATCTGCAAAACCTCTCAATGCACATCCAGCGTTTAAGGTGGCAAACTTTTATAAGCGCCGACAGGGCAAAATTGAGTAGCCCCTTTTGCGTAACGACAAGCGCTACGCAACCGTAGCGGCCGCGCAAGGGCTGGCGTTACCGTGGAGCCTGCTGTTGCCGTAAAGTTAGATGCGCCACGGGCTCGATTCCAGCAGACGATTCATGGTACGGCGACTGACTCTGATTCCGACCTCAACCATAAAACCCAAACCTCGGCAAGCTGACAGACATAACCATGAGATTTCCCCAGACAGATACAGTGCTCGCCCGGATAGCCACAAACTCGCGCCTCTCGCAAAAAACACGCCTATCGGCCTTGCGGGCAATCGGCCGGCCGAGCTTGAGTTTGCTCCTTCGGATTATTCGAGAGCCAAAAGCCGGCTCCCGCTTGGTGGGGCTGGCCGCGGAGAGATACCAACAAGAGACTTTTAGAAGGGAGCTAAGACTACGTGCTAAGCGAAACACGCCGACAGCAATTGCAAGCAATCGCTGACGACAGATACTCCACCGACCAAGAGCGTGAGGCAGCCCACCAAGAGTTGGCCGCCGATACTCCGCCCTCACTACCTACCCATGACGAACTCGACGCCCTGGTACTAGTGTTCTGTTTCTAACGCTTCGTTACAATGTCTGACCTTACGAGCAATCGAGCGCGCCGAGGCCGTCCAGATGAAAGGTTCAGGGCGGTGGTTGCGCTGGCGTATGTAATCTCGAATCGCCCT
>Ga0326728_10001050_pt1 | contig 100799 bp, 88 predicted proteins | sample MB3enrmetagenome_FD_207602 | JGI IMG/M metagenome (GOLD analysis project Ga0326728, IMG submission 207602) | Lab enriched peat soil microbial communities from McLean, Ithaca, NY, United States - MB31MN | ecosystem: Environmental > Terrestrial > Soil > Wetlands > Peat | place: USA: New York...
CCGCCAGCGTGAAAGGGCCGAACCAGGAAAAGTATGCGGCCAATCGCCAGATGATCGGCGAGCACATCACCGCCGACGAACTGTCGGATGTGCAGGATCGCGTGGCCGCGTGGAAGGCCGCGCATCCGCGTCCCGACAGCAACAACTAAGAACTTATCCGTAAATTGGCTCTTGAAATAGTGCCGGTCTCCAGACCGGCTGCCGTGCTGGCCTCCACGATGCTCCGCAATTCGCAAATGATCGGTACGAGAGTCCACCGCCGCCACCACTTCCCGTACTCGAAATATGATCCCAAACCATCCGCGAAGAAGCGACCGTCTATGCGGTCTTCGCCATAGAATAGTTGTCAGCCGAAGGCCGCACGCAGCTCCTACGGCCCGGCTGCTTTGAGAGCAGCCAACCCTCACGGAGTTCTCCGCGCGATGAGTGTCGAATCCGCAGCCTCGGCCTTTCAGGTCCACGCCGCCGACAACGTGGCCACGTTGCTCGGCGAGGCCGCGGCAGGCGCGCCGCTCCAGATCGTCGGTCCGGCGCCAAGCTCTAATCTCGCCGCGCGCGAGAAAATCGAAATGGGACACAAGGTCGCCCTCGTCACCATCCCCGAAGGCGCGCCCGTCATCAAATTCGGCGTGGTCATCGGCATTGCCATGCGCCCGATCAAGCCCGGCGAGTGGGTGCATCTCCACAACTGCCGCAGCCAGCTCGACGAGCGCTCCGGACATTTCGACGTCCACACCGGCGAGCCGGGAGATAACGCCTATGCCTGATCGCGCCGCCAATCTCATCCCCGATCGCATCTGGTCCGGCTACCTTCGCCCCGACGGCCGCAAAGGCATTCGCAATCATCTCCTCGTGGTCTACACCGTGGAGTGCGCGAGCTTCGTGGCGCAGGAGATCGCCAAAGACGAGCCCGACACGCACGTCATCGGCTTCCCCGGCTGCTACGACAACGACTACGCCATCCGCCTCATGCTCGCGCTCTCGACGCATCCGAACATCGGCGGCGTGCTCGCCGTGGGCCTCGGTTGCGAGTACACGCAGCCGCATCGCATCGCGGAGGCCGTGCGCGCCTCCGGCCGTCCTGCCGAGTCGTTCTTCATTCAAGAACACGGCGGCACACGGCTGAGTGTCGCCTACGGTAAAGAGCAACTCGCCTCGCTCCGCGCCCGCGCCGCAGAAAGCGCCGTCAAAGTGCCCATGACCTGGGCCGACCTCACCATCGGCGCCGAGTGCGGCGGGTCGGATGGAACGTCAGGACTGGCCGGCAATCCCGTCGTCGGCCGTGCATTTGACCGTTTGGTCGATCGCGGCGGCTCGGCAATCTTTGAAGAAGTTGTCGAAATGATCGGCCTCCGCGACCTCATGATTTCGCGCGCGGCATCGCCCCAGGCAGCGCAGCAACTCGGCGCGACCTACGACAAAATGCTCAACTACTGCAAGGCTGTGCGCCAGTACTCCGTCGCGCCCGGCAACTTCGCTGGCGGCCTCACCACCATCGAAGAAAAAAGCATGGGCGCCTTCGCCAAGGGAGGCAGCCAGCCCATCCAGGGCGTCATCGGCGTCTCCGAGCGCCCGCCGCACCCTGGCCTTTGGCTGCTCGACTCCGTGCCCGACGAGCACTTCATGCAGTTCGGCTACACCAACCCCAACGACACTGAAGGCATCATGGATCTGATCGCCGCCGGCGCGCAGATCGTGCTCTTCATTACCGGCCGCGGCAGCGTCATCGGCAGCGCCGTCGCCCCGCTCATCAAGGTCACCGGCAACGCGCGCACTTATCGCAATATGACTGAAGACATGGACTTCAACGCCAGCCGCGTCCTCTCAGGGGAACTGACCATGGATGAAGCAGCCGCCGAGCTGATGGATCTGATCGCCGTTGTGGCCTCAGGCCGCGAAAGCAAACCCGAGCGCCTCGGCCACCGCGAGTTCTTCCTCATGTACAAGCATCAGGACGTGCCCTCGCTCGAAGCCGGCTGCCGCATGTAACGCCGCCCGCGCTACAGCATCCCCGACCGCCGCACCAGCCGCATCGAAAGCATCCACGAAGCCAACGAAACCGCGAGCGCCAGCACCACCCAACCGGCCTCTTCGAGGGCCGGCATCGCCGTAACCGGAATCTGCGGCGAACTGTGCGCAAATCCGTGCAGGGCAGGCCATGCGAACCGCACCGCCGCCCACGCGCCCCAGCCGAGCACACCCGCAACCAGCACCAGGCCCGGCACAGCGCGCTTCCATGGGAAGGGAATCGGCGCCGGCGCCGCAGCTTCTTCGCGCACCCGCTCCATGACCGCGGACACAAAGCCCGACGAGGGAACCATCTCCTCCTCAGCCGCCAGAATGCGGTCCATCGCGTCCACTTGCGTTTCGTGGTGTTGCATCCCGGGATGCGTCTCGTGATTCTTGGTGCGCTTCATCGCAGTGCCTCCCCTCCTGTGCGCAGTGCCGCGCTCGCTCCGGGCGCGCCGGTTTCGTTCAGATGCGGAAATCGCTTGCGCAGTAGTTCGCGGCCGCGGGCCAACCGCGCTTTCACAGTCCCTTCGGGCAGCCCCATGGTGCGCGCCGCCGCGCCCACATCCATCTCATGAAAGTAGTAGAGAACCACCGGCTCGCGGTAGCGCAAGGGCAATGCCAGCACCGCCCGCCGCACCGCTTCGTGCCGTCTTTGTTCCGCAGCGGCTTCGTACTGATTAGCTGGGCTCGCCGGCTCCGCAATCTCTTCGAGCGGCACAACCACCGCGGGAAAGCGCTTCAACTCGGAGCGATACGCATTCGCCGCGAGCGCAAACAGCCACGTCGAAAAGCTCGACTCGCGCCGCCATCCGGCAAGCCCGCGCCAGGCGCGCACAAAGGCCTCCTGCGCCATCTCTTCGGCCCGGGCCCGATCCCGGCAGTAGCGCCACGCCATATTCACCAGCGGTCCCTGCCAGCGCCGCACAATCCCCTCGAACGCCTCCGTATCCCCGGCCAGAACGCGCTCGACCTCCATACGGTCGATCGCTTCTGCTGGCGCACTGGTCTGAGCTTGAGTCACGGGAACGCTCTCCGCCGGGTATGACAGCCCGGCTCGTGGCGTGGTTGCATTTTATTCCCAAACCGTGACGGCGAAAATAATGCAACCGCCGCCCGCGTTCCCTTGTCCCACCGTTCGCATGGGGATGAAAAGCATTCCCAGACCATGTTTCGGGAGGATTCCATGACCCACCTTGCCCTGATGGTGTTCCACGACTTTCCCCCAGGCCCCGGACTCTGGCTCTTTCTTTCCATCGGCGCCGTCTCGCTCTTCGTCGTCTTCATTCCCACCGTGCATTATCTCGATACCCGGCGCAAGGAGCGAGAAGCCTTCTACAAGGCCGAAACCCTGCGCCGCATCACCGAGTCTTCGGGCGAGGGCGCAAAAGCTGCCCTGGAGATGCTGCGCGAGGAAGCCCGCCGCGAGCGCATTACCAGGCGGGAAGGCCTCAAGATCGGCGGCCTCATCAACATCGGTGTGGGCTTGGCGCTGGTCATCTTTCTTCGCGCTCTGCTCGGCGGCGGAAACACGCCCTATCTGTGCGGCCTGATTCCCGGCTTCATCGGCGTCGCCATGCTTATCTACGTCTACTTCATGGCCGGGCCGATCGAATAGTCCGAATGTGCCGTGCGGCGCGGCGATCGGCAGCCCGCCATCGCCCTCGCCCGCCACGTTTCAGCGTCTTTCCGGCGTTTGACGAACCGGCGGCAAGCGACGACAATAAGAGAGTTGTCCCTTCCTTGTGGGCCTGTGGCGCAGTTTGGGAGCGCGCTTCCATGGCATGGAAGAGGTCGTCGGTTCGATCCCGACCAGGTCCACCAAGCACCCCGTCAATCCCCGTTTGCCCCCACCAGCCCTCCGCGCTGTACACTCTTGCTTGCTATCCGAAACAGGACAAATCCCGTACCTGGCCCCGTACCCCGTGTTGCTTCGCGGCATGCGCGTCGCAACATCCCGCATCCGTTCCACCGCGGCTGCCGCGACCCGCCTTGTCCGGCCCGAAGCCCGCGTGCCCCAGGCACTTCCATTTTTGTCTACTCCCATCGTTGAGGGACCCATTCCATGAAAGAACAAGAATCGACCGAACAAGAATCGACCGAACCAGAAACGAGCGATCCAGAAACCAAATCTCTTCCTGAAAATGCCTATCGGCCGCTGCAGCCCGGCGAATCCTACACCCCCATCATTCAAGCACCCATGCACGCGCCCGAGCTGACGGCCCGCGCCATTCTCTGGGGCGTCTTTTTCTGCGTCATCTTCACTGTGGCTTCGGCCTATTCGGCGCTCAAGGTCGGCCAGGGCATGGAAGCTTCCATTCCCATCTCCATCCTCGCCATCGGCCTGGCCCGCATGTACAAGCGCCGTTCCAGTTTGCTCGAGAATGTCATCCTCACCGGCATTGGCGGCGCATCGGCCGCCGTGGTCGCGGGCGCGGTCTTCACCCTTCCGGCGCTTTACATCCTTCATCTCAGCCCCAATCCCGTCGCAACCGTCTTCATCTGCCTCGCCGGCGGATGTCTCGGCGTCCTTTTTGTCATTCCTCTGCGCCGCTTCTTCGTGCGCGAGATGCACGGCCAGTTCCCATTCCCTGAGGCCACGGCGATCACCGAGGTTCTCGTCACCGGCGAACGCGGCGGCTCGCAGGCCAAGCTGCTGCTGCAGGCCACCTGCATCGCCGGCATCTACGACTTCTTCGTCACCACCTTTCACGTCTGGCGCGAATCTCTCAACCTGCAGTTCATTCCCCTCCTGCGCACCCTCGCCGATCGCGGCCGCATGGTCTTCAACTTCGACGCCATCGGATTCATCCTCGGCCTCGGCTATGTGATGGGCCTGCGCAGCGCCATGGTCTTCTGCGCCGGCGGCATTCTCTCGAACTTCGTCCTCGTTCCGCTCGTCTGGTTCCTCGGCAGCCACGTCAACATGCCGGTCTATCCCGGAACCACGCCCGTTTCCGCCATGTCCGCCGCGCAAATCTACTCGAGTTACGTACGCTACATCGGCGTGGGCGCCATCGCCACGGCCGGCATCTTCGGCGTCATCAAGTCGCTGCGCGTCATCGCCGGCTCCTTCAGCATTGCCCTGCGCGCCTTTCAACCGCGCGCCGCCCACACCCAAGCCGCCGATCAGCCGGAACGCACCGATCGCGACATCTCCATGCCCGCGATTCTTCTCGGCATCGTCTTGAGCGCCCTCGCCGTCGCTATTTTCTTCGGGCGTTTTCAGGTCTCCTGGACCATCCTTGCCTTGGGCCTCCTGCTCACGCTGCTCTTCGCCTTCTTCTTTGCCTCGGTGGCCGCCAATGCCATCGCCACCACGGCCAACAATCCCGCCTCCGGCATGACCATGCTCACCGTCATCATCTCCTCGGTGGTGCTCCTGCACTTCGGCCTCTCCGGCACCACGGGCATGTTCTTCATCATGGCCATCGCCGGCATGGTCTGCACCGCCCTCTGCGTCTCCGGCCAGTTCATGACCGACCTCAAAACCGGCTACTGGCTCGGCAACACACCGGCCGCGCAGGAGAAGATCAAATTCGTCGGCATCCTCGCCGCCGCCGCCGCCGCCGGGCTCACCATTGTCCTGCTGGCCCACACCTTCCAGTTCGGCGAATCCGCCGCCGGCGACGCGCGCCCCATTCTTGCCGCGCCCCAGGCCTCCATCATGAAGGCGCTGGTCGTCGGATTCATGAGCCACCAGCCGGTCACCTATCTTCTCTTCGGCGTGGGCGCTCTCATTACCGTGGTTCTGGAGATGCTCGGCAAATCCTCCATGGTCTTTGCGCTCGGCATCTACCTGCCGCTGAGCCTCACCACGCCCATCCTCACCGGCGGATTCCTTTCGCACTTCGTGCAGCGCCGCTCTGAGAAGACCGGCGGCGAAACCGGCCGCGGCATTCGCGAGCGCGGCGTCATTCTGGCCTCAGGACTCATGGCCGGCGGCGCGCTGGGTGGCGTTCTCGGTGCGGCCCTGCGCCTCCTGCCGCAATTCCACGAAGATTTCATCCAGACGCCGTTCTATTTGATCGACCCGATCTCGCAATCCGTATCTGCGTTGCTTTTCATCGGTCTTTGCGTGTATGTCTGGCGCGGTAGCATCAAAACGGAGAAGAAAACGTCATGAATCAACCAACGCCCTCGCAACTCGATCTCTATGTCGCCGACGCCGTCCTCGGCATCGACACACTCTGGGGCGGCGACGTCATGTGTCCTTCAGGCACCGGCCGCTTCATCGCCGACTCGTGGTTCTCCGATGAGCCGCTGCCCGCCGCCTACACGCATCCGGCCGCGGCACTTTTGCGCCAATCCGGCGGCGTGTGCGCGAAAACTATCGACCGCGACGCCGTCGAAACCTATCTGCACGACGTCGATCTGCCGGCCGCCATCGCCGGCCTGCGCAAAGAAGCCGCTCTTTGTTCGGAGCCGCGCCGCGCCTATCTCGAGGGCCTCGTCGTTTCGCTCGATGTCATGTGGGACCTCGCCATGGAGGTCCTCGGCAAGGGCGATGCCGTTCCGTACACGCGCGCCGTTGAAGCCTCGACAGCTAGGCCGCCCGAGCCTTCGCGCCCCGAGGCGAAATGTGAGAGAGTCGCCGAGCTGCTCGGCCGCGCCGGCTACTCCAGTTCGCAATCCGGAGGCATTCTAGCCGCGGTCGATGCCTGGCGTCGCGAGCGCGTCACGCCCATGGCCTCCGTGCAGGCGCTGGGCCAGGCCGTCATCGCCCACTTCGACGCGCTCAGCGCCAAAAACCTCGTCCCGCATCTGCCGCAGGAACTCGCGGCCGTGCCCCGCGCCAACATCAATTTCATGCCCATCAAGGACGCCTGGTTCTCCGGGTCGATGAATTATATTGGGCGCGCCCGCACCGCGGCTGGTGCTCCACTCTACGAGGCCAGCTACGAAATCAACGCCTCGCTCCAAATCTCGTACCCCGAGTTCGAGCAGCTCGTCAGCCACGAAGTCGTGCCGGGCCACGTGACCACCTTCGCCTACCTGCAGGATTTATATGTGCGCGGCAAGGCCGGCTTTGAGGCCACGGTGCTCACCATGAACACGCGCGCCGCCACGCTCTTTGAGGGCATCGCCAACAACGCCATCCTCATCGCTCACGGAGTGACGGAAGTCGATCAGCTCCCCGACGAAGACTTGCAGATCGGCGTGCTTCTCGCGCTCTTGCAAGACGACGCCAAGAACCAGTCCTCCTGGCTCACCTGGGGCGAGGGCCGCGAACAGCAGGAAGTTGCCGCCACGCTCCGCCGCGATTTTCTCGTCACCGAAGAGCGCGCCGGCAAGCTCTCCGGCGCATGGGGACGGCACCCGCTGCTGGGCCGCATGTATCTGCCCGCCTACCGCGCCGGCACCGACAAAGTCGCCGCCCTGCGCCGCACCCACCCCGCCGCCCGCGTGCTTCCAGCCCTTTATGGCTGCAACGGCCTCGTCGACATCGAGACCATCGATCAGTTGTTGAACGGATAAACTCGCGCAAAGCCAACCGCCGTGGGCGACTATAAGCGCCACGCTGCGTTCACTCTCAATAGGATTGTTTAGCACTACACTAAGGTTCAAGGCCATCGTGCCTGAAAGATGAAGCCCAAAGTTTGCTTCTCGTTTTCTGACGTCTTCGACCGCCATCCGTCGATGACCGAACTCATCGACTCGATTCGATGGATTCCCCTCCGTCACGCAGTTCACGTGATCTCCTATATAAATTCTGCCGTTCGGTATGCCCTGATGGAGCACGGCCAACCGAATATCGGCAAAGTACAAGAATGGCTGGTGGCAGCACACACCGACGATGAGACCCTAGAGACCTTCAAAGCTCGATTCCCCCACGTGAAATGTGAGGATAGGCCCATATATCTGCCACAGAACCTTTTGGCGCTCCTCCGAGTCGTAATTGCCAACTGTGATCCTGATCCAATGCCTGATCCATCTCCCGAGGAAGATCAACGGGTCAGGTACGCTATCAGTCGAGCGTGTTTGATGATGAACAACCTATTGTTTACGGCGGAAGAGGGGAATGCGCTCACAAACGCGAGCACTGATGAAGAAAAGCGCATCGAATTGATGACTCAGACAATTGGTTCGTTTGAACTTATCAATCCTTCTCGACCAGATCACCTGATGCCTCGACTTCAGATAATGTATCGCCTGTTACTGAAGGACCCCAAGGTCCAAGCGCGTATCGCCCAGGAGTGTAAAGGCTTTGACTTCTTGGACACATTTAGAAGATTGGTCGGGATGCCTCTTGAACGCTGGCTCTTCTTGATATTCGCGATATACGGCTATTTCACGCAAGGGGCGAATCCGGCGGACCCGCACCCGGAGTATTTTCAAATCAATCCGAACATATTCCGTGGGGAATCAGGGATCAGTCAAGATGAGTTAGAAATTGCTCTGAAAACTCTCTCAACCGCCGTACCGGAGTTGAAGACGGATCTTGCAAGCGAGACATTCACTGATCCAAGGCACGACTTCATAGCATTTCGTTCAAAGCCTCTCTTGAGTACCGAGGGGTTGCGGCTGTGGCCTGCGGACCTCGCCTTCATTCTCGACAAGAGCCACACGGGAGTACATTGGACCATTCATGATTTGCTTTCACACAGGGATCGCCGGAAGCTTTTTCAGGCGTGGGGCGTCCTTTTTGAAGAGTATGTGCATTGGCTTCTAACCGGGATGGAAACAGAGCTGCTCTTGAAATACGTCCCAAGGCCAAAGTGGACTGACACGGGCGATGAATCCTTCGATGGTGTTCTTCTTCAAGGAGGCGTGTTTGCGCCGGTGGAATGCAAGGGAGGGTTTCTAGCCAGAGAAGCTCGATACTCCGGGAATTCGAGAGTCTTACTCGAAGAGATCGAAAAGAAATTGGTCCCTGGGTGCGACCAACTCGCCGACAAGATCGGAGCGTCATTCGCGGATAAGGCGAAGATGCGGAGGGAATTGCGCGACCTACCCGTTGATCATGTTCGCGCAGTAGTCCCAATCCTCGTGTTACAAGATCACATTCTGCGCGTACCGTTTCTTAATTGGCACTTGAACAAGTATTTTCAGGCAAGACTTAAGACCCACAACGTTCGAGATGGCATTCCTATACGGCCACTCACAGCAATTAGCATTCACGATTTGGAATCGGTGGTTCATTCAATCGAGGGCGACAACTTCGATTTCGTCTATGCAATCCACAATAGGACAATAAGGGATCCTGAAGTACTGTCCGATTTGACCGACTGCTTGAGATCGTTCTCGAACTATGGTCGGAAACCATCGCCACGCATAAAGAGAATCCTCGACACCGTACAGTCCGATTGGTCCTCGTACTTGTTTCCGGGAATCAATTTCCCCTAGAAATGGGCGGCTGGCCAGGGCCTTGAGAACGCAAACTCGCCACTTCAAGCGGTGCCGCGCGGTCCCGATTCCGGAACCCGGGAACCACGAACGCCCGCAACTACCGGCTACCAGCTACGAGCTACAGGCTACAAGCTGTTCCTAAAGCACGCTCTTCGCAATCGCTGCCAACTGCATGAACGACGTGCCCTCGTAAATGGTGCCGATCTTGGCGTCGCGGTAGAGCTTTTCGACGGGAGAATCTTTCACGAATCCCAACCCGCCCAGCACTTCCACCGCCAGGCTCGCCACGCGCTCCGCCGTGTGCGACGCAAAATACTTCGCCATCGCCGCTTCCTTGCGGAAGTCGCGCCGCGCATCCTTTAGCCGCGCATCCTTCAGCCGCGCCGCGTTGTACACCAGCAACTTTGCCGCCTCAATGTCGGTCGCCATCTCCGCAAGCTGGAATTGCATGGCCTGGAACTCCACCAGCGCCTTGCCGAACTGCTTGCGCTCCTTGGCGTGCTTCACCGCGTGGCCCCACGCGCCCTCGGCCAGCCCCAGCATCTGCGCGCCAATCCCGATGCGCCCCTCGTTCAGCGTCTCCATGGCCACTTTGTGTCCCCGTCCCACCGCACCCAGCACCTGCGTCCCCGGCACTGCGCAGTCTTCCAAAATGAGCTCGCACGTGCTCGACGCGCGAATGCCCAGCTTGTCCTCTTTCCGGCCCACCGTGAATCCCGCCGTATCTTTCTCGATTAAAAATGCCGTAATCCCCTTGTAACCCGCGCTCGCGTCCACAGTGGCAAACACGATAAACAGTCCCGCCTCCCTGGCGTTCGAGATCCAAAGCTTGCGCCCAGTCAGCACGTAATCGCCGCCGCGTTTCTCGGCGCGGGTCTCGAGCGCAAACGCATCCGAGCCCGACGCCGCTTCGCTCAACGCGTACGCGCCAACGGTGTCCGCCGCCAGCCGCGGAAGATATTTCCGCTTCTGCTCCTCCGTGGCCCAGCGCAGCAACGCGCTCGCCACCAGCGTATTCTGCACGTCCACCACGAGCGCCACCGCGGGATCCACCGCCGACAACAGTTCGACAGCCAGCACCGCATCGAAGAACGATCCGCCGCTGCCGCCGTACTGCCCGGGAATCTCAATCCCCATCAGCCCCAGCGAAAAAATCTTCTCGACCAGCGCCGCGTCCATGTGTTGCTCTTCATCCATGCGGCGCACCAGCGGCGCCACCTCGTCACGCGCAAACGCGCGTACCATATCCGCAAACATCCTCTCGTCTTCGCTCAACTGCGTCACAGGCGCGCCCGCCGCTTCAGCACTCACCGCCGTTCCCCTCTTTCTCCGATCCCAAGGATCACACACCGTCTTCGAAAATGATATGCTGCGTTCTTGAGCGAGCGCTCGAGGCGCACGGCTTCCCATGCAAATCGGCAATCACGTCTTTCTTGTCACCGGCGGCGCATCAGGTCTCGGCGCGGCCACGGCACGGCTTCTCGCTGCTGAAGGCGGCTCCATCGTCATTGCCGATCTCGATCGCGCCGCAGGCCAACGCCTCGCCGACGAGTTCGGCAGCGCCGGCCGCTTCGCCCTCACCGACGTCACCAGCGAAAACGACGCCCAGGCCGCGGTCGATCTCGCGCTCCAGGCCTTCGGCCATTTGCACGGCCTCGTCAACTGCGCCGGCATCGCGCCTTCTGAGAAGGTCGTCGGCCGCGACGGCCCGCACCGTCTCGACACATTCGCCAAAACCATCAACATCAATCTCGTCGGCACCTTCAACATGATTCGCCTCGCCGCCGCGGCCATCGCCAAAGAGGAACCCGGCCCGGACGGCGAACGCGGCGTTATCGTCAACACCGCGTCGATTGCGGCGTTTGATGGCCAGATCGGCCAGGCAGCCTACGCGGCCTCAAAAGGCGGCGTTACCGCGCTCACGCTGCCCATCGCGCGCGAGCTGGCGCGCTCCGGCATTCGCGTCGTCACCATCGCGCCGGGCATCTTTGCGACGCCGATGATGGCCGCATTTCCTCAAGAAGTCCAGGACGCGCTCGCAAAAAGCGTTCCTTTTCCGCCGCGCCTCGGCCGTCCCGCGGAGTTCGCCGCGCTCGTCCGCCACATCGTCGAAAACGTCATGCTCAACGGCGAAACCATCCGCCTCGACGGCGCTCTGCGCATGGCGCCCCGCTGAATCTCTAGCCGCATCGAATTTTTGAGGAGCCATCATGCCCACCCCCGACCCCATCGTGATTACCGGCGCCGCGCGCACCCCCATCGGCGCCTTTCAGGGCGATTTCAAAGATCTCGCCGCTCCCGAGCTCGGCGCTGCCGCCATCCGCGCCGCCCTCGAACGCGCGGCACTTCCCGCAACTGCAGTCGAAGAGGTCTTCTTCGGCTGCGTTCTTCCCGCGGGCCAGGGCCAGGCGCCAGCGCGCCAGGCCGCTCTGGGTGCGGGTCTGCCGCTTTCCGCCGGCGCAACCACCGTCAACAAGATGTGCGGCTCCGGCATGAAGGCCGTCATGCTCGCCCACGATCTTTTGCTTGCCGGCAGCGCCAATGTCATCGTCGCCGGCGGCATGGAGAGCATGAGCAACGCGCCCTATCTCCTCGACCGCGCGCGCTCCGGCTACCGCATGGGCCACGGCCGCGTGCTCGACCACATGTTTCTCGACGGCCTCGAAGACGCCTACGATAAAGGCCGCCTGATGGGCACGTTCGCCGAGGATTGCGCGCAAAGCTACGGCTTCACCCGCGAAGAGCAGGACGAATTCGCCCTCGCCTCGCTCTCGCGCGCGCAAAAAGCCACCGCCGACGGCTCCTTCGCCACCGAAATCGTTCCTGTCACCGTCAAAGCCGGCAAAACCGAGCGCCAGGTCGCGCAAGACGAGCTGCCGCTCAAGGCCACGCCCGAAAAAATCCCTCATCTCAAGCCGGCATTCCGCGAAAACGGCACGGTCACGGCCGCCAACTCCAGCGCCATCTCCGACGGCGCCGCCGCCCTGGTCCTCATGCGCCGGTCGAAATCTGAACAGCTTGGCCTCAAGCCTCTCGCCGCCATCGTCGCCCACTCGAGCTACGCCCACCAGCCCGCGCTCTTTCCCACCGCGCCCATCGGCGCCCTGCGCGCGCTCGCCGAACGCACCAGCTGGTCCCTTGCCGATGTCGATTTATTCGAGATCAACGAAGCCTTTGCCGTGGTCGTCATGGCGGCCATGCGCGATCTCGGCCTGCCTCACGAGAAGGTCAACGTGCACGGCGGCGCCTGCGCCCTCGGCCATCCCATCGGAGCCTCCGGCGCGCGTATCCTCGTCACGCTGCTCGCCGCGCTTGAGAAGTACAATCTCCGCCGCGGCATCGCCTCGCTCTGCATCGGCGGCGGCGAAGCCACGGCCGTCGCCATTGAGCGTATTAGCTAACTGTTTTTGATCGGGAACTCGCGCCTCAAAAAAGCGTGGAAGAATTGGCCCTTTGCGTAGCCCGCGTTACGCGCCCACCAGCGCCGCATGCGCTACGCCGGAATCGGCCTGCGGCTGCGCCTCATTCACGGCAGGCGGTGTCATCGGCACGTGCGCCAGCTCCCACGCCGAACGATCTTTGAGCAGTTGCGCCACCAGCGCGGTGTGCATGGCGTGGCCGGCGCGCATCGCCACCACGTGTCCCTCCAGCCGGCGTCCGGCCAGCGCCAGGTCGCCGATCAGGTCCAGCACCTTGTGCCGCACGTACTCGTCGGGAAAGCGCAACGGGCCATTCTCCGGGCCATTTTTGCCCAGAATGATCGCATTCTCCGGGCCCGCGCCGCGAATCAGCCCCATATCGCGCAGCTTGCGTTCGTCGGCCTTGTAGCCAAACGTGCGCGCCGGGGCGATGGTCGATCCGTACATCTCCGCCGCCAGGTCCACGCAGGTCTTCTGCTGCCCGATGGGCGCGGGAAAATCGATGGTGTACGAAACCCGGTAACCGCTTCCGGGATACACGCCGATGAACTTTTCGCCCTCGCGCACCTCGATGGGATGGAGAATGCGCAACGTCTCGCGCCGTCTCCGCTGTTCGCGAATCCCCACGCGCAGGAACGCCTCCACGTAGGGCTGCGCGCTTCCATCCAGAATCGGCAGCTCCAGGTTGTCGATCTCCACAATCACGTTGTCGATGCCCATGCCGATGAAGGCCGACAGCAGATGTTCGGTGGTGGAGATCAGCACGCCTTGGCGCATCAGACTCGTCGCGTAGCTCACCTTGGCCACGTTGCGCCCGGTTGCCGGAATCTCGAAGTTGTCGAGATCCGTGCGCCGGAAAACAATGCCCGATCCCGCCGCGGCAGGCAGCAGCCGCATCGTCACCGGAGCCCCGGAGTGCAGCCCGACTCCCGAAAATTCCAGCGGTGCCGCGATGGTCTGTTCCAGGTGCGCCAGTTGAGCCAAGAAGTAACTCCCGAGTCCAGCAAAGGCTGTGTGATGTTTAGATTAGACGGCGCGGCCAAATCCTGTCCTGTGGCAAATTTGCCACACTATGCAGCTGCGCACCCACTCTCGCCCCCTCCCTGATCCGCGCAAGAAACCGCCGTAAGTGTCGTAGAATCAGAGAGACTCGCAACCGGCCGCGCCGTGCGGGGAGAAAGAATCCGGGTGCCCCACCCTCGCCGCGTCTTTGCTTTTGCGGCTAGGGTGGGTTGGCAAAACTCCCATTTCACAGGAAAGGCCTGAGAATGTCCTTCGCCTCCGACACTTTCTTTCCCATGCGCGCATGGTTGGCAGGGGCGCGCCGCAAAGAGCGCTCGCTCCTCGATCTCACCCGCAAACTTGTTCAGGCCGAATCGCCCTCCGACGCGAAATCCGCGGTCGATGCCTGTGTCTCCCTCGCCGCCACGCACCTCAAACAACTCGGCGGCCGCATCAAACTCCACCGGCAACAGAACCATGGCGATGTACTCGAAGCCCGCTTCGGCCCGCGACCCTCGCGCACCCGTGAAACCGCCAAACCCATCCTTCTCCTCGGTCATCTCGATACGGTTTGGCCGCTCGGCACGCTCCAATCCATGCCCTGCGGCGTGCGCGAAGGCCGCCTCTGGGGGCCCGGAACCCTCGACATGAAGGCCGGCGTGGCCATGGCCTCGACCGCCCTCGAATTGCTCATGGAAGCCGACCTGCTCCGCCGTGAAATCATCCTGCTGCTCAACAGCGACGAAGAGATCGGCAGCCCGGTTTCGCGGCCTATCACCGAGCATCTCGCCCGCCAGTGCTCCGCCGTCTACGTGCTCGAGCCCGCGCAGGGGCTGGCCTACAAAACCGCGCGCAAAGGCATTGGCGACTGGCACATCGTGGTCAAAGGCATTGCCGCCCACGCTGGCGTGGACTTCGAAAAAGGCGCCAACGCCCTCCTTGAGCTGGCCCACGCCATCGCAACTGTCAGCGGCTGGACCGATCTCAAGCGCGGCGTCACGGTAAGTGTGGGCGTAGCCGCCGGCGGCACCAAAAGCAACGTGGTTCCCGCCTATGCGCAGGCCGATATTGACGTGCGCATTCCCCGCCTCGCCGACGGCCCCCGCATTGCGCGCAAATTTGCCGCGCTCCGGCCAGCCGATCCGCGCTGCACCCTCACCGTCACGGGCGGCATTAACCGTCCGCCCATGGAGCGCAGCCGCGGAACCGTGCGGCTCTTCCGCAAGGCGCACTTGCTCGCCCGCGAACTCGGCTTCGAGCTCAACGAAGCCTCCACCGGCGGCGGATCAGATGGGAATTTTACCGCGGCGCTTGGCATTCCCACGCTCGACGGCATGGGTGCGGTCGGCGAAGGCGCGCACGCGCCCCACGAATCCGTCCTCATCGAGCACCTCGCGCCCCGCACCGCGCTGCTGGCCGCCATGTTGATCGGCTGAGATTCCCATTCAATTTCCGCACCGCGGCCTGATACACTCCGCTCAGAATTCAGTTGGAGAGTCTCCCCTCATGAAACGCGTTTTTCTTCTTCTGTTGGTTGCGGTTCTGCCTGTCGCATGGTCCCAAACAGCTCCCAACCCCGCGGCGAAACCGCCGGTCTCGTCCGCAACAAAGTCGCCCTCCGCCTCATCCGCCACCAAGCCTGCTACTGCGCCCGTCCCGCCGTGGATCAAGCTGCCGCCCGGTGTGCCCGTGGTGGCTCATGGGCCCGTCAAGGTGCCGTTCTCAATGCGCTACGAAGAGATCAAGGTCGGCCCCGGGCCAATCGCAGAGCCGCATAAGGTCTACCGGGTCAAGTACACGGGCTGGCTGGCGGCCGACGGCCACAAGTTCGATTCGTCCGACGACCATCCGCCACAACCCGTCTATGACAGCTCGCTCCAACCGGTGAAGGGCGCTGACGGCAAGCCGAAGATGGAGGCCGGCCAGCCGATCTTGTTCTTGCAGGGCCGGCCCGGCATGATCCCTGGATGGGATCTGGGCTTTGATGGGATGCACGTCGGCGGCAAGCGGCGCCTGTTCATCCCTTACCAGTTGGCCTACGGAGAGCTGGGACGCCCCGGCCCGGACCCGAAGAACCCCGGGATTCCTCCGAAGGCCGACCTGATCTTCGATATCGAGCTGGTGGAAATGCTGGAGCCGCCGGCTCAGCCTGCTCCGCCGATGCGTCCCGGAATGCCGCCTCATCCAGCGCCGGTCACACCGCATCCCGGCGCAGCTGCGCCACCGAATGCTGCTCCAACTCAACCCGCAACTCCTGCGCCGCCCGCGGCCACGGCTCCTGCTCAGCCCTCCGCGCCCGCGCCATCCGCAAAGCCTGCGCAACCCGCGGCTCCCGCGCCACCGTCGACGCCCGCACCGGCACCTGCGCCGGCCCCGCCGCAGCCGAAGTAGCGCGCTTCCGGATGGATGCGCCGGGTGCCCCCATCCTTTCCGCGTGACCGGCGCCCCCACGAACAGGTCTTCGTTCGTGGGGTGGCTGGGCGGAAAGGGTGGGAGACCGCGAAAGCAGTTGCGCTACAGCTTCGGATGCAGCTTCTCAAACCCCGTCGCCTGCTGGTACGCGCGTGCAAACGCCGCCACCTTCGCGTCCTGGTAAAGTCCGCCCAGAAACGTGAGCGAAACCGGCGTGCCCGGCCCGCCAATGTCGTCGTGGTCGCCGTCGTCGATCAAAGGCGGCTTGGGCGCGTCGTCTCCGCGCAGCCCGTTCGGCAAAATCACCGCGGGATTCCCCGTCAGGTTGGTCGCCATCAGTTGCGCATCGGTCGAGGGCGTCACAATCACATCCACCTGCTCGAAGATCTTCGCAAACTCCCGCGCCGCGAGCGTCCGCGCGCGGTTGGCCTGGATGTACTCCACCGCCGGATAAAATCGCGCCACGCGGAAGGCGTTCGGCCAGTCCTCCGGACCCTGCTCCGTCAGCAGCCGGTCGCGTCCGCTCATCGTCAGGTCGTCGAAGGCCGCGGCCGCCTCGGCCGTCAGCAGCGGAACCATCGCCTCCCATGGCAGCTTGGGCAAATCCACCGGAATCAGGTTCACGCCCATCGCGTGCAGCTTCTCCAGCGCCGCCTGTTCGTAACGCCGGTCGTACTTGCGCCGCGCCCGCCCGGCCACCATCTCGGCATTTGCGTCTTCGCGCTTCTTCTTTTCCTCGTCCGTCTCGCCCGCCGTGGCTTCCTTCAGCTTCAACGGCGGCAGCGGATCGAATTCACTTTTGAGATATCCAATCCGCAACCCGTGCCAATCGAACCCCGGATGCCACTCGAAGCCCGCCGTCGCCGCCGAAAGATCCTTGCCGTCCGGCCCGTGAATCACTTCCAGCACCAGCGCGCAATCCTCCACCGAGCGGCAGATCGGTCCCAGCTTGTCCATCGTCCAGCTCAGCGCCATCGCTCCGGTGCGCGGCACCAGGCCAAAGCTCGGCCGCAGCCCGGAACAGCCGCACCGCGTCGAAGGCGACGAGATCGATCCCAGCGTTTCCGACCCGATCGCGAACCCCACGCAACCGGCGGCCACGGCGCTCGCCGACCCGGCAGAAGAACCACTGGATCCCTGCGCCTGATTCCACGGATTGCGCGTGCGTCCGCCAAACCACTTGTCGCCCATGGCCAGCGCGCCCAGCGCGAATTTGGCGATCAGAACGGCTCCGGCCGCGTCGAGCCGCTCGACCACCGTCGCGTCTTCATCGAACGACTGGTGCTCGAACCCTCCCGCACCCCAAGTCGTCGGATAGCCCTTCACGGCAAGCAAATCCTTCGCGCCCCAAGGAATGCCGTGCAGCGGCCCACGATAATGCCCCGCGGCAATCTCCTCGTCCGCCTTCTTCGCGTGCGCAATGGCCCGCTCCTCAGTGAGCGTGATAACAAAATGCAGCTTCGCGTCGTAGCGCTTCAGGCGTTCGATGTACATCTGCGTGAGGGCGAGCGAGGTGATTTTGTGACTCTGCAGCAGCGGTCCGATCTGGCCAACAGTTGCGAAAGCCAGATCCTCCATGTGCGCAGGAGTTTCGAACGGGGTGAACAAATCATCGCTAATGGGCGGCCGCGGAACCTCCGTGTAGCAATAAGCCGATCTCTCGATTTTCGTCTCCGCAGGCCCCGGATGAAACACATACGCCGGCGGCACGTCGTTCCCAATCTTCAACGCACGGATCTGCGCATACGCGTCGCGCTGGTCGTTCAGCCCGTCGAGCATCATCTTCTTCTGCTCCGCCGTGAACGGGCCCACACCCGCCAGCTCCGCCGCCTGGTCCAGCATCTCCGGCGTGATCTTCGGCAGCGCGAGCGGCTTGGCCTCAGGGCTCGTGCTTGAACCCGCCTCCTGCGCCTGCGCAGCCAGCGTGTACAGAATCCCCGGCAGCAGCGGCGAGGCGATCCCCGCGCAACGGCACGCGTTCAAAAAAGCTCTACGATCGAGAGTCATGCGCAAGAATCCTTTCCAAGCAGAGGAAACCCTTGCCGAGAACTATAGCTGAACTGTGAGCTGAGGCATTGACGCGCCTCGGTCCGCTTACGGCCGCGGCACCGGCACAAACGCCACGCGCATCTCCGCTACCTCAATCTTGATCACCCCGGCCTTCACGCTGGGATCGGCGTTCCCCAAAGCCCGCGCCTCGTCCTCCGTTGCGGCGCGCACCACCAGAATGCCGTACACGCCCCTGGGATCGAGCACCGGCCCGCCAAACAGACACACGCCCTTTTCGTTCAGGTCTTTCCAGTAGGCAAAGTGCTGCTCCATCAGCGCCTGTTCGGCCGGCGTGGCGTCCTTGTCGAAGTGAGGGCGCGGCGGAACGATGCGGATGAACCAGCTCTTCATGTGCGGATTGCCCTAGGGTCTGTTAACGCTATTAGGGCGAACAGCGTTGCGAGCGAAAATCAGGCCAGACGAGGCGGAGGCCGCAGGCTGTGGCAGGACCCCAGTCAAGGCCGACAACGAACTATGGCCTGATTTTCGCCGCAACCCGAAGGGACGGGACGGATTCCCCCGATCGCTTTGTCGCTCGTCGCTAAAATGTTTCAACATTTGCCACTCCTCGCTTCGCGCGCTCAGAAAAATCCGCTCCCGTCGCTGCCGTTTTAATAGCGTTAACAGACCCTAGCTCGCTGCCTTGCCGGCGTGCTGTCCCTCCGGTTCCACCTGCAGCAACATCTGGTCGTGCCCGACCACGCGCAGCCTGGTCCCGGCGGCCACCGGCGCATTCGCCACGGCCTGCCAGATTTCGCCCTCCACCAGCACATGTCCCTGCGGGGCAAGGGCTTCCATCGCCGTTGCCGGGGAGCCCACCATGGCATCGGGGCCAATCCGCGCCTTGCGCTTTTGTGCACGCACCACCAGCCGCACCAGAAACACCGTGATGGCGCCAAACGCCGCGCTCACGCTGATGGCCACCCATGGGCTGATGCTCATCTCCGGCACCGGCGCGGCCACCAGCGTCAGGGTGCCGAAGGTCAGGCACACAATGCCCGCGATGGCCAGCGCGCCGTGCCCCCCAAACTTGGCCTCCAGGATCAGCAGCCCCATCGCCGCCACCAGCAGCAGCACGGCCGTAAAGCGAATCGGCAGCAGATCCAGGCCGAAGATGCCCAGCAGCACCATCAACGTGCCCAACGCCCCCGGCACAATCGTGCCCGGGCTATTGAATTCGAGATAGATCAGCAGCGCTCCGCCCACCAGAAACAGCAGCGCGATGTTGGGATTCACCAGCCAGCCCAGCAGTTCGTCGCGCAGCGTGGGCGCGATGGGCACAATGCGCGCGCCGGCCACGTGCAGCGTCACGGTTGAGCCGTCCATGCGCGTCACCGTGCGCCCGTCGAGCGCCTTCAGCAGATCGGCATCGCTGTTCGCGATCAAATCGATCAGGTGCAGGTTCAGCGCCTCCTCTGCCGTGTAGGAGTGCGACGATTTCTCCGCTTCCTGCGCCGCGTCCGCGCTGCGCCCGCGCTTGGTCACGTACGATCGCATGAAGGCTTCGGCGTCGTTCTCTATTTTCTGCATCTCCGTGTCGTCCGGTTTGCCCAGCTCGAAGACCACGTGCGCCGCGCCCGCTTCGGTGCCCGGCGCCATCGCCGCCACATCCGCCGACTCCAGCAGGAAGAACCCGGCCGAGCCCGCGCGCGATCCCGACGGAGCCACATACACGATAACCGGCACGCGCGAGCGCAGAATGGCCCCGACCATGTCGCGCATGGAGTCCAGCAGGCCCCCCGGCGTATCCAACTCGATGAGCAGCGCCTGCGCTCCATCGGAGCTGGCGCGGTTGAGCGCCCTCGTTACTTCATCCGCGCTCACCGGTTGAATGGTGTCGTGCAGAACCAGTTCGTCGACAACCGGCTGCTGCGCACGCGCCGGGACGCAAGCGATCAATATCAGCCCGGCCCAGCCCAGCGCGGCCCACAATCCTGCCGCCAGGAGCCCGGCACTCGCCCAGCTCTTCCTCACCGTCTTTCCCATGGCTCGCCTCTTTCCCTGGCCAACACCGCTGACCCGCTGACCCGCCGGCCCGCTGTCTTTTACCTCTGCCCCGTCCGGGCCTGAATCTGCCGCAGAATGTCCTGCGCCGCGCGGTTCGCCGGATCCAGTTTCAGCGCATTAGTGGCGTCGGTGTTGGCCGCGCCCAGGTTGCCGGCCGCCAGATCCAGTTGTGCCAGCACCAGGTACGCATTCGCTGAGGGCCCCAGTTCCAGTGACGTCTGCGCCTCTTTGCGCGCCGCATCCACGTCGCCGCTGCGCTCGCGCACCTCGGCCACGCCGGCGTGCGCCTCGGCGCTCTGCCCATTGGCAGCCACCGCCGCCTGATACAACCTCTCCGCCTCGAGCAGCAGTCCGCGATCGAGGTATCCCTTCGCCTGCGTGCACAATACCCGCGCCTGATCGCGGGAGGGGAGCGCTGCCAGCCGTCCGGCATCCATCTGGTCCATCACCGTCGCCGCTTGTTTGAAGGCTGCGGCGTCAAAGGTGCGCACAATCCGTTCCAGCGGGTCAGAACTGCCGGCAGGTCCGGCCGGAGCTTTCCACGCCGCCAGCAGCGCCTGCGCTTCGCCGTCGCCGGGCCGCAGTTTCAAGCACTGCGCCATCTCATTGATCGCGCCCGGCACATTTCCGTGCCGCTTCAGGCTCAGCGCCAGGTTGAAGTGGTAGTCGGCCGCATTGGGGTCGGCTGCAGCCGCCTGAATAAACAGCGACGTGCCGTCTTTCTCCTGCCGGCTTACGGCCACCCCCTCGTTGTTCACTACCTCGGCCAGCGGCAGCACCCGCGCTACGTCGGCAAACGCCTGTGCGGCTGGCGCGTAATCGCCTGAAAACAGCAGCGAAAGCCCGCGGTAGAAACCGGCTTCCAGGCCATCCGCGCCGTTGTGGTCCACTTTCGCAAAAGCCTCGGCCGCCTCCGTGTACTGCTGCTGGTTGTAGTCCTCGCGGCCCAGCGCCATCCACGCCGGACTGAACCCCGGGCTCAGCTTCACCGCCTGTTCCAGGTGGCGCTGCCGTTCCGCCTGGTCCGGCTCCGTGATGCCGCGAATGTACTGCTCGAATGCATCCAGGCGGATCCCTCGCCCCGCGGCGATAAACGTCTCCTCGGCCCCGCTGAACGTGGGATCGAGCTCCCGCGTCAGCTGCCACGCCAGTGCGCTGAAGACGCCCATCAGGTCGCGCATCTCCCCGCGCACGCTCACCGCCGGCAACATGCGCAGGCCCGGCACATCCACCAGCGACGCCTCGGCCACAATGCTGGTTCCATCGGTGGTGTAGCTACCCACCACAATTGAATCCGCGTCCAGCGTCTGCGCCAGCTTCAACGCGCTCGCCCGCGAGGGCTGAAACCCCTGCGGCAGTCCCAGATGGTCCAGCGCATACATGCGGTCCGCGCGGCTCGTCGGCTGGAATCCCGCCGAAGCGAAGCGCATGCTCAAAATCTCCGCCGCTGCTTCGCGCATCCACTCCAGGCTCGGCTGCCCCGTCCGATTATCAAAAGGCAGCACCAGCAGCACGCGCCCGCCGCCGGAGGGCCGCGCCTCTCCGCCGCCTGCCGCGGCGCCCGGCTGCTGCTGCGCCCCGGCTGCTGCAACCAGCGCATACAAAACCGCCAGCACGGCGCCCGCCATCATCCGTCGCATCTGCCTCGATCGCACTCGAATTTCCGCAATCACAACAGGTCGATTATAGGCTCTGCCGCTTTTGTCGGCGCTTCCATCGGCGCGGCCAGCCCGTGCGTCCGATTTCGCTTGGCCGCCCACGTCTTCGCCGTTATCATCGCTCCATGTCGCCGCTCACTCCGCCAACCCGACTCAAGCCCATGTGGCGCGTGGTCGTCGAAGTCACCTTTATCATCTTCCTCTTTTACGCGAACCTGCTCATGGGTGAGTTCACCGGCGTCAACGGCCAGGGCAAAACTCTCGCCTTCGCGCTCCACGACATCGTCACGCCGGCCAATTTCTTCATCGCGCTCGTCAGCGCCCTCATCGGCTATGTGATCTTCGAGTACCTGCGCCACAAGCTGTGAAAAGCAGGTGTTAGGTTTCGGGTGTCAGGTGTCAGCACACAGTGCGTGCCAGCACCGAGCACGCAGGGGCAAATTGGGGTCAAGTTGAACGCCGGAACCTAATGATGAAAGCCGGAAGGACAGAACGCTCTTTGCGGCCGTTCGCGGCTGCAAATACTCAGCTGACCCCTGACCCCTGAAACCTGACCCCTGTCTTTCAGCCTGCGTACGCCGGTTCTTCCACCTTCGCTGTCTCCTTCAGCTTTTCCGGGTAGTACGCGTTGCGCACGTATTGCTTCACCATGCGGTTGGTGTTGAAGTACGAGCCGTTGAACGCCAAAGTCGTGCGCATCAGCCGCGCCCACTTTTCCTGCGCGTCGCGGTAAAGCGGAACCACCGCCGTTTCCAGCTTGGTGTAGAGCGAGTGCGCCTCTTCTTGGTCGTTGGCGCCATCTTCAATCGCCCATCCCGTCACGCCTTCAATGCAACCCTCGATCCACCATCCATCCAGAATCGACAGGCTGGGCACGCCGTTCATGGCCGCCTTCATGCCGCTGGTGCCTGAGGCCTCATACGGCCGCCGCGGCGTATTCACCCATACATCCACGCCCGCCGTCATGCGCGCGCCCAGATCCCACGCGTAGTTTTCGAGATGAATGATCCGCAGCTTGTCGTTGGAGAGCCTGGCCGCTTCCTCCACCACCTGCTGGATCAGCGCCTTGCCCGGCTCGTCCTGGGGATGCGCCTTGCCGGCGTAGAGAATCTGCAATCCGCCGGCCTGGGCCGCAATCTCCTTCAGCCGCTCGGGATCGGTGAACAGCAAAGTCGCACGCTTGTAGGTAGCTGCGCGCCGCGCAAAGCCCAGGGTCAGCACCTTGGGATCCAGCACCAATCCCGTTTGCGATCCCACCCCGGCCAGCAGCTCCTCTTTCGCGCTGGCATGCGCCGCCAGTATTGCCGCCTCGGGCACGTCGATGGCGTTGCGCAGATACAGGTTGTCGCGCCGCCACGCGGGAATGTGCTCGTCCAGCATGCGCTGCACTTGTTCCGAGATCCACGTGTGCGCGTGCACGCCGTTGGTGATGGAGTCGATCTTGAACTCCGGAAACATGGCCCGCGACACCTTGGCATGCTGCATGGCCACGCCGTTCGCGTAGCGCGAAAAACGCAGCGCCAGCAACGTCATGTTGAGCAATCCGTCGCGGAAGCATCCCAGCTTTTCGAGGCGCGCCGTCCGGTCGCCGCCCAGAATGCGAATCACCTGCTCGGTCGAGAAGCGGTCGTGCCCTGCCGGCACCGGTGTGTGCGTCGTGAACACGCACTTGCGCCGCACCTGCTCGATGTCCGCGTCCGTGGCCCCGTTCTGCGACCCTCCGCCCAGTTGGCTCTCCAGCAGTGCCAGCGTCAACAGCGCCGCGTGTCCTTCGTTCATGTGGTACACGTTCACGCGCAAGCCCAGCGCATGGGCCATGCGCGCGCCGCCCATGCCCAGCACAATCTCCTGCTGCAACCTGTAGTTCGTGTCCCCGCCGTAGAGGTGGTCCGTCAGTCCCCGGTCCCATCCCGAGTTCTCGTCGAGGTCGGTGTCGAGCAGGTAAATCGGCACCACGTGGCCGGACTGCCCACGCATGTCATAGCGCCACGCGCGCACAGTCACCACCCGGTTTTCCACCTGGACCGTGACCCGCGGCGCCTCCTCCGTGCAAAAGTCCGCCGGGTTCCACGGCTGCACTTCCTCGCTCTGCACGCCCGCCGCGCTCAGGCGCTGCTCGAAATACCCTTTGCGGTGCAGCAACGTAAACGCCGCCAGCGGCACGCCCAGGTCGGCTGCCGAGCGCAGCGTGTCTCCGGCCAGCACGCCCAGGCCACCCGCATAGGTGGGCATCGATGGTTCAATGGCGATCTCCATCGAAAAATAGGCAACATGGCCGTTCTCGGGAAGTGTTTCGTAGGAATAGGGCTTCGCGGTTTTAGATTCCATATATTTCTTCTTCGTGTCGCTTCAACCCCCAAAACACCCGGACCACCGGGTTTCAGCACACGGTCCCCCAAAGGGTTCATCGAGGCAAATACCTTCCAAGTTTAGCAAGGAAACCTTTCCCGGCAAGACTCCCAACCGGGTGGGGGATAGCTAATTTGTGGGACAGACGGGAAAAGCGGAGTTAGCGGGGCTAGCGGAGCTGGTGGAGCTAACTCCGCCAACTCCGCTGACTCCGCTGCCTTTACACGTGAATCGTCTCTTCGCCCTTGTGCCAGTTGCAGGGGCACAACTCCTCGGTCTCGAGCGCATCCAGCACCCGCAAAACCTCCTGCGGATTGCGGCCCACCGACAAATCGTTCACGGAAACAAAGCGGATAATCCCCTCGGGATCGACGATGAACGTGGCGCGCAGACACACCCCCGCCTTTGAATCCAGAATACCCAGCTGCTCCGAAAGGTCGCGTTTGATGTCGGAGAGCATGGGAAAGGGCAAATTCTTCAGGGCCGGGTGGTGATTGCGCCAGGCCATGTGGGCAAACTCCGAATCGGTGCTGCAGCCGAGAATTTGCGCCCCGCGCTCCTCAAACTCCCGGCACATGTTGCCAAACGCCGCAATCTCCGTCGGGCAAACAAACGTGAAGTCCTTCGGCCAGAAGAAGAACACCTTCCATTTTCCGGGGTAGCTCTTCTCCGTCACCGTCTGAAACGCCTTGTGCACGTCCACATCGACCGTTGCGGTCAGTTCAAACGCCGGGAACTTTTCTCCAACCGTAAGCATGGATGACTCCTTAAAAAACTGTAATTTTGACGACCTGTGATTTCGGCCGCCCTTTTGACACACCCCCACGTGCGCCCGCCGCGCAGCGAAGCGGAACTTGGTGCGCAGCGGCGCATGAGCCGTTGTGTCCGGTATCCGACAGATTGCCACTTTGGGCGCTGGAAGTCCAAGGGCAAGGGGTAAAAATGCTTCGGCCGGCAAAGCACCCGGCCCAAAACGGAATCGTCCCGCGCCGCCGGCGCCGACTCGCCAACTCGCTGACTCGCGGTTGCCCCATCCTTTCCGCGCTTTTTGCGGAAAGGGTGGGAACCCCGGTGGGGTCGTCGTCTTCTAACTCCGCCAGCGCCGCTAACCCCGCCAACTCCGCTAGCCCCGCTGCCTTACTCCAGCCCGTGCGCCCCTCCCGAGGCATGGCACACGTGAATCTGGGGAACGATCCCCGTCTGCTCCGCGTAGCGCGCGCCCAGCGCCTCGGCAAACGCTACGGCCTCGGTCTGCTCCACCAGGTTGATGGTGCAGCCGCCAAAGCCTCCGCCCGTAAGCCGCGCCCCGATCAGCCCCGGCAAATCCTGGGCCAGCGCCACCATGGCATCCGCTTCCACGCAGCTGCCTTCAAAGTCCTGGCTGTAGCTGCGGTGCGCCTCGGCCATCAGCCGTCCCAGTTCCTTCATGTTGCCCTTCAGCAGCGCCTCGCAGGCCGCCACCGTGCGCAGGTTCTCGCTGATCACGTGCTTGGCCCGCAGGTAGCTTTTGGGCTCCATCTCGTGGCCCCACTTTTCCAGGTCCTCGAGCGTGCAATCGCGCAGGAACTTCACTCCCGGCCGGTGGCTCGCGATCACCGCGCACGCCGCCTCCGACTCGCGCCGCCGGGTCGGATAGTCGCCGCCCGCCACCGAGTGCTTCACCATGGTGTTGGCAATCACCAGCGCCACGTGGTCGGGAATCGGCGCCAGCTTGAAGCTCAAATCGCGGCAATCCAGCAGCAGCGCGTGATCTTTTTCGGCGTTGAGGCTGATGAACTGGTCCATGATGCCGCAGTTCGCGCCCACAAATTCGTTTTCCGCCCTCTGGCACAGCCGCGCCAGCACCGGGCCCGGATAGCTCGCGCCTACCAACGAAAGAACCGCCAGCGCCGTGGCCACCTCCAGCGCGGCCGAGCTCGACAGCCCCGACGACAACGGCACATCGCTCCAGATGCTCAAGTTGAACCCGGGAATCTTGTGGCCCTCGCCGGCAAGAATCGCCGTCACGCCCATGGGATAGTCGGTCCAGTGCTTCGTGCCCTTCGCCTGCACCCCGTCAAAGACCTTTTCCTCGCCCTGGTTTTCGGAGTAGATCGCGATCTTGCCGTCGCTGCGCGGCGAAATCCCCGCCAATGTGGCAAAGTTGATCGCCGCCGGCATCACAAAGCCCTCGGCGTAATCGGTGTGCTCGCCAATCAGGTTCACGCGTCCCGGCCCGACAAAAACCGCGGGCTCCGCCCCGAACCGCTCCCGGTGCATGGAACGAAATGCTTTTGGATCATGCATAGTTCTCAACCTCTGCTTGAATTCAAATCCCTACTCCATCACGAAACGACTGACCACTGATCACTAACCACTGTTCACTGACAACTGTCTCTTTGACAACGTTTTCTTTTTAAGCCTAGATACTGAATTGGGCGCCCCACTCTCGGCGCGTATTTGTTCTTGCGCCTGGGGTGGGATTCTGTTCCCTAGTCCCTAGTCCCTAATCCCTAGTCCCTCGTCACACGCCGCGCTCAGCCGCTCCCAGATCTCGCCCATCCACGCCTCGTGCTCCGGCTTCATCAGCACAGAGCGCAGGCAGGTCAAGGCGCCGGGCTCATTCTGCGCGCGGTTGCAGGCCCCAAACCACGATCCCGGCAATTGTACTAAAGCCAGATGCAATCCCCGTCTGGCGCATGCGTCGAAAACCATCTGTGCTTGTTCTGAAGCCTTCCGAAGGTCTGCTGCACGCACTGCCCACACCACAATGTCCAGCTCCGGCGGGTGCCCCGGGTCCGGTGGGTGCCCCACGTCTCGATTTTGAGACGTGGGAAGCGATGCGCCCAGGGTCACAAACCTCTCATCTTTCCTGAGCCTCCGGTCCAGCTCCAGCGCCGCGCGTCGCCCGCGCCTGAGCCCCTCGGCAAATGCGCCATCCTTCGTGAGCGGCAACAGCCGTTGCGTGGTCCACAGCGCCACCGCCGCCGCGCCCGCGCGCGAGCACTCCAGGCTGATTTCGCCAAGGTGCACGGGGCCCCCGGCGAGCGATTTTTGCTCGCTGGGGTGTAGATGCAACTGCTTCGAGGTGAAATAGGTGTACGGCGAATCGTGCTTGTAGAACCGCCCCACCGCCGGGTCTTTGAAAAGCACGCACCCGCACCCATACGGCTGCAGCCCATGCTTGTGCGGATCGATCACGATCGAGTCGGCCGCGCCGATTGCCGCATAGGCCCGCCGCGCAGGCTCGTCCAGCGCATCGGCAATCAGCCCAAAGTACCCGCCATATGCCGCGTCCACATGCACCCGCGCGCCGTAGCGCCCGGCCAGCGCAAGAATCTCCTCGAGCGGATCCACGGCGCCCATCGCGGTGGTGCCCAGCGTCGCCACCACCGTGCCCACGTCGCCCTTGCCGAGCTCGTTTTCCAGCGCCTCCAGGCTCATCCGCCCGCGCTCATCAGCGGGCACAGCCTTAAACTCCAGCTTCAAAACGCTGCTGATCCGGTGGTGCGTGTAGTGCGCCTGCTCCGAGCCCACAATCCGACGCCCCGGCCGTAACTGCCCAGCCATCCACAGCGCTTCAAGGTTGGCAAAGGTTCCGCTCGACGTCAGGTGGCCCAGATACTCCTTCCATCCGAACATCCCCGCGATCTCCCGCACCGCTTCGACCTCCATCGCCGAGCTCGCCCGGCCTCCGTCGAGCGCGTGATTGTTGGGATTGATCTTCATGGCCAGGGCGTACGCCGCCCGCGCCACAAGATGCGGTGGTTTCAGCATCTGCCCGGCATACAAGGGATGGAAATAAGGGTAGTTATCGCCCAGCCGGTGCGCCGTCTCCTCGAGAACCTGCGCCATGGCCTCAGCGCCCGCGCCCGGCTCCGGCTCAAACCCCGGCAGGGAGCCAAACTCCGCCTCCAGCGCCTCGGTGGCGTGAGCCAGTAACGAGAGGAAAGGATCGTACGGCATCGCGACCCCTCACCTTATCACAGGTCGATATCCGCTGCTAAGCCACTATGAATAAACAGTTTAAGAACGAAAAAAAGCACCCCAAACGTAAGTCACACATTTCCTGCATGTTTTCTTGACGATGATGATACACTGTGGTCAGCGTTAGAACCGAACCGGGCGTGAGCAGTACTCGCCCAACCAAGCAAGATTCTGCCAGTGTTCGCTCCGATTCATCCAGCGCAATTCAATCCCAGGAAATACGAACAAGTATGGAACAAGGTACCGTGAAGTGGTTCAATGACGCGAAGGGCTTCGGCTTCATTTCGCGCCAGAACGGCGAAGATGTCTTCGTGCACTACTCTGCAATCAACTCAAGTGGTTTCAAGAGTTTGCAAGAGGGTCAAGCCGTGCAGTTTAACGTCGTAAAGGGTCCCAAGGGCTGGCAGGCTGCTGACGTACAGCCTCTCTAAACCTGATCGGCCGGATTCCGGCAGAATCTAGCTCGAAACAGCAAAGGCTGGGAGAGCTTCTGGTGACAACCAGGAGCAATCCCAGCTTTTTGCGTTTTTTGGCCCTCTTTGTCGAAGAGTTGCCCCATCCTAAGCGGGGCTTCTTACGCTTAGGGTGGGACACCACAACAAACCTCAGCATTGCGCGGGATCGCCGACTTGATGATTCGTTGACTTGGAGATAGTTCTCTAACTCCGCTAGCACCGCTAACTCCGCGAACGCCGCTGCTCTTCGCTCGACTTCGCACCCTGCAACCTTCTATTCTCAAAAGTTGGCCGCATTTTTCTTTCATCCCGCGGCCCTCATAGGACTTCAATCACACCAATGAGCACGAACACGATCGCCGTACACCTGCCCGACGGGTCCATCCGCGAAGTGCCTTCCGGCACCACGCCTCTCGATGTCGCCAACTCCATCTCGCCGCGCCTTGCCGCGGCCAGTGTCGCCGCGCGCCTGACGCCGGTCGACCAGTACGTCGTCAAGAAACTTGAATCTGAGGATGGCTCGGAAGCCTCAATGTATGCCGCCGACGATCCCTCAGCGCCGCGCTTGGTAGATCTATCCTTTCCGATCAAGGAAAGAGTTCACCTCGAGCTCGTCACCGAGAAGGATCCCGACGCGCTCAAGGTTCTGCGCCACTCCGCAGCGCACGTGCTGGCCACGGCCGTCCTCGAGCTCTTCCCTGAGACCAAGCTCGGCCACGGCCCCGCCACCGACTCCGGCTTCTTTTACGACTTCTACCGCGAGAAGCCCTTCACGCCGGAAGACCTCGCCGCCATTGAAGCCAAGATGGCCGAGGTCGTGGCACGCAACGAACCGTTCGTGCGCGAGCACGAGCCTCGTGAGCAGGCCCTCGCCGAATTTGCCAGAGACGGCGACTTCATGAAGACGCACTTCGTCACGCGCTTCACTGAGCCCGGCGCGCAAGTGAGCTTCTATCGCAACGGCGCATTCATTGACTTCTGCCGCGGTCCGCACGTGCCGTCCACTGGCCGCGTCAAGGCCTTCAAGGTGACGAGTCTCGCCGGCGCCTACTGGCTCGGCGACGAGAAGAATCCCCAGCTGCAGCGCATCTACGGCACGGCCTTCTTCTCCAAAAAAGATCTCGACGAGCACTTCGCGCGTCTGGAGGAAGCCGCGCGCCGCGACCATCGCGTCTTAGGAAAACAACTAGACCTCTTCAGCATTCAGGAGCTGGCCGGCGCCGGCCTCATCTTCTGGCATCCCCGGGGCGCCATCATTCGCAAGATCATGGAAGACTGGATGCGCGACGAGTGCCTGCGCCGCGGCTACCAGCTCGTCTACACCCCGCACGTGGCGCGCGTGAATCTCTGGCAGACCTCCGGCCACGAGGGCTTCTACGCCGGAAACATGTACACGCCCATGGAGCTTGACGATGCCATGTACCGCATCAAGCCCATGAACTGCCCGTTCCACATCCTCATCTACAAGAACTCGCCCAAGAGCTATCGCGATTTGCCCGTGCGCTACGCCGAACTGGGCAATGTCTATCGCTACGAGCGTTCCGGAACCATGCACGGCCTGCTGCGCGTGCGGGGCTTTACGCAGGACGACGCGCACATCTTTTGCACGCCGCAGCAAATCGAAAGCGAAGTAGCCGCCTGCATCGATTTTGCGGAAGCCGTCCTCAAAACCTTCGGCTTTCAGGAGTACAAGGTCGAGCTCTCCACGTGGGATCCCAACGACCGCGCGCACTACGCCGGCTCCAACGAGAACTGGGACCTCGCCAGTCGCTCGCTCGACAATGTGCTCAAATCGAGAGGCATCCCGTACAAGACCATCCCTGGCGAAGCCGCCTTCTACGGCCCCAAGATCGATGTGAAGCTGGTTGACGTTCTCGGCCGCCTCTGGCAGCTATCCACGGTTCAGTTCGACTTCAACCTTCCCGCGCGCTTCGAGCTCGAGTACGTCGGCGAGGACGGCGAGCGCCATCAGCCCGTCATGGTGCATCGCGCGCTCTTCGGATCCGTCGAGCGCTTTTTCGGCGTGCTCATCGAGCACTACGCCGGAGCTTTCCCGCTCTGGCTCGCTCCCGTGCAGATCGGCCTTGTGCCCATCAGCGAACGCCACCTGGCCTACGCGCAAAAGGTCGAAGCCGCGCTCAAAGACGCCGGTTTCCGCGTGGAGACAGACGATCGCAACGAAAAGATGAACGCCAAGATCCGCGACTTCGCCAACCAGAAGACGCCTTACATCCTTGTCTTCGGCGACAAGGAAGAAGGCGCCGGGGCGGTCAGCGTCCGCACCCGCGGCAAAGGCGACCAGGGCTCCATGCCTTTGGCCGACTTCATCGCCAAAGCCACCGCACTGGTCGAGATGCAGTCGATGGAGTTGTAAGGTAGCACCTCGGATTTCAGAGGAAACTCTGCTATCGTTCCTGTGCCGGGTATTTGGGTCCATGCGCCGAACGATAGCTCTATCCATACGCCTTTATTTCGTTCTTACTGCTTGCCGGAGCGCGGTCACCGCGGTTCTGGCGGTCTGTCTCAGCGCATCCTGCTACGCGCAAGCGAAGCCTGCTGACGTGCCGTCTCCTTCGCCTCAACCTGCCTTGCCTCAGCCAGCGCTGGGGCCGCCCGCGCCGCCGCATCCCGCGCCCTCCGGTGCTTCTCAAAGCCAGCTTTCGCCCCCAACCGCAAAGCCAGACGATCTGGCGAAGGAGGCAGCGGTCTTCGAAAAGTTCTACACCCGCGTGCGCGAGGAGGCGGATGGCACCGGCACGCGCCAGCTCACGGCGCGCATCCGCGTCCAGGCTGAAGCCGGCGTCAAGGCGATGGCCGTGCTCACCTTTTCTTATACGCAGTCCAATCAGCAAATCGACGTCGCCTACGTTCGCGTGATCAAGCCCGATGGTTCCGTGGTGACTACGCCGCCCTACAACATCCAGGACATGCCCGCCGAGGTCTCGCTCCAGGCCCCGATGTACTCCGACATCCACCAAAAGCATGTAGCCGTCAAAGGACTGGGCGTGGGCGACACTCTGGAATACCAGGTGACGTTTACCACCTTCAGGCCCGAGGTGCCCGGCCAGTTCTGGTACGAATACAGCTTTGCGAAAGAGCACATCGTTCTCGATGAGCAGCTCGATCTCGATCTTCCCGCCGGCATACCGGTGACGGTGGTGAGCCCCGACATGCCCCCCACCATCACAACCGACGGCGGCCGCAAGCTCTACCACTGGGCCGGTTCAAACCTTGCCCGACCCGATCCCGACGCGCCGCCAAAATCGACGAAGAACTGGAAGCCCACGGTGCAGGTGACAACCCTCGCGACGTGGGAACAGGTCGGCGCGTGGTACGCCTCGTTGCAAAAAGACTCCCTGGCCATTACTCCGGCCGTCCAGGCCCGTGCCGACGCGCTGACAAAAGGGTTGACCTCCGATCAGGACAAGCTCCACGCCATCTTCAATGATGTCGCTCTGCACATCCACTACGTCGGCCTCGACTTCGGCATCGGCCGCTATCAGCCGCACGCAGCTGATGATGTGCTCTCCAACGAGTACGGCGACTGCAAAGACAAGCACACGCTACTCGCCGCCCTCCTCAAGGCCGCGGGCATTGAAGCATGGCCGGTGCTCATCTCGTCGAAACGCTATCTCGACCCAGCCACTCCCTCGCCTGCCCAGTTCAACCATGTCATCACTCTGGTTCCGTTGTCCGGCAAGCTCGTCTGGATGGACTCGACCATGGAAGTTGCGCCGATCGGGGTTCTGGCTGCTGTGTTGCGCGACAAGCAGGCGCTTGCCATTCCTGTTGGCAAGCCAGCCTATCTCGTGAGCACTCCGGCTGATCTGCCTTCACCGCGAACGGTTCGGGCCCAGATCGAAGGTACCCTCACCGACCAGGGACTCTTCACTGGCAAAATTGCCGAAACCACTGACGGTGATGTCGGCGCAACCTGGCGCGCAACCTTTCGCCGGGTTCCGCAGTCCCAGTGGAAGGAGCTTGTCGAAAGAATTGCGCACGCGCAGGGCTTCGGTGGAGAGGCTTCCAATCCGCAGGTTTCCGACGTCGAGAAGATCGACGAGCCGTTTCACTTCGCGTTCGACTATTCGCGCGAGAAGTACGAGAAGTGGGACGACAGCAAGACCTTTCACTGGATTGAAGCGCCCATGATGCCTCTTGGAGGCGAATTGCTTCCCGGCATCAAGCAAAAGAAGCCCGCCGAGGATCCTGAACTTGGAGCCACAGGCGAGACTTTTTTTCGGTCGGCCTTGAAGCTGCCTGACAGCTGGACCATGACCCCACCAAAGAATGTCGACGTGGTTGAGGATTGGGCTGAGTACCACTCAACGTACACCTTTGCCAATGGAGTTTTCACTGTCGAACGGTGCCGCCTGATCAAGAAAACAACGGTCCCGCTCGCGCAATGGGAGCAGTTCCTGGCCTTTCGCCGAAGCATGGGGTCGGACGAGGATACTCAGGTCTTGATCTCGCCGCCGATGCCTCACGGCCGGCACAAAAACTAAACGCTCCTCGAAGAACCATGGCGCAGCTTGCTGCCCAACGCCGCTATCTCCGCTAACTCCGCCAGCTCCGCTGCTCTTTACGCGTTAATCGCCATCCCCTCCACCGCGCCACAGCCAACTCTCGCAGCTCCTTATTCGCGAGAGCCGCAGGCTTCAGCCAGCGCCTGCTTTCAATGTCAAGTCCCCATACGCTTCCAAACCCGCTCAACTAGATGAAAGTAAAGCATATATATTTTTCGCGAACTCTGCGGGTTACTTCTCCGTTTGGCGCAGAATTGAAATTGGCTCGGGAAAAGACGGGCCTTCGCCCACCCAGGTGGGCCAAAAATCCGTAACCTCATCGGAATGAAGACTTTCCGGAGGCTGCTCTTTTAGAATCAGGGACTTACGGAGATCCACCTTTCCATAACTCCTTTGCCAGGAATACTTTAGGCTCAAAAGTAGGGGCGGGGGGAGGCACCCCCCAGTACCAGAGAGTCAACACCCGCGCACGGCACCAGCGGAGGCTGCGGGTGGCCCACCCTCGACGCGCACCTGTTTTTGCGCCTACGGCGTGCAGAGAGAACTCCACCAACTCCGCTGCCTCTACGCGTTAATCGCCATCCCCTCCACCGCGCCGTAGCCGTCCAGCATCGCTTCGCTCAGCGTGGGGTGCGCGTGGATGGTAAACATCAGCTCATCCACCGTGCCTTCGAGTTCCATCACCGCAACCGCTTCGGCAATCAGCTCCGTGGCCTGCGGCCCGATGATGTGCACGCCCAGAATCTCTCCGTATTTGGCGTCGGCCACCACCTTCACAAAGCCGTCGTGACTGTCCACGATCGTCGCCTTCGAGTTGCCCGCAAACGGGAACTTGCCAACCTTGATTTCGTAGCCCATTTCTTTGGCCTGCGCTTCGGTCAGTCCCGCGCTGCCGATCTGCGGCTCGGTATACGTGCAGCTCGGAATGCGATCGTGCCGCACCGACCGGTACTTCCGCCCCGCGATCTTCGCCATCGCCACCATGCCGCTCATTGCGCCCACGTGCGCCAGTTGCGGCAGCCCCGCCACAATGTCGCCGACGGCAAACACGCCCGGCTCCGCCGTTTCCTGCGCCTCATTGACCTTCACGAATCCGCGCTCCAGCTCGACCTTCGTTTTTTCGAGGCCGATCCCGCTGGTCAGCGGCCCGCGCCCCACGGCCACCAGCACCTTCTCGGCCTCTTTTGCCTGCGGCTTGCCGTTCGCGTCGGTGTAGCTCACCTTCACACCCGCGGCGGTCTTCTCCACCTTCTCCACCTTCGCGCCCGTACTCGTCTCAATGCCGCGCTTGCGGAAGACCCGCGCCAGCTCCTTCGAAATCTCCTCGTCTTCCACGGGAACCAGCCGCGGCAGAAATTCCAGAATCGTCACCTCGGCGCCGAAGCTCCGAAAAATCGATGCGAACTCCACGCCCACCGCGCCCGCGCCAATCACGATCAGCGACTTGGGTGGCGCGCTCAGGCTCAAAATCTCGATATTGGTCAGGATGGTCTCGTCCGCCTTCAATCCCGGCAGCAGCTTGGCCTCCGACCCGGTCGCGATCATCACGTTTTTCGCCTTCACCTGGCTCTTTTGGCCGTTTGCATCGACTTCCACCGTGTGCACGCCATTTTTCGCGCCACCGAGCAGCCGCCCAAAACCAGAAACAACCGCGATCTTATGCTTCTTCATCAGAAACTCGAGGCCCTTCACGTGCTTGGTGATGATCGCGTTCTTGCGCGCCAGCACCGCGGCCCAGTCGAGCTGTCGCGCCTCAACGCCCTTGATGCCAAACTCCTCGGCTTCCTTCAGGTAGTCCCACAGCTCGGCGTTGAACAGCAGCGCCTTGGTGGGAACGCAGCCCACGTGCAGGCAGGTTCCACCCAGTTTGGGGCTCGCGTCAATCAGCGCCACCTTCAGCCCGTACTCCGCGCCACGAATCGCCGCCGTATATCCCGCCGGCCCGCCGCCAATCACCGCTACGTCGTAGATCGTCTCTGCATTCGTATCAGCCAAGGGAAGCTCCATTCCGGCGTCTGCTATGCAAGCGCCGCATCTCCATGGTTAGTTTAAATTGGGCCTACTCTCAATTGGGTTCCGCACAGTGATCTGTGGCTTCAACGCGCCGTCGCCAGAGCTTCTTGAACCAGAGCCTTGGCTTCCCGCACAGTTTCCGCCTCGTCCCCGAACCGCTCGATCCAATGCACCTCCGGCTCGCGCCGGAACCACGTCATCTGCCGCTTGGCGTAATTGCGGTGCCCCTGCTGTGCGGCCTTCACCGCTTCGTCCATACTCAGCGTTCCATCGAGCACAGCCCGCGCTTGCCTATATCCAAGCGAGTCGAGCGCCTTCACCGGCCCGTAGCGCGCGAGCAGTCCACGCGTCTCCTCGACAAGGCCCGCGGCAAACATCGCCGCGCAGCGCTGGTTCAGCCGGTCATAAAGGTCTTCGCGAGGCGGGTTCAAGCCAATGCGCAGGAGGCGAAATCCGGTGAGCGGATCGCGTCCCATCACTTCCGACATCGGCTTTCGCGCCGCCAGGCACACCTCGATCGCCCGAATCAGCTTCGGCGTGTCGTTCGCATGAATCCGGTCTGCCGTGACCGCGTCCAGTTTTCGCAGCAATCGGTGCAGCCACGCGCTCCCGTGCCGTTCGGCGCTCCGCCGCAGCCGCCCCCGCAGATCCTCGCGCCGCTCCGGCCCGGCAAACAATCCCTCTGTCAGCGCCCTCAGATACAGCCCCGTTCCGCCGGTCACAATCGGCAGGCGCTCGCGCGCCGCGACCTCCTGGAGAGCCTTGCGGGCAAGTTTGCTGTACGCGCCCGCGGTGAACGGCTCATTGGGCTCGGCCACATCAATGAGGTGGTGTGGCACGCGCGCCCGTTCCTCACGCGTGGGCTTCGCTGTACCCAGTTCCATGCCGCGATACACGGCCACCGAGTCACAGCCCACTATCTGGCCGCCTAATCGCTCCGCCAACGCCAGCGAGAGCGAAGTCTTCCCACTCCCCGTCGGGCCGAGGAGAATCACGGCCAACGGCAGCGCACGCTTCTCAATCGCATCACCGCTCACTGCTGCTCGATCCCTGCTGTCACTCGTTCACTCATTCACTTCGTCACTGACCCCTGAAACCTGACACCTGCCTTTACCACCGCCACCACCCCGTGGGAAAGATCCACTTGGGATTGGTGTGCAGGAGCCACCAGAGACAGACCGCGCCGGCGAGAATCACCAGTCCGAAGACCTGGTTGCGCCGGAACGCGCGCCTCTGCTGCTCGCGCGCCTCATTCTCGGCTACCTGCTGGTCATACGGCTTGATGCGGGTCTCGACCATGGTGCTTCTCTCGCAAACTCCGGCGCGCAGCAGACTTCCGCGCATCCGGCATCAGTATAGGGGAACGCCGTCTCTTTGATTTCACCGCACCTCGTTTGACTTCCCACCCCCGCATTGCCGACCATAGCTTTTCGGGCATGCAGCGATTCCCTCACCGCTGTTCTCCGTCCCGAGTGAAAGGTTTTGCTCGATGAAAGTCTTGATCCTTGGTTCGGGAGGCCGCGAACATGCCCTGGCATGGGCGATCGCGCGCAGCCCGCGCGTTACTGAGGTGGTTTGCGCGCCGGGCAACGGCGGCATGGCTCAGTTGTCCCGATGCGTACCCGTCAATCTCAACGACCTCAACGCCATGGTCCGCCTGGCCGAGGCCGAACGGCCTGCTCTCACCATCGTGGGCCCGGAGCTGCCGCTCTCGCTGGGCATCGTCGACGCGCTCCGCGAACGCAACCTGGCCGTCTTTGGCCCCACCCGCGCCGCCGCCATGCTCGAAACCAGCAAGGGTTTTGCCAAGCAGTTTCTGCAGCGCCATAACATCCCTACGCCCAACTACGCAGTCTGCTCAAACCTGGCGGAAGTCGAGAAGGCCATCGAGATGTTTCATCCGCCCATTGTGGTCAAGGCCGACGGCCTGGCTGCGGGCAAGGGCGTCATCATCTGTGCCTCGCGCCATACCGCTGCCGAAGCCGCGCAGGGTTTGTTTTCCGGCGTTTTGCTGAGCGAGGCTGCGGAGCAAATTGTCATTGAAGCGTTCCTCGAGGGCGACGAGGTCAGCTTTCTCTGCCTCAGCGACGGAAAACACGTGACACCGCTCGTGCCGGCGCAAGATCACAAGCGCATCGGCGAGGGCGATACCGGCCCCAACACCGGCGGCATGGGCGTCTACTCCACCGATACGCTTCTCGATCCCGCCATGTCGGAGTGGATTCTGCACCACATTGCCGAGCCCACGGTCCAAGGCATGGCCGACGAGGGCACGCCTTTCACCGGCGTGCTGTATTGCGGGCTCATGATGACCGCGCGCGGGCCGCAGGTGCTGGAATTCAACGCGCGCTTTGGCGACCCTGAAACCCAGGCCATCCTGGTCCGCCTGGAAAGCGATCTTGTCGATGCGCTCGAAGCCTGTGTCGACGGCCGCCTCGCCGAGACGCCACTGCGCTGGTCTGCCGGCGCATCGGCGTGCGTGGTGGCCAGTTCCGGTGGCTATCCGGGCAGCTACAAAACCGGCCTGCCCATCAGCGGCCTCGCCGCCGTGGCCCAGGTTCCCGGCGTGCAGGTCTTCCACGCGGGCACGGCGCTCAAGAACGGGCAAGTGCTCACGGCCGGCGGGCGCGTGCTGGGCGTCACCGCCGCCGCAGACTCTCTCACCGAGGCGCTGGCGCGCGCCTACAAGGCCTTGGCAGAGATTACATTTGAAGGCATGTACTATCGGCGCGACATCGGACACCGCGCACTACGGCAAAACCAGAGTTAATGTGTGCTGCCCAGCGGTCTTCAAGGTCGCCGCTCCCTGTCGGTCCCACCCCAACGACCAATATCGGTCGTTGGGGGCCCCGGGTTGGTCGCGTCGACTCGACCGTTGTGGCTCCGAGATACACCTACTCTGGTTTTGCGATGGAGAAAAAATCATGAGCGTTGGCATCTCGCTGGAAAAGCTGCTGGCCTGGAACGAGCAATCGGCCGCCTGGTGGAAGACGCACCTCGAAACCAACCCCGCGCTGCTCGAGCTGCCCTGCGACATCGGCGGCACGGCGACGGTGCAGGGATTTGTGCGCCACATCTGGGGAGCGGATCTGCGCTGGAGCCAGCGTCTTGCGGGCCTGCCGGTTGCCGACCGGGAGAAGCTGCCCGCCGGGCCGCTCGATGCGCTCTTCGACCTGCATCGCCAGGCCGTTGCCAACTTCCGCAACCTGCTCGCCGCCCCGGAACACACGTGGAGCGAGCCTTTCGTGCTCGATTTCGATTGGGTGCCTGCGGAGGAGCGAATCGTCTCCCGGAGAAAGATTGCCGTGCACGCCCTGTTCCACAGCCAGCGCCATTGGGCGCAACTGGCGACACTGGTGCGCAGCGCCGGCTTCCCCTCCAAGTTCAGGGGCGATCTCCTGTTTAGTCCTGCGCTGCGCTAGGCGCTGGACTGGGCTCTGGCGCAGCGGGCGGCCTCGCCTGTTGCCTCTGGAAGCACGAGCGGCAGAGCACAGGCCTGCCCTGCGTCGGCTTGAAGGGAACAGTGGTCTCCGCGCCGCATTCTGAGCACGTAGTGCGCGTCTCAGGCCTCACCCGTTGCGTGCCGCGCGTGCGCTTCGCCTTGCACTGCTTGCAGTGTTTGGGGTCGTTTTTGAATTGTTTATCGTGAAAAAAGAGCTGCTCGCCGGCCGTAAAAACGAACTCGGCGCCGCAGTCGACACATTTCAGGACTCGATCGGTGAATTCCATGGCCGGCTTGCCTCGCAGGGAATCACACCGAAATCGGTCACAGCTCGATCAAGAACTTGCCGGTCTCGGTTCCCTGTCCTCTTTCTGGTGGCATCACAAGGGCCCGGACCGCACGAAAAGTGGGGCGGTATACAAATCTCTGCCCGGCATTCAGGGCAGCGTAGAACCTGCACGCGCGTTGCGTGCTGAGCAGCCATTCGCGCCTCTCTGGTTTCTGCAGGCTTCAGCATTGCGCGGCGATGTTCGGGGGATGGGGGGCAAGCCACATAGCCGCTAAGACTTCGATCGCCAGAAACTGGAGAAACACTACAGTTTATTGCGCCGCCGCGCCGTGCCGTTCCAGTCTTCGTTCGGCGTTTGGCGGCTTTCAATTGCTTCTCTCGAAAGCCACCGGAACGGTCTATCTCGCGGCGGGTGAAGAATTCAATCCTGCTCTTTACGAGCCTTCTTACGATTCCGCTTGCGCGCCAAAGCTGCCTTGACGCGACGCTTCTCACCGGGCTTGAGGTAGTAGGAGTGACGCTTGACTTCCTTGATGATGTCCTCCTGCTGAACCTTCCGCTTGAACCGGCGCAGCGCATTTTCCAGCGGTTCGCCTTCTTGAACGCGAACCTCAGCCAAAACTTCCCACCTCCAAACCTGCCTGTAAGGCTCCTATGATGATAACCGACTTTTGATCCGACCGCCAAGGCCTGTCTTTTCCTTGAGTTCCACGTGTCGGACTTGGCAACAGCCCCCTCTTCTGCCCCTTTTTGGCCGGGGCGGATATGCCCCGAGCCATGAGTACCTGCCCGCGGGGTCGCCGGAGACATCTAAACTTGCTAGAGAGGTCGCCCCAGAGCCTTTCATGATCCGAACCTACCACGGGCACTCGCCCCAGATCCCCTCCAGTTGCTATATCGACGTCTCGGCGCAGATCCTTGGCGACGTGGTGCTGGGCGAGCGTTCCTCGGTCTGGATGAACGCCGTGCTGCGCGGCGACGTGCATTCCATCCGCGTCGGCTCCTGCTCCAATGTGCAGGACTGCAGCGTCCTCCACGGCCAGCGCAACCGCTACCCCGTCATCGTGGGCGACTGGGTGACCATCGGTCACAACGCCACCGTCCACGGATGTGTAGTGGAAGATATGTGCGTCATTGGCATGGGCGCGCGCGTGCTCAACAACAGCCGCATCGGCGAGGGCTCAATCATCGCCGCCGGCGCCGTGGTTCCCGAAGATACCGTCGTTCCGCCGCGCACACTTTGGGCCGGCGTTCCCGCCAAGCTCCGCCGCCAACTCACCGACAAGGACCGCGATCTGATCCGCGAATACGCGCAGAACTACCTCGACTACGTCGAGATCTACCTCAAGGAACCGCCGCAGATTCTCTATTGATTCGGCAACAAAATACTGCATCCGTACCCCATCCTTTTCCGCGTTTTTTTAGGGATATGGGTGGGTGGGCGTACCACTGTTGAATTGCCGAATCAATGAACCGCTCTGTCAAACCACAGGCGCATGCATTCGTGCCAATGCGTTTCATTTCCGTTGACATTTGCGGGCATGAAAGAGTCGGATGGTACATACTTGGCTCAGCAACCCCATTCGAAAACCCATGCTGAAAGACTTGTTTCGACATCGTCCAAAAGCCCCGGGGCAAATCGCCGTGCGCCTCCTCCTGATCGCGGCCCTTGCGTTTAACTTTTGCATGCTCGCGCCAGCGCAGGAACAGACGGCCCACCCGGCAAACACCGTCTCTACTGCGCTTCCCAATGCGCCGGCGCCGTCCCCCCCGGACGATGTGACGATTCGCAATACGCCGCGCAATCTGCTGCACGATCAGGGGGCCATCTGGAGCTGCTCCGTCCACGTTCGCACGCGCGACCTCCAGTGGGTTTTGCCTCTTGCTGCTGCGGCCGGAGTCGCCTTCGCCACCGACCAGCACACCATGACGCAGGTCGTCTCGCGCGATGCCTCGTTCAATCAGGCGAGCATCAACACATCCAATGTGCTTATCGGCAGTTGGATCGCCGTCCCGGTTGCCGTCTATGGCTTTGGCCGTGCACACGAGGATGAACATGCGCGCCAGGCGGGCATTCTCACAGGCGAGTCGATGGTGGATGGGGTCGTGGTCGATGAGGTGCTTAAGGAGATCTTCCGGCGCGAACGGCCGAACGTCGATGACGCGCGCGGGCATTTCTTCCAGGCGAATGCGGGCGCCAATTCATCGTTTCCGTCGGCGCACAGCGTCATCGCCTGGTCCGCCGCATCCACGCTTGCCGGGGAATATCCCTCGCCCTGGACCCAATTCGCTCTCTACTCGGCTGCTACCGGCGTGAGCCTGACGCGTGTGATGGGCCAGGAGCACTTTCCCTCCGATGTGCTGGTGGGCAGCTCGCTCGGATGGCTCATCGGCCACAACGTCGTCCGCCGCCACCACAAAAACAGGGAATAGGGAGTAGCCAATAAGGAATAGAAGGCGGGTCCTTGCTCCCTCGCTCCGTGCCTTCTTGTTCCCTTGTTCCCTTGGTCCCTCGTTCCCTGCCTTTCTCACTCCGGCCGCAAATTCAGCCCAAAGTCCGCCGGGTCGCCCAGCACGTTCAGGTAGTAATTCTGATTCGGGTAGGGAACATAGATCTCGTCAGTGGGTTTTACGCTGGAATACTTCTGCCAGCGCGGATTGCTGTGGTCCTCGCCGGCCAAATCGGTAAACGTAAAGGTTAGCCACGGCCACACGCGAATGTACTCCACGGCAACCTCGGGCACACGCGCCTTTTCGCCGGTCACTTTGCCATAGATGCGCACCAGCGCAAGCGCGGGAATCTTTGCGGGACCCACTTGCAGGTGCGCGAGGAAATCTCCATCGCCGCTTTTTGCCACGAGCATGATGTGGCAATCGGTCAATCCATCGAAAAAGTGGTGCTGCACCAGTAGCGTGACCTCGCCGCCGGGTTGCGCAGGCGACGTAATGCCCCGCACAATGCCGAACCAAGCCACGTGCGTGCCGGTCTTGCCGTGCATCGTGTAGTTCCCGCCGAACGCGGAGTCGTTGGTCTTTTCCTTGTCGCTGAGCCGCGCAAAAAAGGGCGCTTCCGTCTCCGTCGGCTTGTAGGAACAGGTGGCCAGCGTACCGGTCGGCTTCAGTTCTGTCACCGGCTGGATTTCAATTGGAGTCTGCGCCACCGCACTTAGGGCCGAAACGACGCAAAACGCAATTGCGAGTCCATGGAGCCTCATCACGCCCTTCTTTCCGGAATGCGCTAATGGTTTAGACGCGGCGCTCGTGAGGAATGTTCCCGGTGGATTCCTGAAAATGCCTACGAAATCAAAAGCCCCTCGACCTTTTCGTCGAGGGGCTCTTTCAATTCGTCTGCCAGACAACCGCTCACTATTCGCCGAACTCTGACACCTGAAACCTGACACCTGAACCCTGTCTTTAGCAGTTCAGCACATCCTGCAGCTTGCTCAGGGTGCGGTGCAGGTCCTTGTCGGTGCGCCGCTGCTCGTCGATCTTCGCAATCGAGTGCATCACCGTGGTGTGGTGCTTGTTGCCGAACTGGCGACCGATCTCCGGCAGGCTCGCTTCCGTCATCTGCTTGGCCAGGTACATGGCGATCTGCCGCGGCACCACCACGTTGCGCGAGTTGTTCTTCTGCTTCAGGTCGGCGACCCGCATACCGAACTGCTCGGCCACGGCACGCTGAATCGCTTCGATGGTGATTTTGCGCACCTGCATGTCGATGAACTGCTTCAGGCACTGTTGCGCCGCCGCGAGCGTGATCTCCATGCGGTTCAGCTGGCACCACGCGATCAGCCGCACCAGCGCGCCTTCGAGTTCCCTCACGTTGGTGCGCACATTCGAGGCCACAAACAGCGCCACGTCGGTGGGCAGATGCGCCTGCTCGCTCTCCGCCTTCTTCAGCAGGATGGCCACCTTGGTCTCAAGATCGGGCGGTTGAATGTCGGCGATCAGGCCCCACTCGAAGCGCGAGCGCAGCCGCTCCTCGATCTCGGTCAACTCCTTGGGCGGACGGTCCGAGGCAATCACCACCTGCTTCATCGATTCGTGCAGCGCGTTGAAGGTGTGGAAGAACTCCTCCTGCGTGCGCTCCTTTTGCGAGATGAACTGGATATCGTCGATCAGCAGCACATCCACGGTGCGGAAACGGTCGCGGAAACTGGTCATGCGATCGTTGCGGATGGAGTTGATCATCTCGTTGGTGAACTTCTCCGCGGAGACGTAGCAGATACTCGATGACGGCTGCCTGCGCTTCACCTCGTGGCCGATGGCGTGCATCAGGTGCGTCTTGCCCATCCCCACGCCGCCATACAGGAACAGCGGATTGTAGGCGCGCGAAGGCCGCTCGGCCACCGCCAGCGCCGCGGCGCGCGCAAACTGGTTGCCATTCCCGATCACGAACGCATCGAAGGTGTACTTGGGATTCAGTTGCGCCGCGGTGGACCAGTCGAATCGCCCCTGCTCCGGCGTGCGCATTGACGGCGCCGGCGGCGCCGTGGGCGCGTGGCTCGGAATCGGCCCGAAGCCGCCATCCCTGCGCAGCGGCGGAATCGACGGATCCTCCTCCACCGTCACAAAGCTCACGTCGTCGTATTCCAGCGCGTTGAGATCGATCGCTTCCTGAATCAGGTCGCCGTATTTCTCGCCAATGTGCTGGAACTCCGGTGAAGGCACGCGCACGTAGAGCGTGCGTCCTGCGGCATGGCTGAACCGCGTGGGCTTGAGCCAGGTTTCGAATGATTGCCGGATAACTTTCTTCTCAAGAGCCGAAAGAATCTGGAGCCAGGGGTTAAGTGCCGTTGCCGGCGAAGTTGCAAATGCCATCGTACAATCCTTGCCTCTTCCACCGGTGCGCGCCCGGCGGTGTAATTGCAGCTTTCAGGCAATAGCCCGGCATCGCGAAAAGCTCTTTCGCTCTCCGTTCATTTACCGGCGACCCGTTACCTGTCCGCAGCTGATGTGCCCCTCTGGAATCCGACCCTGGGGCGTGTTGAATAAAAAGCCGTATCGCAGAATGCTGGAAACTTCAAATGAAATTTCTTGAACGGGTCCGATAGTAGCACATCTTGACCCCGTTGCAATCCCCCTTTCACATAACTTTTCTTGGTGCTCCGCAAGTTGCACCAAGGATGGTGAAACTCGCCGCGCTTCGTCTCGCGATTGCGAAAAACGTCTCAAAATCGCACGTCAGGATCCAGCTCGGCGTCTCACGCAGCCCATTTCGCCGGCCATGCTGAGCGCTTTTCGTTCCGTTGCGCACGGCCGACCGCGCTGGATTCTCAACTCCGCCTACGATATACTCAAAAATGCTGTTCATACGCAGATTTTTTTGAAGGTATAGGAGCGGGTCACGATGCCCAAACGCACATTTCAACCTAACCGCCGCAGCCGCGTGAAAAAGCACGGCTTCCGGTCGCGCATGAGGACCAAGGCCGGTGCCGCCGTGCTCAGCCGCCGCCGCGCCGCGGGCCGCAAGCGCGTCTCGGTCAGCGCCGGGTTCCGCGACTAGCCCTCGGCCGGTTCTGGTTTTCTCGCCGGAATGCGTCGTGCAGTGGGGTCGTTCTTCCTCGAGTCTTTTTCATGAACTCTCTTTCTAGGCCTGCTCAACGCCAATCTCTGGCGGGAGCGCGTTTGCGCAAGCGCGCCGACTATCTGCGCGCTTACGCGGCGGCCCGCAAGCGGCAATCCGCGTCCATGAGCTGGTTCCTGGCGCCGCGGGTGCCTGCGGGTCCGGATGCGGTCGTGACGACGGAGCCGCGCGTCGGCCTCACCGTGGGCAAAGTGTTGGGCAAAGCCGTCGAGCGCAACCGCATCAAGCGCCGCATGCGCGAAGCGCTGCGCCGCCATGCCGGCCTGCTGCCCCAGGGATGCGATCTCATCTTCCATCCCCGCCGCAACGTGCTCACTATGGAGTTCTTGCAACTTGAGGCAGAGATCGTGCGTATCCTTGAACAGGCCAGAACGGAGGCGTCGCGCGTGGTTAAATCACCCGCGGCCGCGCTTCAGGCCGCGGGTACACCTGCACCATGACTCGCTTTCTGCTCGCGCTCATCGCTTTTTATCGCCGCTGGATTTCGCCCGCGCTGCATGCGGTGAGCACCAGCCGATGCAAATTCATCCCCACATGCTCTGAGTACGCGGCTGTTGCCATTGCCACGCACGGTCCATTGCGGGGCTGTAGGCTGGCCGCGTGGCGCCTTTTGCGCTGCCATCCCTTTACGCCCGGCGGTTTCGATCCCGTGCCGCCTGCCCGCTCCGGCGGGAATTGCGGCCGCGCCCCGCAGGCTTTGCCCCGCGAACCATTACCATAGAAGAAGCGGCGGCCCAGAGGCTGCCTTTTCCGAACGATAGGAAGTATCCTTTGCCCGAAATACAGAATCCTAATCTGCAATCGCAGGGGTCCGGCGGTGGTGGGGGCGATATGCGCTCCACCATGGCCTTCATGCTCCTTGCCATGGCCGTCATCTTCGGCTACCAGTTCTTCTTCATGAAGCCCAAGACGGACCAGCAGACGCCCGCGCAAACGCAGTCGCAGGCCGCTCCTCCCGCTGCTTCTGCCAATCCCACCGCACAGGGCCAAACGCCAAACGCCGCTGCTCCCGCCCAGGCGCCCGCCGCCACGCCGCAGATTTCGGCCTCGCTTGAGACCTACACCACCGTCGAAAACGAGTTCTACAAGATTGTCTTCACCAATCGCGGCGCGCAGGTGAAGAGCTGGACCTTGAAGAAGTACTTCGACTCGGCCGGCAAACCGCTCGATCTGGTGCAGCCGCAGGCCGCCGCGCGTTTCGGGCTGCCGCTCTCACTCTTCACCTATGAGCCGGCGCTCACCACGCAGCTGAACGACGCACTCTACCAGATGAGCTACGGCGGCGCACAACCCTCGGCCACTGGCCTTCTTCTTGCGCCGGCGGCCGTTACCTTCCACTACTCGGCCAACGACATCGATGCCGTGAAAGCCTTCCGCTTTGACTCAAGCTACGTGATCAACGTGGAAACCGAGGTGAAGCGCAATGGCGCGCCCGTTCGCGCGCTCGTCGAGTGGCCCGCCGGCTTGGGCGACATGGAGGAGTTCCAGCAAACCTCGATGCTGCGCGGGCAGATGCGCACGCCCTCCTACTTTGCATGGTCGATCGAGAACCGGGATGACGTGCAGGCCGCCGCCAAGGTGAGCGGCAATAACACGCTGGAAGCGCCGTACCAGTATGCGGCCGTGATGGATCTCTACTTTGCCGCCGCGTTCCTGCCCGACGCTCCGGATCGCGCCACCGTGGTCACGCTGCACAACTCCATCGACCTGCCCGCCGACCCAAGCGATCAGAACAGCAAGAAAACTCCTGCCGATGTGCTCGGCCTCGCCGTCGGCGACACCAGCGGCGATACCCGCCTGCGCCTGTTTGCCGGCCCCAAAGCCACCGAGATCATCTCGTTTATCTACGCCACCGGCGCCGACGGCAAACCCGACGGTCCTTCGCTGCATTCACTCATCCAGTTCGGCAGTTGGCTGGGATACATCGCCAAACCGCTTTATATCGCCCTGCGCTTCCTGCGCAACCTTCTCGGCGCCGGCGCGTACAGCTGGGGCTGGGCCATCATCCTGTTTACGGTCGCCTTCAACGTGGCGTTCATCCCATTGCGCTTCACCATGATGAAGTCGTCGCTCAAAATGATGCGCATCCAGCCCAAGGTCGACGCCATCCGCAAGCGCTATGCGAACTTGAAGATGAACGACCCCAAGAAGAACGAGATGAACGCGGAGATCATGGCGCTCTACAAAACCGAGGGCGTCAACATGTACGGCAGCTGCCTGCCCATGCTGCCTCAGCTCCCGCTGTTCTACGCATTCTTCCGCGTTCTCTACAACGCCGTGGAGTTGCGCCAGGCGCACTGGTTTTGGCTGCCCGATCTTTCGCAGCCCGATCCCACGCACATTCTGCCGCTGCTCATCATCATCTCCATGTTCCTCACGCAGTACATCACGCCCTCGCCTGGCATGGATCCCATGCAGCGGCGCATGATGGCCTTCATCCTGCCCATCTTTATGGGCAGCTTCCTCTGGCACTACGCTTCGGGACTGGCGCTCTACTGGGCGACCGGGAACGTGCTGAATCTCGCGCTGCAGATCTTCATCAATCAGTCGAGCATCGGCAAGGAGATGCACGCCATTTCCGCCCGGCGCGCAGCCAAAAAAGCCGGCGTGAACCCAAAGACCATCCAGGGCAAGCGGTAAAACAGGGGTCAGTTGTCAGTGATCAGTTATCAGTGATGCGCTTGCTGCTCCCGCGGCTGACAACTGATCACCGACAACTACTCCCTATTCCCTACTCCCTAGTCCCTGCTTTATCGTCTCTGGTATGGCCCCCCTTGAAAGCCCCGCTCCCCGCCCCACGCCTGAAGCCGAAGAGATCTACCGCCGCTGGATTCAGTTCCTCGACGACGAATTCGTCCGCCACGGTTCTCCTGAGCGCCGCGGCGAGATTGTGCGCGACCAGCTCTACCAGCTTTATCTGGGGCGTCCCTTCAGCGGCAAACTCAACCTCAAGCTCACTTCGGAGCTGCCGGGCAACGTGGTCAATCTCTCGCTCGACCCGCAAAACGTCACTCTGGAAGCGGAGCACTATGCCGAGGTCGATCGCGAGCGCTTTGCGCGCCGTAAGCCTTTGCTCTGGTTCTGGCAGATGTTCGATCGCTCGCCGATCGGCCTCAATCACTGGCTGGGATTGCGTTTCCGCTGCATGCTCGGCCGGCACATCTTCGAGCATCTCGGCTCGGGCGTAAAAATCTATCACGGCGTCGACCTGACCTACGGCTATAACCTCTCCATCGGCGATGGCGTGGTCATCCGCCAGCGCGCCCTGCTCAACGACCGCGGCGGCATCACCATCGGCAATCACGCGGTCATCGGCTCCTATTCGCGCGTCTTCTCCTTCTGGCACGATCCGCAAGACTACAACAAAGTCCGGCTTCAGCCCACGGTGATCGGCGCAGGCGCCCACATTGCCAGCCATGCCATCGTCCTCGCCGGGCAAAACGTCGCGCCTGGCGAATCCGTCGGCATTTTCCCCGACGATCGCGCCTGAGGCCAGGTTTCAGGTGTCAGGGGCCGTTCGCCTCCGGCAACTGGAAGATTGATAACCCGCGACTGAAAGCTGGTGCCTGAAACCTGACCCCTGTTTTCTGCTACACTCGCTCCACAGCCCTCCACCATGCTCTTCAAGGCCCTTAGTGCGGCAGTCTACGGCATCGATGCCAATCTCATCGATGTCGAAGTCGACTACAGCGGCGTGGTCTCAAACGAAGACCACTTTCATACGGTGGGACTGCCCGATGCCGCGGTGCGCGAGAGCCGCGACCGCGTGCGCGCCGCCATCAAAAACTCCGGCTACCTCATCCCGCCCACGTTCATCACCATCAACCTCGCTCCCGCCGACCTCAAGAAGGAAGGTTCCGGCTTCGATCTGCCCATCGCCGTCGGCATTCTGGGTGCGTATGGCGCATTACGCACCAACGACCTCAGCCGCTTCCTCATGGTCGGCGAGCTTGGTCTCGATGGCAGTGTGCGTCCCATCCCCGGCATGTTGCCCGTGGCCATTCTGGCCCGCGAAAGGGGCATTCCCAACCTGATTCTGCCCGCGGCCAACGCCGCCGAGGCCGCGGTCGTCGAAGGCGTCAATGTCTATCCCGTTTCCTCGCTCCTCGACGTGCTTGAACTGCTGAACACTTCTGTCGTCGGCGTGATCCAGCGCGAGCCGTACCGCGTGGTCACTGAGGATTTGCTGGGCAAGCTCGAGCAATTCACCGTCGACTTCAGCGATGTGCGCGGCCAGCAAACGGCCAAGCGCGCTCTCGAAGTGGCCGCGGCCGGCAGCCACAACATTCTCATGATCGGCCCGCCTGGCTCCGGCAAAACCATGCTCGCCAAGCGCCTGCCCTCCATCCTGGCCTCGCTTTCCTTCGAGGAAGCGCTCGAAACCACCAAGATCCACTCCGTCGCCGGCGTTCTCGAGGCCGGCGGGGGACTCGTGACGCAGCGCCCCTTCCGCGCGCCGCATCACACCATCTCCGACGCCGGACTCATCGGCGGCGGCATTGTGCCGCGCCCCGGCGAGGTGTCGCTGGCGCACAACGGCCTGCTGTTTCTCGACGAGCTGCCCGAGTTTCCCCGTAATGTTCTCGAAGTCTTGCGCCAGCCGCTCGAAGATCACACTGTCACCATCGCGCGCGCCTCCATGTCGCTCAGTTTTCCCGCGCGTTTCATGCTGGCTGCGGCCATGAATCCCTGCCCCTGCGGCTACTTCAACGACAAGTCGCGCGAGTGCCTGTGCACGCCGCCCATGATCCAGCGCTACGTGGCCAAAATCTCCGGCCCCTTGCTCGATCGTATCGACATTCACATCGAAGTTCCCGCCGTTCAGTACAAGGAACTGCGCGGCGGTGCGGCGGCCGAGGGCTCCACGCACATTCGCAGCCGCGTGATGGCTGCCCGCGAGCGCCAGCGCCAGCGCTTCAGGAAGCACGGCGAAAAAATCTACGCCAACGCGCAGATGAACACCCGGCAGATTCGCGCCCACTGCGAGCTCGGCGCCGACGCCGAGCGGCTGCTGGAGCGCGCCATGCAGCAGCAGGGGCTCACCGCGCGCGCCCACGATCGCATTCTCAAAGTGGCGCGCACCATTGCGGACCTAGAAGGGACGGAGTCCCTCACCGTCGCCCACCTCGCTGAAGCCATCCAGTACCGCACGCTCGACCGCAGCTACTGGGCATAGTTGCGGCCATTTCGGGTCCGTCAGCACCTGAAGATCGCCGCAACTCACGCACTTTTCTGCCAATATGGTCGTTACTTTGGATTATGAATGTTTTCTAATTTTGGGCGATATCCCCATAGACTGAAGAAAGTAAGACCGCAATACCGCCGCATCCTGGAGTTCGTCGTGCAAGATGCCATTCTGCAATCCGGCTGGGAGAACTTCCTGGTGGCCGTTCTCTTCGTGGGAATCCTCCTAGTAGGTTTCTTCCGCTTGGATGAAATCATCGCCTCCCCCAGACGCGCGAGGGCCGTCAAACCCCCTTTCAGCGGCTGCGATGAGAATGGAGACTTGCTGCTCTCCGATCCCGACGGACGCCCCTGGGGCGCTTCGCGCAAGACCAAGTAAGGCCCGGCGCGCTATATCCAGGTAACCGGAAAGGTTCACTTTTAGGTCACTAGCGGCTGCCGGCACTTTTACGCCGCGGCACGCGGCAGGCGCAGGGCCGGGATTGCCGCAGGGATCCATCCGAAAATAACTGATAAAGAATAAGTTAGCGTGGAGGCTTGCAACGGATGCACGGGCTGCGGAAACCGTTCCCAAAGTGGCCGAACTGCCCTCCCATGCCGCGAAATAACTATTGACCCCAACAAAGGTTGGTTATACTCTCAACATAGCCATCCATAGAGGGCAGGTTGCGCATTTGCGGCCGGGTGTGCCCATCAGCACATTTCCAGCATCAAACTATGAGCGAGTGCTCCGTTGATGCTTTGGGTGCGCGTTTGGAGCTACCGGAAAGGCCAATGCAGGCACCCGGGTGTCCGATGCGCAAACTGCAAACCGCTACGGCATGGCATCCATTTCATCACGCGCAATCGCCACCAAGATTTTTGCATTCGGAGGCCTGAAGAGTGCGTCTAAGAGGTGGAAGTGGCAATTTGGGGCAGCCCTCGATTGTAATGGCTCCCCTCTACTGCACGGGCGGTCGCAATGGGGTTTCTCCCGTGCAGGGAATTGAAAAATAAGGAGATACGCAATGCGGTCAGATCTTGTTTTTAAGGCACTTTCTCAAGTGTCCAATCGCTACCAGCTCTGTCAACTGGCGAGCAAAGCAACTCGCAAGCTTCACAAGCCGAATACACGGCTGCAGGACACCACAAACGAGGTTTTGTGCCGCTTTGAGACGGCTAATCCGGAAGCCCAGACGCCCGAGGAGGCGCCAGCGGCCCAGCCGGTGGAAAGGCGCCGCGCGGCCTAACGGCGTCTCGCGTCTCTTGTAAGGTTAAGTCAGAAAAAGGATTAAGGGCAGTTTCCCTGTAGAAGTCGTAGGTCATTCCCGGCGCTCCGTCGCACCAGTTAGGTTTGGTAGACTTGGAGCCTGGTATTCAGGCTGGTTTGCGCCGGTTGAGTTTCTCAATGCCTGTCGGATCTTCTCCTCTGGAGCACTTCTCCCTCCGTATCCCACCCAACACATCCCGCCTTCGTGCAGGTGAACATGACCATCGCAGAACTAAAAGAAAAGAACATTACCGAACTAAGCCGAATCGCGCGTTCCCTTGAGATTCCGGGGACCAGCGGACTCCGCAAGCAGGATCTCATCTTCAAGATCCTCCAGGCGCAAAGCGAAAAGGAAGGACACATCTTCGCTGAGGGCGTACTGGAAATTCTCCCTGACGGCTACGGCTTCCTGCGTTCTCCGGACTATAACTATCTGCCCGGACCGGACGACATTTACGTCTCGCCCTCGCAAATACGCAAATTCGATCTCAAGACCGGCGACTCCATCAGCGGCAACGTGCGCCCGCCGCACGAGGGCGAAAAGTACTTTGCGCTCGTCAAGATCGAAGCCATCAACTTCGAGTCGCCCGAAGAGACGCGCAACAAGATTCTCTTTGACAACCTCACGCCGCTTTATCCGCAAGAGCGCATCAAGATGGAGACGGTGCGCGAGGGCATCAGCGGCCGCGTGATGGATCTGCTCACGCCTGTCGGCAAGGGCCAGCGCGGCCTCATCGTGGCTCCGCCCCGCACCGGCAAAACCATGCTGCTGCAGTCCATCGCCAACTCCGTCACCTCAAACCACCCCGAAGTGGTTCTCATCGTCCTGCTTATCGACGAGCGCCCTGAAGAAGTCACTGACATGCAGCGCTCCGTGAAGGGCGAAGTCATCAGCTCCACCTTCGACGAGCCCGCCGCCCGCCACGTGCAGGTGGCCGAAATGGTCATCGAGAAGGCCAAGCGCCTGGTCGAGCACAAGCGCGACGTGGTGATTTTGCTCGACTCCATCACGCGCCTGGCGCGCGCCTACAACACCATCGTTCCGCCCTCGGGCAAGGTCCTCTCGGGCGGCGTCGACTCCAACGCCCTGCAGCGGCCCAAGCGCTTCTTCGGCGCGGCCCGCAACATTGAGGAAGGCGGCTCGCTCACCATCATCGCCACCGCCCTCGTGGATACGGGTTCGAGGATGGACGAAGTCATCTTCGAAGAGTTCAAGGGCACCGGCAACATGGAAATCATCCTCGACCGCAAGCTGGTCGACAAGCGCGTCTTTCCGGCCATCGACATCCAGCGCTCCGGCACCCGCAAGGAAGAGCTGCTCATTCCCAAGGAAGATCTGCAGCGCGTCTTCATCCTGCGCCGCGTGCTGAATCCGCTTTCACCGGTTGAGGCCATGGAACTGCTGATCAGCCGCCTTGAGAAGGTGCGTAACAACGCCGAATTCCTGGCCAACATGAACCAGTTGTAGGCAGCTTCTGAAGAATGCAACGATAGCCGGCAGGGCGGAAAAATGATTCTCTGCCCCGGCGGCGTTCCAGTGTAGAATCTCGCCATGCCCGTGACTGCATCGATCGAGCAGCATCCCGACCGCTGCGCCGTGGCTGTCCTGACCGGACAAATCACGCTCGGCTCCTCGCTGAGCATGGTGGAATCACAGGTTCGCTCGGTCATCAACGATGGTGTCAGTAAAATTGTTTTCGATCTGACCGATGTCGGCTTTATCGACAGCGCGGGGCTCGGCATGCTGGTGTAGGTCTATGGTTCTCTTTGCGGGAAGGGCGGCGCATTGCGCCTCTGCGGCGTGGCTCCGCGAATCTTGTCTCTGCTGGAGCTGATCAGGACCAACACGCTGCTGCCGGTCGATGCCACAGCCGCCGACAGCCTGGCAGCCCTCAGGGCGTAACCGCGCAACGGAGCTGAACGGCCCAGCTTCTTGGTTTCGCTCCTGCTTTTCAGGTCCGAGCGCCCTCATCCCGTTCCAGCAACCGCCGATCCCAATGGCCCAGCTCCGCCGCGGCATCGTAGGTGCTTTGGCAAAACTCGAGCAGCGCTGCGCTCGGCGATTGCGCTTTTCGCACATCGTCATACGACAGCAGAAACTCCCCAAGTCCCTTGTCGTAGCCGGCGGCATCCGGGCGCACGCGCGCTTCCTTGAATCCCTGCGGCTCAGGAGCGGCATACGAATAGAACGCCGGACCGCTCATGCTGCCGCTGCCCGGCCAGAATCCCACGCTGCTCACCTCGTGCGAGTACGCTTCGCGCGTCATGCTGTCGGCGCCCGGCCGCTCCGGCGCCTTCCGGCCCGAAAAGCGCGTCACCGCCAGGTCAAAACTTCCCCAGAAGAAATGCACCGGGCTCACTTTGCCCGTGAACCGCGTTCGGAATTGATGGAAAACCGCATCGACCGAGCGCAGGATGCACCAGAAAGTCTTCACCCGTTCGGCGTCGTACGCCGCGTGCACGCGATCCTCGTCAAAGGGGATGGGATCGGGGACCTCCACCGGCATGCGCCAGATGCTGACCTCGATCCCCGCCGATCGCAGCATCTCCATGAATTCCCGGTAGAAATCGGCGACCGCCATGGGACGAAGCGGCAGCTCCTTCACCAATCCATCGCTGCACTCCAGCACCAGCCGATGCGCCAGAAAGTCGAAATGGATCTCGATCGACCGCGCGCCGTAAGGAATGTTCGACGTCGTCAGTCCGCGCGCGGTCACATAAAGGGGAACATTCCACCAGTGATTGACGAGCGGCGTCAGCCGCATCCGCACCTTGCCCACAATCTGAGTCCACATGTGCAGCGTGGCGCAGGTTTCCCGCCAGGAATCGAGCGGCAGCGCGGGCCAGCATTCTGGACTGTTGCCAGTGGCTGTGTAGGTCATGATTCCTCCAACGCCGGTGCCTGTGCGCGAATGATTTGTCTTCAATGTCCCGATCTCGTGCTCTGGCATGCGCCGGAATGCCGCCACCGGCCGGCAGCGTCCTAATTCGCCTATTTCAAAGGTATCGAATACCAGTAGATCTTCCCATTCGTCTGGCGGTGGGATTGGAATCGAAATACTTTCGATTGACGATAGGGAATAAACCAAGGCTTGTATTTGACCATGATTGCGATGTCGGCACTCTCAAACGCGACCCCGTTGGGTCCGGACCACCCGTCTTTCGTATTGAAAAATTGAGATGGAGAAATTGTGAATTTTTCGTCCATCCCAAGATCGTGATGTTCCCAAAGAGTGTCCGTCAAGAATGCAGGATTTCCGCTCAGCGAATCTGCGCCTGTAAGCGAACCCTCCTTCGTCCATTGGATCTTCCCAAGAGCGATTCCGACGGATACATCCTTCAGCGGGACAAAGTTGCCGTTAGTTACGGTGAATGCCGATGAGAACGCATTATCAGGATCAACTGGATCGGAAACGGAAACCGAAGGACGCGACAGGAAAGTCAAGACAGCTGCAGCACCGCCTATCAAAGTCGCTGCGCCGAGCGCTTTGGTCCACAGCGAGATCCGGCTTTTGGCTTTCTGTGCCTTCTTTGCTGTTTTCTTCAATCTGGATTGTTTTGGTGCTCTGTTCGACATCACCGGCCTCTCGCTGACGCCTCCGGATATGCGCCATAATATCCCAGATGCGGAGGAGCGCCGGTGCATTTACCTGCCAGCTTCTGCATATAATCCTGTGGATTCCAAATCAGGACACTGCCCGCCGGCCGCCGCTCTTTCCCAATTTCTGCCTCGCTGCTAAGATAAATGAAGGCATTGTGGGGCTGTAGCTCAGCTGGGAGAGCGCCTCGTTCGCAACGAGGAGGCCAGCGGTTCGATCCCGCTCAGCTCCACCAAAAAACTCTCCATCCCATCCTCCCACCCATCTCCCCGTCTTATGATCAATGCAAGCGCTCAACGCCCTCGCTGAGGTGATTGCTTGTCCCAGGTTGTCTCTTTGCCGGAAGCCTCTGCAACAGCGCTCCGGCCCCTCTGTGTCGATCTCGACGGAACGCTGGCCAAGTCGGATACTCTTGTCGACTCGCTGCTGGTGCTGGCGCGCACGCATCCGGCATTGTTGTGGGCTCTACCCCTGCGCCTTCTTCACGGCAAGGCTGCCTTCAAGCAGTTCATCACCTCCCACGTCTCGCTCGACGTCGCGCATCTGCCCTACAACCGCACCCTGCTGCAGTTTCTCCACGAGGAGCGCGCCCGCGGCCGTGCCCTCTATCTCGTAACCGGAGCTGACGTGCGGCTGGCCGAGCGGGTCGCCGCGCATCTCGGGATCTTTACCGGCGTTTTGGGCAGCGACGGCGAGGTCAACCTGACGGGTACCCGCAAGCTCGATCGCGTGCGCAACCAGTTCGGCGGCGGCGCGTATGGTTATATCGGCAACGACACTCCCGATTTGCCGATGCTGGCCCACGCGGCTGAAATCATGGTGGCCAATCCAAGCCTTCGCTTGCGGCTCAGGATGCGCCTCGGCGGCATTCGCCCCACACGCGCATTTGATGAAGGCCCCGGTGCGCCCTGGACTGCGCTCAGAGCCATGCGCGTACATCAGTGGGCAAAGAACCTGCTCATCTTTCTGCCCGTCTTGCTAGCGCATGTGAGGGCTCCCAACCGCTTGCTGTCCGCGTTGCTGGCTTTTTTCTGTTTCAGCCTTACGGCTTCGTCGGCCTACATCATCAACGACCTGTTCGACATCGAGGCCGACCGCCGTCATCCGCAAAAGCTCATGCGTCCTTTTGCCGCGGGCGACCTCCCGGCCATTGCCGGTGTCTGCATGGTGGCGGTTTTTCTGTTTTTGGTGTTTTCTAGCGCGCGCCTGCTTCCCGTGGCCTTCTCCGGATGGCTGTTGCTGTATCTGGGAACGACGCTCGCCTATTCCTGGGTTCTGAAGCGGATCGCGCTGGTGGATGTGCTGGTGCTCTCAGGCCTCTACACGCTGCGCCTCTACGCCGGCAGCGCCGCCACCGAATCGCACATCTCGCATTGGCTGGCCGGCTTTTCGGTTTTTCTGTTTTTCTCCCTGGCCATCGTCAAGCGTTTTGCCGAGCTGCAGAATCTGCGCAGCAGTGGATCGCCGCCGCGCAACGGGCGTGGCTATGTGGTGACCGATACCGATCAGTTGCGGAGTTTCGGCACTTCTAGCGCCTTTGCGGCAGTGATGGTCTTCGCCATCTACATCAGCAGCAACGACGTGGTCGTGCTGTATCGCCGCGCACAATTCCTGTGGCTCATTATGCCGCTGATGATTCTATGGCTCTGCCGCATCTGGTTGCTGGCCTCGCGCGGCGAGCTCGACGAAGATCCCTTCGTCTTCGCGTTAACTGACCGCATGAGCCTCGTGATTGGGATTGCCGTCGCCGCCATCACACTGCTGGCAATCTGAACTTCACGGATGACTTGATCGGCAACCGCACGCAAAGATAGCGCTGCGCGATCGAGACGACCTAAGTCCCTACGTCCCTAGTCCCTAGCTGAACAAATCCTTCATCTTCTCGATCAGGCCGGGCGAGGTGGGATTGTTCTCCACCGTCATGGTCTCGGAGAGCTTGGTCACCAGTTCGCGCTGCGCGCGGTTCAGCTTGCGTGGTATTTGCACCACCACCTTCACAATCAGGTCGCCAGTGCCCTTCTCGTTCAGGTAGGGAACGCCGCGTCCCCTCACGCGCAGCTCTCTGCCGCTTTGCGTTCCTTCGGGAACCTTGATGTTCACTGGACCGTCGATGCCAGGAATCTCGAACTCGGCGCCCAACGCCGCCTGCGGAAAGCTGATGGGAATGACGCAGTAGAGATCGTGCCCGTGGCGCTCGAAGAAATCGTGCGGACGGATGGCAAGAATGATGTAGAGATCGCCCTTGGGTCCACCGCGGCGGCCGGCGTCGCCTTCGCCCGCGTAGCGGATGCGGGTTCCCTCTTCGACGCCCGGCGGGACCTTCACGTTCAGCTTGACTTCGGTGGTTGCGCGGCCCTCGCCGCGGCACGCCGTGCACGGATCGCCGATCACCGAGCCCGTGCCGCCGCAGGCCCCGCAGGTGCGGGCCACCGAAAAGAATCCCTGTTGATAGCGGATCTGCCCGTGGCCCTGGCATTGGCTGCAAACGCTTGGGCCCCGGCCCGAGGCGCTTCCCTGGCCATGGCACACGCTGCATGTCTCCAGGCGGCGAATCTTTACCTCGGTCTCTGCGCCAAAAATCGCGTCTTCAAAGTCGATGGTCAGGTCGAAGCGCAGGTCGTCACCGCGCTGCTGGCGCGAGGCGCGCGATCCCCCGCGCGGAACGCCGCCCATGGAAAACATCTCGCCAAAAAGATCGCCGAAGATGTCGCCCAGGTCCACGCCGCCGGCAAATGGTCCGGCTCCAAAACCCTGCGCGCCGAGACCGGCGTGGCCGTAGCGGTCGTAGGCCGCACGCTTGTCGGCGTCGCTCAGCACCTGATAGGCTTCGCTGGCCTGCTTGAACTTCTCCTCGGCCGCGTGGTCCCCGGGGTTGCGGTCAGGATGGTACTTGAGCGCCTGTTTGCGGTATGCGCTCTTCAGTTCCTGATCCGTCGCGTCTCGCGAGACGCCCAGCACCTCGTAATAATCTGCTTTGCTCACTCTTGTATTAGAACCCATCATGCAGGTTTCAGGAGTCAGGCAGGGCGCGCTCTGAAACCTGACACCTGCCTCATTCACTCATTCACTTGTTTGCTGTTATGCGCCACGCGCACCAGCGCCGGCCGCAGCAGCCGTTCGCGGATCTTGTAGCCGCGGCGGATCTCCTCGGCCACATGCTGGTCGGGCACGTCGTCGCGCTCCACGGTTCCGAGCGCCTCGTGCACGCGAGGATCGAATGTCTGGCCCACTGCGGGAATCGCGCTCACCTGCATCTTTTCGAGAATCTCTTCCATCTGCTTCATGATCAGGCTCACACCGGAGCGCAGTTGTTGCGCTGAGCCCGTGGACTTGAGCGCCAGTTCGAAGTTATCGAGCACCGGCAGAAACTGCTCCACGACACTGCCGGTCACATGGTCGCGGAACTCCGCCTTCTCGCGCTCGGCGCGTTTGCGCGCATTCTCAAACTCCGCCTGCATGCGGGCCAGCCGATCGAGCAGTTGATCGCGTTCGGCCTTCAGTTGATCGATCTCCGTTGGGCCGGCTGCCGGCGCCTGGCCTGCCGCCTCGGCCTCGGCCAAGGGCTCATCGGGCGGCGGCAACTCGGCCGCGGGATCGATCTTCACTGCGGTCCCGCTCCCAGCGGGCTCCTTGGATTCTCTTGCCTTCAACTCTTCTATCTCCTGATTCAGCATGATTCAGTACATTCTCCAAAAGTATTAAAGCCTCCAATTCAGATGAAGACTCCTTTGCGCGGCTGCAGAAAACCGCGCCGGCCAGCAACCGTGCCGGCCTGAAGCCGGTCCGGCAGCAGGCTTTGCATGCCTACGCGTTGGGAACTTCAAGGAGGCGCTCGGAAAGGCGCGCGATGTAGCTTACCGCCTCGATCATTTCCTGGTATTGGATACGCGTAGGTGCGATCACGGCAACCGTCCCCACATTGGTGCCGCCCAGCCGGGCCGGTGCGCCGATCAGCACCAGATCCTGCATTGCAGGCGAGGCTTCGTCCAGGCCCACCACCACACGCACCTCCTGCTGGCGGCCATCCACATAAGCGGTCAGCAGCTCCACCAGCCGTTGCTTGGCCTCCAGGGCCAATAGCATCTGGCGCAGCCGCTCGCGATCCTGCTCCGCACTGATCAGATTCGCAATGCCATCCACAAAAAGCGCCGGTCCGCTTTCATCGCCGGCCAGCGCACCCTTGCGGCACAGTTCCTCCACCGCGGTCAGCATCTGGCGGTAGGCCTCGCGCTCAATCTCAACGCGGCGCTCCACCTCCGCGCGAATGCGGTCAATGGGCCAGCCGTGGAAGTTCTCGTTCAGGTAACGGCTCGCGGTTTCCAGTTCCAGCGGCGTCAACTCGTGATCGAGCGCCAGCACGCGGTCCTGCACGGCGCCCGCCTGGGTCACCAGCACAGCGAGCACGCGCCCCGTGGAAAGCCGCGAAAAATGAATGTGCTCCAGCACCTGCCCTTCGGCGGAGCTGGCCAGCGCCACGCCCAGACCGCGCGAAAGTTGCGCCAGCACGTGCGAGGTGCGCTCCAGATACTCATGCGAGCTCGCCACGCCGGAAAAACTTTCCTCAATCTGCCCGCGCCGGGCCACACTCAGCGGAGACTCCGCGCCGCCGGGCGCAGAGATCCCGGCAAGCCCTCCTGCCGCCGCGCGGCCGGGTTGCGTAATCTGCCCCACGTAATAACGGAAAGCCGCCGCGGTAGGAACGCGGCCTGCCGAGGTGTGCGGCTGCTCCAGCAGTCCTGCATCCCCCAGCGCGGCCATCACGTTGCGCAGCGTGGCCGAGCTCAGGCCTTCGCGGTCGGCAAACAGGCGCGCAACCGCCTGCGAGGCCACCGGCTCGCCGGTAGCGATGTACTGGTCGATGATGGCGGTCAACACTAGCCGCTCACGCGGGCTGAGGCGCACATCGGACATCTTTCCGGCTCTCCCTCCCGACCCGATCGCAACCAACGGCGAGGCTGTTTTTCGTGCGTCCGGGCAGAACTCCAATCCAATTAAGTCCCTCTAATACTTGGACTTACGTCAGAAAATTCCGAGGATACTCCTCTTTAAGTCTAGTGACGGCCGTCTGCCAATGTCAAGGCGCTGCGCCCTGCTGCCCGTGCACACCATGGCATCTTCACTCGCCTTTTATGACGAAGGTAATACTTCTCCGTCGCCGGTTCCCCGTCCAACTCCATACAGTGCTATTGTGAAAGCGTCTGCCGGCGATCGCAGTTGCGGCTGAGCAGGCGCAATCGCATCAAAATCGATGGTGGCTCAATTTTTGGGAGGCTAGATGAACCGAATTCTCCGTTTTCTTCGCTGCAACTCGTTGCTGCTCGTCGCCATTGCCTTTGCATCGCTCGCTTTGGCGCCCACATGCCCGGCTCAGTCCTCCGCAAAGATTGAAAAGCACACGCGGAAGATCGAAAAGCGGCTCGCCAAGTACCGCTCCGGCACCTTTGTCGAGGTCGACTTTCGCGACAACAGCGTGGCCCAGGGCTCACTGGGCGACGTCTCCGATGCCACCTTCCAGATCACCAACTCCGAAAGCAATAAGGCGCAAATCTTCAACTACGCCGATGTCACGCGCGTGCGCAAGGTGAAGGAGTACATCGGCGCTGGTTCCGAGCCCGAGCACCACGTGCGCCTCTGGATCCCGCTCGTGATCGCCGCCGCCGCCGGAGGGGTTGCCGCGTACGAGGCCACGCGCTGACCGGCGCGGGGTTGATTCAATCGCCGCTCCAGGATTGGTTCGCGATCGAGCGTTTTGTGCGCGCTTGGCGCGCCACGGATGAAGTGAGGCAGCGCAGCTTTGCGCTCCCGCCGCGGCCCGCTTGAATCCGTCGGCTACGCTAACCCCGCTGGCTCCGCTTGTTTCTCTCCAGGCTGATAGATTCGTAAGAGAGCCGTGTTGGGGTCGGCGGTCGCGTCGTGCCCGGTAAAGAAGCCCATGTTCCATCCCACTGAAGATATTCGCATTCAATGGACGAAGGTCGTCCTTCCCCCGGTCTTTCTCGAGGAGGAGCTTCCTCTCACCGAGGCCGCTTCGACCACCATTTTCAACGCCCGCAGCGAGATCACGGCCATTCTCAACGGCCAGGACGACCGGGTCGTGGTGCTGGCCGGCCCCTGCTCCATCCATGACGTAAAGGCCGCGCGCGAATACGCCGGACTGCTCAAGGGCGCCATGGAGGAATTCGCCGCCGATCTGCGCATTGTCATGCGCGTCTACTTCGAAAAACCGCGCACCACCATCGGCTGGAAGGGCCTCATCAACGACCCACACCTCGACGGCACCTTCAAGATCAACGACGGCCTGCGCCTGGCGCGCCATCTGCTGCTCGACCTGGCGGAAATGGGCGTGCCCGCGGGGACCGAGTTCCTCGACATGATTTCGCCGCAGTACATCGCCGGCCTGGTGTGCTGGGGCGCCATCGGCGCGCGCACCACTGAGAGCCAGGTGCACCGCCAGCTTGTCTCCGGCGTCTCCTGCCCGGTGGGATTCAAGAACGCAACTTCCGGCGACGTGCAGGTGGCCGTCGACGCCGTGCTTTCGGCCTCCTACTCCCACACCTTCCTCGGCCACACGCATCACGGCCAGTCGGCCATCTTCGTCACCACCGGCAATCCCGATTGCCACATCATCCTCCGCGGCGGCCGCAATTCCGTAAACTACACGGCCGAGAGCGTGGCCGAAACTGCAGCGCTCATGGAACGCGCCGGCATCGCCCCGCGCATCATGATCGACTTCAGCCATGCCAACAGCGGCAAGGATTACCACCGTCAAAGCGCCGTTGGCCGCGATGTCGCCGCGCAAATTGCCTCAGGAAATCGCAAGATCATCGGCGCGATGATTGAGAGCAACCTGGTCGCCGGCGCACAAAAGCTCACGCCCGGCCAGCCGCTCGTCTACGGCCAGAGCATCACCGACGGCTGCATCGACTGGAAGGAAACCCGCGCGCTGCTCGCCGAGCTTGCTGGAGCCGTCCGCGCCAGGCGCAACGCGAAGTGACCTTGCACAGTAAAGGCCGGCGCTTGGTTGCCGCCCGCTTTCACTTTTTCACTTCTTCACCTTTTCACTTCTTCACTCTTTCACTGCTTCTTACGCACTCCCCATCACCACCGTGTGCGGGCTCATGGGAATCGGATGCTCGCTGATCCCCTTGAATCCTGCCTCGGCGTACATCGCCGAAAGCTCCGCGAAGGTATACGCATCGCCTTCCGCGGTCGTGGTCAGCATCGTCATCGCAAACGCCGCAGGCATGGGCGGCGATACCCGGTCCGGGTTGGGCACGAATTCGAGAGTCGCCGCACGCCCACCGAACTTTAGAGCGGCGCGGACCTTCTTCAGCAGCCCGACGTTCGTAGTCTTGTCAAAATGGTGCAGAAAATTCGTCAGCAGCACCAGGTCGTACGGTCCGCCAAACTCCACGTCAAACGCGCTGCCGGGCAGCATGTCATAGCGGTGCTTTACGCCCGCCTTCTCCGCGTTCTTCAACGCCACGCGCAGTACCGGCGCCCAATCGAGGCCGGTCACATGCGCCTGCGGGTTCTGTTTTGCAATCTCAATCCCGAACAGCCCATGCCCCGCGGCAATATCGAGCACGCGCATGGGCCCGTCACGCCCCTCCAGCACCACTTTGCCCAGCGGCCCCGCCATGGGCCCCATCATCGGCCCCATCTTTTCCGCGAACACTACCCAAATGGGATTCTCCGGTTCAACCGTGCCCTGGCCGGGAAGATTCGTGCGGCCCGCGCGAACAATATCGGCCAGATGCACATCGGCCTGCATAATCGCCGTCTCGCTCAGGAACTGCGCAACCGATGCCATGCACGCGGGCGAGGCCGGGTCAAGAAAGGCTGCGCTCGACGGCGTGTGTTTGTAATGCCCGTTTTCCTTGGCCAGCACGCCATTGACCACCAGAAAATCGCACAGGATGCGGATGCCGCGCTCCGATGCCGAACAGTGCCGCGCGATCGATGCTGCATCTCCGGGCCCCTGACCGACCGCTCGAAACACGTCGAGTTGGATCGCGGCGTTGAGTGCCGCAGTGCGTTGATGGGCCTGGACCATGTCGAAAACGACACTTGGATTGAGTGGAGCTGCGGCAGAATTCCCTGCTTGCATCGTCGACCTCCTCGTGAGCCCAGTGGGAAGATTGGATTTTTGGGGAGCCCAGGCCTGGGCACACAGAGTGTATCACCGCGATCGCGTGATTGTGCAGTTCTTTTCCCTGACCCTCGTGCGATCAGCCAGTGCGAAAGATGGTGCGGCCCGGGATCATTCGTCTTATGCAGTGCAGAGCGGTTTCCATCGCGCCGCCGCGATAGAGTGAAAGGTTGTGCGCCTTCGCTCAAACATCTTCCGTTTGCGGAAAAAATCGCTGCTGCGCGCCATTCTCCTTTCACTGGGCGCCTTTGCAGCCAGCTTGCGCCTGGCCGGCTTCCCGTATATCGACAACCTGCACGGCTCGCATTGGCAGTTTCTAGCCCTCCTGGTGGCCGCGTGGGGCATGGCAGAGACGGCCCGTTGCTTGCGGCGGGAATGGAGTCTCTACCATGCCGGCATCCTCATCCTGCTCTACACCGACCTCATGATCCTCGCCGGAATCGTGGTTTTGCTTGCCGTCCCGTAGGTCTCCGACCGCTTGAAGAGGAACCCCCCGTGCCCCATCCTTTCGCCCGATTCTTGGGCGAAAGGGTGGGAAAGCACGAACTCCACTAGCGCGAATTCATGCGGTCAGAGCCCCTTGCTCTCGATCCAACCCATGCGCCGCCCACCCGCTTCGCCATCGCCCGCAAGACTCGCTGCGCATGCGCCCTTTCGCCGTGTAGCATGGGCAGTGTGCAAATTCAGCCGGCGATTCCTACGCCCTGGCGGCAACGGCTGAAATCATCATGCACTGGAGGAAGCGATGCTGAAAGGATTTCGAGATTTCATTCTCCGCGGAAACGTGATGGACCTCGCGGTCGCCGTGATTCTGGGCGCCGCATTCAACAAGATCGTGGCGTCCCTGGTGAGTGACGTACTGAACCCGTTGATCGGCGCCACGGTGGGCAAGCCGAACTTCAGCGGCCTCGTGCTGCACGTGGGCAGCGGCGTCGTAACCATTGGCAATTTTCTCAACGCCGTCATCGAGTTTGTGATCGTGGCGAGCGTGGTCTATTTCGCCGTGGTGCTGCCCGTGAACGCATTGCTGGCGCGCATGAAGAAGCCCGAAGCGCCGGCCGCTGCCACCACGAAACCCTGCCCCGAGTGCCTCAGTGAGATTCCGCTGGCCGCGCGGCGCTGCGCACACTGCGCTCAGCCCGTTGCCTGACCGCTTCGAGTTGCGTTTCAAGTCCCCCACCGGCGCTTCCGGACCGCGGCGGATACAACAGGCCGGTTGACTGGCGCTAGGCGGATGAACTCCGCTAGCTCCGCTAACACCGCTAACACCGCTAACCCCGCTTGTTTCTGAATAGGATCGATTGCATGAACGTCCGCACCAGGCTTGCCTTTTTGGTTTTGCCGGCTGCCCTTTCCACCGTGTTCCCATCAAGCCGGCTCGCGGCCCAGGCCATGCCGCCGCAAGCTTCGCTCGGCTACTCCGACTTCAGCATGGAAGCCCAGCTCGAAGAGAAATTCATGGCTGTGCCCGACGCCAACCTAGCCGGCGAAGAACTGAAGACTCTCACCATCGAGCCGCATCTCGCCGCGACGCCTGAGGATCGCAAAACCGCGGAGTACGTGGCCAGCAAGTTTCGCGCCGCAGGGCTCCAGACCGAGATTGTTCCCTATCGCGTTCTGCTCAATCAGCCCAAGGTGGTGCGCGTTGAGGCCTGGGACGAGACCGGCCACCTGCTCGTGAGCGGTCCCACGCGCGAACACGTGGAGGGCGACCCCGCCGCGGAAGATCCCCGCGTGGTGATGCCGTTCAACGGCTCTTCGGGCTCGGGTGACGTGACGGGCGAAGTGGTGTACGCGAACTACGGCCGCGCCGAAGACTTCAACGAGCTTGCGGCCCGCAACATCGATCTGCACGGCAAAATTGTCATCTGCCGCTACGGCTCCAACTTTCGCGGCGTCAAAGTCTACCTGGCCCAGCAGCGCGGAGCCGTTGGCGTTCTCATCTACTCTGATCCGCAGGACGACGGCTATTCCAAAGGCGATCCCTGGCCGATGGGTCCGTGGCGGCCTGAAACCGGCGTGCAGCGCGGCTCGGTGCAATTCCTCTTCAAGTACCCCGGCGATCCCGAAACTCCCGGTGTCGCTTCAACCCTTGACCTGCCCGACTCTGCACGCATTCCCAATCCTTCCGGACCCGATGGCAGCCAGCCGTACATCATCTCGATTCCCATCAGCTACCACGATGCCGCGCCCATTCTGCAGGCGCTCAAAGGCCCCAGTGCGCCGCAAAGCTGGCAGGGTGCGTTGCCCTTTCGCTACCACATGGGTCCCGGCGGAGAAAGAGTCCACCTTGTCTCGCAACAGGACTACCAGCGCCGCATTATCTGGGACGTGATCGGCAAGGTCGAGGGCTCTCGGGAGCCGGATGCATGGGTCATCGTCGGCAACCATCGCGACGCGTGGGTGTACGGCGCGGTCGACCCCAACAGCGGCACCGCCGCCATGCTCGAAGCCGCGCATGGCATCGGTACCCTGCTTCGCCAGGGCTGGCGGCCCCGGCGCACCATCGTCTTCTGCAGTTGGGACGCTGAAGAGGAAGGCCTCATCGGTTCAACCGAATGGGTTGAGCAGCAGGGCCGCACCCTCGACCACGCCGTGGCCTACTTCAATGTCGACGTGGGCGTCTCGGGCCCGGACTTCGCTGCCTCCGCCGTGCCCTCGCTCAAGGAGTTCATTCGCAACATCGCGCGTTCTGTTCCCAGCCCGCTCGGCGGCACGGTGTATCAGCGCTGGCGCCTCAAACCCAATGCCGAGAATGAACATCGCCAATCGAATGCGCCGCCCATCCCGGGAGAAGATGTGCATCTCGGCGATCTCGGCTCAGGGTCGGACTTCACGCCGTTCCTGCAACACGCGGGCGTGCCCGCCACAGACATCAGCTCCATCGGTCCCTATGGCGTTTATCACTCGGCCTTCGACGACTTCGCCTGGTATACGCAGAATGCCGATCCGCACTTTCTTTATTTGCAGCAGATGGCGCGCGTCCTCGGTCTTGAAGCCATGCGCATGGCCGATGCCGACCTCCTGCCCTACGATTACGTTGCCTACGCGCGCGAAATTTCCGCCTATCTCGAAGCCGCCCGGCACAGGGCCTCGGATGCCGGTCTCGGTTCGCTCGACTTTGCTCCAGCCCAGGCGGCAGCCGTGCGCTTTTCTGCGGCAGCCCAGCGCGCCTATGCGGTCCAGTCCGCGCCTTCCGGTGATCTGGCCCGGCTGAATCTCGCCTTGCGGCAAACCGAGACATCCCTGCTCTCCGACTCGGGACTTCCCAATCGCCCGTGGTACCGGCACACGGTCTTCGCACCCGGCGAACTGACGGGCTACGCCGCGGTCGTCCTCCCCGGCGTCAACGAGGCCATCGACGCTCCTGATGCAAACCTGGCCTCGCAGCAGTTGCAGGTTCTCACGCAAGCGCTCAACCGTGCCGCCAGCGTCCTCGAAACCGTCCACTGAAAGCCGGATCGGCCCGCGAAAGATTACCAAGGTAATACTCCCGACCGTTCAAGTCCTGCGGATTCGACAAATTGCTAACTCTTTAGTTGTAGATAATTTAACAATTTAGTCCTGCAAAAACTCCTCCCATTCTCGAGATTCTTCTTGCAGTTTTTCTCATGCAGACTGTAAGATAGGTAACCAGTAAGAGTTACTGTTGGATCAATCAAGGTAGTTACTCTCCTCGGCTTCGGTTGTTTCCCTGAAATGAGCAGCCGATAAACCTTTGGATTGGATGGTGCGCGCCATGCACGATCTGCTCATCGCTCTGGTTTTTCTTACGCTCGTGGCTTCCCCGGCCATTGTCGCGGCCATGCCGCTCAGCAAGCGCGAGGAACGGCCTGAGAGCCACGCGAAGGGCGTGGACTTTCTCCCAGCCAGCCGCTAACCGCTGCACCATCGCTTGTCCAAGAGGCTGCCCCACCGCAGGTGGCTGCCGCACCGCATCTGCCCCCAATTAACCACGCCCACTCCCACTCTGGGGTGATTTCCCTTTGCCCCTTCGCAGAGCTATGGTGCGGTATCGGACTCTCCAGAAGATCCGGCGCACTCTGAATTGTGCAAGCATTTGGGGGCTTCTCATGAAAGACCTTGTGATCGAACTGATTCTGATCGCAATGATCGTCGTTCCGCTGGTAGCGGACTCGCTCGAGCCATGCCGCGCCGTCCATCGCGATCGCTCGCGGCTGTGCCGCAAGCTGCGCCGCAGTCACTGACGCGCAACCAGCCGTCAGCTCTCAGCCGTCAGCTTTCAGCTTTCCCCTGCCCGAACCTAACCTTTCGGCCCATACCCCTCAGTCCCTGGTCCCTACGTCTCTTCGTCCCTGGCATCCATCGTCAGCTGCGCTACACTAAGCCTGCACTGGCACAAAACACCCGACAGACCATGTTGAGTTTGACGATTACGCGGAGGTTTCTCTTTCGGGCACCAGTTGCTTTCGCGGCATGTTTTCTCAGTTTTGCGCTCCTTGGCGCCCAGGGTCAGGCTTCATCGCAGCGCAACCGCGTGCCAGACGTGAAGCTCGATAAGGGCGTGTTGTCTGGAGAGCGTTATGGTTCTGCGGGCGCTGCTTTTCTTGGTATTCCATATGCCGCACCGCCTGTTGGACGCCTGCGATGGACTCCGCCTCAGGAGCCGGAACCATGGCTTGGCATCCGCGACGCGACGTATTACCGGCCTGCATGCCCTCAACTCCCAAGCCCATGGCTCCCTGAGATGCTCGGGCGAAAGCAGATGCAGACCAGCGAGGATTGTCTCTACCTGAATGTCTGGACGCCACAGTTCAGAAGCGACGCGTCTCTGCCCGTCATGGTCTGGATACACGGCGGCGGCAACGTGGAGGGGCCACAGGAGTGGCCGCCACTCGGTCCCACACTGGCGGCGCACCGCGTGGTTGTTGTCACCATCAACTATCGCCTCGGCGTCCTCGGCTATCTCGCCCACCCGGAACTCAGCGCGGAATCGCCAGACCATATCTCTGGAAACTATGGTTTGCTGGACCAGATCGCGGCGCTTCGCTGGGTCAAACACAATATCCGCAGCTTCGGAGGCGATCCTCAGCGCGTGACCGTCTTCGGCGCCTCCTCCGGATCGCTCGACATCTGCGACCTCATGGCGTCTCCGCCGGCACGAGGGCTCTTTCAACGAGCCATCATGCAGAGTGGTGTGTGCGTGGACGGTTTATCGCCTACCCTGGCCGAAGCGGAAGCAAGCGGGGCAGCCTTTGCGGCCCATCTTGTCCACCAGAAGAACAGCCCGTCGCTTGAGAAGCTTCGCTCCATTTCCGCCGACGAACTTGTCCACAATGCCGCCAAGGCCGACGGCGTCGATTGGAACCCGATCATCGATACCCTCGTGCTTCCCGAACAGCCACTTCTGGTCTTCCAGAAAGGTCAACAGGCCAAAGTGCCGGTCATCGTCGGCAGCAACTTCGATGAGGTGTCGATCTTTGCGAGCCCACTCATCGGCGGAACGTCCTATCGCCCGAAATCCGTCGCGGAGTATCGGGACTGGCTCAAACACGCATTCGGCAACGATGCAGATGCCGTATTTCAGGCATATCCCGCTGCGCAGGACAATCAGGTTCCCGCAGCGTTCCTCGCCATGGACACCGATTTCGAGTTTGGCTTTGGTGCGAATCTCCTTGCGCGTGAGGTGGCATCCTCAGGCCAAAACGCTTACCAGTACATCTTTACGATGACCGGCCGTGGCCCGTTTGCCTCTTTGGGGGCTTTCCACAGCCTGGAGAGCATGTATCTCAGCAAACATTATTGGACCGATTGGGTCCCCGATCCGCACGATGAGCCGCTCTCCAATGCCATCATTGAATACTGGACGCGATTTGCCGCCAATGGAAACCCATCTTCCGCTGGCCTTGCGGTCTGGCCACCTTATCGCGAGGCCAACCAGGAGGCGCAAGAGCTGGGAAAGCACACCGGCCCGGTGCCCGTGCCCAGGACGAATGCCATGCGAATCTTTATGAAGATCGTTCAGGAAGAGGCACAAAGCCACCCAGCGAACTAAAACCGGTTGCCCGCTCGTTCCCTGCGCCAAGAATCTGGACCCACTCCCCCTGCTCCCAATGTGAGCCAAATCACATCCCCACCCCCGCCCACCGGTTGACCATGGTCATGCAGGCACGTATCGTAAAAAGTGTAGAGACCATGAAAAAATCCCCGAAAACTGTGCAGGTCGGCATTGCCGTCGCCGTCATCCTCGGCACCATCGCCTGGCTGGCTTACACCGGCTACGGCTCCAGCAAGAGCTATTACGTCACCATCGCCGAGCTCGGTGGAATGGGCGATAAGGCGTATCACAGCAATCTGCGCGTCGAGGGTTTCGTGCAGCCCGGCTCTATCGAGCGCAACGGCCCCCACGTTGATTTCGTCCTCAATGAGTTTGAGAGCCACTCGCCTAAAGCCGCCAGCGGACGCCTCCTGAAGGTGAGCTACAAGGGCTCCGAGCCGCCGCCCGACACCTTCAAGGACGATGCGCAGGCGCTGGCCGAAGGCACCTATGGCCGCGACGGCGTCTTTCATGCCACGGTGCTTCAGGCCAAGTGCGCCAGCAAGTACGCGCCGGCGCAGCCCGGCGCGCAGCCGCCTGCTCCAGCCTCCAGTAAGCCATCCAGCGCATCCAACACTGCGCCCCCGCCTCCCTCCTCAACCCAGACCGCCACAAACTGATCGCATGACCGCGAACGCATCATGACAGGGAACGCATCCGGCGCCGGACCCACAAAGCATTGCGCTCGGCTCGATCAGGTGTCCAAGCTCTTTGGCAGCTTTGCCGCGTTGCGTCAGGTCACGGTCGATCTCGACCCCGGCCGCTGCTATGTACTCCTTGGCGAGAACGGCGCAGGCAAATCCACGCTGCTGCGCATTCTGGCCGGCCTCCTGCGCCCCAGTTTCGGCACGGTGCGCGTCTTCGGCAACGCGGAACCGCAGCAGGAACGCGCCCGGATCGGCTACATGAGCCATGCGCCCATGCTCTACGACGAGCTCACCGCCCAGGAGAACCTGCGCTACTTCGCCAGCCTCTATCCCGGCCGCAATTGCCTCACGCCGGCCGACGCTCTGCGCCAGGTGGGCCTCGATCCCGAGCTGAACCGGCCCTTCGGCCAATACTCGCAGGGCATGCGCCAGCGCACCTCGCTCGCCCGCGTGCTCGTTCCCTCGCCGGAGCTTCTGCTGCTCGACGAGCCCTTTTCCAACATGGACGTCGAAAGCGCGCGGCAGATGGTCGCACTCCTCGCCCGATTCCGCCAGAGCGATCGCACCATCGTCCTCACCACGCACCAACGCGAGCTCGCCGCGCCTATCGCCGACTGGGTGCTCACCCTCCACGCCGGCCGCGTCGCGTCCTTTGAACCTGGGAGGCCGACGCTATGAAGACCAATGGCGCACGCTATCTCGAATCGCTCGGCATCGCCTTCGAACTGCGCGAGTACGAGGTCGATCCCAACGATCTTTCGGCCATCACGGTTGCGAAGAAGATCGGCATGCCCGCCGAGCAAGTCTTCAAGACCCTCCTCACCACCACCGGCCACGGCGATTACGTCTTTGCCGTCATTCCCGGCGACGCCGAGCTCGACTTCAAGAAGCTCGCTCGCGCTGCAGGCTGGCGCAAAGCGGAGATGGCCCCGCTCAAGGAGGTGCAGCCGCTTACCGGCTACATTCGCGGCGGTGTCACCGTCTTCGGCGCAAAAAAACCCTATCCGATCTTCATCGATGAAACGGTGATTCTCTTCGATCGCATCAGCGTTTCGGCAGGAACCCGCGGCACGCAGCTGATCCTGACGCCTGACGATTATCTTCGCGCCGCCGCCGCAATCGGCGAGCCGGTCCTTACCGTCGATCTGACCAAAGACGCGAGACCCTCCGAGAGAGGGAACCAATGACCCGCGCTCTCTGGACGCATCTCGCCAAGGATCTCCGCATCGAGTGGCGCACGCTCGACGCCATGATCTCCATGCTCTTCTTCTCCGGCCTTGTGGTCGTGCTCTTCTCCATCGCCTTCGATCCTCGCGGCGAGTTCTCGCAGCAGATCGCCGGCGGCGTGCTCTGCGTAGCCACCATGTTCGCTTCGGTCAGCGCGCTCAATCAGGCCTGGGCGCGCGAAATCCGCCATCAAGTGATGGACGCCCAGCGCATGGTTCCCGCGCCCGGAGCCGAACTCTTCCTCGCCAAAGCCATCGCCAACTTTCTCTTCGTCACCATCGTGCAGGTCATTCTGGCGCCGTTCTTTTTCGTGTTTTATAACCTGCACATCGCAGGCAACGCGTGGCTGTTGGCGCTGGTGCTGCCTTTGGGCACTTGGGCTTTGGTCGGCAACGGAGTCTTCTTTGCCGCGCTCTCCATGAGCAGCCGCAACCGCGAGCTGCTGCTCTCGCTCATCCTCTTTCCCATCTTCATTCCCGCGCTTCTGGCCATGGTGCAAGCCACCACCGCCATCTTCACCGGCGAGAGCGACCCCACGCTCTGGATCAAGATGCTCGTTGGCTACGACATCATCTTCACCACCGCCAGCCTGTTGCTCTTCGACGTCGTCTTCCACGCGGAATAGCTCAACCCGTCCGATGCGCGCGGCCCCTATTGCGGGTTGGGTGGTTCTTGCTGGTTGGGTTGTTCGCCCGGCAGCGGCAGCCTCTTCCTCACGGTAGGCTGCGGAGTTGCGTTGGCCGGCTGATTCGGGTTCACGATGTCGCTGTCGCCCTGGCCTGAGTTTGTCGCCTGCTCCTGCCCTGGTGCGTTATTGCCTCCGTTGTTGTTGGTATTCGCCATCGCCTCCAGCTCCGACTTCCTGTACTTGGGCGCGCTCACATAGCCATGGATGTGGTCCTTCGAAATCTCGTTGATCACGATCTCGATGGGCTGCGCGCTGTCCGGCTCATAGAACATCGCGGGCTGGTAGAGATTCACGTGCTTCTGTTGCAGGTTGCGGTCATCCACCATCAGCATCAGGTCGGCATACTGGCGTTTGCTGTTAGCCTTTCTCAAGCTGATGCCCACCGGGCCTTCGCGCTTGAACTGCTTGGTCTTGCTCAGGTCGAACTCAAAGTAGTTACTCTCACCGCGCTTTTCCAGCACCACCAGCTCGCCGTGTGTTCTTGCAATAGAGCCGCCCAATTCGGTGCGCGCACTCTGGAGATCGGTTTGCGTATTCGCCAGATCGCTGCGCGTGGCGTCGATCTCCTTGCCCTGCGCGTCAAGCTCCGATTGCAGCTTCTTGAAGCGCGGATCCTGGGCGCTGCCACGGCGCGTCGGCGCATGGCCGCTCGGCGTCGGGGTGCCCGCAGACTTCGTCCCCGCCGAATCGCCTGCAGGATTGGGCTTGCTTTCGCTCGCCACTAGCGCATTGACTCTGTCTGCCAGAGCTTTCACCTCGGTTTGTGTGGCTGTGAGTTGGTTGGTCATCTGTGCATTCTTTGTCGCCAAGCTTTGCGCACTGTGGTGCTCGCGCACTGCATAACCAACGCCTCCTGCGGCAATCGCCGCAGCCACAAGCAACGGACCTACGATTTTTGCAACGGGCGAAAGTCCCGGGAAGTGCGAACCTTCCATGTCCATAAAAACCTCCGGAGATCCATCCGATTCCGCGGACAAATCTCTTTCAAGGTGCATGCAGCTTGGCTTCCAAAAATGAAAAACTGCAACTGTTTGAGAAAACGCGGCTTATCTCCCGCCTGGTTGCGCGCTACCAGGAAAAATTTTCCGGTACCGGAAATTCTTGCCGTGCAAATTCGCCGAGAAAGCGGCTGTGTTCCACAGTTTCGGTGTCGATGCGGGATTTTGCCTGTAAGGTGCTTATTTTGAGATTCTTGTAGGCTTCACAGTTTCACAGCCCGTTATTTCGTGTTTGGAGGGGGGTGGGGGCAAGGCAGGGGGTAGGGAGTAGCCAGTAGGGAGTAGGGGTGGCCGCATAGCGGCCAGCTATTGGCTGCTGGCTATTCGCTACTGGCTGACGTTTTTATTGTGCGCCGGAAGGGGGAAATTATATGCAAGACAGGGAATAGAGAGTAGGGAATAGGGAGTAGAAACCATAAGAGGCCATAAAAGCCTATAGATAGAAATATTTATCCCTTGGTGCAAGGAAGGAACGCGCGAACTGCCGGAGAAAGAGGGCTACTTGGGGGTTGACAGCTGCGATTTGCGTGCCTGGGACTGTCTAGCTTCTCGCTCCGATGCCGTCGGGCGCCCCGCCCTGCTCTCTTTTTGAAAAAACAGATTTCGCGCCGATGCCGCGCTCCAGCGCTCGCGCCCGCCACAGAGAATGGGCGCCCCAGCATACCTCTTTCTCAGCGGATTAGGCCGAGATTGGCCAGCCTATGAGTCATTGCTGCTGCACTCACATTAAAACGCTTTGCTAGAAGGTAAATGGCGTCCTCGTCATCGAGGTCGAGATCGTGCTTTTTCACCTCATGGTGCACCAAGGAACGCGGCATCAGGAGGGCCGCGCCCAGTTGATTCGCTTCCACTTCTTCTTTGGCGACTCCGGCTGATGAATTCTCGTCTCGACGGAAGGTGACGCCGCGGTCGATGAACAACCTCGACTTTCGGCTGCTCTTGTTCACATGCAGGATGTAGTGCGCAATCTCATGAGAGATTGTGAACCGCTGCCGCACGGGTGCGTGCGTGCCGTTGTAACAGATGGCGCCGCGTCCGCCCTCAACAACGAGCATTCCCGACGCGCTTTCCCCGAGCCCGGCCGCCTCTATCGTGAGTCCCAGCCGGTGCGCGACGACGTCGATCGCAACTGGAACCCGATAGGTGTCCGTGCTTCGAAGAGTCTGTTCGGCTTTAATTTCGTGATCTTGTCTTGACATTGGGTTTCCTCGGCGGGAGTTGTGACTCAAGGGTTATCTTCATCTTGCTGACGAAGGCTGAGAGCAGCTTGGCAGTTTCTTGGTTGCCCTGGGCCGCGTCTTCGATCTGTTTCGCCATTTCCTCGTCAAGAGGAATTGGATTTGTTGGCAATAGTAAATCCTCGCGGCGGGGAATGAGCAAAGTCAGGTCCGTTCCGAGGATTTCCGCTATCTGCCACAGCAAATGAATGGGCGCGTGCTGGCGGCCCGCTTCGATGTTAACGATCGAAGCTCTGCTGAGCTTTAGACGCCTAGCGAGCTTCTCCTGACTTAGTTTCTCCCCGGAGCTCTCCCGCGCTGCACGTATTCTTCTCCCCAGCTCGCCGTATAGGTCGTCCCGCTCCACCATTAGACGGACAGTACATCTCTTTCGCTCAAAATGTCAACTGTAACAAACGTGATTACTTACAAAACGTGCTTTTGCCGACAACACGTTTTCCCCGCAATCATGATATAAATACAAACATGCTTATGTATACTACGGATTGACATTTTTAGGCGGTGCGATCAGCATATGAGGAGGTCGGGAGTACGGACCACCGCCTGGCCGCCATTGCGAGCACGAACCAAAGGAGAGGTACATGCCGCACGCACCGAAGTTGCACCGCCTAAATTGCCTTTCGGGCGTTCTAGGGCTTCTGTCGATCTGCGCAGCGCCGGCGATATCGATCGCACAAGCCCAGGCTCCCGATGTCAACCTAACCTCCGCTCACGTCGAGATACCGAACGATCACTTCCATGGCGGAAGCGACCTCACCTTCAAGATCGAGCTGAACGAACCACTTCCGGAAGGAGCCAGGTTCGACGTTCGCCTGTCACCCGTCGGTGTCGATCAGGAAATCCCCGTGTCTTCCGGCGAGCCTGCGAACAAAGAGCGCACCGAGTTCATTCTGAAAACGAAACTGCCTGAAAAAGCAGCCCCGGGCGAGTGGCACATCAAGGTCGTGTGGCTTTTCCTGCCTGGGGCGTCGTGGACGAGCAACACCTTGGCTACGAACGCCGATTTTAGATTCGTGGTCGAAGGCCCCAAGATCGAAATTCCAACGAAGGCAACCGCGACCTTGGTTAGCGACCATCGTTAGGGAGAAACGCATGCTCTGCTCGCAACATGGAAGGAGAAAGGAAATGGGAAACGATAAGAACACAGCTCTTGCAGCAATCACGTCGTACGTGGCGAAGAATGGGGGCCGCTGCTCTGAATGGTACGCTGGAATCGCTGCCAACCCTAGACGGCGGTTGTTCAACGATCACGCGGTTAGGGAGAGCGGCGACGCTTGGATTTACCATCCATGCAACAGCTCCGACGCAGCACGAGACGTCGAGGATTCCCTCTTCAGGCTGGGTATGAAGGGAGGGCCGGGTGGCGGAGACGACTCCACCGGATTTGTCTATGCATACAAAATTGCTCACCACACAATCGAGTGAATAGGGGTGCCGGACGCCCTGCGCTTGGCCCAGCAGTAACGGCACCTGTTCTATCCTTCGCCTGTGTGCTAGGAAAGCACGGGCGGCAAGCGGCACGTAGGCTTTGCTCTGCCAGCCGTCTCCCCAAGCCACCTAAAGTAGATCGCGGTAAACACCCCGCTCTCACCCACCCCACCATCCCCGCTTCGCGAGGCGCTTCCCCGCCGCGCTCGCATCTCCTAGCCACGATCCATGATGGATTGCAACCTTCACTTCGCAGCGCGCGAAAAATCGCCGCTTTTGCCGCCGGATTTTGCTTCGAGGCGAATATCCCGAATCACGATGGCTTTGTCGAGCGCCTTGGTCATGTCGTAGACGGTGAGCGCGGCGACGGCGGCGGCGGTGAGCGCTTCCATCTCGACGCCGGTTGCGCCAACCGTGGCCGCGGTGGCCGTGATGCGCACGCCGTCTGCAACGAGCGCGGTTTCGACATCGACGTGCGTGAGCGCCAGCGGATGGCACATGGGAATGAGCTCGGAGGTGCGCTTGGCGGCCTGGATTCCGGCGAAGCGCGCGACTTCAAGCGGATTGCCTTTGGGGTTCGAGGGCAGCGCGGCGATGACCGCGGCAGAGAGCGCAACGAAGGCCGAAGCCGTTGCGGTGCGGCGCGTGGGCTGCTTGCCGCCGACGTCGACCATTACGGCGCGGCCGGACGCATCGAAATGGGAAAGGCGCGATGGGTGCGAAGGGTGCGCGGGCTTTGTCATGGGTCTCCTCAGGGAAGAAGGATGTTGACGATTGCGCCCTCGTCGAGCGAGTCGCAGTCGTCGGGCACGACCAGAAAGCAGTTCGACCGCGCCATGGCGGCGAGATCGCCGGAACCTTGCCAGGGAACGAGCTTCACTTCGGGCACGGGGCTGCGAAAGGTGCACGCGGCGGGCAGAAAGCGCGTGAGGCCGGGCTTGGTTTTGACGTGTTCGGCCAGGCGCGCGAGAGCGAAACGCGGCCCGTGATCGGCGCGGCCGGCAAGCGCGGCCAGAACCGGCGCAGCGAAGAGCAGGAAGGTGACGGCGGAAGAGACAGGATTCCCCGGCAGCCCGAAGCACCAGCACTTCGTGCCGTTCTGGTTTTGGACGGAGCCGGTGCGACGGCGGGGCAGCTCTGCAAACACCAGCGGCTTGCCCGGCTGAATGCGTATGCCGGTGAAATGGAAGCGGGCTCCTGCGCGGGCGAGAGCGGGCTCGACGAGGTCGAACTTGCCTGCGGAGACGCCGCCGGTAATCAGTAAGAGCTCGGCCGTGACGGCGCGGGCAATCGCAGCGTCGAGAGACTTGGCAGTGTCGCGCGCGATGGGCAGGATCCACGGTGTGCCGCCGGCTGCGACAACCATCGCGGCCAGCATGGCGGAGCTCGAGTTGCGAATCTGGCCGGGCTTGGGTCTCGCGGCGATCGGCACAAGTTCGTCGCCGGTAGAGAGAATGGCCACGCGCGGCTTGGCGTAGACCTTGAGCTCTGTGCAGCCGCAGGACGCGGCAAGAGCAATCTGTGCCGCGCCAAGCAAAGTTCCGGCGGGCAGCAACGCGGCGCCTTTGCGCGCCTGTGCGCCCCGGAGCACGATGTTCTCGCCTTTTTCGACGGTACGGGTCGGCAAAAGGCGGACGGTTGGAGCGGAGGGTGATCCGGGTGTCTCGACGTGGGCGGACTCGATGTGTTCGAGCATGATGACCGCGTCAGCGCCGCGAGGAACCGGCGCGCCGGTCATGATCTCCCAGGCTGCGCCATGCGGCAGCGGGCCCGAGGGAGGGTCGCCCGCGCGGGTTGCGCCGGCGATGGCGAGCGGCCGATGCGCGGAGGCTTCCGCAGCCCGGCATGCGAAACCGTCTCGCGCGGAGCGAGCAAAAGGGGGCTGGTCGCTGTCGGCGCGGAGGGTCTGCGCAAGGACGCGTCCTGCCACAGAGGCAAGAGTCACGCGCTCGGTCGCGGGCTTGCTGCGCGCAAGCTGCTTGGCGCGTTTGGCGACAAAGGCTGCTGCCTGGGTGTAAGTGAGCAAGTCATTGGATGACTTTCGGGTCAGGTTTCGGCTGATGTCTCGGCCCATGCAAAGGATTGTAGAGCGTCGCGGCGTGAATTATTTTTCCGCAGGCGCGCTGGCGGCGCCGGTGTCTATTCCCGTGTTCCGGGGGTCCGTGCTCTGCAGGTCCGCGTTCTTCAGGATGGAAGTGACTTGCGCGGCGTACTCGCCGGCGGGAGACAGCTCCAGGTACTTTCTGAATGCTGCAACGCACTCAGGAGACAGTTTGATTTTGTTGGTATCGGGATCGATGGGCGCGTCCACCGCGAGTCCCTGGGCCTTGATGAAATAGAGGACGGCGTCGTTCGGATTGGCCTTGATGGCCTCGTCGGCCGCATCGATTTGCGCCAAGGCGTTCTTCTCCTGGAAGAAGATGACGGCCAGATTTCGGAGGTACGTGGCAGCATGGGCGGGATCGGCTTTGACGGCCGCGGCTACGAAGGCATTGGCTTCGTCGACCATTAGAGTGCGGGCGTAGACCTCTCCGAGACCGGCGTTGGCCGCTCCGGCGAGCTGCGGGTCAATATTTGCGACCTGCGGGCCAGGGTTTCCGGCCTTCGAAGTCAGCTCGACTGCTTTTTTGAAGCTGGTCTCCGCGTCAAGGTAATTTTTGAGCCCCACCTGGGCGCGCCCGAGATAGATCCACAGGCTAGCCTCGCCGGGCGATTCAGTGGCCGCCTTGCTCATGAGCGATTCAATCTCGGTGTACTTCGAGACTTTGATTTCGTAGGCCATGGAATCCACGTCCGATGCTGAGGCTGTCGAACCCAGGGTTCGGATTGCCGTGGCTCGCGCATTCAATGCATCCTCAAAGTCCTGGTTCGCTGTCTGCAGATCGGTGTTGATGGAGGCAATCATTTTGTTGGCGGCCGCCGCTTTGTCGTTCGACTCTTTCATCTGCCGCAGCTGCTCTTGTTGCTCGGGCGAGAGCCGGTCATAGTATTCCTGGCGTGTCATATCGACATCCTGCGCCGTGCCCTTTCCGGCCAGAATGACGACGCTATGGATGAGGTCAGTGACTTTGCCTTCAGGGGTCCCGGGCGCACGGTAAACCAGCGTGTATTCGCCAAGGGGCACTCTGCCGGTGTAATCGCCCTTCGGGGAAACCGTAATGTTATACCGCAAAGTGACGCCGCCGTCGGTGGAAAGGCTCACGGTGCCGCCGTTCTGAGGCACACCTGTGGGACCGGTGACAAGACCGTAAATCCAGCCGATGTCGCGTTCATCCTCTTGTTGGACAGGGGCGCCCGCAGCCTGCGGTGCAGCCGCAGCGGCAAGCGCCAAAGCAACCAGGCCGATTGCAACGGGGAGGCTGCTCGCGCCGCGGAGACGCAGACGCAAAGCGAAACTCATGCAATGCATTGTACGGCGATTTCAGAGCAGGTGAGCCCCCCCAAGAAAAAGGGCGTCCGCCGCGGCAGACGCCCTTCGATCAGCTCAACCGATCGCCGAGCTACTTCGTCTTCACTCCGGACGCCTGCTGCAGGATGCCTGTCACGTCCGCAGCGAACTGGCCATGCGGCGCCAGTTGCAGATATTTCTGGTAGGCTGCCGTGCAATCCGCAGGCAGAATGTAGTGGCCCTTGGCGTCGACTTGAGCGTTCATAATCAACCCCTGGCCCTTGATGTAGTACAGGATGGCGAGGTTGGGATCATTCGGGTTTGCATCCGCCTTGATGGCTTCATCCGCCGCGGCAGCCTGCGCTGTGGAATTGCCTTCCTGGAAGAAGATGATCGCCTGATTCTTGAGATAGAGGGGCGCGTTCGTGGGATCGGCCTTGGCGGCAGCTTCAAAGGCGGCATTGGCCTCAGGAACCTTACCGGTGCGCGCGTAGACCTCGCCCAAACCAGCCTGGGCCTGACCGATGACGGGCAAGCGCGGCTTCTTGGAAGCAGTCTCCAGATCGATGGCCTTCTTGTACGCCGTGATGGCATCGTCGTACTGCTTGAGCCCGGCCTGTCCGTAGCCCAGCTGGTTCCACAACAAGGCCTCGTCGGGCTTGAGGCCTGTATCCTTCGTCGCAACGCTCACGATATCGGTGTACTTGGCGGTCCTGATCTCGGAGATTTTGTTGGCAAGATCGGCCTTGGAAGGGTTGGCGCCCAGGGCCTGCGCCGCAAGCGTGGCTGCGTTATCGATGTCTTTCTTGTCCTGGTTGACGAGCTTGAGATCGGCGTTGAGCTGGTTGATGAGGACATTGGCCTTCAGGGCTTCGGCATTGGCCTTCTTCAAATCCTCCAACTGCTTTTTTTCTTCCGGCGTCATTTTGTCGATGTATTCCTGGCGCGACATGTCGACGTCCTGCGCGGTATCCTCCCCGGCGACGATTTTGACGCCGCGAATGGAATCGACCATCTTGCCGGCCGGCGTATCGGCCGCGCGGTAAACCACCATGTAGGTTCCCGGAGGCGCTTCACCGGAGTAATTGCCGGTGTCATTGACCGGGAAGGTGTACTTGAGGGTGACGCCGCCATCGGTGGAGAGGCTTACCGAGCCGCTGGCCTGTGCTTGGCCGGTGGGATTGATGACGCGGCCGTGAATTTTGCCCGTATTTGCAGCGGGCGCTTGCTGTGCGTGCCCGGGCGCGAGAGCCAGTGCCAAAAGTCCCGCAGCAGCCAGGCCCAGCCAAAGTGAAAAAGTGCGTTTCATGTTTTCTCCTTAAGAGCGGCGGGAAGCATCCTGCCCGCAGGCTCAAAAAAATTCAGATTCTCAGGCGCAGCTGAGGATACCCATCCGGCAGAGCGCATTTGTGAGCAAAACCCACGTTAAATCCAATCCAGCATCCTGCACAAGAGGGCTCCGGCCGACTCTGTTCCGGTGCGCCGGGTGTTGCGGCGCCGTCCCAGTCATCTTGACGAAAAGGCCCGCGCACAAATTGCCCTTTGCTCCGCGCAGTCTTCGCGCGCCGTGCCCATGACGTCTCCCATGGTAGTGTGGCAGGCGCAAGTGCGCGTGTGGCCTGTATCACACTGTAAAGACAGCGGGGTTAGCGGAGGTAGATCGGCTCCAAGGGCATCAGGTTTCATGCGTGGCGGGCGAGAAAAGACCTGTGGGGACCATTGAAGGACAGGCCCTAAAATCAAGGCATGGGAACGGTGATCCGGAGTGCCACCGCGGCAGATGTCACACAGATTCTCGCTTTTATTCGCGCTCTTGCCACCTTTGAGCGGGCGCCGGACGCGGTGGTTGCGACCGAGGAGGGCCTTCTGCGCGACGGATTTGGCCCTAACCCGTTTTATTCCTGCCTGATTGCCGAGCAGGATGGCCAGCCAGCCGGCTTCGCCCTGTTTTTCTACAACTACTCGACGTGGGTGGGCCGGCCCGGCATCTACGTTGAGGACCTGTTCGTGCTGCCGGAGTTTCGCGGCCTGGGCATCGGCAAGGCGCTGTTGCAACGCGTGGCTGCAATCGCCCTAGAAAAGGGCTGCCAACGCCTGCAGTGGGAGGTTCTGGACTGGAACACGCCGGCCATTGATTTCTATCGCGCCATGGGAGCTGAGTTCTTGGACGAATGGCGCAACGTGCGCCTGAGCGGCGAGGCGATCAAGCGGCTTGCCGAGAGTGCCGGAGAGAATGGCCTCCCACCCTTTCGCCAAAAGGCCGGCGAAAGGATGGGGCACGGCGACTTGGACTCGGCCAAATGAGGGGAGTCGGGGTTCGTGCTTTCCCACATCTCAAAATCGAGATGTGGGGCACCCATCGTTTGTGCTGGGTTAAAGAGCGGGGTTGGGGTTCGTGCTTTCCCACATCTCAAAATCGAGATGTGGGGCACCCATCGTTTGTGCTGGGTTGAAGAACGGGGTTGGGGTTCGTGCTTTCCCACATCTCAAAATGGAGATGTGGGGCACCCCGGCGCCCTGGGGGGAGAGCGGGCGGTGAGGATTCGCGTGATTGGCGGCGGGCTGGCCGGGCCGGAGGCGGCGCTGACGGCGGCGCGGCTTGGCTGCGAGGTGGATCTGTATGAGATGCGCGCGGTAGTGGATGGAAAGCCGCGCCTGACACCTGCTCACCAGACGACGGATTTCGGCGAGCTGGTTTGCTCGAATTCGCTGAAGAGCGAATCGGAGTGGACCGCGCCGTGGTTGCTGAAACAGGAGATGCGGCGCGGGCACTCGGCGCTCTTGCGCATTGCCGACGAGACGGCAGTGCCAGCGGGCCACGCTCTGGCTGTCGATCGCGTGGAGTTTTCACGGCGCATCTCGGAGGCGATCGAAGCCGAGCCGCGGATTCGCGTGATTCGCGAGGAAGTGACAAGCCTTGAAACCGCCGGAGCGCATCCGGCTCTCACTATTGTTGCGACGGGACCGCTGACGTCGGACGCGCTGAGCAAGGAGATCGAACGGTTGACCGGCGCGGGGCATCTGGCGTTTTACGACTCGATCTCGCCGATTGTGGACGCCGAGTCGATTGACATGAGCCGCGTGTATTTTGCCGCGCGCTGGGACAAGGGAACAGCCGACTACATCAACTGCCCCATGGATCGCGCGGAGTACGACCGCTTTTACGACGCGCTGGTGGCCGCTGAAGCAGCCGAAAGCAAAGAGTGGGAGAAGCTCGAATACTTCCCACCCCATGCGCCAGAAGCGGGCGCATGGGGACCCCGGTACTTTGAGGGGTGTTTGCCCATCGAGGTGCTTGCCAGGCGCGGGCGCGATACGTTGCGCTTTGGTCCCATGAAGCCGGTGGGGCTGCGCGATCCGCGCACTGGAAGAACGCCGTGGGCCGTGGTGCAGTTGCGCAAGGAAAACCTGCGCGCGGACAGCTACAACCTGGTCGGGTTTCAGAATCATCTGAAGTTTGGCGAACAGGCGCGGGTGCTGCGGCTGATTCCGGGGCTCGAAAACGGGCGTTTTCTGCGCTACGGGCAGATTCACCGCAACACGTACATCTGCGCACCGGTGCTGCTGGATGAATGCCTGCGGCTGAAGAACCAGCCGGAGCTGATGTTTTCGGGGCAGATCTGCGGCGTGGAGGGATACACGGAATCGATCGCCACGGGAATGCTGGCAGGGATTTATGCCGCGGCCATCGCTCGCGGCGAGGAGCCTGCGCCGATTCCGCGCGCCACGGCGCTCGGCTCGCTGGTGCACTACATTACGCACGCGGATCAAAAGAACTTTCAGCCGGCCAACATCACCTTCGACCTGCTGGAGCCGCTGGAAGAAGAGGTGCGGAAGAAGATCCGCGACAAGAGGGAGCGGCATCGGCTGCAGTGCGAGCGAGCGCTCGCGGCGTTTGATGCGTGGTGGGGTATGATTCCGCACCCGGCTACGGAACTTCGCATATGAGTTTTGCGTAGTTTCGTGGTACGCTGTGCCTTCCCCGGAAAGGACTCATATGTTCCCCATCTCCGCCGCGGATTCCGTTTCGCCTGCCATTCAACGGACCAAGGAGTTCCTCTTCAAGCCGTTTCAATGGGGAACCTATCTGAAGCTTGGTCTGGTTGCGATCATCACGGAAGGGATCGGGAACAATTTCCGGTCCTCGACGCACGGTGGTCAATCGGCGGGACATGGGCCAACCGTCTCTTCGCCGTTCCACCTCGCGCCGGAATGGATCGCGGTGATTGTGGCAGCCGCGCTGGCCGTGCTGGTTTTGTCGCTTGTGGTGTTGTATCTGGTCACGCGGCTGCGGTTTGCCTTCTTTCATGGCCTGATCCACAACATGAAGCAGATTCGGCCGGGCTGGCAGCTCTATCAAGCGCAGGCGATGCGCTTCTTCTGGCTGAACGTGGTGGTAGGACTTTGTTTCCTGCTGCTGGTGGGGTTGACTGTGCTTCCGTTCGTTGCCGGGTTCTGGCGAGTGTTTCAAGAGACTCAACAGGGAGGCCAGCCCGATGTGTGGTCAGTGCTGGCTCTTGTTTTGCCCCTGATTCCCATCATCCTGCTGCTTATGCTAGCCGGATTTGTCACCGACCTGGTTCTGCGCGATGGGATGCTGCCGCATTTCGCGCTGGAGAACGCTACGGCCGGCGAAGCGTGGACCCAGGTATGGGCTCGTATCAAGGCCGAGAAGAGACAGTTTGCTGTTTACGCGCTGCTCCGGGTGGTGCTGCCGATTATTGCGGCGATCGGCTTGTTTTTCGTGCTGCTTCTTCCGGGGCTTGGGCTGGCTGCAGCCCTTGCGTCGGTTGAATTCGGTGTTCACTCCATGTTTGCAGACGCGGCAGGCGCATCTGCGTTTGTCGGCGTTCTTCTCGAGATTTTCTTCGGCGTGGTTGCATTCAGCTTCGCGCTGCTGGCCAGCATCTGCCTTGGAGGTCCTCTGAGTACCGGGATACGGGAGTATGCATTGATTTTCTACGGCGGCCGTTACAAGGTGCTGGGAGACATTCTTTACCCGCCGACTCCTCCGCCGGCAATCGTTGGGGGCACATCCGGGGTTGCCTGACCGTGGCTTCGAGACGCCGCAACATCCTCGTTTCCGTCCTATTCACCGCGTTTGGCGGGCCGGGGATTGCGCTGGTCTGGGTGCCGCTCTGGATCACGCGCTTTCGCATTCCAGCCGCGGAACCGCGGTGGCAGGTGCTTCTGGCGGCGGCGCTCATCCTGGCCGGGGTCTCGCCGGGACTCGAGTCTAGCCGGCGCTTTGTGGTTGTGGGCCGGGGAACGCTCGTGCCCACGGCGCCGACGGAGCACCTGGTGGTGAGCGGCTTTTACCGATTCGTGCGCAACCCGATGTATGTGGGCGTTCTGATTGCTTTGGCGGGTGAAGTGCTGCTCTTTCGCAGCCGCAGTCTGGCTGGGTTTGCGCTCTGGTTGTGGCTAGGATTTCATTTTTTTGTCAGCTTGTATGAGGAACCGACGCTCACGCGGCGCTACGGCGACGAGTATCTGCGTTTCAGGCAGAATGTGCCGCGCTGGCTGCCGCGGCTGAAACCGTGGACCGATGAGGTCGCACAATGAATCAGGCCGCGCCCTGATTTGATCCGCAGAATCCGGTTCGCGTCTTTCCGCGCGGCTCAGCCAGGCGGCTGCGAGGGCGACGAACCACTGTGGCTTGCAAGCAGGACGGTAAGCATCCACGCAAGACAGAGGGCATCCCAGCCGAGCACTGAGACAAAGCCCTTCCCGCGGCTCACATCGGCGATCTTCGCCACGCCGAGGGAGAGCAAAACAAGGAACCACACATGAACGAGGAGGACGGCGGCCAGAAGAACGAGCCGACCCAATCCCGCCGGAGTTGTGAGCGCTGCTGCAAGTGTGAAGGGAAGATCCGCCATATTGAATGCTCCCCTGACGAGCCAGCGGACCATGGCCGCCCCTAAGAGAAGCATCCCCGCCAGCGGCAGGGATGCGTACATCCACACGGCAAACAGGGCGTTCCATGCGGCTGCACCGCCAAAGAGGCGATTGACCGTCCACTTCAACACCAGCGATGCGGCGCAGACCCAGATCAGAGAGACAACCGGGGAAACAAAAAAGTACAAAAACCGAAGACCATTTAAGTCGTCGCCCGAGAGCTGCGACCATCCGCCGCGGTTGCCGATTGCGTTGATGAGGCAAGCATAGCCGGCGTACAAGAAGAGAGCAGGCGGCCACCAACGGAGATTGCCCCGTTCAATGTCGACAAAAGTTCGCGTTGGATGAACAAATATGCCGAGGATTCTTCGCCATTCCGGCAGCTCGGGCCCAACCAGCTCGTCGACCTCTGCAGGGCTGTTTTGGCCTTCCATCAAAGTATCGGAGACTCTACGCACAGGGTGATAGCGCGCGAGAACTCCCTGCGGATTGTCGACTTCGATCGGATTCCAGTCGGCGTCGAAGGCCAATAGGCGCGTCTTGCGCCACAGCGTCCGGATGGGTTTGGGCAAAAAGCGGTTCAGGGTCTCGGCAACGCCGTCACGGTCTTTGCGATTAGGGAGCATGATCAGCAGGCGCCTGGGATCAACCAGCCTGATGGCTTCCTGCAGCTCCCAAAGCGACCCGGCCGTCTCTCCCACGGCGAGAATGACTAGTGGAGCGCGACGCATGAACTCCCTTACTTTGTCCTGCCAAACATCGTGATGAATCCACACGCGCAATGCGCCGAGGCTACCCTGCTCTTCAGATGGATCGGCCACCGCCGCAACCGGACAACGAAGCCGATTGCGAAAGAGATTTACCAACCGCTTCTCCGGGGTTCGGACCCAGAGAAACGGAACGGGATTCGAATCGATTTCGACGTCGGCACTAAACGGGCGCAGATAGAGGATCGGGAATTTCCTGGCCTTGAGGACGGTGCGAACGGCATTGGGCGCGGCGGCCCTTGCGCCCTTAATCGTGAGCCAACCGACGAGGGACATGACAGCGATCCATCCCAGCCCGCCGAGATACATTCTGATGGTTCCGGCGGCAAGGAGAATGACCAGCGCGGCAAACTGGTAGACAAAGGCCACGACGCGCTGTGGTTCTGTGCCGTAGGCTTCTTGCGTCATCAGCCGGTTAAGCCGTTGGGCTTCGGTCTCGTTTTCGGGAGACTCCAATGTACGGCTCGGAATACTTTGAAGGCCAAGTGACTGCATGGGACACCTCTTCAAATCGAGAATTTCGGCGATCACATAGATTCGCGGAGGCCTCCTTTCGCCTCTTCCTGAGCCGGCAGAAATCCGAAGCACAAACTTCGGGTGCCGGGCCTCGCAAATGTGGAACTATCTCGAAGCGGACGATCGCAAACAGGGCAAGTTCTGAAAGAAAAACTGAATTCCCAGGGGAACCGCCTTCAGACCGGCGCAGGGCTCCTGGACCAGGTCCTGGAAGGGGCGGAATTGGGGTTGAGTTTAGCAAAGGGGACCGTCGATGTCGATCATCCCGGTGTGGGGAGACTGCCGCGCCGGGAACCTTTCATCACTCTTCCGTGTCCAACAGAGTAGGCTTTGCGCACGGCGGCGGCGCAGTGAGACCGTGTACCCTGAAGAAGGGGACGAAGCATGCAACAGGGCGCTGCGCGCGCCCGAGGGAAGTGAGCAGTTTTGATGCGATGGTTGGCAATTCTGGCGGGTATGGCCGCGCTGAGCGGCGGCGCGGCCATGGCGTGCGCCCAGGCGGAGCAGCCTACCGCCGCGGAGAAGAAATCGGCCACCGCTATCACGCTTCCGCCCTCGCCCAAGGCCCTTTTACCTGACGAGTTTGACGGCTGGGTGACGGCGGAGCCATCGAAAACGGTGACCGACCCCGCGCAGGCCGACCCAACCAATACCGCGGCGCTGAAGGAATATGGGTTCAATGCGGCCGTGCTAGCCAGTTACAAGCGCGAGGGGGAAACGCTGAGCCTGCGCGCACTGCGCTTCGATGACGCGAGCGGGGCCTACGGAGCCTACAGCTACTTCCGGCAGAATGGCTGGCCGAAAGAAGCCATCGGCAATGGTGCGGCGTCGAACAACAACCGCGTTCTTTTTTGGGTGGGAACAACGGTGGTGGATGCCACGTTTTCCCACGTAGGGCCGATGTCGGCAGGCGAATTGCGCGAGATTGCGCGCCAGTTGCCTGCGCCTGACGGAAGCCGCGCGCTGGCTCCGCCCATCCTGGCCAGCCTGCCTCAGTCCAGGCTTGACCCGCAGACCACACACTATGCGGTGGGCCCGGCCAGTTACGCAGGCTCTGGCGGGGTGTTGCCGCCGTCTTTGGTCAGCTTCGGCAAAGGCGCCGAAACCCTCACAGCGAATTACTCTCTCCCCTCAGGTTCGGCCACGCTCACGCTCATCGATTACCCCACGCCGCAGATCGCCCACGCACAGGTGGACGCGATTCGCGCTTATCTGAAGGCCGGCAGCAAGGCACAACCACCCTGGCCCAAACCGCTCATGGACTCCGACGTGGCTTCGCTCGAGGTGCGGGATAGCGGACCAGTGGTGGCGATCGTGAGCGGCGATGCGATTCCCGAAGAGAGCCACCGATTGCTGGAGTCAGTGCATTACGAGGCCGATATGACGGCGATTCCGCAGCCGATGGAGTCGGAGATCGAGAAGACCGGCAAGTTGCTGCTGGGCATTGCCATCTTGAGCCTGATCGGCGCCGGAGCGGCCATTTTGCTGGGAGGGTTCCTGGGCGGCGGCAGGGCGCTTTACCGGATGGCTACGGGCAAACCGGCCTCCTCGCTCTATGACGTGGAGTTCATTCATCTCGATTTGCGGGAAAAATGGGTGGACGAGCGGTCAGAATCGGTGGAAGAAACCGAGGCAATCGAAGGGCCGCATCCGAAGGGTTAATCCCACACCGATCCTGTGGAAAAATGGGTCGAAACCCGAAAAAACAACGGGAATTCACGGGAAATCACGAAAAAATGCAGGCGAACGATCGGCGAAGAAAATCGTGTCCCCTGTCGCCTGATTGAATTGTTAAATTATTGAAACAAAGCTAGTTATTTTCGTGCACATTTTTTCTTGACACCGCTTTCCCCCGCACCTACTATGCAGCCAGAAAGTTCTGATGGGTTTGCCTCCGTTGGAACTATTCTCCCTGAGGAGAGAGCTGCCCCGTTGCCGGGCGGCTCTTTCCGTTTAGAGCGTGTTTTGCGCTGCTTTTGGGGCATCACCTTCCGTCTTCGGCAAGGTTTCCGTCCATTGCTCTCCACATTGCTCGCAGCGCCAAGTGTTTTCGGGGTCGACGCCTTCGAGAACGACGTCATCCGATCCGCACTTAGGGCACTTGGGTTCGACAAACTCCGGCACTTCTTCCTTTTCCTCTTCAACGATCTCCTGCGGAACGGGTTTTGCGGCGATGGCTCGCGCCTGATCGAGCTGATCGGCGGCAACGAGGACGCGCGGATTCGGAATATCAACGTACGCATAGGAGGAATAAGCGGAGGATCTTGGTCCGTCGACCCAGCCGTCGATTCCAGCCTTCTGCAGCGCTTCAACGAGTTGCTGCGCCTGCTCCGACGTCTCGCACTCGCACAACACGGTCTTCCACGTGTAATCGTGGGGACCATCAACTTTGTCCTCTGTGTCGGGAGTATCAGGTACCAGTTCTGGCACTCGGACGGGGAACGAGTCGAACGCAATGTCGACGGGATCACCAGCCCATGGCGCGTTTCTCAGCGGCAGCGGAGCCTGGGGTGGTTCCTTTGGAGTCGGCTGAGGCTCCGGGGCGGATCTCGCACTCTCCGGATCGCCCAAGCCGCGGCTGCGCATCTCGCTGCGCAACGCCTGCTGCGCGGGTTCCGTCAGATCGGCAAAGTCAGCGGCGAGTTCGAGCAGCTCTTCAGGGCTCTTCTGGCGGTACTCCGCAACCAGTCTTTGCCATTCCAGAACAGGATCGATTTGCATGGGCAAAAGTATACGGCGATTCCAGAGCAGATGTGCGCTTTTCAGGGTTCTTGCGTAACTTTACCTTCCTCCGGCGCAACGATACAATCGAAGATGCAGGCCGACGTAGCTCAGCTGGTAGAGCAGCTGATTCGTAATCAGCAGGTCGTCAGTTCAAGTCTGACCGTCGGCTCCAGAGTCCGGATGAAGGCATGGCCTCTCGAACGCGAGAGGTCATTTTTATTGGGCTTGAGCCTGCACGTAGACCGCGACGCTGGCTGTGACAAAATCCCCCGGTGGAAACACCGGCGCCTTGCCCTTTTGCGTGGGCGGCAGCTTGACGCCCGGCTTGAGCTCAATGGCGACGAGATTGTGCTTTCCGGCTACGATCATGGGCATGGTGAAACTGGCCTGGAAGTTGCCCAGCGGACCAACCGGCGCGGTCCCTGCTTTCGTGCCCTGCACACTATCTACCCAGACCCACACCGAGCCGCCCGGAGCAAACTTTGAGCCGCGCAAAACCACCGGCAGCCCGACCTCGACAACCGAGCCCGGCGGACAGAGAGTGTTGTTGGATGCGTTGACGACTCCGACCGTGGGCCCGCAGCCGCCCACCTGACAGACCGTAATAGAAGCGGTTGCAGGCTGGCCGCCGGGAGCCCCGGCATGTAACTGGTGTGCGCCCGGCGCAGTCGCGGCCGGAATGAGCACATTGGTGAGGAACTGGCCGCCTGACGCGCCCACGGTGTTGTGTCCAATGATCTGGCCGGTGTTGTTGTCGAGCCAGAAGTAGACGTCGTTGCTGCCCGCCGCTTCGGTGCCTGTCGTGAGCACATCGCTCAGCGGCGCGCAGGTTATTCCATCGCACTCGTGCACGCGGAACGTATATTGCGTCGCGGGCTTGAGATTGGTGGCGTTGAAGGTAAGGGCCGGTGTGGTGATGGTGACCGGCGGAGGACCCCATTCGAGCGACGATTTCGTGTCCCCGATCACCGTCTTGTTCCAGGCAATGTTCAGTGCATTCACATAGGCGCCGCGGAAGAACGATGCCGTGACGGGAAGCACCTGCCCGGCCACGACCTCGGGCTGCGCGACGGCGATGGTTTGCGAAAAGAGACTGCCCTTGTTATTCGCCGCCGTCGTGTTCTGGATTTGCGGCTTGGCCGGGAGCGGATAGATGAGCCCGAAATCGAGATCGAGCTTGGGACTGATGCCGATGACGAATGGCCGCAAGCCGCCCAATGTGGCTTGGTAAAGATTCTGGAAGAGGGCGTTGAAATCGTTGCTCGCGTTTAACGAATTGGAACCGAGCGTAGGAGAGCCAACGAAGCCCACGATCCACGCCGATACCTGGTCGCGCAGGTGTGCATCGGTGTCGGCCGCAATGAGGGTGCCGATACCCTGCACGGCGAGGTTGAGAGCCCCACCGATGGCCGCAACCGCTGCTTCCGGCGCGACGGAGCCGCCGCTGGCCGCTGCGGCTGCGGCTTCAGCGGTGAGCTGCGTTGCAAATTTCGTGGCGGAAGCGACAAGCTGGCCGGTCACATCGCCGCCATAGACTCCATCAACAGAGATGTCCGCGGCGGAGGTACAGGTGACGGGCAGATCGAAAGTTGTGGAGTTGGGCGGAGCTGTGCAGACTACCGAGAGATAGGCGGTGAAGACGATGGTGAAGGCCGGATCCGTTGGCTCGGTGGGGCAATTGGCGTGGCGATTGCAGGTGTGCGGCGACGTCATCCAGAACGTGACGCCATTCAACGGCGCCTGATAGATGAAGCGGATGCGGCGGCCGTTCACCGTGTTCATCGAATCGTCTTCCCACGTTTCCTGGAAGTTGGCGGTGAGATAGCCGCGGGGATTCATGGCGCAAGGCTGAATATCATAGGCCGAGTTGGGGCTGTGGTTCTCCAGAGTATTGATGGCCTGTTGTACGTCGTTGCACACGCCACCCTTGATCGCGCTCCACAGTGCATCGAAATGCCCCGGCTGGAAGAGATCGGAGCCCTTTGCCTGCAACAGGCCGGCGGGCAGGCCGGCGAGTTGCTCGGCTGAAAAAGAGGAGACCATTGCGGCGCTCGGCTTTCCGTTCTGGTCAGTGAATCCGAGGTTCAGGCGTATTGGACTGGCAATCCAGTAAACCGTTCCCGACGGCTTCCACGGATTGATTTCAGCGGGAGCCTGGGCGAGAGCGGCCCGTGCGCCCAACAAGACAAACAGAACAGAGATCGTGGCTGCGAAAGCGTGGACAGAAATTGGCCTTGGGCCAGGGAGGGGGGAATGCATGGGCTCAATCTCCTTCAAAAAAATGATGGCTCGAAAGAGGGCCTGGGGAAAAGAGAGGGCTTCAGTATAGCGCAGAGAAACAACGATTGGCGTTGGGATTCTTGGCAAGACTCACTCCGCGGCGCGGGAGGAGGATTCAAGACTTTTCAACTCGCTGGCGAAGTTTCCGGAGGAGGTTGAGGCATGGGCAGTAACCATTCGCCGGTTACCGAGGCGCCGAGAAAGAGCACTGACCGGGCGGGGGCGCGTGCAGCGAAAGCCGCATTGCACATTTTGATTCTCTTCCCTAGAGTCTGAATCCAAGACGAGATAAAGGAGGAAGAGCACATGCACGACGAGCTTCTCACGTTGTACGTGAAGTTTCAGACTCTGGCGAGCAGCGAAGAGGGTCAAGATCTGGTCGAGTATGCGTTGCTCTGCTGCCTAATTGCCCTCGCCGCGATCACGGGTGTTAACTCTGTTGCGACAGCGGTGACGAGTGTCTTCACGAACGTCAGCACTTCGCTCGCGTAACCTGCCGAAGCCGCGCGATTGCGGATTCTCCTTACACACGATCGCCCACCCACCGAAGCTCATGGGTGGGCGAAATTTTTGCGATGTTCTTCAATACCTACGACTGCGCCGTTACCATTTCACCGCTGTGGAAACTCCGTTCGTGACCCCAGAGACACCAGCGAAGCACTCGAATCGCCTGCCGCTCCCAACTTGCTGCACTGATTGGCGTCCCCGACGGGATTTGAACCCGTGTTATCGCCGTGAAAGGGCCTTTTTAGGCTTTGTTGCATGGTTTGCATGGGTTGTGCAAAACGTATCAAACCCATTGATTGACGCGTGTTTACTGGCGATTCCTTGCTTGTCTGCGTTTGCCATCATTTGACCCGAAGTATCAGTTCTATCGTTACCACAGCGTTACCAGAAAAATCCCCTGCATTAATGCGGCTTACGGCTCAATGCCAGGTCTAGGTAATAGGGGATCACGCATTTCCACTATGGAATAGCACCGGACAACGGGTGAAGTTGTGGAGCCGATTTTGCTCGACGTAGTAATTATGGCATTGAGGAGAATGAAGAGCGCGCACTCGCTCTCTATCGGCGGGCCGCCGAGATGGGTCATGCACAAGCCCAGGCAGTAATCGATGAAGCCCAAGATAGATTTTCCTGCTCTTCGGAGAATGAAGGGTAGGCGGGCCATTGCGTTTGAAAGTGGGAAGAATATGGGGTTCGGAATGAGAACGATCCTGCCGCGTCAATACTGATTACCGAAGAGTTATTGACCGTTTGGCGACAATCCAGGAGTTAACCCGTTGCCGGACCCTTCGGCGTTTCTCAGGAGTAATCCCTACAATCGCGCATAATCGCCTGTCAATGAGCGCGTTGGCCTGAAGTCAACAGTTGAGATTTGAACTGCGGGCATCGCTGGATGCTGGCCGAGATATCGTTCCAAAACTGGCTTCCGCGAGGGATGAAGTCCTGCCGCGGAAGCTCCGGGGAGTGCCTCAGAATGGCTGGGAGAAGGATTCGAAGGCTATGGAACCAAATGATCTGCAGAGATCGCGAACAGCTATGCATGGAGCAACTCGACTCCGGTAAAAGTGAGAGCAAGCACAGTAATATCGTCTTCCTGACCAAAGCTCTGGGCGGCCAGGGCGACGGCTTCGGCAGGTCTAGTGGACATGGCAGTTGCGCGATCAAAGCCGAAGAGTTCGCCTTCTGCGTTGCGGGCTTCGACAATGCCGTCCGTGATGAGTGTGAACCGAGCCATTGGAGGCAACTGGAACAAGGACTCGACGTATTGCGCGTCGGCAGCGAGGCCCAGCGGTAATCCATTTTCGAGCGGGAGCTCTTTGCCGTCAACGTAGGGAGCTAGATGGCCGGCGTTGGCAGCGATGAGTGCGCCATTCGGACCAACGTGGAGGACGAGGCAGGTGGTAAAGCCGCCATTTGATCTTCCCCGCATCCGCTGGTTCATCGCCGTCAGAATCTCGCCGGGGCTTTGGGTGTAATGGGCAAGCGTGCGGAAGGTACCCACGAGCAGCGAGACAGTCATGGCGGCGGGCATGCCCTTTCCGCTGACGTCACCAATGACGATCAGCACGCCGCCGTCTGCGGTTGGAAGGATCTGGAAGAAATCTCCGCCCACTTCGCCGGCAGGCTTGTATACGCTCTCTATCTTGAAGCCGGGCACGCCTGGAATGGCGTCCGGAATCAGAACCTGTTGCACTGCCCGTGCCGCTTCCCTTTCGTTCTTCAACTGGTCTTCCTCGTGACGCGAGCGCGCAAAGCGAAGCACCACGATCCCAAGAATGGCTAGGAGCAGAATCCAGATCGACAGATCGTATAGGCCGAACGGGAACGGCCAGTTGAAGGTCCTGTTCCAAATTGTCCAGTAAGGCTCAATCCATGTATGGCCCCCGGTAAGAATCGCCCAAAGCGAGCCATTAATCCAGTTCGCCAGTGCGTTCAATCCCACCGGAATCAGCAGCAATCGCGCATCTGGATCGTGGCGCCTGACGCCCTGGATCAACATGACCACAGGGCCGAGCGTCAACGGCAGGCCCACTACGGTGAGGATGAGGTTGCCGGCCGAAGCCGGCAGATTGCGGAGCGCAGGAAACGTCCACATCATCCCGTTCAGCACCACGTAGACGACGCCCACCCCGATCCACACCGTGCGTCGTCTTCCCATCATCATCCAGACGAACACCAGGAAGCTGAAGAACCCTGCAACAGCTAGGCCATTCGTCAATGCGCCGCTCGCGAACTGCGGCACATCGTGAAATGCCGCGAAGTCGCTCACGAGGGGAAGGATGCCAAAGAAGAAGCCGGCCAGGCCATACCAAAGGTAGAGCTGCTCCTTGCGTCGCATCAGGAACAGCGCGAAGCCTGCAATGCAATAGAGGAAATTGAGCAGGGCTGAGACATTCTGCGCAGACAGCTCCCAGAACGTGTTCCTTTCCTGCAGCGTCATCCAATCCTTCAACTGGCTGGCATCGCCAATGCGTGGCGTGCCCGACATTCCCCCGCCGAAGTACATCGCGCCTCCGGAGAAGTACAGCCCCCAGTGGGGCCAATGCCATACGCGGATGGCAATTTCCAAGTCGTCGGCCTGATTCTGCGGCAGCAGTACCAGGTGCCGGTGAAGGTCGTATATTGTCGCATTGGGCGGAAAGCCGCCGAATGAGCCCACCAACTTGCCGTCGGCAAACACCTGGTAACTGGTCATAATGCGGGGAATGTAAAGGCCGAGCTGCGCGTGCTCGGGTGGCAGTATCACCTTGAACCTATACCATGCAAAGCCACCGTAATCCTTGTAACCCTGCGCGCTCCAATCCGATTCTGAAGAGATGAGCGGCCAGGAGGAGTCGTCAAAACCCGGCTTGGACCAGTTGGGATCATCGCCGGTATGGAACCGCATGGGACCGTCCAACGGCGCCATCTGCACGCGGTCGTGCTCCATGTTGAACACCTGTGCGCACGCAGGCAAGGCCAGCGCAGCCAGTGCCAGCACAGTTAGCTTACGCATGCACCACCTCCGCGCCCGCATATTCGAGCGTCAGGACTGTGATGTCGTCTTCTTGGCCGAAGTCGATGGCCGCCTGAGCGATAGCGCCCGCGCTGGATTGGCTGAGCTGCAAGGTGCGGTCGAAGCCGAAAAGCTCGCCGGAGGCGTTGCGGGCTTCAACAACGCCATCGGATAGGAAAGTGAGACAACGGGCTGGCTCCAGAAAGAATTGGCTTTCTTCGTACTCGGAGGCGCCGTCGATGCCCAGCGGCAGGCCGGCGATGACGGTGAGCTCGGCTCCAGCGAGATACGGCGAAAGGTGTCCGGCGTTGGCAATGGTGGCCGTGCCGTCCGGCGCGATGCGCGCTGCGCAGCAGGTGACGAAGCCGCCGCCCATCTGGCCCACAAGTCCGCGGTTAAGTGCAGCGAGGATGCGGGCCGGCGGGAGCACAGGCATGGTGCGCAGGGCGCCAATTACCAGGTTTACCGTCATTGCCGCTCTCAGCCCTTTGCCGCTCACATCGCCGACGACCACCAACACACCATCCTGCTCTAAAGGACGGATGTAGTAAAAGTCCCCTCCTACATGCCGGGCCGGCTTGTACACGCTCTCGATGCGGAATCCGGGCACATCCGAGGCCGGCGACACCAGGCCCTGCTGCAACTCGCGCGCGGTTTCGAACTCCGCCTGCAGAGAATCGCGCGTGCGCCACTCCTTCCACGCGCGATGGGCCAGGACCACAGAAAGGCAGATCCCAAAGGTGAAGAATGCAACATCAAACAGGTTCGGGCCTCCCTGGAAAGATGTGCGAAACCCGCTGAGGAGTGAGGCGGCAGGAACCAGCATCATGGTCAGGGCAATCGGGCGATTGCGGGGCACCGTGAAAGCCGCCCAGAGATTGGCCCCGATGTTGATAATGTCGAAGACGTTGAGAGCGAGCGGAAAGGTGACGGACGCCGCAGTCACCAGCGGAGAAGGCCTTTCCGCCATGAACGCGATGAGCATGCCTACATTGAAAACCGTCATCGCCGCGAGCATCAGGCGCTTGAACAAGACGTCCCGAAAGTCGTTTATCCCCCAGATGAGCAGCACCGAGACAATCATGGACGGGGTTTGCGAGATGGCCTGAAAAGCGGTATAGACAGGCTCTGACAGTATTAACAGCCGGGCATCAATGAACTGAAGGAAGAGTGTGAGCAACGGCAAGGTGGCGAGCATCGCGCCGCACAGCCGCACGTCCCGGCTGCGCGCCGAGTGCCCCATCGCGAGCACGGCGAGCCCAACGAGTAAGATGATGCCGTTGAGCATCATTGGGGGCAGATTGCGCAGCAAAGCCCGCGCCCGGAGTGCGCTGTCTTCGGCGCTCAGAGTCCGGCTCTGGTCGAATGAAAAGGCTGCGGTGTCGAGTCCCGGCAGCCGGCGGGCAGCTGGCGGATACCAGGCGCGCAGCGTGACGAGCGCCACCCCACCTGGCCTGACCAGCCCGTGCGGAAGGTCGACGATTGCGTCCCGGGGAAAGCACTCCACGAATTGGCGAGGAGGAACCCTGCCGAATCCGCCAACGCGGGTTCCGTTGATGAAGACCTCGTAAGCGATCAGGGCGTGCTGCAGGCTGTCTATGCGCAACGCGAGCGGCTCAGCAGTATCGCGGCGGACCGGCACTCGGAAGCGGACCCAGACGAAACCATCGGAATAAAACGGAGGTCTCGGCCATTGATCCTGCATTGCGACGAGCCAGGCGCTGTCGTCGAAATTCGGATCGGCCCAGCGGGGGTCGTCGCCGTAGTGATAGCGGATTGTCTGGGTAGCTGCTTGGAACGAGGCTGCCTCTGCGAGAACAGGCGACACGGTACAGAGCGCCAAAAGCGCACAGGACACGGCTGCGCCTGTTGTGAGGAGCGCCCTGCGGGAAAGCATATAGGAAGAATACGAGTGAAAGTTGTCGGATGGGAAGAGATTTGTTGGGCGAGAGTCTAGAACACGCCTGGGCGTGGCACACGGGATAATTCACCACGTTCAAGCAGTGGAGACGTCATTGTTGACGAACCAGACAGGATTCGTACCGGGAAACGGGCTTCGGTCGGGCGAAGATTTCTGAGCTCGCCGTAGACCTCGACAAGCGCATCATCGCCGAAGCACTCATCGAGCGCAGATAGGGAACGAAAAATCGGCATGGAGACTGGAATCTCGTGCCCTCCCGCCAGGCTGGGGTCCGAGGAGGCTCCGGGAGCCTGTGGCGTTTGTGGGTACCGATCCGCCGTGGTTCCTAGTTCGCGAATAGAACGCAGCCACTGACGCAATGGTCACTGCTGCATGGGCCATCGAGTGATGTTCGGCGGAGGTTGAACCGCGGAGCGGGGATGGCTTCTATGGCTCCATCCACAGAGCTGCATCACTCGATGCAAGAGTAGCAGAGATGGGAAACTTGTTGAAATAGCACTTGCTATAATGGCGCAAAGCTTCAGCGGCCCTTCTTTCTCCGCCATGTCTTTGATTCGATTTGGGGAATTCGAGCTCAACGAGCAGACACTCGAGCTCCGCAAGAACGGCGTGCTGAGTCGCATTCAGCAGCAGCCGGCGCGCGTTCTCGCGTTTTTGCTGAATCATCGCGGCTCCCTGGTGACACGCGAACAGATCAGGCTCGCCATATGGGGCGAGGACACGTTTGTGGACTTCGAGCAAGGCCTGAACTTCTGCATTCGCCAAATACGCCTGGCTCTGAACGATCAGGCGGAGCGCCCCCGGCACATTGAGACGCTTCCGCGCCTCGGGTACCGCTTCATTTCCCAGATTGAAAAGAGCGGAGACGGCGAGCCCGCCGCGGCGGACAAGCGCCTGCGTATCGGGGTGGTTCCGGTGGAGGATCTCTCGGGACAGCCGGAGAACTATTTCGCTGCCGGATTGACGGAGGACATGATCTCCGCACTTTCGCGCATCGATCCAGAGCGGCTTCGCGTGACCGCTCTTCCAAAGCTTGAGAGCGGCGATGGGATGGCGGAGCATCTCGATCGGCTGCAACGCGAACTGAGCCTGGACTATCTGTTGCGCGGATCAGTGAGACGCTCGGGGGATACGTTACGCATCAGCTCGCAATTGCACGATCTCCGCGACAAATGCGTGCTTTGGTCGGAAACGTACGACCGCAAGGCGGGCGATCTGTTGGCGGTGCAGGAAGAAGTGACAGGACACGTCAGCCGGTCTCTGGCGCTGGAGCTTTTTCCGAGCGCGACGGTGGGTTCGCGGCGGTATTCGCGGTCCTCAGCTGCGTATGACGCTTACCTGAAGGGGCGTTTTTTCTGGCACAAGATGACCACGGAAGCTATCCGGCTAAGCATGGCCAACTTCCATGAGGCGCTATCAATTGATGCCGGGTTTGCACCCGCATACGCGGGACTGGCGGACTGCTACGCGCAGATGGGATCGATTCGCGTTGGACAAATGAAGCCGCTTGAGGCCTTGGCGCAGGCACATTCGCATCTGCAACGAGCATTGGATCTGGATGAGACGCTTGCCGAGGCGCACTGCACGCTGGGCCTCATCAAGAGCTGGTACGACTGGGACTGGAGCGGCGCCGGACGGGAGTTTCAGGCGGCGTTGGCACTGGATCCGAGCCAGATTGCCGCGCTGATCTGGCAATCGCTGTATTTGAGCGCGGTGGGGAAGACTCAGGAGGCGATTGGCTCGATGCAACGCGCGAGAGAGATCGAACCGCTGTCGACAAGCGTGAATCTCTACCTCGGAGTTGCGCAAACGCACGCCGGCCAGCATGATCTCGCTTTGCGGCAATTGCAGCAAAGCGTGGAGCTGGAACCCGGCTATTACAGGCCGTATTTTTTTCTGGGCCGGAATCTGGCATGGCTCGGGAGATATGAAGAGGCCATCCAAGCCTTTGAGAAGGCGCTTTCGCTTACGCCAGACAACCTTGAGTCGCTTGCCTTTATGGGTGCTGCCCTGGCGGCCAAGGGCGAACGGCAGCGCGCTCTCAACATCGTGAAGAAGGTGAGATTGGCGGGAGAGAAAACGGAGCCAGCCGTACTCATCGCCACGATCTATGCGCGGCTCGGGAGCGCCGCTGAGATGTACGATTGGCTGGAGCGGGCGGTGGCCTTGAAATCAACTCCCATTTACATTGCGCTCCTGTGCGAGGAGTTCCGCCCGTACTGGACAGACGCGCGTTATCACAGCTTTCTCGAGTCGATCGGTTTGCCGCACTTGGCGCGCAACTAGAGCCTGATATTAATTCTCCTGCGGGCGCGAAACTGAATCGCAGGCTCTAGGCGGCCGGGACGATGTTCTGATTGAAGCGGAAGAAGTTGCTGGGATCGTACTTTTTCTTGAGTGCGGCGAGGCGAGCGTAGTTTGCGCCGTACGACGCCTTGACCGCCGATGGCCCTTCCTCACCGAGGTAATTCACATAGGCATCCGAGGCTCCGAAGGCGTTCAAGGCTGAAGCAAAGCCTTGCGCCCATGTGATGCACTTATCGGCCATCGATGGATCGGTCCACGCGGGCATGATGTTGATGCTGTAATGAACGCGACGAAGGCCGAAAGCCGTTTGCGCGACGGGAACGCAGCTGGCGAGGCCATGCATGTGCTCAATGACCACTTGGGTCTGTTCGGTCGGCATCTCTTCTGTGTAATCGACGATAGCTCGGATTGCCTCATCGCTCAGGTCGCGGAGGAACGGGCACTTGAAGTAGTAATGCCAGCCGGGCGGCGCTGTGAAATCGAGCATGGTTTGAATTTCGGTGTATTTCTTCTCTCCCATCATGTCGGCAACGGGAGGCGCGGAAAGCTTGAACCGTTCGCACGCGGCGGCGCCGTCCTCTTTCGATCCGCTATGACATAAGGCAATCGCGGCCATGGGATGGCCGTGCCCCACGAGCAGCGCGGCATAGGCGGTGAGCTCATCGGGCGCCTGGGAAGTCAGGTCTCGATATTGGCGCAGCAGGTCGAAGGCCGACGGGCGCGGGTAAAGCAGAATTCCACCATGAACGGGGCCGAGGCCGTGGAGACGAAACTCCAGTGCGGTAACGATTCCGAAGTTTCCGCCGCCGCCGCGGATGGCCCAAAACAGTTCTTCGTTTTGCGTTGGGTTGACGGAGACGTGATTGCCGTCGGCATTTACAAGATCGGCGGAGACGACGTTGTCGCAACTGAGGCCATGCTTGCCCATGAGCCAGCCAATGCCGCCACCGAGCGTGAGCCCGCAGACACCGGTAGACGAGATCACACCCCCGGTAGTGGCAAGCCCAAATTTCTCACATTCGCGATCGAATTCTCCCCAGGTGGCACCGCCTTGAGCTAATGCAGTTTTCCGGCTCGGGTTGATCTGGACTTCTCTCATGAGCGAGAGGTCGATCATCATCGCCCCGTCCGCCACCGACTTTCCGGCTACGCTGTGGCCGCCGCCGCGAACCGATGCGGCGAGTCCCTTTTCGCGCGCGAAACGAACGGATTGAATCACATCGGCGATGCTCGTGGGCCGAACGATAACGGACGGTTTGCGGTCGATCATGCCGTTCCATACGCGGCGCGCGCGACTGTACTCCTGATCATTTGGGGTCAAAACCGGGCTGTTCAGGATTCGGCGCAGCCCGGCCAATTGCTCCGAAGAAAGTCCTTGTATCGGCTCCCTCATGCAGGAAAGACTACCACCCGTGCACGGCCTGCCCGGATGAGTTTTGGATGAGTTGAGCGAGGGGCTGAACTCAGGTTCAACTCATGGCCGCCTCATTGATTCCGGAGGAGAGGTGCAGCAGACTCACCTCACATCAACCTCCGGAGCAGGCGCGGGATGAGGAAAGATCCGCACCTGAGGAGATGAGACAAGGAGTACACCATGAATCAAAACGTCAGGAATGCAGTAGCAGCATTCTCATTCACCTCGGACGGCAGGTTGCGGGCGCGGTTCTTCCGCGGCGGCCTGGCTCTACTGGCCGCCCTCTGCCTTTTCATCCTCCCAACCAGCGCCAAAGCGGCTTGCGGAAGCTTCGGCCCATCAGGCTTGAGAAACTCCATCAAACTTCCCGTAGTTGCGCAGGCCCAAATTGACTTCCCCTTGCCGGGCCAGGGTGCCAATCCACCGATCGTTGGCCTGTGGCACGTGATCTACACCAACAGCGCCGATGAATCGACCTTCAACGACACCTTCGACACGTGGCACAGCGACGGCACAGAGTTTGAAAGCGCGTTTCTGGCGCCGGCGGGCGGCAACCTGTGCGTGGGAGTGTGGAGGCAGACGGGCTTGCGCAGCGTCACTTTGCATCACGTGGGCTGGCTTTTCAATCCGAGCACGCCGACAGCCACGGCAACCAACACCTTCACCCTGGACGAGGACATCGAGGTAGCCGCGGACGGCAAATCCTACAGCGGCAAGTTCACATTCAAAATATGGAACCTGGATGGAACCCCCACGCCGATTGAAGTGCAGGGCACGATTGCGGCGACGCGAATTACACCGAATTAACGAGCGGTCCTTCCCCTAGCGATGCGATCACCGGCAGCCGCGAGCCAGCCCACGCCTGCCGGTGGACGCATCGAGCACGAGCGCCTTCTGTTCCCCCGCCCTTTTCGTTCCATTCTCCAATTTGTGCCCCGCTTCGTGTCGCGCCCGTGCGCTCGCAAATAAGAGCCAGCTATAGCAAGTCAAGTGTTTTGAGGATCAAGCGAATCAATGAACACGGACTGGTCCTGGTAAGCATCAGATGGGGCGCCCCAACAGGGACAGGAGGAACGC
>Ga0326728_10001051_pt1 | contig 100690 bp, 95 predicted proteins | sample MB3enrmetagenome_FD_207602 | JGI IMG/M metagenome (GOLD analysis project Ga0326728, IMG submission 207602) | Lab enriched peat soil microbial communities from McLean, Ithaca, NY, United States - MB31MN | ecosystem: Environmental > Terrestrial > Soil > Wetlands > Peat | place: USA: New York...
GTCACCGGGAGCGGGTCCATGCTGGGAGCCCTCCCGGGCGCACCTGGAACGCGCGCGAACGAGCCCTTAAGACCGACTCGCGTGATTCCCCGTCCCATACCCCCATGTCGACCGACTGCATGGATCCGGGCGTCGACAGCTCGCCCCGATCCGGGAGGGCGCACCGGTGAACATCCTTCGCTTGGACGGCTGGGACGGACCCGCCGGCGGCGGCGCGCAAGTGTACGTGCGACGGGTCTCGCAGGCCCTCGATGCGCGAGGGCATCACAACGTCACCGCGGCGATCGTCACGGACCCAGTGCCAGAAGATCTCGGCCCCGTTCGTGCGTATCGTGTTCCCCGCTCCCCGACCCGGCAAGCGGTCGCCGGCTTCTCCGACGGAGGTCCCCTCACGCGATGGCTCGACGAGGTCGCAGCCGAGGCGAAGCCCGACATCCTTCACCTCCACCGTTTCCACGCGGGCTTCCCGGCGCTCGCCCTCTGGCTCGGGGCGCGGTCCGAACCGATCGTCTTCACGGCGCACGACGCCGAGCTGGTCTGCCCCGTCGCGACGCTGACCCTTCCCGACGGCACGGCGTGTCCCGGAGGGATCCTTCCCCGATGCCAGTTGACCGGCTGTGAGGTCGGGGTCGGCCTCCCGCTGAACCTCGCCAAGCGTCACTACTTCGACACGCATGTGAAACCCCACGTCCGGTCGTTCGTCTGCGTCAGCCACGCCACGCAGGCCATCTTCGAGAACCTCGGCTACCGTCCTACTCGTCTCCTGCGACCCATGATTCCCGTCCCCGCCGAGCCGGCCCGAATGCCGTCCGGTCCGTTCACGATCGGATTCCTGGGACGATTCGAGCGGCAGAAGGGCGTCGAGGTCCTGTTGGAGGCGTTCGCGAAGGTGCGGACCAGCCGACCCGATGTCCGCCTGCGGTTCGCGGGGTCCGGCCCGATCTCGATCCCGAACATGGACGGAGTCTCGGTCGACGGCTGGGTGACCGACCGCGACCGCTGGTTCGATAGCATCCACCTGCTCGCCGTCCCCTCTCTGCCATGGGAGAATCTCGGGAACTCATCGATCGAAGCCCTCGCGCGCGGGGTCCCGGTGATCGTGACCCAGACGGGCGGCTTGCCGGAGACGGTCGGGGAGTTTGGCACGGTCGTCCCGCCCGGCGACGCCACGGCTCTGGCGGCCGCGCTGGTCCTCGGGATGGACCGGTACGACGAGGCGCGCCAGGTCGCCTTGGCGGGCCGAACCTGGGTGCAGGACGAGTTCTCCACGGAGCGCCATGTGGAACGGCTGCTCGCCATCTACGATTCGGCCCTGGGCCGAGCGACCGCCCCGTAGAGCGCGGACCTCCGCCGCGCAGATGCTCCAAGGGTCGAGCGACCGGAAGGACGTCGGGTCTGCGACGGTCGGACGCATACCGTGGGACACGGACCGACGTCAGCCGGCGGACCGGGCTCCCCCGGGGATGGAATGATCCCCCGCCGGAGGCGAGCTCGTCGTTCGGAGCGGTACGTGGTGCAGAAGGGAGGCTCCGGCCCGGGCCGGGAAGGTCCGAGTTCCGCACCGGGGGACCGGTGGCTCCTCCCGGGACGCCCGAGCGTCCCCGTCGACCGGACAGTTCGCGTCGTCGCCCGACAGCCGGTCGACCTTGCGGCGTTCGGGGCGACCCTCGCTCTGCTCGAGCGCGTCGAACCGGGCCGGTGGGAAGTCGCGTTCGGATTGCCGGTGATCGAGACCCCCTCGCGGAACCGTTCCCCCCTCGATTCCCGGAACTCGCTCCTCTTTCCGCAGGCGTTCATCTACGACATCCGCTTCCCCGGACCCGACCTCGAGGGGCGCACCGCCGTCCCTGGTGGAGGGGCGAGTATCGCCGTCCCGACTCGACGCGGGCGCTCAGGCGCGTCGTTCGGGATTCGTCAGCTTTTCCGTGGTGCGCGGGAGCGCGAACCGGCACGCGGTCCTCAACGACGCCTGGACGAACGCCGCGTCGAGGGCATGGCGTCGGCGGGCCGCGAGGTCGGTCCATTGTTCCAGGATCACCACGCGGGGTCTCCCGAGGAGGCGTTCGAGGCGCCCCCACTGGAGGTTCATCTCGGCATACCGTCGCGCGGCTCGGCCCGTGGACCCGTTCCGGAGGGCCGTGAAGGTCCGACGGTGGGCTCCGGAATGGACAGGGTGCGCAAATCGCAGACCCGACCCGACGCGCCGGACGGTTAACGGCCGCGGGTCGAACCGGTGGCGCCCGGGCCGGTCCATCATCAGGATCGCCATGCTCACGTCCGTCGCGCATTCGATGCGCCGAAGGTCGGCTTCCTTCGCTTGGAGGTCGCGGCGGCGGACCGTCTGCGTGCTCAGCGTCCCGTACGCCCGCTTTTCGGTGATCCACCGGAAGGTGGCCTCATCGATCTCGTTCGTGAGGAACGAGCGCATTTGGTCCGGTTGGGCCAGGTGGCGGTCCGGGTACGGGGCTCCGTCCGTGCCGACCTCGGTCCATCCGTTCCGGAACAGCACCAGGTCCGGATCGGCCTCGAACGCCTGCCGGACGGCCGCCATCTTGCCGGGGGTGAACATGTCGTCGTCGTCGAGGAAGGAGACCGATTCGCCGGTGCACTCGGCGAGCCCGCGGGCCATCATCGCGCCGACCACGGCGATGTCCTCCGTGATGACCTTCACTCCGCGCTTCTCGAGCCCCGCGTCGACCGCCGGGTCGCCCCAATCCTTGACGACAACGACCTCGTCGGCGCCGTCCGCGAGGGCCGAGGCGACGGCGTGCTCCAGGTACTGTCGTCGGCGGTAGCAGGTGATCAGCACCGAGCTCCTCATCGACCGACCCGGCCTTCGACCCGAGGGGGCTCCCGTTCGTGGGCCGCCCCGCTCTCCCGGGGCGCGGACGTCGGCAGGAGTATTCAAGCTTGGTTTCTCGGGGAACCCTCTCGCGCGCAGCGGCGACCGCGTCGCGTCCGTACGCGCCGGAGCGGGAGACCTCCCGCGGGGGCCTGTCCTCACGCCAAGAGTTATTGCGGCCCGAGGCTGGAACGCCCGCGATGGTGAGGGTCGGTGTCACGGGCGCGTCGGGCTACATCGGCGGCGCGCTCATCCCGCTCCTCGCGTCCCGACAGTACGACCTTCGGCTGATCGACAACCGCACGGGGCCGGTCGAAGCGACCTACCGCGAGTGGCCCGTGGCGCGGGACGATTTCGAGAGCGACACCGGTCTTGCCCTCCTCTCGGACTGCGACGTGATCCTCCATCTTGCGGCCGTTTCCGGCGTCATGGTCTGCGCCAAGGATCCGCAAGGCACCGCGCGCAGCAACGTCGGCGGGACCGCAAGGTTGGTCGCCATGTGCCGGGAGCGGCGCATCCCCATCGCGTTCGCGAGCAGCTTCGCGGTCGTGGGTGCCCCCCAGCAGCTGCCCGTGCTGGAGTCCACCCCGGCCCGGCCCACGCACGAGTACGCCCGCCAGAAGGCGGCCGGCGAGGAGCTCGTCGCCGCCCTCGGTCGCGAGGGGGTCGTGCCCGTCGCCATCGTTCGACAGAGCAACGTCTACGGAGGCTACCGGGCCGAGGGCCGCTACATTGCGAAGGGAAACGTGATCCAGCTCTTCGCCCGCCAGGCCCCTACGGGACGGCTCACGGTGAACGCCCCCGGGACCCAGCGAAGGGACTTCATCCATTTCGAGGACGACATCGCGCATTGGGAAGCGACCGTACGTTTTCTGCTTCGGCCGGGCTTGCGAGCGGCCGCGACGACGTTCAGCAGCGCGAGCGGCGAGGCACTTTCCGTCCTCGAGGTCGCGGAGCTGGTCCGCCGCGAGTTCGCCCGGTTCCGGCCCGCGGCCGCGCCCGTTCGCGTCGACCTCGTGCCCAACCCCCGTGAGGGAATCGAGCTCGTCGAACCCGGGTTCGCGGTCGACCGAACTCAGACGGAACGGACCCTCGGCGTCCGTTGCCGCTTCCGCGTGGAGGACGCGTTACCGTCGATCTTCCGGGACGCGGAGAAGTTCACGCTGCGCTGAGGAGAGCGGACCGCAAGCCGGGTCAGAGAACCGAAGGTGCGGGATTGATCGAGGAACTCAGGTCGCGCCTGACGGGATCCCTCCGGGGCCTTGCCCGGATCACGCTCCGTTCCCTCTGGACACCCACCCGTTCGGAGTACCTTGGTCTCGCCGTTGAGGCATCGATGGACCCGGCGGTCCTACTGAAAGGTATGCTCGGGCCGGGGAGCGCGGAGGTGCCGGCGGAGCTCCCCGAGCTCAAGGCCGAAAGGTTCTCGACGTCCTGGCCGATCGACCCGGCGGCGCAGCGGTTCCTGTGGGGGTTCACCCGGTCCGTCCGGCCCACGCGGTTCTTCGAGACCGGGGTCGCCGACGGGGCCTCCACGCGGATCATCCTGGACGCCCTCGAGGAGAACGGGGACGGTCGGCTCTGGAGCGTCGATATCTTCCCGGACGCCGGCGCCCTCGCGAGGCGGTCCGCGGCCGTCCACCGCTGGCAGTTCGTCGCCCTCCCCGCGCGGGGCCGGGCCGCCGTGCTGCGCGGGACGATCCGGTCGGCCGGCTCGCTCGACGTCTTCCTGCACGATAGTGACCACAGTTACCCGTGGCAGGCGTTCGAGTACCGGGAGGCGTGGACCGCCCTCGTGCCCGGTGGCTGGCTCCTCTCCGACGACATCGACGCGTCGTACGCGTTCTTTGACTTCGCCCGGCGCCATGAGATACGGCCCTGGGTCCTCGTGGGGCCCCGGAAGCTCTTCGGCGCTCTCCGTAAGCCGGTCTGACCCGACGACCCGCTTGGCCCCGGCCAGGGAACCCTCAAACCTTCGTGCGAATGTCGCGTTCCGATGGTCGAACCCGGCGCGGCCGCAACGCCCGGCGGGCGAGGTGCCGCACCTCGCCTGTTCGCCGCGACGCTCTTCTGCGAGATGTGCGACGGCCTCACCCCGCACCGCATCTTGCGGATGGACCCGACTCGACGGGCAGGTTCGGGTCCCGTGCAGGGGACCGCGCGCTGTCGGGTGTGCCAGTGGACCCACCGGTTCGAATCGCGACCCCCCGAGCGTATCGAGGTCGCACAGATCGTCTCGGCGGGGGGGACCTCGGTGCGCTCCCGTGTTGAGCTCCCCGCGCACGTCCGGATCTGGGTCGGGTCCGCGGTCCCGGGGTCGGACGAGCCGCTCCGGGTCCGACGGATCGACACCCGAACGGGAGACCGGGTGCGGGGGGCGCTGACGGACGAGGTCGAGACGTTGTGGGTCGTCCGCGACGAGGGCGCGGTCGTCCCTGTGTCCATCATCGAGGGACGGTTCACGCGGGCGAATCGGCTCGTCGTGCCCCCGACGACCTTGTTCGAGGTGGGCGGTCACGTCACGGTCGACGGGACCGCGCTCGACATCGTGGGCCTCCGGGCCCGAGGGAAGACCTGGCGGCTTCCCGGCGACGCCTTCGCCGCCGCGGAGGTCCAGCGGGTCTACGGCCGCCGGACCGAAAGACCGCCCGCCGGTAGCAGGCCCTGGAGCAGCGGTCGCGGGAGGCCGAGCTCTTTCGAGAGCTCGACCTCGCGCTCCCCTCGCTCTCGCTCCTCGCCGGGAGTGAGAAGGAACCGGACCTCGCCGAGCGCCTGAACGGCGGAGGGAGGAGCGACGGTCCATCGCTCGTCCCCCTCGTACCGAATCCTCCCGATCGCCAGCTCGAGCGGTAAGTCTCGCATCACGTGCTTCGTACCGTGGATCACCCAGGCACCGCGCGCTACGAACTCCCCGCTCGCCGCCTTCTTCGAGACCTGCTCGCTCTCGACCCAGAACGCCTCGGCCGACGCAAGGCCCGCCCGCCAGGCCTTGGAGAACGCGACCGCCCACTGCCCGGCCTCGTGCAGGGTGACGTCACTGAGCGGGGTCTCCTCCGGCGCGGCGTGCTTCACGACGACACTCGCGGCCCCGTGGAGGTCCGCATGGACGTAGAAATCCCCGTCCTTGAGGTTGCGACGGACGACCAGGTCGTTCGACGAGGCGTCCCGGCCGGCGATGACGACGCCCTTTTCGGAGCTCACGAACCAGCGGTACCGTTCGAACCAGTGGACCCGTTGGCGACGGGGGCCCGGCGAAAGCACGGACCCGCTCGGCGTCGGGGCGGGTGCGGCCTCCGTCCGCTGCGCAAGCTTCGCCAGCTTCGCCTCGGCGTCGGCGGTCGCACTGACCGCCCCGCGAAGCTTGGCCTGGAACCGCTTCGCCTCCTCGAACAGGCGCTGAGCGGTCGTCCGAGGGCTCTCTCCGATCGCGAGGGAAACGGTCCGTTCGCCCAGACGGGCCTCCACGCTCGGACCGACCCTTGCGCGACGGTCGGCGTCCGCGAGAATCTTCTCCGCCTCCGCGTAGTGGTCGAACACGGCCGAGGCGTCGGCCTTCAGCTCCTGTGCCCGGCGCTCGAGCTCGAGGACGGCGGCTCGTTGCCGCTCGAGCTGGTGCTCGAGCTCCTTCAAACCCCGCGTGCGCTCAGTCTCCTCGGCCGAAACCGGAGCGGCCACGAGGGACGGGAAGTACTCGGCGGCCGCCTGAGAGAAGGACGGTCGGGTCACCTCCTCGACGTCGGCGACTCCGCGCCACCGGTGCGAGGCGTACGGGGTCGCATCCACCGCGACGCGGTCCTTGAGGTAGAGGAACCCCGAAGGGCGGTCTCCGACCTCCTGGAGGAGCCCTCCCAGGACTCGGTGTAGCTCGGAAGCGAGACGGTCCGCCTCGGGCGCGGCGGCCGCGGCGCCGTCCCATCCTCCCCGGGCAATCACCTCCTCGGCAAGCGGTCCGCCGAGGGCAAGCCGAGCGGCGAGGGTGCTCGCAAGGTCGGTCCGGGACCGAAAGAGCTCGGCCTCGATCTCCGCCGTCCCGATGGTCCACGGGTCCGTCCGGGTCGGAGGCCGGGCGTACGGCGCCCCGACCGCCACGGTCCGGTGCGCCCAACGTCGCGTCTGGGCCACGGCCGCGATCGTGCTTCCCCGGACGACAACGAGGTTTCCCGCGCCGAACATCTCGAGCGCCACTATGGTCGCCTCGGGAACGTCCGAGCGGCGCAGCACGACCTCGAGGAACCGCTCTCCGCGCGGGTCGGCAACGTCCTCGAGGACCGCTCCCTCGAGCAAGCGGCGGAGCTCCCGCGCGAGAGGGGAGAGCTCCTCCGCGTGGGAAATGCTCTCGGAAAGCAGGGCCGCGAACCGTCCGGGCACGAGCAGCAGCTCCCGGCGGCCCTCCCGCGGGACGCGGAACACGAGCGACCAGCCGCCCCCCGGGAGGTCGAACACCTTGTCGACCCGGGCGTGCCGGAGGGCCCGCACCTCGCGCACGAGCGCGAGCGTGTCGAGGGAGGTGAACCGGTCCTTCGGTGTCGGAACGCCGGTCATCGTCCCCTCCCGCGGGGCACGAACGGAGACCCGGCGCCACGCCTTAAGCATTCGTCGTGCTGGCCCGGGGGATGCGAGGTGACCTCCCGACCGACGCCGCGGGCTGGCGCGAGCGGGCTCGAGCGTTCGCCGCCCGCTCGATCTCTCCGATCGCGGAGCAGATCGACCGGGAGGACCGAATCCCCCCGGAGCTCTTCCGGGACCTCGCGAACGAGGGGTTCCTCGGCCTTTCGATCCCCTCCACGTGGGACGGCAGCGGAGGCGACGCCCGTTCGACGGTCGCCGTCCTCGAAGAGATTTCGCGCGCGAGCGCCGCCGTGGGTGTGGTCCTCGCCGTCCACCTCTCCGTCTGCGCGACGCCGATCCTCGTCTGGGGCACGGACGCGCAGCGGGAGCGGTTCCTTCGACCCCTCGCCCGGGGGGAGGTGGTCGGCGCGTTCGCCCTCACCGAACCGAACGCCGGTTCGGACACGGCGAGGCTCTCCACCCGGTACGTGCGGGAGGACGCCGGGTTCCGTCTCCGGGGAACCAAGACGTTCATCTCGAATGCGGTGAGCGCCGGTACGATCCTTCTGTTCGCCACGTCCGACCCATCGCTCGGGCACAAGGGGATCTCGGCGTTCATCGTACCGCCGGCGACCCCGGGGTTCTCGGTCGCGCAGAGGTTCGACAAGCTCGGGCTCCGGGGGAGCGAGACCGCCGAGATCCTCCTCGACGACGTCCGGCTCCCGCGGGAGTCTCTCCTGGGGCCCGAAGGGGTCGGCTTGCGGGTCGCGCTCGGTTCGCTCCAGGGGGGCCGCGTCGGGATCGCGAGCTGCGCCCTCGGTGTGGCCGAGAGCGCCTTCGCCGAGATGCAACGCGCGGTCGCTGCGGACGACGCGGAATGGAAGAGGACCCTCCTGGCCCGGGCGTTCGCGGACCTTTCCTCCGCGAGGGCGCTCGTGGCCCGGGCGGCGGGGGCGAAGGATGACGGTTCCCCGTACGCGATCGAGGCCTCGGTCGCGAAGCTCGTTGCCTCTCGCGCAGCGTTCCACATCGCCTCGGTGGCCGTCGACGTCACCGGCGCCGAGGGGACCCGGTCCGACGCCCCGGCGCAGCGGCTCCTTCGGGACGCTCGGGTGTTCCCCATCGTGGAGGGCACGACCGAGATCCAGGAACTGCTGCTCGCACGGAACCTCCTTCCGGCGCCGACCGGACGAAACCCTTTGTAGCGAACTCGGCTCCCGCCGGTCCGTGCCGTCGAGAAAGCATCCGTCGCCGCGTCCCCCGTCGGGAGCACAACGGGGGGGGACCTCGGTCCCGCTTTCCGAGACCGCGATCGACCCGGCCCTTCAACGGATCCTCGCGGCCGATGGCATCTCCTCCCTGTACCCGCCGCAGGCCGAGGCTCTCGCGCCGGTCCTTGCGGGGGAGAGTCTCCTCCTCGCGTGCCCCACGGCGAGCGGGAAGTCCCTCGTGGCGTACCTCGCCCTTCTGAGGGCGGCGCGGCAGGGCCGGACGGGGCTCTACCTCGTCCCACTGCGAGCGCTGGCTCAGGAGAAGGTCGAAGAACTGTCGAAGTTCGAGGAGCTGGGCGTCAAGGTCGGGATTTCGATCGGGGACTTTGACCTCCCGGCCGAGAAGCTCGAGAAGCTCGACGTGCTCGTTGCGACGAGCGAGAAGGCGGATGGGCTACTGCGCCGCGGAAGCCCCTGGCTCGACCGGCTCGGGGTGGTCGTGGCGGACGAGGTCCATCTCCTCCGGGACCCCGACCGAGGCCCGACGCTCGAGGTGAGCCTCACCCGATTGCGTCGCAACTACCCGGACCTTCAGATCGTGGCGCTCTCCGCCACCATAGCGAACTCCGAGGATGTGGCCGACTGGCTCGGCGCGCGTCACATCACCTCCGAGTTCCGGCCGGTCCCGCTCAAGCTGGGGGTCTATTTCGACGGGAGGATCACGTTCACCGACCTCTCCGTGCGGGAGATCTCCTCGCCGGGCGAAGCGGTGCCCCGGCTGGTGCGGACCGTCGTGCAGGAGGGGGGCCAGGCGCTCGTCTTCGTGAACAGCCGGAAGGCCAGCGAGCAGCTCGCGGAGGCGCTCATCCCCACCGTCCGGGGCCTGCTGGCTCCCGACGACCGCACGCGAGCGAAGGCCGCGGCGGCCGAGCTCTCCACGATCTCGGACGAGGAGACCGAGGGGATCCGACGACTGAGCGCCCTCCTTCCGAACGGGGTCGCGTTCCACAACGCCTCGCTCACGAACCCCGAGCGCAGGGTCGTGGAGCACGCGTTCCGGGACCGGGCGTTGAAGGCGCTGGTCGCCACACCGACCCTCGCGGCCGGGATCAACCTCCCGGCGCGACGCGTCATCGTCCGAGACACCACCCGCTACGACGACCGGCTCGGGCTCCAGACTCCGATCCCCGTGATGGAGGTCCACCAGATGCTCGGCCGCGCCGGCCGTCCGCGCTTCGACCCGGTGGGCGAGGCCCTCCTGGTGGCGCGCACACCCGAGGAGGAGGTACGCCTCCTCGACCGCTACCTCTCGGCCCCGCCCGAACCGATCCAGAGCCGACTGGCCGCCGAGCCCGCGCTTCGGATGCATCTCCTCGCCCTCGTGGCGAGCGGAGCGATCACGACCGACCGGGACCTCGAGACGTTCTTCGAGGCCACCTTCTACGGCCGCACCCTGCCCCTTTCCGAGCTGCACCGGCACGTCGTGACGGTCCGCAGGTTCCTCGAGGACCACGAACTTCTGGTGCCGGGCGAGGTCCTCCGGGCGACGCGGTTCGGGGAGCTCACGAGCGAGCTCTATCTCGACCCGCTGAGCGCGATCGTCCTCAAGAACGTCCTCGCTCGCGCCCCGATCGGAGTGGGCGTCTTCCCTCTGCTGGCGGCGGTCTCGGCCACTCCCGACCTACCACCGTTGTTCTTGCGTCGCGGAGAGGAGGCCGACCTCCTCGCCCGGTTCACCGACGAGTCGGAGGAGCTCCTCGTGAAGCCCGAAGAGCCGCCGCTCGAGCTCGACCTCGAAGTGTTCCTCGCGACCCTGAAGACCGCGAGCGTCCTCGAGTCGTGGGTGAACGAGGAGCCGATCGTCGAGATCACCCAACGGTTCGGGATTGGTGCCGGGGACCTCCGGTCGAAGGTCGAGGACGCCGACTGGCTCCTGTTCGCCGCCGGGCGACTTGCGAGCGTGTTCCAGCGGCGGGTCGGCCGCCCCATCGACGACCTCTCGTTCCGAATTCGCTACGGCGTGCGCGAGGAGCTGCTCGACCTGGTCCGCCTGCGGGGGATCGGTCGGGTCCGTGCCCGGCTCCTGTATCGGGCCGGGTTCCCGGACCGGGAAGCGCTGCGGAACGCTCCGGTCGACCGGATCGAGCAGGCGCTTCGGTCGCGTCGGCTCGCCGAGATGGTCTTGAGCCAGCTCAAGGGACGGTCGGAAGGTGGGCGAACTCCCCCCGCGCGGGACTCCACCCCTCCGCCGGAGCCGCGTCGGGGCCGATCCACGGTGAAGAGCCTGGACGACTACCCCGTGGACAAGCGGTCGTGACCCACTCGTCGATCGGTGTGAGGACCCGAACGACCGAGAGCGTCCCACCGCATCCTCCGGTGCGGATCTCGCGCCGGACGTACCCCGCCTGCTCGAGCCGGACGATCCGTCGCCAGAGCGTGGTCGTCGGGAGCGGGCGCTCTCCCTGAGCTCGCGCGAGCATCGCTTCGAGCCGCTTCACCTCGCCCAGCGTGGCGGACCGGCCTTCGGAGGCGACCCCGATCGCGCGCACGACCCACGGCTCGATCGAGATCCCTCGCCACCGCGCGGGGGGAGGCCCGTCCCTCGTCTCGTGGACCGTGAGGCCGAGGATCTCGCGGCGAAGCAGGTCGACCGCACGTCGTGCCCCGCCGCCCTCCTCGATCGTCCGCTCCACGACACGGTCGATGAGGCTCGGAGGGACCGCGCCGCCCAGCGTCCGTTCGGCACGGTCCTGGACAATCGAGCGAAGCACGGTCGGCTCGTACGGACCCACGGACACGACCGGACCGATGGGAACGCGGTCCCCGAGGGCCCGCACGAAACCCTGAACTCCTTCCGGAGTGCCGGCCACGATCGTCCAGAGAGGAGGGAGGGCCCCGGCTCCCTCGGGAAGGAACGGGTCCGGGTTCGCGAACGCCTTGACGACCGGGGCGAGGTCGGGGCCCGCGACACCGACGTCGTCGAGCACGACCACGGTCGGCCGCGACTCCCTTCGAAGGCGGCGGAGCACTCCGGCGAGCACCTCGGGCACGGGAAACCCCCGTCCCTCGAAGCCGTCGTCGATCTGCTGGAGGAGGGCCGTCGCGACCCCGTGGGACCCCCGCAGGAACGGCGTCCGCACGGCGAGGACCCGAGGGAACGGCTCGCCTCGTGCCGCCCGGACCCGGTCCGAAACTTCGCGCGCCGCGCGACGGGCCACGGTCGAGGTCCCGGACCCATGGGGGCCGGCCACCGCAACGATCCACGGAGGCGGCGATGCGGGAACGGGCGGGTCGAGGGCACGGACGACCGCGTCGACCTCACGAGCACGGCCGAGCACCACGGGCGGGAGCCAGTTTTGGGCGAGGACCTCAGAATGGGCGATGGTCGGCATCGGTCCGTGCATTGCTATGGAATATAAGAATTCTGTTTACTCGACCCTCCCGCGCATGAAAACTGCTATCCTCACCCATGGTTCGGCGGGGTGATGGCGACCTCCCAATCCTCTCGCCCTCTTCGGGCCCTGTTGAGGAACCTGGTTCTCTCCGGGCTCCTCGCCGTGGGACTGTGCGTCCTCCTCTACGAGTTCAACGCCCAGTTCTTCGCCTCGCGCGGGGTCACCCACCCGTTCTTCCTGGCCATCGAGGCAGGGGCCGTCTGCCTCGTCGCCTACGTCGTGGCGCAGTCGCTCACGAGCGCGTCGAACGCGATCCTCGAGCGTCGCGGGATCTCGTCGCGGAGCCACGCGGTCCGTCTCTTCTTCAACATCCTGGTCGCCATCGCGGCGATCCTCGTCATCTTCAGCCTCGCCGGGGTCTCGGCCGAATCGCTGTTCCTCGGGAGCGCCTTCGCGGGCATCATCGTCGGCCTTGCGGCCCAGACCGTGCTGGCGAACGTCTTCGCGGGGCTGTTGATCGTGCTGGCCGACCCGTACCGCCCCGGCGACCGGGTGTCGTTCGTCACGGTGAGCTATGGGGCGCTCGCCCCGAGCTACCCTCACGAGATGATGTATCCGGGCTACTCCGGGACGATTCGTGACGTCGGGCTCATCTACACGGTGATCGAACTGGATGGAGGCGGTCTCGCCAAGTTCCCGAACGGCATCGCCCTCACGGCGCTCAGCCTTCATCGGCTTCCGGGCGAGGCCCGGTCGTTCCGCGTCCGCATGACGTTCCCCCAGACGATCTCCCTCCCCGTCGTGGAGACGGCCGTCGCCGAGGTCGCGGGCGACCTCCCCGGCGCGTCACCGACCCGTCCTCCCCCGGTCGTCGAGGTGGCCGACATCTCCGAGAGGACATGGGATGCCGTGGTGACAGTCTGGTCGACCGTGAACGACGATAGCTCGCTTCGGGACCGCATCCTTCGCTCGGTCCTCTCGAAACTCTCACCGTCCCGGCCCCGCGCTTGACGTCCCGGCCGCGGCCGATTCCTTAAATCCCCCCACGTCTGGCGGGGGCCGGGAAGCGAACGATGGTCCATCGTGTCACGTTGATTCCGGGGGACGGGATCGGACCGGAGGTCACAGAGGCCGCGCGCGTCGTCGCCGAGGCGACCGGCGTCCCGATCGAATGGGAGGTCGTGGAGGCCGGCGAGAGGGCGATCGCCGCCACCGGCTCGCCTCTCCCCGACGAGGTGCTGCGCTCTATCCGGAAGAACCGGCTCGCCCTCAAGGGGCCGATCACCACGCCGATCGGCAGTGGATTCCGTTCGGTGAACGTCGCCCTCCGTCAGCAGCTCGACCTCTACGCCTCGGTCCGCCCGGCGCGGGCGATCGCCGGGGAGGGGACACGGTTCCCCGAGACCGACTTGATCGTGGTCCGCGAGGCGACCGAGGGCCTCTACTCGGGCGTCGAGCATTGGGTCGACCGGGAGCACTCGGCGGCCGAGACCGTCGCGGTGGTGACGCGCAAAGCCTCCGACCGGATCCTCCGCTTCGCCTTCGAGCTCGCCCGGCGGGAGCGGCGGCACCGAGTGACCGCCGTCCACAAGGCGAACATCATGAAGACGACGGGCGGGCTGTTCCAGACCGCCTTCCGCGAGATGGCCCCCCAGTACCCCGACATCGAGTCGGACGAGCGCCTGATCGACAACATGTGCATGCAGCTCGCGAAGAAGCCCGAGGAGTACGACGTCCTCGTGACGACGAACCTCTTCGGGGACATCCTGTCGGACCTCTGCGCCGGTCTCGCGGGGGGACTCGGCGTCGCCCCGGGGGCGCTCTACGGGGATGAGCTCGCGGTCTTCGAGCCGGTCCACGGTTCGGCCCCGAAGTACGCGGGGCAGGACAAGGCCGACCCCGTCGCCGAGATCCTTTGCCTCGAGCTCCTCCTTCGGCACATCGGGGAGAAGACGGCGGCCGACCGGGTCTTCCGCGCGGTCTGGGAGACGATCGCCGAGAAGAAGGTCGTCACCTACGACCTCGCTCTTCCGGGGTACACGACCCACCCGGTCCCGCCCTCGTCCTGCTCGGCGATGGCGAGGGAGATCGCCCGGAAGGTCCCGCTGGTCGACCCGAGCGCCCCCCTTCCCCATCCGACGGGCGGGGGCTCGAAGAGCGACTCCGCGCTCGAGACCTGAACGCTCCGACCTTCCCCGGACCCGCGATCCCCCTCAGGTTCCGGACCTCTCGTCCCCCACGACCTTCACGATGACCCGCTTCGGTCGTTGCCCGTCGAACTCCGCGTAGAAGACCTGCTCCCACGGTCCGAGGTCGAGGTCGCCCTTCGTCACCGGAAGGACCACCTGGTGCCCCAGGAGCAGGTTCTTGAGGTGTGCGTCCCCGTTCGTCTCCCCGGTTCGGTGGTGGAGGTAATCGCCGGGCGGTGCGAGACGGTCCGCCCACGCCTCGATGTCCCGGAGGAGCCCGGATTCGTTGTCGTTCACGTAGACGGCCGCGGTGATGTGCATCGAGGAAACGAGGGCGAGGCCCTCCCGGACCCCGCTCGTCCGCACGACCGCGCGCACCTTCTCGGTGATGTTGACGAACTGTCGCGGTCGCTCCGTGCGCATCACAAGGTACTCGGTTCGGCTCGCCATGTCGCTCGCATCGTCCGCCCGTAGCTTTAAGGTGGTCGAACGACCGTCGATTCGCATCGAGGTGGTTCCGTGGCCGCGTCCCGAGCCGTCCGGATTCCCCGGCTCCATTCCGCTGGGGCGGCCGCACCCACCACGATGGGGACCGCCGACTTGGCCCGCGAGCGGACCGCCGCGGCCGGCACGGGAGCGACGCACGGGCGACGGAGGAACGGGGCGGGGACCCAGCGAGCGGTTCGGCTGACGATCTGCTTCCTGGTCGCGCTCGTCGCGATCTACGCCGGCTTCGCTCTCTATGACCGCGGAGCCCCCGGGGGGAGCGCCCCGGCCCTCGCGAACGGGATGCTCTTGTTCGCGGCGATCTTCGTTGCCTTCGCCGTCTTCGGCTCTCTCTACACCCTCTACCCGGCCCCCCGTGCGCTCGAGGTCGGGGAGGACCATGTCACCGTGGTCGGCCGCTTCGGTCGGAGGCGGAGGTTCCCGCGCCTCGAGCTCCTCTCGGTCCGCGTGGTCCGTAGCTATCCGGCGGGCTGGCTCGCGGAGAGCCCGGTGGAGCTGGTCGAGGTCTGGGGAGAGGACACCGGCGTCCATGGATACCTTGTCGAAACGGGTCTCTTCGCCGGAGCCAAAACGTCGCCCCGGGCCCGCTAGGGGACCCGCCGATTCTATTCGACCAGGTCCTCGAGCTCACCGGCGACCAGCGTCAGAAGCTGGTCCAACGACCGGTTCTTGAACTCGGTGATGTGCCCACCGTCGGTCTCGAGGCGCGCGAGGAACTCGTCCCCGTCCCGCACGAAGGAAAGGGAAAGGACGTGCCGACGACCGTCGGGCGCGGGAACCGTGAGCTCGGCTTCCACGACCTCCGCCGGGGTCGAAGACTTCGAGGAGGCGGATGTCGTTTTGGGGCGGGGGGGGGCGGCCTTCCGCACCGGGCGCGCGGCCTTCTTCGGCGCCGGAGGAGAGTGCTTCTTCGCGGGCGCCGGGCGGGCGGCGGGCTTCTTCTTCTTTGCTTTGGTTTTCTGCCGGGCGGCACTCACCATCTCGAAACCCTCGAGTCGGGCGCACCAACCCCTCCTATTTATGGATATGCGACGGGAACTCGGCGATTTTGGCGGCCCGCGTCTCCGGGGGCACCTCTATAGGAAACCACCCTCTTACGGCGGACCCGATGGCGGCCTCGGGAGACCCGGGGGGACCGGGGCCGGACGACCTCCGCCCACCGATGCGCCCCGAGACGGCCCTCTTCCTGGGGGGTCTCTCCCTCCTTCTCGTCTTCCTCGCTCTCGAGCCGTTCCTCTCCTACGCGCTGTTCGGCTCGGACACGGGAGAGTACTACCGCCTCACCGCCGCCCTCGTCTCCTCGGGGGCGATCCCCCACGGAGCGGCGTACGCCGGTTGGGGTTCGGCGTACCCGGATTTCCCGGGCATCTACCTACTCGCCGGGGGAGGGGCGGGCGCGCTCGGAATCGACTCGTTCACCGCTCTCACGGTGATCGTTCCGGTCGTGGCCGTGCTCTCCGTGTTCCCGCTCTTCCTTCTCTTCCGCCGGCTCTACCCGCACGACACGGTCGCGCTCCTCGCGGCCGCGGTCTCCTCCCTCGTCATGCCCCGCCTCTTCTCGATCGCGCACCCCGCGCCGCTCGCGCTCGGGGACTTCCTGTGCGTCGGCGCGCTGTGGATGTTGGTCGAGAGCCGTCGGGACGTTCGTTGGTACCTCCCGCTCTCCCTCACCGGAGGGGCGCTGATTCTGACGCACCACCTTTCCTCCTACTTCTTCGTCGTGAGCGCGCTCGGCGGGATCTTCTTCCTCGAATTGTGGCGGCCCGGCCTCTGGAGCCGACGCTTCCCGACCCGGGAGCTGCTGTTCGTTGGCGGGTTCCTCACCGCGACGTTCGCGTTCTGGTTCTACGGCACCTTTACGTTCGTCTCGAAGGTCCTCAACTTCGCGCTCGGGAGCCACGTCGGGTTCGCCCTGTTCGAAGGGGCCGGCCTCCTGGTCGTTCTCGCCGTGGCGCTTCTCCTCCGCTGGCGGCGATCGCGGCCCCGTTCGACCCGCGTCTGGGTGCGTTTGCCCACGGACCGGAGCGTCGTGCGGGATGCGGTGGCGCTCGCGGTGGTGATCTTCGCCGCGGTCTTCGTCCTGGTGTTCGTCCCCGTTCCCGGGACGAGCCAGTGGACGACCCCGGTCGCGATCCTCTGGTTCTCCCCTGTCCTCGTGCTGGGGATCGCTTGCGCGGGAAGCCGACGGATGCTTTCGCCCGCGCGGTTGGGACCGTTCGCGCTCACCTGGGTGGGAGCGCTCGGCCTCTCGGCGGCCGCGATGATCCTGCTCTCCATCGCGGCGCCCGCGTTCCCGGGGAGCCCGGCCGCCGGAATCTCGTCGACCCTCTCTCCGGGCCGACACGTCGAGTACCTGTTGATCCCGATCGGTCTTCTCGTCGCGGTCGGTCTCGCCCGGTTCGTCTCTCGTGTCGGGGACCGGGGCGGACGACGCGCCGTCCTCGCCACGTGCGTAGCGGTGGTGGTCCTCCTGGGCACGAACGCTGCGGTGGTCTATCCCCCGCAGAACGATTTCGGGGGCTTCGAGGAGGGACTCACGCACGGGGACGCCGCACTGTGGATGTGGATCGGCATCGCCGCGCCCCCCAACTGGACCGTCGCGACGGACCATCGGCTGAGCTCGATGATCTTCGGGTTCGACGGGAATCCGACCACGTGGTTCACGACGCCCGCGCTCTTCACGGGCACCAATTGGTCCGCGGCCGTCGCCGAGCTCCGAAGTAGCGGCACTCCGTACACGGACCGGCCGATCGACCTGGTCGCGATCGACCCTGTGATGTCCACGGGGGTCGCCCTCGACCCCTCGAAGCTCGCGACCCCCCTTTCGTCCGCGGCGATCGGTTGGTTCTCTTCCTCGGCCTTCGTCCCGCTCTACGAGAACGGTCAGTACATCGTCTACGCGGTCGACTCTTCGTCCCTCGCCGACGGATAGGGGACGATGCGGCCATCGGGGCGCCACAGGTAGAGCGGGGTCTTCCCGTCGCGCGCGAGCTCGCCGAGCATCCGCTCGGCCCATGCGAGCTTCACGAGCTTGAGCTCGTGGGCGGCGACGTCAGTGGGCGCGGTGTGCTGGAAGTCGAACCCCCACAAAAGGATCCTCTCGGCGCCCAAGTGGTCCGCGAGGTAGGCGGACCGGTCCCCGTCCGTGAACCCTCCGACGTTAAGGAGCCGGGGCCGAGGGGGGCCGGCCCAAGAGCCCACGACCTCGCCCGGGAATTGGGCCACCCACTCGAGAAGAGCGGGACGGTTGTCGCCATGTGCGTGGATCACCACCGTGGCCCCCCGGCTGTTCGCGAGGATCTCCGCGGGAACGGGTCCGTCCAGGTCGGTGACCACGATCGTCGGGATGAGGCCCGCGCCGAGGCAGGTCTCGGTGGCACCGTCCGCCGCGATGAGCGCCGGCGCCCGGTCGCCCGCCGGAAGACGCCAGAGGGGGGGCGGTTGCGTGCGCGGGGCCAACCCGACCACGACCGCGGTACGCCCGTTCACGAGCGGGCGCAGGCGCTCGAGCGGTTCGAGAGGCGCCGAGGCCGGCAACAGGGACACTAACAGGTCCGCGGCTGCCGCTTCCCGCTCAAAGGGGAATCCGAGCTCCGCACGGATCCGGTCGTAGCGGGAGACCCACTCGTTGTACTCCACCGGCACCTCAGGAGTGCGCACTAACGCTTTATAATGAAGACCATGCTCCGGCCGAGAGAGGAACGGCAGTGATGCGACCGTTGGCCCAAGAGATCCTATCTCACCTTCCCGGAGAACCGAAGCGGGCCCCCGAGGCGCCGCCGCCGTCGAACGACGATGCCGAACTCGAGGCGGTCCTCGCGTCGCTCAAGACCAACATCAAGGTGATCGGCTGCGGGGGCGGCGGGTGCAACACCATCAACCGGCTCGCCGAGGAGGGGCTCGCGGGCGCCGAAATGATCGCCGCGAACACCGACGCGCAGCACCTCCTCGCGATCCACTCCCCCCGAAAGATCCTGCTCGGGCGGAGGCTCACTCGGGGCCTGGGGGCCGGAGCGCTCCCGCAGGTCGGCGAGCAGGCGGCCCACGAGGCGGAGGACGAGCTCAAGAAAGCGCTCGGCAACTCCGACATGGTGTTCATCACGCTCGGCCTCGGAGGAGGCACGGGGACGGGTTCGGCCCCGGTCATCGCGCAATGCGCCAAGGACGCCGGCGGTGGCAACCCGCTCACGATCGCTGTCTGCACGCTCCCGTTCGCCTCCGAGGGCCTCGTGCGCCAGGAGAACGCGATGTGGGGCCTCGAACGCCTGCGCTCGGTCGTCGACACCGTGATCACCATCCCGAACGACCGTCTCCTCGAGCTCGTCCCGCGGCTTCCGATCCAGACCGCGTTCAAGGTCGCCGACTCGGTCCTGGCCCGCGCGATCCGCGGGATCACCGAGATCATCACCCGCCCCGGCCTCGTGAACCTCGACTTCAACGACCTGCGGACGATCATGAAGGGCGGCGGCGTCGCCTTGATCGGAATCGGGGAGTCGGAGAGCGACAACCGGGCGGAGGACGCCGTCCTCGAGGCGATCAACTCCCCGCTCCTCCACGTCGACATCGCGGGGGCCACGGGGGCGCTCATCAACGTCACCGGCGGGCCGGACATGACGGTCAGCGAGGCGCAGAAGGCCGCCGAGGTCGTCCAGAAGACGATCAGCCCGACCGCGCGGATCATCTGGGGAGCCGCCGTCGACCCGACCATGCAGAGCACGATCCGGGTCATGTTGGTAGTGACCGGAGTTAAATCCCCCCAGATTTTCGGCGGGGAGTCGCAGGGAACGGGACCGGTGCGGAAACCGGGACCGGAACTCGACGTGGTGCACTAGGGAACCCCATGGCATTCCTCGACCGAGCGCGCCGAGTACAGGACCGGTTCGACGGCCGGCTCCGCAACGTCGGCCACGGAAAGTACGGCCGCATCCTTCGAATGGCGCGCCGTCCGACCTCCGAGGAATACGTGAAGGTCCTCCAGGTCACCTGGCTCGGAGCGATCCTGATCGGCCTGGTGGGCTTCGCGATCTACATCTTCTTCACGCAGGCCGGTCCCTGGCTCTGGTCGAACTTCTTTGCGAGTCTCTAAAGAGTCGACCGACGGCGGAACCGGGAGGGGAGGTTCGATGGCGAACGAAGGGAACGAAGAGGGCATCGGTCTCCTCTCGGGAGTACCGACGGAGGCTCCGGCGAAGAAGCCCGAGACCCACGCCGCTCCCACCCCGCCCACGCCCCCGGCCGCACCGCCGGCCCCGCCCCCTCCGGAAGCCACAGCGGTCCTGACGCTCAAGGCGGCCGACGACACCACGCGGGATGTGACCGCCGGCACCGTAACGACGCTCTCCGCGGTCCTTACGAGCCGGGCCGCGACGCCGCTCACCGCCCGGCTCACGGTCGAGGTGGGATACACCTCCACCTACGCGGGAGAGGGCGCAGAATGGCCCGTGACCTGGACCCCGCCGGGGAAGAAGGGAACGGTCGAGCTGTTCCCCCGGAAGGAGAACTACACGGTCCCCCTCGAGCCCAACACCGGCGTCCCCCTCTCCTACACGATCACCGCCCCGGTCGGCGTGCGCTACGGGGACCAGGTCGAGGTCCGACTCTTCGTGACGACCCACGAGGGCGGCACACCGGTCCGGCTCACGCTCTCGTGCGTGGCCCGGCAGGCGGTCCTCGCGATCAAGACCTCTCGCGGCTACGAGCGCGAGGTCGCCGACACCCTGCTCGCGCGGGCCGAGGAGAAGCCGGACGTCGTCTTCTCCCTCCTCGTGCCGTCCGCGCTGCGCGGCTACGTGTTCGCGGAGGGGATGAGCTTCGAGGGGGTCCGCGAGATGCTGAAGGGGATCCGCAAGGCCCGCGGACTCGTCGAGGGAGAGACGACCCTCAAGGAGGTCGAGCCTCTCCTCGTCCCGAAGATCACGGTCGAAGGGTTCGTCGAGGGTGCGATCGTCGAGCTCATCAGCGGGCCGTTCAAGGGAGAGAAGGCCCGCGTCAAGAAGATCGACCAGGCGAAGGAGGAGATCACGGTCGAGCTCATCGAGGCGGTCGTTCCGATCCCGGTCACCGTTCGCGGGGACCACGTGCGCATGCTCGAGCGAGGAGGCGGGAAGAGTGGCAATTGAAGTGAGCATCCTGGTCGAGGGAGGCAAGGCGGCGGCCGGGGCCACGCTCGGCTCCGCTTTGGGTCCCCTCGGAGTCAACGTCGGTCAGGTCGTCGCGAAGATCAACGAGCAGACGAAGGAGTTCGCCGGGATGCGCGTCCCGGTGATCGTCCGCGTCGACCCCAACACGCGGGAGTTCACCCTCGTGGTGGGACGGCCGCCCGTCGCGGCCCTCCTCCTCAAGGAAGCGAAGAAGGAGAAAGGGTCGGGGAAGCCGAAGACCGAGACGGTCGGGGACGTCTCCCTCGAGGCCGTGAAGCGGATCGCGGAGGCGAAAGGGGACGACCTCCACGGTCGGACCATGGATGAGAAGATGAACCAGGTGATCGGGAGCTGCGTCTCCTTGGGGCTCACGGTCGGCGGCGAGGACCCGCGCGCGCTCCTGAAGACCCGCACGGCCGCCCGGGGGCGCCGATGATGGGCGCACCGGGAGGGCCTCCGCCCGACCTCGCGAACGCCGAGATCGTCGACTACTCGGTGATCGAGGGGGACGGCAAGGTCCGCCTGAAGCTCAAGGACGGCTCGGTGGTCGAGATCCGGCTCGAGATCATGAACATCCTGAGGGCCGGCAACGACCCGAACACGGGCCTTCCGGCGTACATCGTCCAGTCCGCACCGCTCGTGCGCCTGGTCGAGTGTCCGAAGGAGCTCCGCAAGGCGCCCCTCCGTCCCGGAACGGGACGGGATGGGAAGGCCATCCCGGGCTTCGGGTAGCCGCCGAAACAAAAGGGGGCCCCGGGGGGAGGATGCCCCCGGGGCGGGAACGGTTCCGCGCGGTCAGTTCACGGCGATCTTGACCTCGTTCTCGGAGGGCGAGGGGTTCTGCTTCGGAAGCTCGAGCTCGAGGACCCCGTCCGCCACCGTGGCCTTCGCCTCCGAACCGACCACGGGCTCGGGCAGTTCGAACGCGCGGTAGTAGCCCGCGTAGGTCCGCTCGCGCTGAAGGTAGTGTTCGCCCTTCTCTTCGGTCTCCGCGCCGTGCTCGCCGCGGATCTCGACCGACGTGCCCCGCACGCGGATGTCCAGCTTCTCCTTCGGGATGCCCGGGATCTCAGCGACCACCTTGTAGGCGGTCCCCGCGTCCGTGACGTCCATACGGGGCGCCCGTAGGCCGAGCTCGGTCTCGAACGGGACGACCCCGAACGACTGCGCGAACCGGCGGGCCATCGCGTCGAAGGCGCGGTCGATCTCGGTCCAGGGGTCGGCAGGTCTCTCTCTCGGTTGAATCTCGTTGCTCATGGGTCCACCTCGGGTTTTGCAACAAAAGTACCCTATCGGTTATATAAAAAGATAACTAACCTGCCCGTAAGAAACCGTCCGTGCGATCGACCTCGAGCGACCTTTCGGCCCCGCGGCACGGTTCCCTCGCTCCGGGCGTCACGTCAACGTCGCTTGACCGCCTGTTCATCCGCCCCTACTGATACCGACCCGCCGAGGAAGGTGTTGAGCTTCCGTCGTGTCCGCGTGCCGGTCGGCCCGGGTGGCCTCTCCCATCGACAGAGAGATGACCACCCGAGAGCCTCTCGCCACGCGACAGAGGCGGGGACGCCGTCCTAGGCAAGACTATGGATTCTCTGAAGGTCGGTGATCGTCGGGTCCTCGAACGGAACGACTTCCCTTCGCTGTTCCGCGCTCTGAGCGCGAAAGGGTACAAGGTGGTAGGACCGACCGTCCGGGATGGGGCGATCGTCTACGATCACATCTCGGGAGTGGACGACCTCCCGATCGGATGGACCGACCGGCAGGAGGCGGGGAAGTACCGAATCGAGCGGCGGAACGATGACGCGCTGTTCGGCTACGTGGTCGGACCCTTCTCCTGGAAGAAGTTCCTCTATCCGCCCCGCGAGCGACTCTGGACCGCGGCCCGTGACGGGGATTCGTTCGTGGTCACGCCGGAGCCGCTCGACGGAGCCCCCCTCGCCTTCCTCGGGATGCGGGCGTGCGAGCTCGCCGGAGTCGCAGTCCAAGACCGCGTCTTCATGGGCGGGCCCGTGGTCGACCCGGGATACGCGGCCCGGCGGGGCCGGATCCTGCGCATCGCCGTCCAGTGCGGCCAGGCCGGCGGGACCTGCTTCTGCGTCTCGATGGGCACGGGACCCGGCGTCCAGAAGGGCGCCGACGTCGTGATCACCGAGATCCTGGACGGAAGCCGTCACTACTTCCTCGTGGAGGTCGGGTCGACCGAAGGGGCCGCCGTCCTCTCGGGCGTTCCGCTCAAGCCCGCCGCCTCCGACGACCCCGCGAAGGCCCAGGCGGTGGTCGGACGCGCCGCCGCCGCGATGGGGCGCACGCTCGACACCGAGGGGATCCACGACCTGCTCCTCAAGAACCTAGAGCATCCCCGCTGGGAGATCGTGGCGAAGCGCTGCCTCGCGTGCACCAACTGCACGATGGTCTGCCCCACCTGTTTCTGCTCGAACCAGGAGGAGGTCCCCGACCTCTCCGTGGAGAAGGTCGAGCGGTGGCGCCGGTGGGACTCGTGCTTCAACCTCGGCCTCACGGAGATGCATGGCCAAGCGGTCCGGAGGTCCCAGCTCTCCCGGTATCGCCAATGGCTCACTCACAAGCTGGCGGGCTGGCACGATCAATTCGGCACGTCGGGATGCGTCGGCTGCGGTCGATGCATCACGTGGTGCCCCGTCGGGATCGACCTCACGGAGGAGGTCGCGGCGATCCGGACGGCCCCCATGAGAAGCGCGGCCACCTCGGAGGGAAAGAAATGACCGCAACCCAAAGTGAAGCCATCGCCGACCGCGTCCTGCGCCACCCGTTCTTTGTCGGGATCGACCCGACCCTCGTCCACGCGATGGTCGCGAAGGCCGAGGAGCGGACCTACGATGTCGGCGAAGTGATGGTGCGCGAGGGACGGCCCGCGGAGGAGTTCTTCCTCGTATTGGAGGGGAAGATCGCCCTCGAGATCGGGGCGGCCGAACACCCGGGGATCACCGTGGAAACGATCGAGCCGGGCGAGATCCTCGGTTGGTCGTGGCTGGTCGCACCGTACCGCTGGCGGTTCGATGCGCGAGCGGTGAAGCCAACGAAGGTGATCGCGCTCAACGCGGCCGCGGCCCGATACGCCCTCGCGGCCCACCCGGCGTTCGGCTACGAGTTCCTGATGAAGTTCCTGCCCGTGGTCGCCGAGCGCCTCGAGAACACGCGGGTCCAGCTTCTGGACATCCATGGTCACTGACGCCCGCGCCTTCGGTGGTCACTCCCACGGGACCGGGGTCCCGGCGGGGCACCCGTACGCCCCGCGGCCGTTCGTCGTCCGCGCTCGGACGCAAGAGACGCCCGACACGGTGACGCTCCGGATGGAGCCCCGGATCCCCGGCGACCGGCTCTCCTTCAAGGGAGGCCAGTTCAACATGGTCTACGTCTTCGGCGTCGGCGAGTCCGCGATCTCGATCAGCGGCGACCCCGCCCACCCCGAGGAGCTCGTCCACACGGTCCGCGCGGTCGGGAAAATCACGAACAAGCTCGCCTCGCTCACCCCCGGCGCCGTCGTGGGCATCCGGGGCCCGTACGGCCAGGGATGGCCGCTCGACTCGGCGCGGGGACGCGACTTGGTCATCGTCGCGGGAGGTCTCGGCCTCCCTCCCCTCCGGCCCACGATCTACGACATCTTCCGCCACCGCGAGTCGTTCGGCCGCATCGAGATCGTCTACGGTGCCCGGACCCCGAAGGACCTCGTCTTTGCCGAGGAAGTCCGCACCTGGCTCCCGAAGAGCGACCTACGGGTCCAGACGACGGTCGATGCCGCAGGACGCGACTGGTACGGGGACGTCGGGGTCGTCACGACGCGGCTCCCCGCCGCCCGCTTCGACCCCGCGAACACGACGGCGTTCGTCTGCGGCCCCGAGATCATGATGAAGCTCACCGCCCAGGCGCTCGCCGAGCGGGGCGTGCCGAGCGAGGCGATCTGGCTCTCGATGGAAAGGAACATGAAGTGCGCCTTCGGGTTCTGCGGTCACTGCCAGTACGGTCCCTCGTTCGTCTGCCGGGACGGCCCCGTGCTCCCCTACAAGACGCTCGCACCGCTCCTTGCGGTGAAGGAGGTCTAGACCGATGACGGAGGTTCGCAAGCCCCGGCTCGGGGTGTGGAAGTTCGCCTCGTGCGACGGCTGCCAGCTCTCGATCCTCGACTGCGAGGACGAGCTCCTCGCGATCGCGGGGGCCGTGGACATCGCCGACTTCCGGGAGGCCTCGAGCGCCGTCCTCGAAGGACCCTACGACCTCTCCCTCGTGGAAGGGTCGGTGACGACGGCGCACGACGCTCAGCGGATCAAGGAGATCCGAGAGCAGTCGAAGGCGCTCGTGACGATCGGTGCCTGCGCCACGGCGGGAGGGATCCAAGCGCTTCGGAACTTCGCGAACGTCGAGGAGTACACGCGCGTCGTGTACGCGCGACCCGAGTACATCTCGACCCTCGCGACCTCCACCGCGATCTCCGAGCACGTCAAGGTCGATTTCGAGCTCCGCGGCTGTCCGATCTCGAAGTTCCAGCTCCTCGAGGCCCTCTCGGCCTTCCTGCAGGGGCGGCAACCGAACCTCCCGAACGAGAGCGTCTGCATCGAGTGCAAGCGACGCGGCACGGTCTGCGTGATGGTCGGTGAGGGGATCCCCTGTCTCGGCCCCGTGACGCAGGCCGGGTGCGGCGCGATCTGTCCCGCGTTCCGCCGGGGTTGCTACGGCTGCTTCGGTCCGCAGGGAACGCCGAACACGCTTTCGCTCACCGCCCAGTTGGAGCTCCTCGGCGTCGCCCCGCCCGGGGTCATGCGGCTCTATCGGACGTTCAACGCGAACGCGCCCGCCTTCAAGGCCGCGAGCGAAGCGGCCGCCGGGGAGGGAAAGGCCCCATGACCGAGCGAACCATCGGCATCGATTACCTCGCCCGCGTGGAGGGAGAGGGGTCCGTGAAGGTGCGGATCCACGACAACAAGGTCGAGGACGTCCAGCTCGGGATCTTCGAGCCACCGCGCTTCTTCGAGGCGTTCCTGCGCGGCCGCTCGTACCTCGAGGCGCCGGACATCACGGCCCGCATCTGCGGGATCTGCCCCGTCGCCTATCAGATGAGCTCGACGCACGCGATGGAGCGCGCCCTCGGGATGAAGGTCGGAGGTCAGATCCGCGCCCTTCGACGACTCCTTTACTGCGGCGAGTGGATCGAGAGCCACCCGCTCCACATCTACCTCCTGCACGCGCCCGACTTCCTGGGGTACCCGGACGCTCTCCAGCTCGCAAAGGACCACCCGGAAGCGGTGAAGCGCGGACTCGCGCTCAAGAAGGTCGGCAACGCGCTCATGACGCTCCTGGGCGGGCGCGAGATCCACCCGATCAACGTCCGCGTGGGAGGCTTCTACCGCGCTCCGACGAAGGGGGAGCTCTTGGAGTTCCGCCCGCAGCTCGAGGGCGCGATGAAGCTCGCGGAGGAGACCGTGACGTTCGCCGCGAGCCTCCAGTTCCCTCCGGTCGAGGAGGACTATGAGTTCGTCTCGCTGCGGCACGAACGGGAGTACCCGTTCTGCGAGGGGAACCTCGTGTCGAGCCGGGGCTTGAACGTCCCCCAGGACAAGTGGGAGGACGTCTTCGAGGAGGTCCACATGCCGTACGCCAACGCCCTCCAGTCGGTGAAGAAGGGCGCCGGCACGAGCTACCACGTCGGCCCGCTCGCGCGCTACGCGCTCAACCGGGACCACCTCACCGGTCGCGCGGACGAGCTCGCTCGGTCCGTCGGCCTCGAGAACGTCGTGCGGAACCCGTACAAGAGCGTCATCGTCCGCGCGATCGAGACCGTGTACGCGATCGAGGAGGCCCTGCGGATCATCGATGCGTACGAGCGTCCCGAGCCGTCGTGGGTCGAGCCCCCCGAGGTCACGAAGACGGTGACCGGAGGGGCCGTGACCGAGGCTCCGCGCGGGATCCTCTACCACCGCTACCGCATCGCTCCCGGCGGGCTCATCGAGGATGCGAGGATTGTCGCGCCCACCTCGCAGAACCAGAAGCGGATCGAGGACGACCTCCGGCACCTCGTGGAACGCTCGCTCGCTCTCGACGACGAGGCGCTCACGGCCGCGTGCGAGAAGGCGGTGCGCAACTACGATCCGTGCATCAGCTGCGCGACACACTTCCTCAAGTTGGATATCGAACGAAGTTAGTGCCCTTCATGGATGAGCGAACCCGCTTCCAAGGAAGCGCGGGCGACGACGAGTCAGCTACCGCTGGTGATCGGCCTCGGCAACGACGACCGGAGCGATGACCGTTCGGGGCTCGAGGTCGCCCGGGCGCTCCGTCCCCACCTCGTGGGGAAGGCCCGCGTCGAGGAGTGCACGAGCGGCGGGATCGCCCTCCTCGAGCTCTGGCGCGACGCGGACCGAGTCCTCGTGATCGACGCCGTCCGCTCGGGAGCCCCCCCCGGGACGGTCCATCGCCTCGAGCCGGGGGATGGGTTCCTCCCCGGCTTCCACGCAGCCACGTCGACCCACGGGCTCTCGCTTGCGGAAGCGGTGGCGCTGGGGAGAGGTCTTGGGTGCCTCCCCCGGCACCTCGTCGTGTACGGCATCGAGGCCGACACGCTCGCGGTCGGAGGGGGGCTGAGCCACCCGGTCGCCCACGGCGTGCGCGAGGCGACCGACCGCATCCTTGCGGAGCTCGCCGAGGAGACGGAAGCACCGGGGGGCGACCGCGGGGTGTCCGATGCATGAAGAAGGGATGATCCGGGACGTCGTCCGGAAGGCAGAGGAAGTCGCTCACCGCGAGCGGGCGGCCCGGGTCACCCGGATCCGGCTCTGGGTCGGGGCCCGCTCGCACCTCACGGGCCCCGAGCTCAAGGACCGGTGGGCCCATGCCGTGACCGGCACGGTTCTCGCGGGGGCGCCGGTCGAGATCGAGACCTCGCGCGACCCGAACGACCCCAACGCGGAACGACTCGTCCTCCGAAGCCTCGACGTCGATTCCGGGTAGCGAGAACGCCCCCCCGTCCCCGCGGGAGCTCCGTCTCCCGTCCGCTCTCGGCCCGGGTCGGGGGCGGAACCCGCTACCGCTTTACGGGGAACGGGAGTGGGCGTCTCGTGGTCGACATCCAGGAGACGCCGGCCGTCCCTCCGATGGACCCGGGCGGCGACGAACGCGTGGGCTACTTCATCGGGGCCGGAGTCCTGATCGCCCTCGGCTGGGGGCTCGCGGTCGTCCTCAACCTTCTCCTTCACTACTGGGCCGGAAGCGCGGGCATGACCATCGACGGCCACCGGTTCACATCGACCCTCGGCCCGTACGCCTGGGCCACGTTCGGGTTCGGGCTGTTCACGGGAACGTTCGGAGTGGTGCTCGCGCTTCTCGGTCGAGCGTCCCCGAAGGCGCCGCTGGTCCTTCCGGGGTACGATTACTGAAGACGCCCGGGGCGCGGAGCGCCGCGGTGGAGGCGGCGCGAGGGAGGCGGTCGGTTCTCGATCGGGCTCCTCGTGTGCTTCTGCGTGTCGAGGCAGTCCGAGCAGGTCCGTTCGTCCGCGTCGAGGCAGTTCCGGCAGAAAGTCCGACCGCACACGGTGCATCCGAGCGTGGCGGGCGTTCCGCAGCGAGCGCACTGTCCGACGAGCAAGCTTCGTCCCTCCCGGTGGGACGGGTCAGTCGAGGATTCCGCTCGCTTTAAGCCCTTCGACGAAGCCGGCGGCATACTCGGAGCGGGTCACGTACCGGGCGGCGCGACGCGCCCGCGCGCTCCCCGAGGCGAAGCTCACCGAGAAGCCGGCGGCGCGCAGCATCGCGACATCGTTGTCCCCGTCGCCCAGGATGACGCAGTCGGCCGGGGTCCGTCCGATGTAGGAGAGCGCGCGGACGAGGGCCGGAAGCTTCCCTCCTCCCTTTTCTATGAGGTGAAGGGCGTACCCCGTGGACTCGACGTCCACCGGGCTCCGCCCGAGCGCCCGCTTCACCGCGGAGACGGAGACCGTCGGCTCGAGCGCGACCTCGCTCTCCCGCCAACGGTCCGTGAAGAGCCGTCGGACGGGGAGACCGGCCCTCCGGAGCCTCCGGTACGCTTCCAGCGCGACAGAGCGGTCGGTGAGCCGCTCCACCACGTCCTCGCCTTGGGCATTCCGATGATAGATGAGGCCCCCGTTCTCGGCGACGATCGGACCGGAGAGACCGAGCGAGCGAGAGAGGCCAAGCGCGATCGGGAGGACGTTCCCCGTCGCGAGCGCGACCGGAATGCCGCGCCGCTCGAGGTCGCGGACGACCTCGACCGCCTGAGGGTCGAGACGTCGGTCGACGTCGGTGAGAGTGCCATCGACGTCCGTGACCACGACGCGAAGCGGTCCCCGCGCACTGCGGGACCGTCGGGCCGAGCTCGGGGTCGGGATTCGGAAGGGCGGAACCATCGGGGACCTTCCGGGAGTGTCAGGGGGCCTTTCGCCCTTGGACGCGAGCGATCTCGGCATGGAGCGCCTCGGAGACCTCGCGACCGTCCCGTCGGCCGCGTACTTCGCGCATCACGTCCCCCATCAGGGGAGAGAATGCCGCGTCCCCGCGAGAGCGGACCATGTCGCCGTTCTTCTCCACGACCTTTCGCACCACGGAGAGGAGGTCCTCCCGCGAGAACCCCGAGAGACCCGCGCGTTCGATCGCGGCCTCCACGTTCGGGGCACCCGTCGCGAGCGCCGCCAGGACCGGGGGGACCCCCTCCTTCGCGATCCGTCCCGTCTCGGTGGCCGCGAGGAGCGCGTCGAGCGTATCGAAGGAGGGTTCGAACGCCGGCGCTTCGGGTTCCGAGCGGGGGACGGTCCCGAGATCCTGGGTGAGCAGGCGTGCCACGAGGCCGGCGGCGTGGCCCCGGCCGGCGAGCGTTTCGAACCGGCCCACGAGGTCCCCGTACACGAGCTGGCGGACCACCTCGAGCGGGAGACCATGGGTCCGGGCGAGCCGTTCCTCGAGCTCCTGGGGACGCTCGGGAAGAGCGCTTCGCAATCGCTCGAGGCGTTCGGCCGTGATCCGGATCGGAGGGATGTCGGTCTCGGGGTACATCCGGTCCCGACCGGGCAAGGGACGGGAGAACCGGGTCCGTCCGTCCGGGAGAGGGTCCCGCGTCTCCCCGGGGACCCCTTCGAGGGCCGCGCGGGCCCGCTCGAGGACCCGGTGCAGAGCGAGGGCGGCGCGCTCGGGCGAACGGTCGGTCACGAGCACGAAGGCGTCCGTGTCCCCGAGGGAAAGCCTCTCGCGCACGGCCTTCACCATCGGTTCGCTCACGCCGGATGCGGGGAGCTCGTCGGAATGCAGGAGCCCGCGAAGTCCCACGGACCGGGCGTGGTCCGCCAGCTCTCGACCGAGGCGTTCTTCCGTTCCCGGAGGAGACCGTAAGAGCCCGGCGAAGCCGGGCAGCGCGACCGCGAGGACGGTCTGGCGTCCCCGTCCCGCTCCCGAGAGAGGGCCGGTCGATACGTCCCGGAACAGGTCGGTCACGTCCCGCGGAGGATCGGAAGGAACGTGCGCGTGACGTTGGGAAAGCTCGTCGCGGAGCTCCAAAAGGAACTTCTGTCGAGCGACCTCCTGCTCGACGTACTCCTGGATCCGACGGAGCTCCTGAACCCCCTTGACCTCGATCCGGTGCCCGCCCTCGATCGAGACGTTCACGTCCTCACGAACCGTCCCAATCCCCCGACGGACCCTCCGGGTGGCCCGAAGGAGCGCACCGATCTCCTCGGCGACCTCGCGAGCCTCTCGTCCGGACGCGATCTCCGGGCCCGTAGCCACCTCGATGAGGGGAATCCCGAGGCGGTCCAGACGATACGTCACCTCGCCCGGCGACTCCCGGACCTTCCGGGCCGCATCCTCCTCGAGACAGACCGTAGGGATCGAAATGTGACGACCCGAGACCTCGAGCACCCCATCGACGGCGACGAGCGCCGTTCGCTGGAATCCGGTGGTGTTCGACCCGTCGACCACGATCTTGCGCATGACCTCGATCTCGTCGACCGGGCGAGCGTGCACAAAGAGTGCGAAGAGGAGGGCGGTGTCGAGGGCCGATTCGTTGAGGGGATGCGGCGGCTCCTCGTCCATCTCGACCAGGCAGGAGCTCGATGTCGCCTCGTAGCGGTAGATGAGCCCCTTCGAGGCCGCGAGGGCCGCAGCGACGTCGACTGCCCGGCTTTCCCCGCCGGCGGCCCGAAGGGTTCGGGAGAACGCGTCCGTGACCTCCTCGGTCAGCTCCGCCGGGCAGGCGCAGAACAACTTGCCCACCGCGAGCTGCTGGTGGACCTCGAGCCCGGCCTTCACTCCGTTTCCCTCGCGTCGTGCCGGTCGTGGAACTCCCCGGCCCGGTCCTCCGTCAAGAGATGGGCCACCTCCTTGGGGTCGGAGGCTCGGCCGAGGGCCCAAACCATCTTCGCATAGGCGGTCTCGGGAAGAAGGTCCCCGAGATAGACGACCCCGGCCCTCAGGAGGTCCCGGCCCGTCGCGTAGACGTACGGTTCCACGTTCCCCTCGAGGCATTGCGTCGTCATCGCGATCACGACCCCGCGCTCGGTCGCCGCGCGGATCCACGGAAGGTGCGCCGCGCCGACGTGTCCGAGCCCCGTGCCGGCGAGGACCACCCCGCGGCATCCTTCGGCGAACTGGGTCGCCCGCTCTGGGGTGAGGCCCGGGTAGAACCACAGCAACGCCGTGCGCGCTTCGACCTTCCCGTCCACCCTCGGCGGTCCCTGGGCCGGGGGTCGAACGGGGAGTCGGAGCTCGACCTTCCCGCCCTCCACGAAGCCAAGCGGAGGCCCGTTCCGACTTCGGAACGCATCCCTGCGGCTCGAGTGCATCTTCCGCACCCACGTGCCCCGGTGGATCGCGAACCGGTCGTCGGAAGGTCCGGCGTGCATCACCACCACGACCTCTCCAATCCGCGCATCGTGAGCGACCGCGACCGCCGCGCGGAGGTTGGAAGCCCCGTCGGAAGAGGGGCGGTCGGGCGACCGCTGCGCCCCGACGAGGACCACCGGTCCGGGAAGGTCGGTCAACAGGAAACTCAGTGCCGCCGAGGTGAAGCCGAGCGTGTCGGTGCCGTGGGCGACCACGATCCCCTGGGCCCCGGCGGCGAACGTCGCGACCACCTTCTCCGCGAGCACCTGCCAGTCGCTGGGCACGAGGTCCTCGCTCAGTCGGTCGAACACCGGGACGATCCGAACTCGGCCCGACTCCTCGAGCTCGGGAAAGAACTCGAGGATCTCTCGCTCCTCTTTCACGGGTCGGACACCTCCGGTCTCATAGTCCACTCGGGACGCGATGGTCCCCCCGGTCGTCAGAAGCGCAATCCAAGAGCTCCCGACCGCCGCCACGCCGGGCGCGGGCGACCTCGAAGCGGGGGGGGCTGTGACCGGTCGACTGGCCCCCAGAACCCGGAAGCGGAACGTGGGGGTGATGTGGACTCCGATGTTGTAGCCGCTCTCGAGCTTCAACTGGAGCACGCGGTCTCCCGAGAAATCGTGGCGCGGGACCACCGTTCCGCTCCACACGCGCCCCTCTTCGTCCGAAAGCTCGACCCTTTGGCCGGTCGGCAGAGCGCTCAGCTCCTTCCAAGGGTCCGGGATAGAGGAAGAGGGAACGATCATTCGCTACGGCACCGGTTCCGGTGGTCAACGCAGCGGCGACCGGTATAAAGTCTCGTTCGGGGGCTGTGGCCCGCGACCCCGGGCTTTTATAGACGACCCCCCTCGGCGCGCCGGGGCCGAGCAAACCGTCGGTCAACCGATTGGGATCATGCCCGTGTGGGGTAGCTACGGGGCGGGGGTCGAAACCCCCTCCCGCTATAGTGGATTATCCTAGAGGCCTGCGGAGCCTCAGACCTGGGTTCGAATCCCAGCACGGGCGCTTTCCTCGGGGCCGGCTCGACCCAACAGAGCCCCCGGCGAATCTAGTCTCTCGAGTTACCGCGGGAATGCCGGGGCCCTCGCACGCCCCGGAACCGGGTGGGATAGGAGGAAAGGGTTGATCGAGTCGCGAGGACGTCTGAGCTGGGTCCGCTCGCGTCTTCACAACCCCGGGGGACTCGAAGTCCCGTAGACGTTCCCGATCCACACGTTGCCGGTGCCGGTCCCGTCCCAGTACAGGTCGTCCACGCCGCTGTTCTTCACTACGTTCCAGGCCACCACATTGTAGCTCGACCCGTCGGTGACCGCAATCCCGTACTCCTCGCTGTTCTTGATCAGGTTGCCGATCACCGTGGTGCTGTTGGCATAGTCGACCCACACTCCCACGTAGCTTCCGAGAATGGTGTTGCCGCTAACGACGGCCGGGCCACCGACCACGTAGACTGCGGCCGCCCCTCCACCGAGGAACGTGTTCTCCGAAACGACAAGAGACCTGAGGTTCTCACTCACGATCACCGAGTAATCCCCCGGGTCGGTCCCGACGTAGCAACCACAGCTCGTGTCGGTTTGGAACACGTTCCCGGTCACGACGGCGGTCAACGTGCTGGCCTCTCCGAAGTCGGCGGCGAAGTCCAGCAAGAACATCGCGTTGGAATCATTGTTGAGCTCGAAATGATTGTCCGTGATGTACACCGTGGACGGGAAGTCGAATCGGTCGACCGAGCTCTCCCCGAGGAAGCCGGCGCCGTACGACACGCTCGGCTCTCGGTTCCCGCAGAACGTGAGCTGGCTGTTTGATGCGTCGATGAAGCCGAGGGGGGCCGGACTGTTGGTGAGGGTGTTGTAGCACACCGTAAGGGTCGTATCGCTGAACGTATCGGCAAATGGCCCGGATTGTTCGTCGTTGAACACACTGTTGGTCACCGTAAACGTGCCAGACACCGAGAGCCGCTGCGCTACGGCCCCGGTCCATCCCGTCGGCAGGAAGGTGCCCTCGTAGGTGATGGCGTCCCACATGTTGGTTCCGTCGGCGTCTCCCGCTGCTCCCAGTATGGTCACGTGGTCGATGGTGGCATAAGCTTGGAAGCCGGTGATCTCAATCGCATCGTAAAGGGCCGTATCAGTGGGAATCCCGCCGGCGATGGACGATGAGTCCCAGCCAGGGGAGACAGCGACCGAATATGGATCGGTAATCGTCATCCCGGAGATCCCGAACGTTCCGTTCATAAAGGTGAACAGGCACGGCCAAGGGTTCGACGGGCTTGGTCGCTCCGTCCAGAACGGATAGGTGTAGGTGTTGGCGGCGGCTGCGGGCGACGGAAGGTTCGGAAGCGCCTGGACCGTTGTCAGTCCCTGACCCACGCCGACGAATTTCCCTTGGAACCCGAACACGGTGATCTGTGCCGTGTAGTAAGTGCCTTTTTCGAGCTGGACTGTGCACGCTCCACCGGACCTCATGCACGCATTGAACGCGGCCTGGATGTCGGCTGTGTCGTCGTGCCCGTTCGGTTTGACCACGTAGACGTGATTGCCGTTGCCCGACGGGGAGAGCTGGGGGCTGACTTCCGCGTCCTTGCTAGCCAGTGTGGTTGGGAGCGTAGGGGCAGCGCGGGTGGAGACCGATGCCACCAGCCCGATGGTCAGCGTCATCACCGCTACACAGACCACCACCACGACTACGCTCTTCGCGTGCGGTCCTCCTTCAACCGTTTTCCACATCGTTGTTTCTCCTTTGGGGGCACCTAAGACACTACCGAAAGCGCCGGAAACAAAGGCGATCGGCGCGTAGCACCCTCCCGAACTCGGAACGGCCAAACCGTAGTAGACCCCTTGTCGTGTGGCACGCAACAGACCGGGAATCACGAGCCCACCGCGCGCAATCGGCACGAACCAGACGCGGATGGGAAGGGAGGGGGGTCGAGCTAGTTTCGGTCGTGTCGTGGGGCTAGGGCTCTCGGCCTAACGCAAGGGTAGCTCGAATTCTTCTGCTGGCGCGGCGGTAGCAGACCCGACGGCCTTGCTACCGATCCTGCGGGGGACGACGCTGGACACGACCGCGGCTTGAGTAGCGAAATGCTCGGCGATCCTCTGTTTGATCCAGCCGTTGAACACACGCTGCGGCCCCCACAGTTCGGGGCGAACCTGCTTCACCCCAGGAACCTTCGAAAGTTCGTAGACGAGCGTTTGGATTTCGTGCGGAGAGTGCGCGGGGACGATGACCGCAAAGCAGCGCGAGGGGTCATAATCGGGTCCAACTCCCTCGATGCCATCGAGCGAGATCCGAATCGAGTGGGGAAACCGTGCCTCCAGCGCCTGGTGAACCCAATCGACGTCTCCCGTGCCACGGCAGTAGATGCCCAAGGTGACGCACCCCATCTTGGACCAGTCGACCATGGGGTAGTACCCTACCACTTTGTCGTCAATCAGCGCGGAATAGTGGCGATCGAAGGTCTTGCGCGTGACACCGACCAAGCGAGCCGCCCGTGCGACGGACGCATTGGGATTCGCGACGATGCACGCCAGGATTCGCCAATCCAGAGGCGTAAGCTCCCGTGGACTCGGAGGGACCTCTTGGCGAATGGGTCCGATCACCTTCCGAGCCTGGGGGAGATGTCGGATGAGCCGCATCCTCCGTTCGATATGCTCCGGGTCGTCGGCCACGAGGTACGCCCCAACCAGCTCGACGTCCCGGGTGGTTGCGGAGTCCCCGAAGATGAGGCCCGCGCTCAGGACACCATCGATCCCTTCGAGCTGATCCAACAGTGTCCAGCCCTCTTCAACATCCGTGACGTGAATCTGGGCAAGGAGAAGGCCCACGCCAAAAACCGCGACGTTGATGTCCACCTCATAGCCATCCCAAAACCCCTCTCGCCTCCACTTGCGCACCCGGGCCCAAACCGCCGTCCGGTCGAGCCCGACGTGGGAAGCAATCTCGGTGGCGGAGATTCTTGGGTCCGTGCCCGACGAGGACCACACGCCCCCAGGGTACATCCACCTCAGGATGTCAAGGTCGATGTCGTCCACGCCTCCGCTCACCCCCAACGGGCCCGCGGACCCGAAATCGCGTATAGCGCCGGCTCGATGATCCTGATCAATACAACGGAGAACGGAGACGATACCGAAAGCCCCTGGAAGTCACGCGTCCGCCCAACCACGCCGCCGGATGGGCCCGAAATCCCACCCGGGGCCACCTTGCCCACGCGCTCTCCGCGCGCGGCCATGTCCTTCGACCTTGGGTGGGACGTGCATGTCCCCAGCCCGTATTATGACAAAGGCTAGCACGGTCTACATGGTGTTCGACCGCGCCGCTCGGTACTCCCTCCGTCGTTTGCTTCGGCCGCTCTTAGGGTGGTATTCGTGCCCCCGGGGGTAACGAATCCCAGCACGGGCGTTTTCCTCGGTGCGGGGCCTCATCATAGTCCACCCCCGTAGCCTGACGAGTGGAGGACAGTGGGTTCTTAATTCGAATCAAGGGAGCGGCTATACCTGCGGTCGAGGTCCGACACCTTCGGGTAACAACATGGTTCAGCGAAGCTTGGTCACGCTTCTAGCGGCGCTCGGCGGGATCCTCGTAATTCTTGGAGGACTTCTGGGATTTCTTCTCAGCTTCGCTCCCTATGGGGTCGGCTACGGCCCGCGTAGCTACGGAACGCTGAACGCGCTTGTCTTCGGGGTGCTCGCGGTCATCTTCGGTCTCATTATCCTGGTCTATTCGGGCTTCACACACCTTCGGGGTGCCGAGCGCAACCTGACCGGGGGGGTGGTCCTGGTAATCCTCGGGGTCGTCACGTGGATTATCGCCGGCGGATGGCTCCTCGTCGCTCTGGGATCGTTCTTGACGGTCGTGGCCGGCCTGGTCCTCTTGGCGCAAATCGTGTTGGGCAATCCTCACATCGTGACGACCAAACCACCGACGTGAGGTCGCTTGGCAACCTCCCGGGGAGAAATCGGGTGAGCCGACAGGGCCGCGCTTCCAGCTCCCTCCGACGGAGCGGTCTCTGCCGATCGCTCGAGCGGTCGGGGCCTCCGGTCGCTCCCCCCTAGAGCCTTCAAGTTCGTCCAGAGGTCTCGCAGATGAGCCGAGGGAGTCTCGCGGGCGGGGGGCCTCATGTCCTCTAATCTCCGGATCAGCCTAACGATCCTATCGGTCGGGTTCGCCGTCGAAGGGGCTGGCGAGGTCTACTCGCTGCTCACGGCGGGTTCCTTCCTACCCGGAACGAGCCTGCTGTTCCTGCTTCCGGCTGTCGTGACCCTAGTGGGCCTCCTCTTCCTTCTCATCGGACGGCACGAATGGGATGAGCTCCACCGGGCACGGCTCCGCCGAGCGAACCAGATCTTCGGCCTGAGTCTCTTGGCAGGGTTCGTCGCGGGAATCGAGGTCACGGTGCTCGTGGTGTACCCCCAGGTCGGCGCTCCGCTCTGGGCAGAGGTGTTGTTCGGGGCGGCGGCGGGTTCGTTCCTCCTGGGCACGTTCGTTACCTATGCCCAATTCGTCTTCCACCTCGTCACTCGCCCGAGCAAGGTGGCGCTCGTAGCGTCGACCCTCTGGGCGCTAACGGTGTCCGCCATCATCGCGCAAACGCTCGCCGTCGACCTCCCCTCTATCCTTGGCACGATCGGCGCCCATTCGTTCTCGATAGACTATCTGATCTCGCCCGTGGACTATCTCGCATCGTTCCTGTTCGTTTCGTATTTCCTCCTTCTCGGGGCGTACATCGATGCCCACGTCACGGTGGTCCGGCGGCGCGCGGCGTGGCTTGGCAAGGCGACCGCGTCCGTCAAGGCCGTTGCCGCTCTCACCGCCTCATCGTCCACCGGGACGACCGTGACCCCGACCCCCGCTACATTGGGTCCGCCGATTGAGCCGAATGTGGCGGCTTCGTCGGTCCCCTCGGCGGGAACAGCTCCGGTTAGCCCCGCGTTGCCGCAAGACCGAAGCGATTTGAAGCAATCCGCACCGATGGATTCCTGAACCCTGTGAGACTTACCTATCGGAGGGTTCCATACCCCACCCTTGGTCCACTAGCCGCCCCGGGACTTTCGGCTGCTGCGTACTGTGACTTGACGAGCCGCCGTCGTGATAGCTCAATAGTGCGCAGGGACGAACGAGGAGAGTCTCGTTACCCAGGGGGCGACGAGTCTCTCCGGCCCGAGGCTCGCGTTCAATTAGAGATGACCACGCGGCGCGCACCGGGTCCGAACGCATACCACAGGAGGGCCGCGGCCACGATCAGAATCAACAGTCCCAGGGGACCGATCAAGAACAGGAATACAATCGCCAAGAGAATGATCAACAGCGCGCCGCCAAGGCTGATCGTGTGGACTGCCATGGTGATGTTCATCGGTTCGGCGGGGGTAATGCTTCGCTTGAATCGGATTAAGTGACCCGGCCGGGGGTCGAAACTGGGCGACGCGATCTAGCTGTAGGGAAAGGGTTGCCGACCGAGGAATCAGGACGTCCGCTCCGTCGGGGTGGGTCACCGGGATAACCCCCCGGCTGCCAGCCTGACCGTTAAACGGTCAGATACCCGAAGAAGACGAGCGCGACCACCACGGCTGCGATGAGGACTATCCATCCGATCATGCTTCTGTCTCAGACCGCCTTGGCGATGTCGTCGATCACGGTCTTGGTGGCGTCGATGACGAGCGTAGCCCCTTCGACCACTACCTTCGCGACTTCGTGGCTGACGATGTCGACTTCATTCACGATCGCCGTGCCCACCTCGGCGGGTACCTTTGCGACCTCTTGGGCGACCGTCTTGTTCTCTTCTCCGGTTGTGTTCTCCATGTTGATCCTCCTTCTTGCGCCAGACCGTGGAACCGAGTGTGGGGGTTAAGCGCCCCCTTAGCCCAAATCAAGGACTTTGAAGTTCGGTGAGTGGCTCACCCCGCTCAATCCGTGTCCGGAGACGCTAGCCCCGGACATGCGGGTGGAGAAGTGCCCCGAATTACGGGCGGTTCTCTAGAAGAGGGAGGTCAACCATCCGACCATCGGGCAGAGCCGGGGGACCCCCCCGGATGACCGAACGGGGGATTGCCGGACCATCGCTCCTGGGTGGTCCGGCGCATTTGGGAGATTCGGGGACCTACCCTCACATCGCTAGTAGAAGTGCTTCCGTACCGCGATCAAGTAGATCAGGAGCACGACCGCGATCGCCAGGGCCACGCCGAACGAAGCGCTCCACAGGAGCACGACGATCACTCCCGCGGTCACGATTCCCGTGAGCCAAAGCGCCCATGTCTCGAGGGCCCAGAGTCCCATCGCCACGAACAAGAGGATGGCGCCAAAGATGAGGGTCAACATTCCCGCGGCGATCGTGGTCCCGCCGTAGGCGCTGAATGGAACGAGCCCCGGATACTCGAGGGCTCCGAGACTGTTGAAGATGGCCAGGATTCCGACGACCGCTAGGAAAAGTCCAAAAAGACCGACGAGGATCGCCAGGATCCCCACCAGGATGGGAAGCTTCCCCGCGGAAGTACTCTGTTGATTGCCGCCTTGGGTCTGCGTTACGGTCATTTCTTTTGTTCCTCGGCGTGGGATTCATCCCTCGCCACGAGGCGAGGATGTTGTCGGTTGACAGATAGAGCGTCCCTTGATTCGGATTAAGGGGGTCGAGGAAAGGCGAGGGCCCGCTCCATCGGTGTTCGGAACGACTGCCCTGCCGAGGCACGGATTCGTCCCAAGAGCGTCTACGCCCCTTCGTCGGCGTGGTGGGTTCCCGAAAGAAATAAACCCCCTCTCAAAGTCCCGCGTTGATACCGCGACGCGCGAGCTGGAAGAGGCTCGGGGGAGGTTGGGGATGCGCGTGCTCATCGTGGACGACAATTTGGAGTTCCGGGAAGAGCTGACCACCCTGTTGAGCGATGGCGGCCATTTCGTGACGGCAGTCTCGTCCGCCCTCGAGGCCACCGCTGCTTTGGAGGCGGGGGAGTTCGATGTTATGTTCACCGACCTCAAGGCGGGTCGGCGAAGCGGCATGGATCTCCTGGTCACCGCACGAGACAGGTGGCCCCGTCTCTTGGTGGTCATGCTGACCGGGCAGGCAACCGTGGAAGCAGCCGTCCAGGCCCTGCAACAGGGCGCGTTCGACTACCTCCGAAAGCCAATCCGCCCCGACCAGGTCCAGCGCGTTCTCGAGCTCGTCAGCCAGCAGCTCGCATTGACCCGAGCCGGTGCGATGCCGCTCGACCCCGTCCGGTACGCCAACACCCTCGCGGCGGAAGGTGGGTACGAGGTGTTACTCATCTCGCCCCCCCCGGTCCACGCTACCACGGAGAAAGTCAGCCATCTTCCTCTCGACCCCGACAATCCGTTCCGGATCCACGAGGCTGTGGTGGATTTCGTCGAGCCGAAGGACAAAGCGGCCGTGGTCCTCGCGGCGGTCGAGCAGCTCCTCGCGCGCCACCGAGAGGAGGAAATCTCCGCCCTCCTCGAGGGGATCCGAGCACTCTTAGAAGGGAAGGGACCTTTCGCTGTGGGCTACGACCCGAACAAGATCACTGCCACCGGAGCGCTCGCGGTCCGTGCGTCGATCGTGTCGAGCGATGCGCGCACCACGCTCGATTCTCTGGCCAACCCCATCCGTCGCCTCGTCCTCCGCCGACTCGCGGACGGCCCGTGCAGCTTCATGCAGGCGATGGAAGCGGCCCACCTCGATGACACGTCGCTGATCGCGTTTCATCTCCGCAAGCTGACCGAGAGCGGGCTCGTCACGCATGTGGCTCGGGAACGCTATCGGCTCACATCGAGAGGAGACGGAGCGATCAAGGTACTAAACTCGATCGACGAGCTTGATTCGGGGAAGGGAAGCGGGAACAGAATCTTTCCCTCAACTTCGCCGATGCAAGCCCCACCCTGATACGTAGCCTCGGCACGCGCCGGACCGACCGCGAGCCAGGGGCGGAGGCAGGAGGGACGTGCCTATCCCGGAGACCCCGGGCCGCGACGTCCGGCTGAATGGTCGAAGAGGCGCGATAGGCGCCTCCCGCGAGTCGGATGAGCAGCGGTCGCTTACGGCTCTGCCTCTATCTTCTTGATCTTGCGATCCGCAGCATCCAAGACGCGATTGTCCTCTTCCGCTTGGATCTCGTCTGAGGCATGCCCGGTCTCATCGGCCGTGTTCGCGGCGTCTTCCCACTTAACGGCGGCCTCTGCCCTCTCCTGGTTCGCGGCCTCGAGACGTTTGGCTTTGTCGGGCATGGCCCGCCGCCAACCCTGCGCAGCACGATAAGCTCGATTGCCGGCTCCGGGACTCGATAGAGTCTTGGCTTTTCCGGACCGCGCATAGAACCGCGTCGCCTTCCCGCGAACGCGGAAGCGGTCGTCAACGAATCGGGCCGAAAAGGAATCATAAGAGTACGAGTCCCAGCGCGGGCGCGAGGGACCTCCCACTCCGTGGACAGACGAGCGTATTCGCCCCCCCGGGGGTAACGAATCCCAGCACGGGCGCTTTCCTCGATTGGCTCACCTCTCTGAGGTCGCCATGATCCGACGCAGAACATGTACACAGAATTGCCCACGGTGCCCGGCGGTTTTGATTGCAACCACGACGTGCCGTTGCCGATTGCACCCTCTTCCTTGCGTATCTTTGCTCTGGGAGCGCCCGCCGAGAAGTTTAAAGTTCCAATCTTCCTCTTCCGCTGTCGCGGGTTCGGCGGTCCAACGCATGACGGCAACCACGGACGACATCGCCGGTCCGGCGCCTCGGTCGACGGGAGACTTCGGTGCCGCACCGGTCGCCCTCCCCACCCTACGACGACGACCCCGGACGCTCGCGATCGTTGTGGGGGCATGCGCCGTCGTCGTGATGCTGATTCTCCTCGTTCTCTTGGTCGGGGCCGGTCCGGCTTCCGCAGCGCCACCGGGTCCGACCACTTACTCTCAGGCGGTCAGCGATGCCCAGGGGCTTGTAGCATCCGTCTCGGGAGGCCCGTGGAACCTTTCGAGCGTATGGGGTACGTCCGTGACCGTGCCGTTTGCGTTGAACAACAGTATCGCGGCCCTTGGCTGCAACGTGACTCACGGCTCATTCGGGGTGAACAACTATCCGGCCGGTTCGGGGATCTACTCTGGGGGCCAGGCCACCGTATGGATCTTCTCGTACGGTTCCGCAGACCCGGCCGCGGGAACTCTCTGGGTGCAAGTGGTCAACGGAACTGCTTCGGAACTCGGAATGGCCAACGGAGGGAAGTGCGTGGGCTACGCCGATGCGGGGCTCGGAACGGCGATCGACAGCTCGACGGCCATGCACGCGATTCTGACCACAACCAACGGGGGTCGCTTCGAGAAGGTGTTCCCCAGCGCGAACGCAACCTACACCCTCAACCCCGGCCCGAATCCCACGTGGGTGGTCACCCTGAACGGTTGTGGCCGGTCCCTCTTCGGTCCCGGGACGCTGTTGGCATCGGTGTGGGCTTCGAACGGTACCATCCAGAACCCGCCGAGAGAGCCCCCTGTCATCTCCTGCTGATTGCGAGGCCCTTCGGAAGTCGTTGGACGCCTATCGTGCGCTCCTCCGTCCGTCCACGCGCTTCGCACCGGTGAATCTGAGGTCGAACCGGCGAGCGTCCCCAAGTTGCAGGGACCATTGCGCTTTCGAATCAGGGCGAACGAACATCCCTCGTGCGCGTAGGGGAGTTTCGAAGACTCGATCCTAGTAGTTCCCGCTCAGCCCACGCGGACGAGGATTCGTACCGTCAGGCGTTCCGTGTCCCAGCGCGGGCGTCCTTCCGGATGCGACCCGACTTCTCAGCCGGTTGAAGAACGACCGCGAGGAGGGCGCGGGGCGACCTCCGGGGACAGGGTACCGGAGATTCGGGCAGGCCATGGCGCGGGCCGTCCCCGCAAACCCTTCAACCGAGAAAACGTGAGGTAGCACGGTGTCCGCGTCCGAGCTATTTCGGCCCTTCCAGCTGAACGGACTCACTCTTCCTAATCGGATCGTGATGGCTCCCATGACCCGGTGCTATTCCCCACGGGGTGTCCCGGGGACCGACGTCCGGGCCTACTATCGCCGCCGCGCGGAGGGGGGCGTGGGACTGATCCTCAGCGAGGGAACCGCTCCCTGTCCCGGAGCACAGAACGCTCCGAGGGTTCCACACATCTACGGGGACAAGGCCATCCACGGGTGGGAGAAGGTGGTCTCCGCGGTGCATGCCGCCGGCGGGCACATCGGCATGCAACTTTGGCACGTCGGGGCCGCCCAGCACGGGAGCGGGTCCTCGAAGCTTCCCGCATCCCCGGTCAGCCCGTCCGGGTTGTACAAGCCGGGCCAACGGGTCGGCAAGCCGATGAACCCGACCCAGATCGACGCAGTCATCGAGGCGTTCGCCCAGGGCGCGGCGGAGGCTCAACGGATCGGGTTCGACGCCATCGAACTTCACGGGGCGCACGGCTACCTCATCGACCAGTTCTTCTGGGACGGCACGAACCATCGCACCGACGAGTACGGGGGCGACCTCGTGGACCGCACTCGCTTCGCCGTCCAAATCATCCGCGAATGCCGCCGCCGAGTCGGACCCGCCTTTCCGCTCCTTCTCCGGTTCTCCCAGTGGAAACCGCAGGACTATTCCGCACGTCTGGCCACCTCGCCGGCGGAACTCGGCCGGTTCCTCAAGCCTCTCGCCAGTGCCGGCCTCGACGCGTTCCACTGCTCGACACGACGCTTCTGGGAGCCGGAGTTTCCAGGGAGCGACCTCAACCTGGCCGGCTGGACGAAGAGACTGACGGGGATGCCCACGATCACGGTCGGTTCGGTCGCCCTCGACACCGATTTCACCGAACCGTTTCGCGGAGGCATGCGTGGTGCCCCAGGAAAGGACGAACGCGAGGTTCGGCATCTCGACCGACTCGTCGAAATGCTGGCGCGAGGAGACTTCGACCTGGTGGCCATTGGCCGCGCGCTGCTCGCCGATCCGGCGTGGCCCAGGAAGGTCCGCGACGGACGAACGGGCGAGATCCGTCCCTTCTCCCAGAGGTCCTTGGCGACGCTCGCATAGGCTCAGGGACCCGCGGATAGAAGGGGCTCCCGGTCGCTGACCGACCGCGAAGAGCGCGCGAGGTTCTCGACCCCGCCCGGTGTCGTCGCAATCACCCCCCGCGTCGCCACCGCCGGCGGCCGAGATGGCGCTCGACGAATCGGGGAGAAATGGAACCGTAGGAGTACGAGTCCCAGCACGCGAGCTTTCCGTGGTGGGGGACCCTGCGTCCCTGCCTTCGAATACGGAACGTATGAGACTTAGTGTCCCGGCAATCGTCTCGCGAAGACACGAGGTTCCAGGGCCTCCCAGCGCTCGACCGCACCCATGCGCATGCTGGCCCGCAACAGGATGATGACTCGTTTCGCACTCAGGGCCTGGTCGAGCTCGCCTTTGAGCTCGACTCGGTCCTCGATGGTGTTCTGGAACACACTCGCTTCCAGCTCTTCCCCCGTGGCCACGGCCACGACGTAGAAGCACACCGCGCCTTCGATCGGAACCGTCGCGGCGTCGCCTTCGTCGATATCGACCGCCACGTCTCCACCTCTCCCAGGGTCCTATAGCCCGCTGTCCCTTTGAAGTTCCCTTGTACGGAAGCGGAGCCGTTAGGGTTCGAGTCCCCAGCTCGGAAGATTCGGTCTCCGAGACCGATCTGTTGGCAGCCAAACACCAATCCTGAGCGTGGATGGTGCTCAGGGACAGTGGTCGTGATCGCAGCCGTTTCCTCTCGTGTCGCTGCTCCCGAAGGTCCGCTGCGTCGGACCTTCTTGGAGAAGGAAGAAGAGGTACCGGACCGTCGGAGGCCCCACGTTCGGGTCACTCCAGGGCGGACGCGGTTGCGCTCCGAGGCTTGATCCCCACGAGCAATCCCCGGCCGGACGGGAGTCCACGTCTTAGGAATCGTGCCCGAAGCCCGGTGCGGGCCATGATCTGAACGAGCCGTTGGCGGGAGACCAACAGTCCGATGTCGGTCTCCTCGAAATGACGGATCCCGCGACCCGGTTCTCCGATCAGGTAGTGGTACCGGATGACCGAGTGATCCCCCCGACGCCGGGAGTACGCAAGACGGACGAACGTGCCCGCCGGATCCTGATGCGTCACGAGATGGATCATCTCCCGATGGAAATCGGTCGGGTCGATCCAGGGCTCGACGATCGCGACCCCACCCGGCTTTAGGTGGCGCGCGAAGTTTGCGAACGTCCTCTCGAGATCCCGCTCCGTGTGCAAGTGCCCGATGGCACTGAAGAGGCAGGTCACGACGTCAAATTGCTGTTCCAGTCGGAACGATCGCATGTCCGCGATGGTGAGCGGGACGCCGGGAAGTCGACCGCGAGCGACGCGAAGCATCTCGGGGCTCAAGTCCACGCCCCGGACCGTGTGGTTGCGACGCAGGAACTCGAGGTGCCGGCCCGTGCCGCACGCGACGTCCAGCCATGCCCGACCCCCCGATCGGCCGAACTGGCGGGCGATGGCCTCCAGTTGCCCGACCTCGGACCGGTAGTCCTTCCTGGCGTTCATCGCGTCATAGGAGCCGGCCAGTCGATAGAACTGGAGCGATTCCGGGGGCGTCACGATCATCCCTCTTCTGGGCACCCCGATCCGAGAAGGGCGGCGGTGCCCTCGGGCACACTCCCAACCCTCATGGGGGTCGGAAAGGTCGACCCGCTATACGACTAGCGCTCCGGAGGAGAGCCCGGACCCTTCCGACACCAGCGGCGGCGGTCCCGGGAGACGGCCTTATTCGGTCGCACATACCTACACTGAAACGGATCCCTGAGGATGCACCTCCTGTCCGCGGCCGACGCAAAGACCCGGTCGAACCCACCTCGGGAAGGCGAACCGACCGGCCTGGTCCTGAACATCATGCACTTCGCCCTCCACGACGGTCCGGGGATCCGAACGACGATCTTCCTCAAGGGGTGCCCTCTGCACTGTTGGTGGTGCCACAACCCCGAGAGCCAGTCCCCCGAGCCGGAAGTGATCTACTTCGAAGAGCGGTGCATCCGCTCCGGTGACTGCGCCCGCGCCTGCCCCCACGGAGCGCTTCGCCTCGAGGGGGATCGTCTTCTCCACGACCCCGATCGGTGCGACCACTGTGCGGAGTGCGTGACGGCCTGTCCCTCCGGTGCGCGTGAGCTCGCCGGGCGCCGGATGACGGTTCCGGAGGTCCTTGCCGAGATATCGAAGGACCAGGTATTTTTCGAGGAGTCCGGCGGAGGCGTCACCGTCTCCGGCGGGGAGCCTCTGATGCAGGCAGCTTTCGTGGAGCCGTTGCTCGCCGCCCTCCATGCCCGCGGGGTCCGGACCGTTCTCGACACCTGCGGGGTCGCCGACCCGAGCCTCGTCCTCCGGGTGAGCGAGAACGTCGACCTGTTCTATTATGACCTCAAGCTGATGGACGACGAGAAGCACCGCCACTTCACCGGCATGGGGAACAGCGTGGTCCTCCAGAACCTGAAGCTGCTCGCCGAGCGGAAGAAGGCGGTCGTCGTTCGCGTCCCCGTCATCCCCGGAGTGAACGACGACCGGGCCAACATGGACGAAGTCGTCGGTTTCCTTCGGCCCCTCGGCCTTCGAGAGGTCGACCTTCTGCCCTACCATCGGTTCGGAAGCGAGAAGTACCATCGCCTCCACCTCCCCTACGAGATGGAAGGGGTGGTACCCCCCTCGGACACGGAGATGGAAGCCCTGGCGCAGCGCTTGAGGCGCGACGGCTTCACCGTACGGGTCGGAGGATAGATTCACCGCATGAACGAGCGCGTGACCCGTCTGCGGGAAGCGACACTCGCCGCCCGACCCCGGGTCTCCATCGAGCGGGCGGCGCTCCTCACCGAGTTCTACCGCCACGACGCGACGACGTCCGTCCCGATGCGCCGAGCCCGTGCCCTCGAATATCTCTTGGCGAACCAGTCGATCTACCTCGGAAAGGACGAGCTCATCGTGGGAGAGCGGGGACCCGAGCCGAAGGCCACCCCCACCTTCCCCGAACTCTGCTGCCACAGCCTCGAGGATTTTGAGGTGCTGAACTCCCGCGAGAAGATCCCCTACGCGGTCGACGACCATGCCCGTCGGGTCGAAGAAACCGAGGTCATCCCGTACTGGCAGGGTCGCTCGATGCGCGACCTGCTCTTTGCGGAGATGACCCCGGAGTGGAAGGCCGCGTACGAAGCCGGCGTGTTCACGGAGTTCATGGAACAGCGGGCCCCCGGGCACACCGTGCTGGGCGACGTCATCTACCGCCAGGGCCTCCTTGGACTGAAGGCCGAGGTCGCGGACGCGATCTCCCGCCTCGACCTTCTCGCCGACCCCGAGGCGTCCGCGAAGCGGGACGAACTCCGGGCGATGGCGATCGCCGCCGACGCGGTGATCCGGTTCGCGGAACGCCATGCGGAGAAGGCGGAGGAACTCGCGAAGGCGGAGATCGATCCCGTCCGCCGGGCCGAGCTCCGTAGGATCGCCGAGGTCTGCCGCCACGTTCCCGCGCATCCGCCCCGCGACTTCTGGGAGGCCGTGCAGGCCTACTGGTTCACTCACCTCGCGGTGGTGACGGAGCTCAACACGTGGGACTCGTTCTGCCCGGGGCGGTTCGACCAACACCTCGAGCCGTTCTATCGAAAGGGCATGGACGACGGCACGTTGACCCGCGAGAAGGCCAAGGAACTGCTCGAGTGCCTCTGGGTCAAGTTCAACAATCAGCCCGCTCCCCCGAAGGTCGGCGTGACCAACGCCGAGAGCGGCACGTACACCGACTTTGCCAACATCAACAACGGCGGGCTGAAGCGGGACGGCTCGGACGGGGTGAACGAGGTCACGTACCTCATCCTGGACGTGATCGACGAGATGCACCTCCTCCAACCGTCGTCGAACCTCCAACTGAGCAAGAAGAGCCCGGACGCCTTCCTGAAGCGCGGCCTCGAGATCGTTCGCCAGGGCTGGGGACAGCCCTCGATCTTCAACGCCGACATGGTGGTGGAGGAGCTCCTTCGCCAAGGGAAGTCCGTGGAGGACGCCCGTTGCGGGGGGACCTCGGGGTGCGTCGAGACCGGGGCGTTCGGAAAGGAGGCCTACATCCTGACCGGATACTTCAACCTCCCGAAGGTGCTCGAGATCACGCTCCACAACGGGATCGACCCGCGCACCGGCCAAAAGGTCGGGATCGAGACCGGGGCCGCGAGCTCGTTCTCGACGTACGAGGAGCTGTTCGCGGCGTTCGGCCGCCAGCTGCGCTACCTCGTCGAGGTCAAGGTACGGGGGAACCAGGTCATCGAGCGGCTGTACGCCGACTACATGCCGGCGCCGTTCCTTTCCGTGCTCGTCGAGGACTGCATCCGGAAGGGGAAGGACTACAACAACGGCGGCCCGCGGTACAACACCACGTACATCATGGGTGTCGGTCCCGCGACCTGCACCGACAGTCTGGCCGCCCTGCGCTACCACGTCTTCGACCGGAAGTCCGTGACGATGCCCGAGCTCCTGGAGGCGCTCGACCGGAACTTCGAGGGGCAGGAGAAGCTCCGCCTCCGGCTCTGGAACAAGACGCCGAAGTACGGCAACGACGACGACTACGCCGACCGCATCCTTCAGGACGTGTTCAACGCATTCTTCGATGCCGTGGACGGGCGGAGGAACACGAAAGGCGGATTCTACCGGGTGAACTATCTCTCCACCACCTGCCACGTCTACTTCGGGTCGGTGACGGGAGCGACCCCGGACGGACGACACGCTGAAGAGGCCCTCTCCGATGGGATCTCGCCCGTCCAGGGCGCCGACCGCAACGGGCCCACGGCCGTGGTGAAATCCGCGGCGAAGATGGACCACGCCCGCACCGGTGGCACATTGCTGAACCAGAAGTTCACGCCGCAGCTCCTGAAGGACGAGGTGGGGCTTACGAAGGTCGGCGAGCTCGTCCGTTCCTACTTCCGCCTTGGAGGGCATCACATCCAGTTCAACGTCGTGACGGCGGAGACGCTTCGCGCCGCCCAAGCGGAGCCCGAGAAATACCGGGACCTCATCGTGCGGGTCGCGGGCTACAGCGACTATTTCTGCGACCTCACCCGAGCCCTTCAGGACGACATCATCGCGCGCACCGAGCACGAGAGCTTCGGGTCGGCTTCGTAGACCGCCGTTGGGCGGGAGGGGCGCGGCGCGCTCCGCGAGCGCTTTAATGGGGAGATGGGTGGACCTCCAATTCCCACATGGCCCGCACACCTACCGCCCCTCGGTGGATCCTCTTCATCGTCGTGCTCGGGACCCTGATGGCCTCGGTCGACACGACCATCGTGCTCCTGGCGTTCCCGACGATCACCGGGGACCTCCATTCGGACATCTCGACCGTCCTTTGGACGATCCTGATCTATCTCCTCGTGGTGGCCATCCTCACGACCCAGGCCGGCCGCATCAGCGACCTCTACGGGCACGGACGGTTCTACACGCTCGGATTCGTCATCTTCACCGTCGGTTCGGCGCTCTGCGGCTTCGCTCAGACGGCCGAGAGCCTGGTCGCGTTCCGAGGGATCCAGGCGGTCGGCGGGGCGTTCATGGTGGCGACGGGGACGGCGATCCTCGCGGACACCTTCCCGGCCGCGGTCCGGGGCCGGGCGTTCGGGTTCACCACCATGGGATGGAACGTGGGAGCGACCCTCGGGATCGTGCTCGGCGGGGTTCTGACGACCTTCGTCGGGTGGCGGTACATCTTCTTCATCAACGTCCCGATCGGGATCGTCGCCATCGTGCTCGCCTACCGGTTCATCGGCGTGGGGTCTCGCACGAAGGCCCGCCTCGACATCCCCGGGATGCTCTTGCTCGCGGCGGTTCTGGGCCTGATCGTCTACGGGGCCAGCGACTTCGCCTCCTACGGTCTGTCGGCGTGGAACGTGAGCCTCATGGCCCTCGGCGGGGTGATGGTCGTCCCGTTCCTTCTCTGGGAACGGCGGTCGAAGAGCCCCACCCTCAACCTCGCGTTGTTCCGCTCCCGGCTCCTCTCCCGATCGCTCGCCGCGTCGTTCCTCCAAAGCCTCGGGTATCTCGCCACCGTCTTCCTCTTGATCATGTACCTTCAGGGGATCCGGGGCCTCACCGCGCTCGACGCCTCGCTGCTCCTCGTCCCGGGCTACGTCCTCTCCTCGGGCCTCGCGCCTACCGCGGGCCGCTGGGCCGACCGGTTCGGAGCCGCTCGTCTCGCCACCATCGGAATCGGGTTCATGTTCCTGGGCGTGCTTTTGTACGCCCAAATGGACCTCGCGACCCCGTACGTGCTCGTCGCGTTCATCTCCCTCATCACGGGGATCGGCGGCGCCCTGTTCTGGCCGTCGAACAACAAGGCGGTCATGCACGATGTGACACCGGGGTACTACGGGGCGGTGTCCGGACTTCTCCGCACGCTTTCGAACCTCGGAACGATCGGGAGCTACACGCTCGTGATCACCGTCGCGGCGCTCTCCGTCCAGCGCAACGTGGCCTTCCGTGTGTTCGTCGGAGGCGGGTCGGTCATCGGATCCGTTTCGACCGAGTTCCTCACCGCAATCCACACGGCGTTCTACGTCATGGCCGCGGTCCTCGTGGTGGCGGCCGTGCTTTCCGCGACCCGACTCGGAAGCGGAGCGGCGGCGTCGATCGGGCCTCCGAGACCCGCCCCCGAGGGCGCTCGACCAGAGGCCCTCGCGGATCCCCCGAAAGGTTCGTGAGCCGGGCCGGGCGGGGTTTCGGACGTCGGCGGTCGGTGTCTCGACCGGGCTACTGGACCGGGGGAGGAGGGACCTCTCCCGGTTCGGTCTCCTTTGAGAACTCGTGGTCCTCCCACATGTCGTAGGCGATCGCAACGGCGGCTAGCTGCGCGATGATGGCGAGGGCGAGCACCACGTGGAGGAGCAGGATGCCTCGGTAGATCGAGAGGTTCGCCCACGGGATGACCCAACTTGAGCCTACGTTGAACCAGAGGAGGAATCCGAAGACCGCCGTGACGAGCGAGAGGTTCCACGATGCTTTCGCCACCCTCTTCACCCGTCCGGGGACCCGCGTCGTCCGCAGTCGGTCGAAGCAGGAGAAGGCAACGAGGGCGATCCCGAGGCCGAGGACGAGGTGGAGATAGGGGACGACCGCGGGCGGGTCCGGCCACAACCCGAACAGGAACTCGAAGAACACGAGCCAGATCGCGAGGTAGACCGCGGCCCAGAGCTTCATCGTTCGAGTCCGACCCCGGAGGACGGGATGTCCGGGAGCTTGTGTTCCTCGGCCCGTAAGAACCCTTGGTCAATGCTTCGTCATCCTCTTTTTCGGAGGTACTCCACGGGACGAGCGGTTCGGGACGCACCTCCCTTATAGGCGCCCTGGGTGATCGGACCCGAGGGCGGATGGCGGTCTCTCACGTGAGCCAGGACTTCGACACGATCTCCGCGGTGTACGACGAGACCCGACCGCCGCTCGAGGCCGCGACGATCGAAGGGCTCCGTACCTTCCTTGGGGAGCATCGGTGGACCGCGGTCCTCGAGGTAGGGGTCGGAACCGGGCGCGTCGCCCGTCCGCTCCTCGACCGTGGGGTGCGGGTCGTCGGCGTGGACGCCTCCCGCGGCATGCTCGCTCGGGCCCGTACGAAGGGACTTCCCAACCTCGTCCGAGGAGACGCCTACCATCTGCCGTTCTCCGATGGCTCCTTCGATGCCGCTCTGTTCGTGCACGTCCTCCACATCCTGGACCGCCCGGACCTCGGTCTCCGCGAAGCGGTTCGGGTCGGCCACGGAGGAGCCCTGGCGATCCTGGACCTTCCCCCGAAAGGCGCGAGAACGGGCCCTCGTTCGCCGGAGGAGGAACCGCGAAGGGTCCTTCGAGAGGCCCTCCGCGAGGCGGGGTATCCCGACCTCTTGCGTCGGGGACCCCGGGTCCGCGAACAGGCGATCCTCCGGGACACACCCCCGACCGAGCTCCGCATCCTCAGCGAGCGAGAGGTCACCGAACCCCTGTCGCGGCGGATCGACATGCTCGAAAAGCGCGCCTACCGCCACGTCCTCCACGTTCCCCCGGACGTGCTCGCGCGAGCGGTCGCCGAGGCCCGCGCGCGCGTCGGGGACCGCGCGGTCACCTATCGAAGGACGGAGGCGCTCGCGTGGTGGGCCGTCGCTCCCGCGATCTCGCCGGGGACGGGGGAGCCGGTCTCGACTCCCTGAGGCGGTCTACCGCGCGAACCGGTGCATCATCACGAACGGGAGGACCCCGCCCGCGCGGTAGTACTCCAGCTCCGTGGACGAGTTGATCCGGCATGTGACGAGGAACGTGCGGGACGTCCCGTCCTCCGTTCGTGCCACCACCTCGATCGAGCACCCCGGGGCGAACGAAGTGCCCGTGGGGAGCCGAAGGGTGTACGACTCTCGGCCGGTGAGGCCGAGCGCTTGGGCTCCCTCGCCCGGGCGGAACACGAGAGGGAGGACCCCCATCTCGATCAGATTCGTCCGGTGGATCCGTTCGTAGCTCTGGGCGATGACCGCCCCCACCCCGAGGAGCCGGGGGCCTTTCGCGGCCCAGTCGCGCGAACTTCCCTGACCGTAGTTCTTCCCCGCGAGAACGAGGAGAGGAGTGCCTTCCGAACGGTACCGCTCGGACGCGTCGAAGATCGGGAGCGCGTCACCGGAGGGGACGTGGACCGTATCGCCGCCCTCCTTCCCGCCGGCGAGCTGGTTCTTGAGGCGAACGTTCGCGAACGTGCCGCGCATCATGACCTTGTGATGGCCCCGCCGCGACCCGTACGTGTTGAACTCTCGGGTCGCTACGCCGTGCGATCGCAGGTACTTCCCCGCCGGCGACTCCTCGGGGATCTCTCCCGCGGGGGAGATGTGGTCGGTGGAGACGCGGTCCCCGAGGAGCGCGAGAACGCGCGCCCCTTCCGTGAGGAGCCCCTCCTTCGGCAGCCAGGGAGCGGGGAGGTCGAGATACGGCGCGGACGCGAGGTACGTCGATTCGGGCGACCACGCGTACAGGGCACCGGTCGGAGGGTCCAGGGATTCCCAGTGGTGGTCCCCGACCTCGATGGTCCGGTACTTCTCGGAGAAGAGGGAAGCGTCCAGGCTCGCTTCGACGACCTCCCGCACCTTTTTCGACGAGGGCCAGAGGTCGCGCAGGTAGACCGGGGCACCGGAAGGGGTCGTGCCGATCGGCTCGCGGCTCAAGTCCCGGTCGACCCGTCCCGCGAGCGCGTACGCGACGACCAGCATAGGGGAGGCGAGGTAGTTCGCCCGGACCTCGTTGTGGACCCGTGCCTCGAAGTTCCGGTTCCCGCTCAGAACGGCCGCGACGTACAGCTCGCGTTCCCGGATCTGGCGGCTCACGGGGGCGGGGAGCGGCCCCGAGTTCCCGATGCAGGTCGTGCACCCGTACCCCACGACCTCGAAGCCGAGCTGGTTGAGGTACGGGAGCAGGCCCGCGCGCTCGAGGTAGGCGGTGACGACCTTCGAGCCGGGGGCCAGCGAGGTCTTGACGTGCGGTGGGACCGTGAGACCGAGCTCGACGGCCCGCTTCGCGATCAGGCCGGCGCCCACCATGACGCTGGGGTTCGAGGTGTTCGTGCAGCTCGTGATCGCCGCGATGACGACCGAACCGTCGTCCACGGGAAGCTCGGTCGGGGAGGAACCGGTCGATGCCGGAGCCGAGGGGCGGGCCGTTCGGTACGATACGAGCGCGCGGCGGAAGGAATCGGCCGCGTCCCTCAGCGCGACGCCCTCCTCCGGGTTCCGGGGACCGGAGAGCATCGGAACGATCGTGCCAAGGTCGACCCGGACCACGTCATCGAAGTCGATCGTCCCCGGGGCCGGCGAACCCCAGAGCCCTTGCGCTCGCGCGTACGCCTCGACCCGGGAGACGACCTCCGGACTTCGGCCGGACCCCGTGAGGTAGGAGAGCGTCGCCGAGTCGATCGGGAAGAGGGCCGCGGTCGCTCCGTACTCCGGGCACATGTTCGATACGGTCGCTCGGTCGGGAACCGAGAGGTGGTCGACCCCGGGCCCGAAGAACTCCACGAACTTGTCGACGACGCCCTTCTCCCGGAGCCGTCGAGTGACCGTCAATACGAGGTCGGTCGCGGTGGCGCCCTCGGGCAGCGACCCCGTGAGCTCGACCCCGACCACCTCGGGCGGTGCGAGGAAGTACGGCTCGCCGAGCATCACGGCCTCGGCCTCGATCCCGCCCACCCCCCACCCGAGGACCGAGACCCCGTTCACCATCGTGGTGTGGGAATCGGTCCCGATGACGGTGTCCGGGAACGCGACGCGGTCCCCCGGGGGGCCGCGGACCTCCACGACGGTCGCGAGGTACTCGAGGTTGACCTGGTGACAGATCCCGTTCCCCGGTGGGACGATCCGCACGTTCGAGTAGGCCCCTTTCGCCCAGCGGAGGAAACGGTACCGCTCGCCGTTGCGCTCGTACTCTCGGTCGAGATTGATGCCGAGGGACCGGGCCGACCCGAAGCTGTCCACTTGCACCGAGTGGTCGATGACGAGGTCCACCGGCACCACGGGGTTCACACGGTCGGGGTCGACCTTCCGACGTTCGGCGGCGTTGCGGAGGGTCGAAAGGTCGACCATCACGGGAACTCCGGTGAAATCCTGCAGGAGGACCCGCCCGGGATAGTAGGCGAACTCGATGCCCTCGGGGATGGGATCCCCGTTCGCGAGGGCCGCGATCGCCTTCGGGTCGGTGAGGCGAGCGTCGAAGTGTCGAACGATGTTCTCGAGGAGGACCCGGGTCGTGCGGGGCCGGCGGGAGAGCCGAGCCGGGTCGACCCCCTCGAGGCGGTCGACACGGTAGATCGTGACGGGCTCGGAGCCCCAGCTCAGCGTATCGGCGGCATGGAGAGGGTCGGGCGGGACCATGCGAGGGCAGAACGCAGTCCCCTTTTGGGTTCTTTGGCCCGCGAAACGAACTAGTCTGGGACCAGAGCGACGGAGCGTTCCCAAGCGAGACGGACCCGGGAGCCCGGGGAGGGAACGGGCTCGGTCGTCCTCATCTCGAGCCGTTGGCCGTCGTCGGTCCGCAGGACCACCTGGTTCTCTCGCCCGATCGGACCGGTCGTCACGACGGTGGCCTGCGGACCGTTCGCGGAATCGCGAGAGGGCTCGAGCCGCAGCTCTCCGGGCAGGACGCCGAACGTTTCCGTCGGGCCATAGAGGATGTTGTAGCCGAGGAACCGCGCGGCACGGATCGTGCGCGGGTGGCCGAACACCTCGGCCGGTCGACCGACGGCCTGGAGCCCGCCGTCGTAGAGCAGGCCCACTCGGTCCCCGAGGAACAGTCCCTCCTCCCGGTCGTGCGTCACGTGGATCGCGCTCGTCCCGGACGCGCGGAGGACCTCGCGGAACTCGGAGCGGAGCTCGGCCTTGAGCTCGACATCGATCGACGCAAACGGTTCGTCCAGAAGGACGACGCGCGGTCGCGCGGCGAGCGTGCGGGCGAGGGCGACGCGCTGCCGTTCCCCCCCCGACAGCTGGTCGGGCCGGCGGTCCTCGAATCCCGAAAGGTGGAGGAGCTCCACGAGCCGTCCGACCTCCTCCTTTACCTCGGAAACCGGTCGACGCTTCAAAAGTGGGGCATACGCGATGTTCTCGTAGACGGAACGGTGGGGGAAGAGCGCCGGGTCCTGGAACATGAGCGCGATCCCCCTTAGATGCGGGGGTCGCTCGGTGATGTCGACCCCGTCCAAACGGACGGTCCCCCGCGTCGGGCGCTCCAGACCCACGAGGCACCTTAGGAGGGTCGTCTTCCCGCAGCCGTTCGGACCGAGGAGGACGAAGAACTCGCCCTGGCGGAGAGCGAACGACACGTCCCGGAAGACCGGGACCCCATCCCATTCGGCCGAGAGACCGCTCACTTCGAGGACCGCACTAGAGTTCGACACGACGACCTCCGAGGGTGATCAAAACGAAGACGACCAAGCTGAGCAGGAGAAGGAGACCGGCGGCCGCGTCCGCGACCGGATAGAGGCGGACCGACGTGAGCGAGTACAGGGCCACGGGCAGGGTCGTGAGCTGCGGTGGGACGAGGAAGTTCGTCGCCGTGAACTCCCCCAGGCCGAAGGCGAACGCGAACAATCCGACGGTGACCAGACCGTCCTGGACCCGGGGGAGGTCGGCGTCCAAGAACGCCCCGAACGAGCTTGCCCCGAGCGTCCGCGCCGTGTCCCGCGCGGTCGTGGAGAGCCCCGCGAGAGGGATCTCCAGGCTCTGAAGGGCGAAGGGGAGGGCGAGGATCGCCTGGCTCATCACCACGAGGGTCCAGACGCCCGTCCCGGTTCCCACGAAGGGGTGCCAGAACGACGAGAGCGCGAAGGCGAGGACCACGGGGGAGAGGAGGAGCGGGACGAAGAGCAGGAGCCCGAGGGCCACGGCCCGGTCGGGCCGTTGCACGATCGCGTAGCCGCTCACCACGCTCAGAAGGAGCGCGAGCATCGCCGCGACAACGGCGAAGAACAACGTGTTCCCGATCGCTCCGACGGCGGAAACGCCGAGGTGGTTCGTGGTCGAGGAGGAGAACAGGGCGGCCCAGGCCCCTCCCGCACCGAGCTCCCCGGACGGGGCGACGGTCCGGTAGAGGACGGCCGCGAGGAGCGTGGACTCCGCGCCAAGCACGAGGATCGTCTCGGTGGCGAGGGCCCAGCAGGTCGGCGCGTGCCAGTCGATCGGGCGCGGGCCGGCGGTGCGACGGCCCGGGTTCGCGCGGAGGCGGCTCACGAGCGCGAGGTAGAGCGCGGTCGGAAGGAGGAGCACGAGGACCATCGCGAGCGCGAGGACCGCGGCCGCGTTCGGCTCGAGGAACGTCTGGTCGAGGGAGTACACTTGCGCCTCCAGCGTATAGCAGCGGGAGCCCGCGCCGCACAGGATGAGCGGCGGTGCGAAGGAGAGGGCGGAGAAGAGGAACGTGAGGAGGCCTCCCGCGGCGGCTCCGACCCAGGTCGGTCGGGCCCACACCTCTCGGTAGGCGCGGACCGGAGAACCCCCGAGGGTCGCGACGGTCTCCTCGAGGTCGACCGAGGCCGTTTCGCACCCGGTCGCGGTGAGGAGCAGCACGATCGGGACGTTGAAGAAGAGGTTCGCGGCGATGATCGCCGGGATCCCCTTCCCGAAGAACGAGGTGAACGGGAGCACCCCCGAGATCACTCCCGACGGGCCGAACAGGTCGAGGACGCCGAGAACGACCACCAGGGTCGGGAGCAGGAACGGGATCAAGAGGAGCGAGCGGAGGAGGGAGCGACCTCGGAACGCGTAGCGACCGACGAACACGCCGGCCGGGTACCCCACCGCGACCGCGAGGACCGCCGAAAGGCTCCCTTGCTCGAGGGAGTTCTCGAGCGACCGCAGGTTGGCGGCGGTCGACACAACGGAAAGGAAGCCGCTCGCGCCTCCCACCTTCACGAACGCGTCGGCGAAGAGGAGCGTCACGGGGAGCAACGCGAAGAACGCGACGATCACCACGACCGGGACGAGGAATCCCAGGCCCTCGCGGGACCTTCTCATCCTTCCGCTCCCGCGATCGCTTGCCAGGTGTCGAGCCAACCGCCCGGCTCGAGGAGGTTCGACGCGACCGCCATCGGGGTGGTCGCGTTGTTGAGGGCCACCACGGACGCCGGGTCGATCGCCGCGGCGAACACGCCGGGCAGTGGGACGGTCTCATTCGCCGGATACTCCCACTCATTCTCGGGGAGGTAGCTCTGGAACGTGCCGTTGAGGATCCAGTTCTCGAATTCCCGCGCGAGCGCCACGTGGCGAGACCCTTGGACGATGCCCGCCCCATAGATCGTGCGCCAGCCGTACGCGGTCCCGTTCCACCAGGAGACGGTCGAGTTGAGACTCCCCGCTTCCCCGTACGCGGCGAAGTAGGCGGGGTCCGTGGAGTAGCTCACGACCATCTGGTCCCCTCCCGCGGACGAGTTGAACAGGGAGAACGCGGTGCTCCAATCCGGGGCGGGCGCCGGCGGGTGCTCCGCGAAGAAGCTCTGCCAGAATCCTTGCCAGTTGGTCTCGTGGAGGACCGTCTCGTAGTACTCGATCTGCCAGGCCAGGAACTCCTCACCCGTGATGTCGAAGAGCGGGTTCTCGGTGACGAGCTGGTGCACCCAGCTCGAGTTATTGACCAGCTCGGGGAACGTCGCGTTCGCGACCGCGCCGTGCGTCTCCTCAAGGAACGCGGTCGTGTAATCGATCCCGAGGAACCCGTACTCGTACGGCACGATGTACGGAATGCCCGAGTCCAACGGACCGAGCTCGGTGACGAGCCACGGGGGGATGGCGGTGAGTGCGGGAGGTGCGTACGGCAACAGGCACCCCAACGCGATCGCCTCCGGGGCCGTGATCTCGTCGAGGCCGACCACGACGTCGGCGGGGGGGAGCCCGTAGTCCGAGGGGGACTGGAGCGCGCTCACGAGGTTCCCGCTCGGGCAGACCAGTTCGACGTTCACGCTGTAGTTCTGCTCGAACTCGTGAAGCAGCATCGAGAGGTTGGCGGCGCTCGACCCTCCGCAACTGCCTCCGAAGAAGCTCGAGTAGGTGTAGACCACAAGCGTCGTACCGTGGGCCGTTTGGCCCGAGGACTCGTAGAGGGTGAACGACGCCATCACGAGGACGAGCGAGACCGCGACCGCGACCATCGCACGCCCCGTGCGGCCCGGTCGTCGAAGGCGCCGCGGGACTGGGGCGGGCGCACTCCGAGAATCGGTCACGTCCTCCGCAGGCCGGCGGAGATTCCCCTTAGGTGTTCCATCGCGTTCCCTTCGCGGGCATTATCCCGTGCAGGTTCGTGGGGTCGACGGGGTCTCCCCCGTCCTCTCAGCCGGTGCCCAGCTCCCCCTGCCAGGTCCTGCGAAGACACGGCTCGGATTAAGATTTCGGGGCGGCGGGGGACCTCCGTATTATACGCGCGTCGTTTCTTAGCCGCGGACGGATCCTTCGTATGAGCGAACCCATCGAGAAGCTCCGATTCGGTTCGGATCTTCTAAAGCGCGGCTTCGCCCGCATGCAGCAGGGCGGGGTCATCATGGATGTGACCACGGCCGACCAGGCCGCCATCGCCGAAGAGGCGGGGGCGGTCGCGGTGATGGCTCTCGAGCGCGTTCCCGCGGACATCCGCGCGTCCGGTGGGGTGGCTCGCATGGCCGACCCGCTCAAGATCCGGGAGATCAAAGAGCGCGTCTCGATCCCGGTGATGGCGAAATGCCGCATCGGGCACACGAGCGAGGCCCAGATCCTCCAGGCGCTCGCGGTCGACATGATCGACGAGTCGGAGGTCCTGACCCCCGCCGACCCGTTCCAGCATGTCGACAAGAAGGCGTTCAAGATCCCGTTCGTCTGCGGCGCCCGGAACCTCGGCGAGGCGCTCCGCCGGATCGACGAAGGGGCCGCGATGATCCGGACCAAGGGCGAGGCCGGCACGGGCAACGTCGTCGAGGCGATCCGCCACATCCGACAGATGCTCTACGACGTCGCCGAGGTCCAGAAGCTGCCCAAGAAGGACCTCGGGAGCTGGGCGAAGAAGGAGCGGGTCTCGGAAGTGCTCGTGAGCGAGGTCCGTACGCTCGGGCGACTGCCCGTCGTCAACTTCGCGGCCGGCGGCATCGCGACGCCGGCGGACGCTGCCTTCTGCCGGCTGCTCGGAGTGGACGGGGTCTTCGTGGGGAGCGGGATCTTCAAGTCGCAGCACCCGATGAAGGTCGCTCGGGCGATCGTGGAGGCGTCCCTCCATTACAACGAACCCGAGATCCTTGCCCGCGTGTCGTCCGGGCTCGGGGAAGCGATGAAGGGCCTAGATATCGTCACCCTCCCTGCGGATGCCCTGCTGCAGACCCGGGAGGCCGCGCCGATCTCGGCGCCCCCCCGCAGGGCGTTCCCCGAGACCTAGGGTTCGACCCGTCACGGGGCGGAGGCCCGCTCCGATGCCCGTAAAGGGACGACCGGCCTAAGGCGGCCTCGTGCGGATTGTCCAGGTCACCCCGTTCTTCCATCCTCATGCGGGGGGCGTGGAGTCCCATGTCCGGGGGGTCGCCCGCGAGCTCGCCCAGGAGGGACACGAGGTCACGGTCGTGACCTCGCGCTACGACCGGCATCTCCCGCGGGCCGAGGAGTTCGAGGGATATCGGATCCTTCGCACGCGGACCCTGGGGGTCCTCCTCGACACCCCTCTCGACATCGGCACGGGTCGGACGGTCCGGTCCCTCTCGCCGGACGTCTTCCACCTTCACTACCCCCCACCCCTGACCTCCTACTTCGCGACCCGGGAGGTGGCCCGCCGGAAGATCCCCGTCTGCCTCACCTATCACTGCGACCTCTTCCTTCCGAGCGTCGCGGGGAGGCTCATCGCCGGGATCTACCAGCGGGTGTTCGTCCCGCCGACCCTCGACCGGACCCACCGGATCATCGTCCACACTCGGAGCTACGGCAGCACCTCCGCGGTGCTCCGGGGCCGAGAGCTCACGGTGATCCCCTCGGCCGTGGACCTCGAGCGGTTCCGACCGGACCTGGACTCGAGCGAGCTACGGACGCGGCTCCGTCTCGAGGGAAAGCGGATCCTCGTCTTCACTGGTCGTCTCGTGCCCCACAAGGGCGTGGACGTGATCCTCGAGGCGCTCGCGCGGCTGCCGAGGGACGTCGTCCTGGTGGTGATCGGCGCGGGACCTCGTCTCCCGAGCCTGGTGGGGCTCTCTCGTCGGCTCGACGTGAGCGACCGGGTCCGGTTCTGTCCCGCGGTCTCCGACGAGGAGCTTCCCCGGTTCCTCGCGCTCGGCGACGTGTTCGTCTTTCCGTCCCAGAACCGGCTCGAGGGGTTCGGGCTCGCGGTCGCCGAGGCGATGGCGGTCGGGCTTCCGGTGGTCGTGGCCGACATGCCCGGGGTCCGGGAGGTCATCGAACCCGGTCGCGAGGGTCTGCTCGCCGAGCCGCTCATCGCGGCCGACCTCGCAGAGAAGCTTCGGACGCTCCTCGACGACCCGTCGCTCGCGAAGCGGATGGGCCGTGCGGGCCGCGAACGGGCCGAGACCCGGTACGCGCTCCCCGTGGTCGCTCGGTCGCTCCTCAGTCTGTACGGAGGCCTGCGCGCAACTGGTTGATCTGGACCTTCAGTCGCTCGGCCTCCGCGCCGGCGGCCTTCTTCCAGTCGGGGCCGGGGGACGCGTAGAGGATGCTCCGAGAGGCGTTCACGAGGAGGGCGCGGCCGTGGGCGTCCACTCCCTCGCGCACCGCGGTGGCGAGCGAACCCCCCTGGGCCCCGACGCCGGGGACGAGCATGGGGATCCCATTCCCCAGCGCGGCGCGGGCGGCATGGAACGCGTCGGAGAAGGTGGCACCGAGGACGATCCCGACATTCCCATGCGCGTGCGCCAACCGCCGCACCTCTCCGACGATCGCGAACCAGAGCGGACCCCGAGGCGTCGGGATCTCCTGGAAATCGAGCGAGCCGGGGTTCGACGAGTGCGCGACGACGAAGACCCCGTGGGCCGGGTCGTCCAAGAACGGCTGCAGGGTCTCCCACCCCATCCACGGGGTGAAGGTGACGGCGTCGAACCCGAACTGGTGGAACGCCCCGTCCCGTACCATCCGAACGGTGTTCGGGATGTCGTTCGTCTTCAGGTCCAGGATTCGCACTCGGGTTGGCCCGATCTTGCGGCAGAGGCGAGAGAGAATCTCCATCCCCGGTGCGCCGTACTGGAGGTAGGCGCCGAGCTGCATCTTGTAGGCGGCCGCGTGGGGGTACGTGGCCCGGACGACGCCGTCGAGGAACCGGTCGAGCTGTTCCTTCGGCGAGAGACGGCGCAGCCCCTTCGGCATCGACGCCGGATCCGGGTCGAGACCGACGCACACGAGGGAGTCTCGAGCGGCGAGGACCCGGTCCAGTCGTTGCGAGAACTTTGGCGGCACGGCGCGCAACGGAGAACCGACGAGGGAAAAGGATTGTCGTCGGGAGGACACCGCCGCCCGAAGACGCGCACGGGGTCCGTCATCGCCCGCCGTTCACCGTCCGCCCCCGGCCGGGCAGTTTTATGAGCGGACGAGGTGGACGCTCCGGCATTCGGCCCCATGACCGCGGAACCGACGAACATTGCTCCCGTGGAGACCCGGCTAAAGGATCTCCGTCTCGACTCACCTTTGGTGGAATTCGTCGCTCGGCTCGTCACCTTCGACCGACGGGAGGTTTCGCGGAGGTCCGACGGGAGCCGGAGGGCCATCCTCTCGGGCCTCTTGAGCGACGGGACGGCCTCGGTCCGGTTCACTTGGTGGGACCCGCCGCGCGAAGGAATCGAGCGAGGGATGGTCGTGCGCGTCGTGGGCGCGGAGGTCCGGGAGTTCCGGGGGCGCCCAGAGGTGTCGATCGGATGGAGGACCCGGGTGGGCCCCGCGAGCCCGGCCGAGCTCCCGCGCCTCGACACGGAGACGCTTCCGTTCCGCACGGTGAAGGACCTCCGTCCCTCGGAGGAAGGGTTTCGCATCGAGGGACGCGTCGTTCGGGTGGCGGCGAAGAGCGTGAGCGTGGGTTCGGAGCGACGGGTCGTCCACGAGGGGATTCTCGCGGACCGCACGGGCGCGATCGCCTTCTCGGCGTGGAGCGACTTCGGCCTCCGGGCCGGGGAAGCCGTTCGGGTCACGGGGGCGTACGTCCGGGGCTTTCGTCAACGCCCCCAGCTGGTGCTCGACGAGCGGTCGATGGTCGTCCGCATCGACGGGACCGACCTCCCCGAACCGGCCCAGCTCCTCGAGTCCCCTCCCCGCTCGATCGCGCAGGTGGAGGACGAGGGGGGCGGAGAGGCGATCGCCGTGGAAGGGGTCGTGGTCGGTCTCCTGCCGCCGAGCGGGCTCGTCTTCCGCTGCCCGACCTGCCAGCGCTCGATACGGAGCGGGATCTGCCGGGTGCACGGACAGGTGGAAGGGCAGCCGGACCTGCGGGCGCGGATCGTACTGGACGACGGCACCGGTGCCCTCACCGTGAACGCCAACCGGGCCGACACGGAACGCCTCTGGGGTGTGACGCTCGAAGAGGCTCAGACGCGGCTCCGCAACCAGCCCGACCCAAGCCTGCTCGAAGAGCAATTGCTCGAGAGTCTGCTCGGACGACGACTTCGGGTGCGGGGGAACGGGTCCGCCGACGAGTTCGGGGTGACGCTCCTCCCCGAATCGATCGAGCGCATCGACATCGACCTCGAAGCGGCGGCGGAGGAGCTCGCCGCGCGTCTCGGGGAGCGACCCTGATGTCGCTCCGCGAGGCCGCCTGGCGGGTGACCGCCCGCGAGCTCGAGAGCTCCCTCGAGGAAGAGAAGGGAGAGGGAGAACGGTCGGCCACCTACCTTCTTTCCCCGTTCGGCGCGAGGATGAACCGGGTTCTCCTCGCAGGGACGCTCTCCCCCGCCGAATCGATCGGGCGCGACGAGGCTCAGACGTTCTGGCGGGCGCGCTTGACCGACCCCACGGGGGCGGTCGCGGTCACGGCCGGGTCGTTCCAGCCCCGGGCGATGGCCCAGCTCCGATCGGCCACGGCGCCCCGACCAGCCATCGTGGTCGGAAAGACCCACCTCTTTCGGGGCCGGGACGAGGTCGCGTACGTTTCCGTCCGCGCCGAGGCGGTCCGCTCGGTCGCCGAGGCCGAGGAACGGGCCGTCCTCGCCGAGATCGTCCGGCAGACCCTCGACCGCCTCGACCTCCTCGTCCGAATCGCGAACGGCCCGGATCTTTCCGAGGACCGTGCACGTTCGGACGGGGTCCCCCGGGCTTGGTTCCGGGCGGCTCAGGGGTCGCTCGCCCGCTACCCGAACGTCGACCGAGCGGCGTTCCGCCGGGAGCTCTCGAGCGCGGTGCGCCGCGTGGCGGGAGAGAGCGGGCCGTCTCGGGCCACGCTCCCGACCCCGCCCACGGTCACGGTGACCCGGGCGCCGCCGCCCCGGCCTCCCCCACCTCCGCCGTCGGCCGCCGAGCGGGCGGAGGAGTCGCTCTTCCTGGACCAGCTGGACGAGGTGGCCGAGGTCTCCGCGGACGGGTACGCGGACCTCAAGGAGGTCCTTTCGCGACTTTCGTCCCACGGGCTTTCGAGCGAACGGTCCGAGGTCATCCTGGGCCGGCTCGAAGAGGAAGGGGTCGTCGAGGAGCCGATCGTGGGCAAGGTGCGGCGCGCCTAACCCCCCTCCCCGAGGGTTTATATCGGCCCCCCCTTCGGGGGCGGGGGAATGAGGAACACCTGTCTCTCCGAATCGATGACGAGACCAGCGACGAGCTGACCCCCACCTTCTTTCCTGCGTAGACCATGGCGAACGAGAAACCGTCCCACACCGCCCTCATCGTGCTGGTGATCGTGGTGATCGTGGCGGCGGGGGTGGCTGCGGGATTCGTCTACGAGCTCAACGCGCGCAAGGCGACCGCTCCCATCCACTCGGTCCGATTGGGGGACAACGTCACGGTCAACTACATCGGCCAGTTCGGGACCGGGCCGCAGACCGGGCGCGTCTTCGACACCTCCCTCTACTCGGTGGCGACCAACAACGCGTCGTACCCGAAATCGCTCGAATACCAATCCCGGGGGCCGCGCTCGGCCTACACCCCCCTCGGAGTGCACGTCGGGCCGAACGCACCCTCCGGAGGGTACGCGATCGGTCCGCTGACGTTCAGCTCGGTCGTTCCCGGCTTCTGGCAGGGCCTTATCGGCCTCGCCGGGAACCAATCGTTCACCATCGTCATTCCCCCCAACCTCGGCTACGGTACCCTCAACATGAGCTGTGTCGCGAACGTGCCGCTCGTCCGGTCGGTCCCGATCCTCACGAGCGTCCCCGTCGTGCAATTCTCCTCCCTCTACCCGAACGGCACACCCACTCTCGGCGCCGTGTTCCCCGACCCGACGTACGGCTGGAACGACACCGTCTTCGCGGTGAACTCGACCACGGTCGTTGTCGAGGCGCTCGCCACCGTCGGAACGGTGGCGACTCCGAACGGCCTGCCGTTCGTTGTGACCGGCCTCACCTCCACCACGCTCACTGTCTCGAGCCGCCTCACCCCTTCGGACGCGGGGCTCGTCCTCGGACACACGGCGTCGGGAAGCGGTCTCTGCGGGAAGACGACGTTCATCGTGAACGCGGTCGATCTCGGCGCCGGGACGTTCAGCGAGAACTTCAATCCCGAGGTTCAGGGCGAGACGCTCGACTTCACGGTGACGGTCGTCGACATCTTCCCGTAGGGAACCCTCACCCACCGAGGGTGATCTTTCCGCGCCGCATGAGCTCCTCGAACTGAGCCTCCGCGGTCGTGGCCAGGAGGTCCTCGGTCGGGGGACCCCGGGTGTGGGAGTAGGCACGGAGCATCCGGCGCGCCTGCTCGCGGCGCGAACGCGACTTCGCGACGAGGGCACGGCCCTCCCGCTCGAGCTCGGTCATCTCCCGGCTCAGCGCATCGATCTTCGCGATCAGCTCGGCGCGGGCGCGTCCCTTCTCCCGAAGCGAGGCGATCATCCCACCCGCCACTTCGAGCTTCTCCCGGACCGCGGTCATCTTCGAGTCGCGGTCCACTTTGGCGGCGGCGAGCTCCTTCCCCCGGAGCGCGAACTCCTCCCGCGCGGCCGCGAGGGCCGCCTCGGCCTCCTTGAGCTTCTGGAGATGGGCCGCGGCCACCGCGGTCCGCGCTTCGGCCTGCTTGAGGTCGCGCGTCCTCTGGCGGAGGAGGGCGATCAGCTGGTTCTCCTCATCGAGAGGGAGCGCGCGGGTCTGCTGTCGGAGCTCGAGCTGGGCGATCTCCTTGCGGATCTGCTCGGGACGGACCCGCTCTCCCGGTGCGATGGTGAGCCGGACCTCTCGGACCTTCACGATGGCCTGCTCGACCTTCGCGCGGGCCGCCTCCCGGCTGTTCCGAAGCTCCGCGATCTTCCGCCCGAGGTCGTGATGCTCCTCGTAGAGCTTCTCGACCTCGGCCTGCGGAGTCTGGCGTTGGTCGTAGATCGCCCTCTGCTCCGAGGAGATCTTGCGGACCTCCGCGATCAGCGTCTCCCGATGATCGTAGAGGGAACGGAGCTTCGCGTCGATCGAGCGCAAGCGCGTCCGCTCCTCGCGGTCTTCGCGTTCTTCCTCGTCAGAGAGCAGGGCGCGAGAAGGCACGGTCTCGGGAGGATTCGCAGTTCTCAAAAGCCCTTCTGCCGGGACGACGTCCCCGACCGGACCGCCCTTCGGCCCCGGGAACGTCGGGCGGAGCGCGAGGGGGGTCTCCGTTTCGGCGGGACGGGGCCCCGCTCGGCGAACCGTTGGGCCGCGAACAGCGCCGCGGGGACGGATGCGTCGATGTTCACGACCGCGAGGGGAGCGCACGATTGGAGCATGGCGCTCAAGGCCGCCTCCCCGCGCCCACCCCGGCCGTACCCGATCGAAGTGGGGACCCCGACCACGGGGGCCGAGACGAGGCCGGCGACGACGGTGGGAAGCGCTCCTTCCCGGCCGGCGAAGACGATGTACAATTCGGGTCGGAGAGGCTCCAGGCGGTCGAGGGCGCTCAAGAGACGGTGAAGCCCCGCGACCCCCACGTCGTAGGCACGGACGACGCGGATCCCGAGCTCCTGGAGGATGGCGCTCGTCTCCTCGGCGAGGGGCACGTCGCTCGTCCCGGCCGTGAGGACGGCGACGAGCCCCCGGAGGTGGCGAGGCCCGAGAGGTCCGGGGAGCCGGAGAAGACGTCCGTCGGCCCGCACCCGGAGGCGACGGTCCGGGGAAACGGAGCGGTTCCACGCACGGAGCGCCCGGAGCTGCTCTCGCGTGGGACGCGAGACGAGCGCGCCGAGCCCTTTTCTCGAGAGCGCGGAGACGATCGCCACGAGGTGATCGACGCGCTTCCCCTCCGCGAGGATCACCTCGGGAACTCCGACGCGGCGCCCTCGCTCCCGGTCCAGATGGGCGAAATGGCGGACCCGGATCCCTCGGGGCTCCCGACGAGAGCGGGCTCTCGGTCGCAGCGACGCCACGTCCCGGACCACCCAAGCCGTGATATAGCGGATTCCGCCTCCCCGACACCTCGCATCTCATGCCCGATTTCTCGCTCACTCCCGAGCAGGAGAGCCTACGGGACCTCGCGCGCAAGTTCGCCCGGACCGAGATGGCTCCGCACGCGGCGGAGTGCGACCGCGCGTCACGGTTCCCCGAGGAGGTCTACCGCAAGGCGTACGACCTCGGCCTCCTCAACCTGAACGTGCCCGCCGAGTACGGGGGGAGCGGCCTCGGGCTCTTGGACCAATGCCTCATCGTCGAGGAGCTCGCGTACGGCTGCGGCGGGATGACCACGACCGTCATCGCGCACTGCCTTGCGCTCGAACCGATCCTCCTGGACGGCACCCCCGAGCAAAAGGAACGGCTCTTGAAGCCGTTCTGCGCCGAGTACCACATTGCGGCGTTCGCTCTCACGGAACCCTCGGGAGGCTCCGACCCCGGGACGATGCGCACCCTCGCGCGCAAGGACGGGGACGACTACATTCTATCGGGAGAGAAGTGCTTCATCTCGAACGCGCCCCAGGCGTCGCTGTTCACGGTGTTCGCCTCGGTGGACCCGAGCCTTCGGCACAAGGGCGTCACGGCCTTCGTCGTTCCCCGCTCGGCGCCGGGGCTCTCGGTCGGCCCCGATGAGGAGAAGATGGGCCATCGCGCGTCGTCCACGGCCGCGATCCGGTTCGACGATGTGCGGGTCCCGGCCGAGAACCGGCTCGGGCCGGACGGGAACGGGTTCTCCCTCGCCATGCGCACGCTCGACCAGACCCGAACGCCGATCGGAGCCCTCGCGACCGGGATCGCCCAGGCCGCGATGGACCAGGCCGCATCCTACTCGCTCAAGCGGGAGACGTTCGGCAAACCGATCGCGCAGCACCAGGCGATCCAGATCAAGCTCGCGAACATGGCCCAGGCGGTCCACGCCGCGCGGCTTCTCACTTGGCGCGCCGCTTGGACCATCGACCGGGGCCAGAAGGGGACGCTCGAGTCCTCGATCGCGAAGTGCTTCGCCTCCGACGCCGCCTTCGCCGTCGCGGACGAGGCGATCCAGACGTTCGGTGGGTACGGCTACATGCGGGAGTATCCCGTGGAGAAGCTCCTGCGGGACGCCAAGCTCACCCAGATCTACGAGGGCGCGAACGAGATCCAGCGGACGGTAATCGCCCGCGAGCTTTTGAAGGGATACGAATAAGGTCGTTCGGGGCGGAAAGCGTGGAGATCGTCGTCTGCGTGAAACCGGTCCCGGACGCCGAGACCCGGCTGCGGGTGGCCACCGACGGAACGACCCTGGACCCGGAGGGCGTGAAGTTCGTTCTCGCCGGGTACGACGAGTCCGCGGTCGAGCAGGCGCTCCTTCTGAAGGAGGCGACCCCCGGCTCGAAGGTGCACGTCATCGCCGCCGGTCCCTCCCCGAGGACCGAAGAGGTGCTCCGGGCGTCGCTCGCCCTGGGATGCGATCTCGCCACATGGGTCGAGACCCCGCCCGGCCTCGCTTCCGACCCGATCTCGGCCGCCCGGGCGCTCGCCCGCGCCATTCGGGCGGTCCCCCACGACCTCGTGCTGTGCGGAAAGAACGCCGGAGACGACGAGGCCGGTGTCGTCGCGGGAGCGCTCGCGGAGCTTCTCTCCGTTCCGGACTTCTCCGCGGTCCTCGACCTTCGCTGGGACGCGGCCGCTACGCGCCTACGGTTCCAGCGGTGGACCGAAACGGGGACGGAAACCTGGGAGGCGCCCCTTCCGTGCGTCGTCGCCCTCCAACGGGCCTGGAACGACCCCCGGATCGCCAAGTTGCCGGCGATCCTCAAGTCCCGAAAGTTGCCCATCGCGAAGGTCCCGATCGACCCGGCTCCGCCGGTCGCGGGGACCTCCCGGCCCGTCAAGTTCGAGCTTCCGCCGGCCCGGACGGGCGCGAAGATCCTCGAGTTCAAGACCCCGGAAGAGGCCGCCCAGAAGCTCGTGAAGGTCCTCAAGGAGGAGGCGAAGGTCTTCCCATGACCGGACCGACCCTCGTCGTGGGCGAGCTCGAGGAAGGTCACCTCGCGGACGCGACACGCGAGGCCGTCGGCGTCGCACAAACGCTTGCCGGGAAAGAGAACGTCCTCGGGTTCCTCGCCGGAAGCTCGGCCCGTGCCCCCGCCGCGGCGTTCGGCCGCGTCGGAGTGGCGAAGGCGTTCGTCGCCGAGGACCCCCGCCTCGAGGGGGCGGTGGGAGCGGTCGTGGCCCACCTCGTGGCCTCGGTGGCCGACTCGGTGGGATCGGAGCTCGTGATCGTTGGAGGTTCTACGTTCGGTCGGGACCTGGTCGCCCACCTCTCGGTCCGCTGGAACGCGGCGGCGGCGACCGGAGTGACCGCGCTCGTTCGCACTGATGCCGCGCTCGAGGTCCGTCGGCCCATCTTCGCCGGGCGGGCCACGGAGACGCGACGGCTCGAGGGCGCGCATGCCGCGGTCGCGATCCGACCGCACGCGTTCCCGAGTCCCCCGGACGCGACCACGGAGACCGCTCTCACGGCGGTCCCGGTGGACGGGATCCCTCCCGCGCTCTGGGTCCCGAAGCGGACCGGCGTGAAGCCCGCCGAACGAGGGGCTGGCCCGAGCCTCACCGAGGCGACGATCGTTGTTTCGGGGGGACGGGGGGTTCGGTCCGCCGAGAACTTCCACCTGATCGAGGAGCTGGCCGCCTCCCTCGACGCGGCCGTGGGGGCCTCCCGCGCGGTCACGGACGCCGGCTGGAGACCGGACAGCTACCAGGTCGGTCAGACGGGAAAGGCCGTCTCGCCGCAGCTGTACGTCGCCGTGGGGATCTCGGGCGCGATCCAGCATCTCGCGGGGATGATCAGCTCCCGCGTGATCGTGGCGATCAACACGGACTCGACCGCGCCGATCTTCAAGGTCGCGGACTACGGCATCGTGGGGGACCTCTTCCAGGTCGTTCCAGCCCTCACTCAGGAGATCCGTCGGGCTCGCGGTCGCTAGACGGCGCCCCGGGCCCGCGGCGATCTCTTCGAGCCCCCACGGGCGCTACAGATCGAGCGCGACCTCGATCCCGTCCCGCAACAGGGTCATCGTCGGGACTCCGGTCGCCTTCTGGACAGCGCGCAGGACCTTGCGGGCCGAGCGCTTTGGAGAGCCGGCCTCTCCCATCATCGATCGCAAGAGCTCGGTCGCGAACTTCGGGTAGAGGGAGTAGATCCGAGGGTTCCACTTGACGCGGTCGAGGCGGGCGAAGTCGCGGAAATCGGGGAGGATCCCGGTCGACTCGAGGCGTCGGTCGTACTCGCTCAACTTCTGGGCGGAAGCGTCCGACGCCGCCTTGGAAGCGAGGGCGGTCTCGGCGGCCTCGAGGCCGGAGCGGATCGCGTAGTTCATCCCCTGGATCATGATCCCGTTCGAGAAGACGAACCCGGCGGCATCGCCGGCCACGAGCCAGCCGTCGCCATGGAAGGCGGTCGGACGGCTCGCCCAACCTCCCGGCACGAGCTTCGCGCCGTACTCGACGAGCTCGGCTCCCCGAACGCGTCGGGCGATCGCCGGGTGCAGCTTGTAGCGCTCGATGAGATCGTGCGCCCGCGCGGCCCCGCCGTAGAGCGAGCCGATCTGGACGATGATGCCGAGGGAGACGGTGTCGCGATTCGTATAGAGAAACCCTCCGCCCATCACTCCGGGCGGGAACAGACCGCCGACCCACTCCTCCGTGTGGGCCTCGCCCGAGGCCACCTGGAAGCGGTCCTCGAGCGTCGAGGGGTCCAGGCGGAACACCTCCTTGATCCCCAGCTCGGTCGACTCGGGGGAGAGGTGCGGGCTCGGATGGATCGGCGTGCCGAGGGTGAGGCGGGAGTTCGTCCCGTCCGCGACGATCGTGACGGGGGCGGTCATCTTCTCGCCTCCCTGGACGATCCCGTGCACCCGAGAGCCTTCCCAGTTCAGCCGGTCGACCGGGACCGCGGGCACGACGGTGGCCCCCGCTTCCTCGGCCTTCTTGGCGAGAAAGCTATCGGTGCGGGCGCGGAGGACGGTGTGCGCGGCGTACGGCTCCTTCTTCCAACTCGTCTCCTCAAGGTCGAACGAAAGGGCACTATCGGAGGTGAGGAAGCCGAACCGCTTGCGGACGAGGTGACGCTCGACGGGCATCTCCCGCCACCAGTTCGGCAGGATCCGGGCGAGGTCGTTTCCCCAGAGGAGGCCCCCGGAGAGGTTCTTCACCCCCGGCTCCGCTCCGCGCTCGGCGAGGAGGACGTTCGCGCCGCCCTGCGCGAGACGGATGGCCGCCACGCTGCCGGCCATGCCGGCTCCGACCACGATGACGTCAAAATCGTCGGCCATGGATGGCCCACCGACGACGCGGACGCTTCGCTCGATTTAAAGGGCCCGCTCGGAGCGCCTCAGCGTCCCGTCCCGCCCCACTGGACGGGGCCCGGCGCCGTCTGGAGGTTCGCGGTCGCGTTCTCGATCAGCTTCTGGAATCGGAACGGTTTCGGGATCCCCCTCCAGTCCTCGTTCCCGAGGCTCTTGCCTCCCTCGGAGCTGACGCGCACGGTCCCGTAGCCGAGCACTCGCTGGCCGAAGGTCTGATGGACGTCGACGCCCCGGACCTGCGTTACGGGGATCTCGTCGAAGTCCTTCCCCAGGATGCCCCGTTGGATGATGACGCGGCGCGTCGTGACGGCGTACACCGTGGTGATCCACCGGAAGTACCGGAGGAGAATCCAGATGAGGCCGACGAGGAACAGGACGAGCCAGAGGTAGGCGAGGTACTGCGCCGGCATGTAGCTCGACAACGTGAACGTCGTCTGCGCCCAGGAGGAGAACGACGGGAACCACGAGGCGATCGCGTTCGCCGTGACGAAGGTCAGGAAACCGAAGATGACCGTCCACAGGATCGGACCGGGAAAGTAGAACAGCTTCGTGGCCCGCGTCTCTTCGAGCAGGGTCTCCTGGTCGCCGAGATAGGTCGCCTTGAGGAGCTTCGGCATCTTGGTCGGGGTCGTCGACATGGATACGGCTCCGCACCGCATGGGCTCCCTCGGGAGATAAACCCTCGGCCGAACACGAGCGTCCTGCCCGGGGGTCCGGAACAGGCGCTCCCTCGCCGGGCGGCCTCTTGAAATACTGGGGCCGAATCGGAGCGACCGTGAGCGACGACCCCGACCCTCCCGTGGAGGCGCCAGCACCTCCCGCCGAGGAGGAGCCGGCGCCGACCGTCGAGGTCGTTGAGGGGGGCGAAGAGGTCGGTCGGCTTCCGCTCCCGCGCCGCAATCGCGGGGAGGTGTTCGGGATCGCGAACCAGCTTCTCGGCGCCGCCCGGATCCGCGTGATGTGCGAGGACAACGTCTCGCGGATGGGTCGCATCACCGGGAAGATGAAGAAGAAGATGTGGATCCGCGAGGGCGACCTCCTGATCCTCCGCCCCTGGGGATTCCAGGAGGGGAAGGCGGACATCCTGTTCCGCTACAGTCGCACTCAATCGCAGTACCTCGCCCGCAAGAACCTCCTTCCGGCGTCGGTCAACATCTTCCAAACCGGCGAAACCCCTTCCACGGAATAGTCGGAACGATGTGGGCCTCCTCCCGACGTCCGCTCTCGGCCCTCGAGATGACCGTGGTCGAACAGAACACGGTCGCCCTCGGCGTGACGATCGACGCGCTGATGGAGAACGCCGGTCGCGCCACGGCCGAGGAGGCGACCCGTCATCTTCCGTCGGCGCCGGCCCGCGTCGCCGTGGTCGCCGGCACGGGCAACAACGGCGGGGACGGGACCTGCGCGGCGTTCTATCTCCTCCAGTGGGGATTCTCCCCGGAGATCTGGCTCGTCCATCCCCCGGTCGAGATCCGGTCCCGGGCCGCTCAGAGATGCTTCGACCGGATCAAGAACCGGGTCCCGGTGCGTTTCGGGATCCCCCGCGCGGAGGAGATCGCCACGATGCCCCTCGTCGTGGATGCCCTCCTCGGCACGGGCCAGTCCGGCCGATTGCGTCCGCCGATCCGCGAAGCGGTCGCAGCGATCCGTGCGAGCGGGGCCCCCGTCCTCTCGGTGGACGTCCCCACGGGGATCACCGACCCCGAGGGGCTGCGTCCGTCGTGGACCGTGACGTTCACGATCTCCAAGGAGGAGATGGAGGGAGGGAAGGTCGGCGAGCTCACCGTTCGGGACATCGGGATGCCCCCGAACGCGTGGCGGCAGACCGGCCCCGGCGAGTTCTACTTCTTCCCGGCGCCGAAGGAGACGCGCGGGCGCAGCGGGCGGCTCATCGTGATCGGGGGAGGGCCGTACACCGGGGCGCCGGCGCTGGCCGCCCTCGCCGCGATGCGCTCGGGGGCCGAGCGGGCCACGGTCGTCACTCCCGAGGTGGCGGCGGACGCGGTCCGGGCCTCGAGCCCGAACCTGATCGTCCGGCCGGTCGGCTCGGACCGGTTCCGCCCTCAGGACGTCAGCGCGATCCTCGAGCTGGTCCGTTCCGCTCCCCCGAAGGCGGTCGTCCTCGGCATGGGAGCGGGAGCTCATCCCGAGACGGTCGAGGCGTTGCGGGGTGTCATCGAGGCCCTCTCTCGGGAGATCCCCCTCGTGGTCGACGCCGACGCTCTCGTCGCCCTTGCGGCCGACCCCTCCCCCCTGACCGGACCCGGGGCCGGAGTCATCGCGACGCCCAACGCCGGCGAGTTCGAGCGACTCTTCCACGGACCATCGAGCGGTTCGTTCGAGGAAAGGTGCGCCGCGGCCGAACGCATCGCCTCCGAGCGGCACGTGACCCTCGTGGTGAAGGGCTCGCCGGATATCGTGACCGACGGCGAGAGCACGATCGGAAACCTGCATCACCACCTCGCGATGACCGTGGGCGGGGTCGGCGATGTCCTGGGCGGGGTCCTCGGAAGCCTTCTCGCGCAAGGGGTCCGCCCGCTCCACGCCGCCCGTCTCGCCACGTACTGGACGGGAGAGGCCGGCCTTCGAGCCGCCGCCCATCGCGGCTACGGGATCCTCGCGACCGACGTGATCGAGGAGCTGCCCGCCGCGCTCGTCGTGGGACTCCAGCGGATCGAGCGATCGCTCTAGCCCGCGGAGGTCCGGCGGACGATCCTTCTGAACCGGTCCGGGCGCTCAGGCGTACCGGACGCGGCCCCGGATCACTTTCGCCCGGGCGCGGACGTCCTTCGCGCCGTTCGGGTTGCCCTCGGTGTACCCTTCATGGAACGCCCGGACGAGGGCGTCGGACTTCGCGCTCAACGCCTTGAGGTCCTCTTCCACGAGGTGGAGGTCGATCCCAAGCTCCTCGAGGTCCGGGCTGCGGCTCCCCATGGAGAGGTCGAGGAACGCGGGAGGGCCCCGGGGACCGTCCGGAAACAGGACGTTCGAGCTCGTGAGGTCGCCGTGGGCGATCGAACCCGCATGCAGGACCCCGAGGGCGTGGCCGAACGCGTGGACCGCGACCACGAGGTCGTCGAAGGGGAGTTGAGGGTCCTCGATCAGTTGCCGCAGGGTCGGGCCCGGAAGCTCCTCGAGGGTGAGGCGGTGCCGCGGCAGGTCGATGTCGTAGATGAGCGGGGTGCGGACCCCGAGGCGTCGGGCATCGACGAGAAGACGGGCCTCGTTGCGGGTCCGTTCCCGTCGGATGCGGTCGTCGAGCGCCTTCGGTCGGTAGCTCTTCGAGTCCCTCTCCTTGAGGAGCGCCGGGAATCCCCACCAGTCGACCTTGTGGAGCGCGGCCTCGGCGCCGCGGGAGACCGGGGGACCTTGCGGGCTGGGCTCGGCCGGCATCGGGAACCGTCCTACCGAGCTATCGCCCCTTCCGCGCGGCCACGCTTCGGACGATCGCTTCGCGCGCGAGACGCGCCGCGAGGAGGCTCGTGTTCCCCGTATCGTAGTGGGGACTGACCTCCATGATGTCGATCCCCGCGAGGCGCGGGGCCGCCTGCCCGATGACGTACTTCACGTCCCGGGGGGTGAGGCCGAACGGTTCCGGCGTGCCCGTCGCTCCGGCGTAGGCGGGGTCGATCGCGTCGATGTCGAGTGAGATGTAGATCCGCTCGGTGCGAAGCATGTTGAGCCCCCGGTGGACCGCGGCCTCGATCCCCTCGTGGGCGATCTCGTGCGCCGTCACGTACGACATGCCGATCGTACGATTGTCCTCCATCTCCTCCCGGGAAACGGAACGGACCCCGAGGACCACGATGTTGCGAGCTCCGACCTTCTCGAGGATCCGGCGGGACGAGCACCCGTGGCTTCGACGATCGCCGAGGTAGCTCGAGCGGAAGTCGAGGTGCGCGTCGAGGTAGAGGACCCCGACGCTCGGGGCCGAATCCGGGTACGCCTCCACGACCGGAGGCGAGCAGGCGTGGTCTCCCCCCAGGACGATCGGCATCTTCCCGGCCGCGTAGATCGGTCGGATCTCCTCGCGCAGGGAGTCGGCCATCTCCTCGGAGCTCCCGAACTCCTCGGTGTTGCCCATGTCGTGCACCGGAACCTCGGAGAGGTCGACCCCGGTCTCGAGGTCGTACGACTCGAAGTTCCAAGAGTGTTGGCGGATCGAGTCCGGGCCGAACCGAGCTCCGGGGCGGAACGAAGTGGTCCGGTCGAACGGGACCCCCACGATGACGAACTCCGCCTCCTCGAACGAGGCGTTCGCGTCGGCGAAGGTGGTAGTGCGGGGCACGGCCGTTGGACGGCGGCGCTCTATAAGACGGTGCTCTTGACCCTCGTTTCAGCCCTCGTCGCTCGCGGCCGCCCTCCTCTGAAGGCGCGCTCGGATGCCCATCTCCCCGTAGAGGAACTCCATCACGACCAGAGAGATCACGGTCGTCCCGATCGCCATCGCGAAGAGGCCGAAGTACCCGTCGAGCTCGATGGCGATCGCGCCGATGAGGGGCCCCACGCTCCAGAGCGTGGAGTTGATGAGACTGAACACGCCGAGGTACTCGGCCCGCTGGTCGGCGGGGGCCATGCGCGTGACCCACGCATTCATTCCGGGGGAGAGGAACGAAAGCCCTCCGTTCCGGACGGCCTGCGCCGGGACCGTCGCTTCCCACGTCGGCGCCCACATGAAGATCCCGTAGGAAGCGAGGGTGAGCACCGTGCCGTACCAGATCCCCCGGATCTCCCCGATCCGGTCGATCGCCCGACCGAGCGGGATGCCGGTGAGCGCTCCCGTGACCAACCCGGCGATGGCGACGAGGCTTACCTCGAGCGAGTTCGCGCCGAGCGAGGCCGCAAGGTACCCGTAGAACCCCGCGACGGCCCCGGACCCGATCGCGCGGATCGACACGGCGAAGGAGAACGTGACCACGTTCTTCATCTCCCGAAGCGGGCGGCGCACCTTCGAAGCCGCAATGCGGATGTCCGGCACGAGGAACAGGACCACGCCGAGGGTCCCGACCATCACCGCCACGACGAACGGGAACAGCGCCTGGAGCCCATACCAGTAGGTGACGAGTCCCGCCAGCACGAACCCGACCACGGCCCCCGCGTTCGAGGTGGCGTTCAAGAGCCCGTACCCTTCTCCTCTCTCGTTCGTCCGTGTGACGTCCGCGACGAACGCGTTGTAGGCCGGTCCTCCAATCGCGAGCGCGAGCTCGGCCGCGATGAACAAGCCGCCGGCGAGCACATAGCCCGGGGCCCAGATGATCGCAAGGAAGAGAGGGAACGCGGACGCTTCGCCGAGGAGCAGGAACGGCTTGCGGCGGCCCGCTCGGTCCGAGAGGCGGCCGACCCACGGGCCGATCAAGCTCGACGGGACATAGGCGAGGCTCAGGATCGTGAGCGCCACGGGGAGGCTGGCGCCCTTGAGCTCGACCAGGTAGAGGGGGAGGAATACGATGAACAGCCCGCCTCGGTTGCTCGCGAGCAGCGAGTAGAGGGAAAGCGACAGCAGCTCCCGAGAGGGCATCGGCGCTCCACGCCGACCGGTTACTTACGGTTGAGCGCTCTCACGCGCACTGCGCGCGAGAGAAGGGGTCGATCCGTTCGGGCGTCGGCCCAAAGTCAGGGCTCGCGGGCAGGAGACGGAGGCGCGAGTTCGCGGGCCGCTTCCTCTCGGAGCACTCGGCGGAGCACCTTCTGGGTCCCGGTCCGGGGCAGCGCGTCGCGGAACACCACCGTCTGCGGGGCCTTGTAATGGGCGATCCGCTCCCGAACGAAAGCGCGGAGCTCCTCCGCGCGCACGGACGCACCCGGCGTGCGCACCACGAACGCCACCACCGATTCCCCTCGCTCCGGGTCCGGGCGACCCACCACGGCCACGTCGGAGACGGCCGGGTGCTGGAAGAGGACCTCTTCGACCTCGCGGGGATAGACCTTGAGGCCGGCGACGTTGATCATGTCCTTCTTCCGGTCGACGAGGTAGGCGAATCCGTCCGCATCGATCCGCGCCACGTCCCCCGTCCGGAACCAGCCGTCCGAGAGGGCGATTCGCGTCTCCTCCGGCCGATGATAGTAGCCGATCATGACCTGAGGACCACGGACCACGAGTTCGCCGACCTCTCCCGGGGGGAGCACGGTCGTCCCCGTTTCGAGGTCGACCGTTCGCTGTTCGGTCTCCGGGAGAGGCACGCCGATGGAACCGGGCCGCCGCTCTCCCGTGAGGGGGTTCAAGTGGGTGATGGGCGACGTCTCGGAAAGACCGTACCCCTCCACGAGCCGGGCCCCGGTGAGCGTCTCGAACCGACGCTGGACCTCGAGCGGCAGCGGGGCCGACCCACTGAGGCAGTACCGGATGGAGCGCACCCGATGCTTCGCGAGGTCCGGCTGGCGGTTGAACGCCTGGTAGAGCGCGGGAACCCCGGGGAACTGGGTCGGCTGATACCGGTCGATCAGGCGGAGCAGCTCTCGGATCTCCGGACGGGACTCGAGGACCACGGTGCCTCCCGCCGCGAGTCCCATCAGGAGCGCGACCGTGAGACCGTAGATGTGAGAGAGCGGGATCGCGGCCATGACGACCTCCCGTCCCGGTTCGAGCCAGATGTTCCAAGCGTTCCCTTGCACGACGTTCGCGACCAGATTGCGGTGGGTGAGCATCGCCGCCTTGGGAGTGCCGGTGGTCCCGCCCGTGTACTGGAGGACCGCCACCAACGTCCGGGGGTCCTCCTTCCGCGCAGGGACGGTGCCGGGAGATCGGACCGCATCCTTCCACCTCCGCACCGTAGAGCCGTTGAGCGAGGAGAGCGGTTCGGTCCCTCCGCCGGGGAACTCCGTGACGAACGGTCGACGGAACCATGGGTAGAACTCGCGCCGACGTGCGACGTACACCGTGGGGACCGCGTACTCGTCTCGGACACGCGCGACGTCCCCCGCCAGCCCATCTAGGGTCACGAGGGCCCTCGGCGTGGAGTCCTTCAGGAGCCGAGAGAGGTCCTGCCCGTGATAGGCCGGGCTCACGGGCACGACGATCGCGCCGAGACGAAGGATGGCGAAGAACGCGATGGGGAACGCCGGACAGTTCGGGAGATAGAGCGCCACCCGGTCCCCGGCTCGGACGTTCTCTCCTGCGAGCGACGCAGCGAAGCGCTCGCTCTCCCTCCATAGCGCGCGATAGCTCCACGTGGCCCCATAGTACGCAATCGCGGTCCGCCCGGGCCAGCGCCGAACGCTCCTCTCGATGAGCTCCGGAAGCAGAACGTCGGGGATCTCGAGATGCAACGGCACTTGGGCCGGATAGTGTCGGAGCCAGACGCGGTCCTCGGGTCCCGAGGAAGCCTCACCCATGTCGACCTCCGACCGAGAGAGGGCGTTGCGCGGTTCCGGTCTCGAGAGAGAAGGGAACCTGGCGCGTCGCCCTGCTCTCGGCCCGCAGGGCCCCCGCGGGATTAACCTATCGACGGGGAGACCGGGGAGCGGTCTCCTCGGCCGCCATCGCTGGGAGACCGAGCAGGGTCCGCAACCGCTCAAACGCCCGCTCGGCGACCCGGGGGTCCTGCGTCTTGAACAAGAGCCGGCCCGACCGACCGACCGTGACCTCAGGGTCCAGCGATACGATCAGCATCACCCGCGCGTCCACCGTGGGAATCCCTTCTTTCTCGAGGGTCCGTCGTGCTCTTTCGAGGTCGACCGGGGCGGGGGATTCGGGGAGGGCCTCGTACCCCCCACGGTTCGAGCAGAGGCGAAGGTGTCGGTACATGCCGTCCGGGGGTGTTCCTTCGATAGATAACAACACTTCCCACGGTGGTGTCGGCTCCCGGGCCTCCCGCACGGTCCCGGAGGGGTCCGATCGACCGCGGGGCGGGAGAGGGGGCCGCTACGAGAGGGAGGCCCCGCACGTCGCGCAGTACCGCGCGGCGGCGACGTTGGTGGCCCCGCACGAAGGGCACGGCCGCAGCGCCGAACCGAGCGGCGGAGGAGGAACGGGCGCGGAGTAGGAAAGTGGTCGTGCGACGACCGTGGGTTGCCACCGAACCGCGAGAAGCCCACCGACCACGGAGAGAACGAGTCCGACGTAGAGTCCGCCGCCCCCGAAGAAACTGACCAGCCCGAGGACCGCGACCTCCCACCCGAGGCGGCGCGCCGACGCCGGACGGCGGCGGAGCTGAACGGAGAGCCCCATGATGAGGGGGCCTACGACGAGGCCCATGACCCCAAGGGCGATGACGATGGGCTGGGACCCGGGGAGGACGCTCTCGACCACCGATGGGTCGAAGATCCCGAGGGTGAGCTCGTACACCGCGAACACCGTGATGAGAGCCCCTCCGATCGAGGAGAGGAGGCATGCGGTGGCGGGAAACTCGGGAACTCTCTTCGGCGAGCTCACGAGGCCCCTCCGTTCGGTGTTGGTCCTTCCCTCGCCCGCGGTATCGAAGGCATCGCCTCGCTCTCCCGGCCGACCGTCACAGCACGGTCGACTTCCGGACGCATTCCTCGACCATTGCGTCGACGTCGATCCGTTCCTCTTCCCGAAGGATCTGGACGAGGTTCGAGCGGGTCGCGGGTCGGTCGGGGACCGCTTGGCAGCAGACCCCCGGGCGCGTGGAGATCGTGTACGTTCCGATCGACTTCGCGACGGCCTCGATCTCGCCCTTGTCGAAGCCGATCAGCGGGCGGACGATCGGTAGCGTGACCGCGACGGTCGCGGTCCGCATGTTCGAAAGCGTCTGGGACGCGACCTGGCCGAGCGCTTCCCCGGTCGCGAGGAACGTGGCCCCCTCCCGCTCCGCGACCTTCTCGGCCGACCGCCACATGAGTCGGCGGCAGAGGACGCACCCAAAGTGGCGGTCCGTCGACCGCATGAGCGTGACCTGGTTCGGGCCGTGCGGCACGAGGTACATCGGGATCGGCTGGTGGTAGCGCTCGCGCAGGAGGGCAAGGTGGTCCACGGTCTTCGCGAGCGGGGAGTCGTCCGTGAAGGGGCGATTGTCCATGTGAACGGCCACCATCTCGTGGCCCAGACGGAGGAGGTAGTGGAGGGCGACGGGCGAATCGATCCCGCCGCTCATCAACATCACGCCGCGCGACATCTCCGGCTTTCACCCTTGGGCGCTATTTAGGGATGCCCGGCCGCAATTCCCTCAATCGAAGGCGACTCTGCCACGGAAGCCCCGGGAGGATGGGGCCTACCGGATGGGTCGCATCTCGTACGGGTCGCGCCGGTTCCGGGCCGCCAGCACGATCCCGGCGATGAGGCAGATCAGGCCCAGGAAGAACAGGAAGATTGCCATGAGCGGACCGAGCGCCCAGGGAAGGAACGTGACGTCCGGGAACCGAAGCCCCCCGATCTCGAACCAGAAGACGAACCCGATGACCAGGACGATGATGCCGAAGATGACGAGGAACCTCCAGACCATGCCCGGACGGGAGGGAAGCTCGAGCACCCCGGCGTTCACAAGGATCTCGTCCTGCCGCTCGTCCGCGTCGAGCTCCTCGGAGGGAATACCATCCCACGCCGTCATCGCGGAGGCCGGGGGGTGGAATCGTAATGAGATTTCCGAAGACCAACGCCCCGCGGCGCCCTGGCTTCCCGGATCCCTCCGGGGTCCGCCGACGACCCACGGAGGTGGGAGGATTCTGCGAGACGGGTAAATAGAGAGCCACGGTCCGACCCACGATGGTCCCGGAGAGCGCGGCTCCTCCCCTGGAGCTCAAGTGTCGGGTCGAAGGGCACGGAACTGCCATCCTCCTCCTCCATGGGGTGGGGGGGAGCCACACGGTGTGGAACGAGGTCCTCCCGGGCCTCGCCAACGAGTTCCTCGTTCTCGCGCCGGACCTGCGCGGTCATGGCCGCACGCCCGGTCCGGCGGGGTCCCAGTACACGTTCTCCGAGATGATGGGGGACATCGTGCACCTTTTCGACGAGCGCGAGATCGATTCCGCGCACCTGGTCGGTCTGAGTGCGGGGGCCTTCCTGGCCCTCCGCATGACGCTCGACCGGCCCGAGCGCGTCCGCAGCCTGACGATGGTGAGCGGGGCCGCCTACGCGGATTCGCACACCCGGGCGATCGCCGAACGGTGGAATGAGACGTATACGAAGGAGGGGCCGGACCGGTTCGCGTTGCGGCTCCTCAAGGACCTCTTCTACGCCGATTGGGTCGAGGCGAACCTCGACTATGCGGACGCTCTCCGAGAAGAGGTGAAACATCAGGACTACGGACCGGCGGTCCGCTGGGCGCGGTCGATGGCCTCCTTCGACGAGCGGGCTCGGATCGCGAGCGTGTCGCGACCCACTCTCATCGTTCAAGCGATGAACGACACGGTGGTCGAAGCGTCGCACGGCCGCATCCTCCGCCAGTCGATTCCGGGATCCCAGATCCGGATCTTGGCCGAGACCGGGCATATGGTCCCGGTCGAGCGGCCACAGGAGCTCCGCGACGCGGTCCTTACGTTCGTCCGGTCGGTCGAGAGCTCCGGCGCTCGGTCCACGGCCTAGGTCGGCGGTCGAACCGCGGGCGGGAAGCTTATGAGCGTCAGACCAGATTCCGCTGTGATGTCGTCTCCCGAGAGCTCCGACCTTGCCGACCGGCTGGCCCGGGTCGAACGAGAGTTGAAGGAGCTAAGGACCCGCGTGGCGGCCCTCGAGCGCTTGGTGGGTGCGGGAGAGCTTCACCCGGCGGACTCGACGACCGTCGAGAAGAAGGTCCGGTACGACTGGCAGACATGATTCCCAACGGTTCCAGGACACCGGTTCCCGGGACCTCTCCTAGGGATCTATCGGAAATCCTCTCCCGATTCCCGGCCCTCGCTCCCCCGGTTTCGACCGCGGGGGCCGCCGTCGTGATCGTCCTCCGGGAGGGCCTCTCGGAGGTCGAGACATTGCTGATCGAGCGGACGGAACGACCCGACGACCCGGCCTCCGGACAAGTCGCGTTCCCGGGCGGTCACGTGGGGGACGGGGACGGCTCGCTCGCGGTGACGGCCCTTCGAGAGCTCGAGGAGGAGGTCGGACTGAACCGCTCCGACCTCGCCGGGGAGCTCCGGTACGTCACCACGGTCCTCGCCGTCCGCTTCGGCCTCAAGGTCGCAGTGTTCGCGGCGGCCCTCGCATCGCAGGCCCAACTCCCGTCCCCCCGGAGCCCGGAGGAGGTCGCGCATGTCTTCTGGCTCCCGCGGTCGGCGTTGGCGTCGACCCGGGGGATCGTCCGAGAGACGACCCGGGGCCCGGCCGAGGTCCGGGCGACGGTCTTCGAGGGGCACATTCTCTGGGGGTTCTCGCGGAGGGTGCTCTGCCAGTTCTTCGGGGTCCCCACAGAGGACGAGCCGATCGGTCCCGTGTTCGTTCCTCGCCCGTTCGTCTCCTCGGATGGAGAGGTCGGAGGGCTCTAGGAGGGACCGGTGGCCGGAACCTCCCTCCCGGATCCCACTGCGTCCCGGTGGACCCGCCGTCTGGCGTGTCCGCACTGCCACGGAGAGTTCGACTACGCGCTCGTCCCCGGAGCGTCGGTCACGGCGATCCGACTCGGGACCTCCCGATACATGCGCTGCCCGCTCTGCCATCGGTTCGCTGTGTTCCCACTGAGACGAAGCTCGACCGAACGCGAGGGACGGGGTTTCACGCCGCCGGCCGGGACCGGAGCTCCCCAGCCCACGGTGCCGGGGGAGGCGCTTCCCTCCCGCCGCGCTGACGTGCCTCGGTTCAACGACCGACGCCCGATGGCCCGGTGGGGGGCGATCCTTCTGATCCCGGCGGTGGTTCTGACCCTCCTTGGAGTGGCGCTCGGACTTGCCCCGGGGATCGCCCTCCTTCTCGACATCGCCGGAGTGGTGGTGCTGTGCGTGGGGGCGGGCCTCCTCGTCGCGTTCTCGCTTCCCGACCGGGTTCCCCCGCGTCGGTAGGGCCGTTCCCTCGGAGAAGAGGCCCCCCTCGTTCGGAGTGGGGAGCGTTTTCCGGCACGCGATGGTTTAAATACTGGTTTAAATACTTCCGCGAGGGGATTTAAATGGTCAAGATTCGCATCGAGAACGTCGTCGCGTCCACCTCCTTGGGGGATGAGCTCGACCTCCAGTCGATCGCTCTCGGCCTGGACGGGGCCGAGTACGAGCCCGAGCAGTTCCCGGGCCTCATCTACCGCCTCAAGCAGCCCAAGACCGCCATCCTGCTCTTCCGGTCGGGGAAGGTCGTCTGCACGGGCGCGAAGAGCATGCACGAGGTCGAGGAGTCGATCCAGACCGTCGCGGCGCAGATCAAGAAGGGGGGCCAAAAGATCAACATGCACCCCAAGATCGAGGTCCAGAACATCGTCGCGAGCTCGGACCTCGAGAGCGAGATCAACCTCAACGCCATCGCGGTGACCCTCGGACTCGACCGAGTGGAATACGAGCCCGAGCAGTTCCCGGGCCTCGTCTGCCGGATCGATGAACCGCGGGTGGTCGTCCTCTTGTTCGGGAGCGGCAAGCTCGTCTGCACGGGGGCGCGCAAGCCCTCGGACGTCGAGGTCGCCGTCAAGAAGATCACGAAGGAGCTCCAGGGCGCGGGTCTCCTTCGCTAGGAAATCGTCCCGAGCGGAGGGAGCCGGGATGCCCCTACCTCGAGGTCTCCCGGTCGTGGATCACCATTGCCATCTCTCTCCGAAAGGGGAAGGGGTCCGGGCCGTGGAACGGTTCCGAGCCGCGGGAGGCACACATCTTTTCCTCGCGACCCAGAACTACGACGGGACCGTCCCGCTCTCCGTGGAAGCGTACGCTCGACAGTTCGAGACCACGTGGCTCCTCGCCGAGAAGGCGCGCAAGGAGGTCGGCGTCCGGGTCTATCCGGTGGTCGCCCCGTACCCGATCGACCTTGTGAGCGCATCGGAGAAGATTGGGGGCCCGGCCGCGCTCGAGCTTCAACGGGCGGCGCTCGACCTCGCCGGTCGATTCGTCCGGGAGAAGAAGGCGGTCGCCGTGGGGGAGGTGGGCCGCCCCCACTTTCCCGTGAGCGCGGAGATCGCCTCGCTCGCCCGGGACGCGTTCCTCTACGCGCTCTCGGTGGCTCGGGACGCCGACTGTCCGGTCGTGGTCCATTCGCCCGACCTTTCGGTGGACGGCCTCGTCGAGCTCGCCGCGCAGGCGCGCGAGGCGGGGCTCCGTTCGGAACGGGTCGTCAAACACTACTCCCGAAGTCGGGTGGTTCCGGGGTCCGGCGGAGGCGTCGTCCCCTCGTACCTCGCCCGCCGAGAGCTTGTGCGAGAGGTGGCGTCCGACCCGGGACCATGGTTCCTCGAGACGGACTACCTCGACGATCCGAAGCGCCCCGGCGCTGTCCTCGATTTAGCAACGGTACCGCGACGGGCTCTTCGCATCGTGGAGGACCCGGAGCAGGGGGCGGACCGGCTCTGGGTCCCGTTCGTCGAGTCGGTCGAACGGGTCTATGGCTGGCGGCCGGAGGTCGGCCCGGAGGGGCTCGCCCGATGACGCGTCGGACCCGAGGGACGTTCCTCGTCCTGGAAGGAATCGACGGAGTGGGAAAGTCGACCTTGCTCCGCGCCCTCGCTCGGGAGCTTCGGCGTCGGGGCCTCTCGGTGGCGGTCCGAAGGGAACCCGCGGACCCTCGCCTCGGTGCGCTCGCGCAATCGTCCGCGGCCGAGGACCCGTGGACGGGAGCGGTGTACTTCACCGTCGACCGACAGCTCGCCGCCCCGGACCTCGAGCGGGACCTCGCGCGGCACGACGTGGTCCTTCAGGACCGTTCGTTCTACTCGACGCTCGCCTACCAGGGGAGCGCTCTCCCTCCGCGCGACCGTCGACGCCTCGCGGAGCTGCAGCGATCGGCGACGCGCTCGCCGGACCGCGTCCTCCTTCTCGACCTGGACCCCGCGGAGGCGGTGCGTCGCCTCGGCGGCCGGGACCTTCGCCGTGGTCCGCTCGAGCGGAAGCGAACCCTGGTGCGGGTGGCGAGGGCGTACCGCGCGCTCGCCCGGTCGAACCACTGGCACGTACTCGACGCACGCGCTCCTCCCCGCGAGCTCCTCCGTCAGGTCCTCGAATACCTCGAGCTCCCGGCCTCCTCGCGGCCGAGGCGCCCGACCCGAAGGCGAAGATGATAAGCCTCGCCCCGGTCCCCTCGTTCCAACGATGAATCCTCGTTCCTCGATCCTCGTCCGGGAGGAAACGCTCGACCCGTCGTACCTTCCGACCCATCTCGTGCGTCGGGACACGGAGCTCGAGCTGCTCCGACGCCGGTACCGGGAGGCGCTCTCGAAGGGGCTCCCGTTCCACCTCATGCTCACTGGCGGCGTGGGGAGTGGAAAGACCGCGATCGCTCGTCGGCTCGCCGCCGACCTCGAGCACGCGGGGCGCCTCGGGGGGTTCCCCGTGAAGGCCGCGTACGTGAACTGTTGGCGGCGAGCGAGCGACCGGACCGTCATGCTCGACCTGTTGCGGACGGTCCAAGTCTCTCTCCCCGACCGGGGGTACTCGCTCTCCGAGATGCTCGACGTGTTCGAGCAGGGGATCCGGAAGAACCCCGCCCACCTCCTCGTCCTTCTGGACGAAGCATCGAGCCTGGTCCGTCAGGAGACGAAGCTCGTCTACCTCCTCTCTCGGTCCCGCGAGGTGGAGCTCGGGTCGATCTCCCTCATCCTCATCGCGGTCGAGGACCTCTTTCCCTACCTCGACCCGGCGAGCCGCTCGAGCTTCGGGGTCACGCATCGGATCGCGCTCGCGCCGTACGACCGGGCCGCGCTCACCGACATCCTCGAGTCCCGCGCGGAGCTCGCGCTGCGCCCAGGGTGCGTCGACCGCGAGGTCCTCGACCAGGTCGCGCGCATCGCGGCCCCGGCGGGGGACGCGCGCTTCGCGCTCGAGGTCCTTTCGGGCGCCGCGCACGCCGCAGAAGAGGACGGGGCCGAGTCGGTCGGGGCGGAGCACGTCCGGCGGGCGAAGGGATCTCTCCTTCCCACGGTGACCGAGACGCACCTCGAATCCCTCTCCACGAACCAGCTCGGGGTCCTCCTCGCGCTCTCGCGCACGCTCAAGCGTCGGGGTGCCTCCGCCCCGAGCCAGAAGCTTCGCGCGAACCACGCGGCCCTGTTGGAGGAGCTCAACGCCGAGCCGATGAGCCGGACCACCTTCTGGCGCACTCTCAAGGAGCTCGAGCGGGACGGACTCGTGGTGCTCGAAACCGGCTCGACCGGAGAGTCGAACAGCGTGTCGATGGACGAGCTCCCCGCAAGCCTCCTCACCACCCTTCTCGAGGAACGGGTCGGCCGGGCTCGCTCGCGCAAAACCTAAAGGCTCTCGGAGGTCGGACGGCCGTGGCGAGTGCTCCGGGGACCCCTTCCACCGCGACCGAGTCCAACGCTCTCCCCGAGTGGATCCGGGTCCGACCGCCTCGCGGGGCCGTGTACCCCGAGGTGAAAGGACTTCTCGGGGAGCTTCGGCTGGAGACGGTCTGCCGGGAGGCCCGGTGTCCGAACCTCCCCGAGTGCTGGTCGAACGGAGCGGCCACCATCATGCTCCTGGGTTCCGAATGCACCCGGCACTGCACGTTCTGCGCCGTCACGACCCGGTGGCCCCGCGGGGTGGTCGACCGCACCGAGCCAGAGCGGGTCGCCGAGGCGGTCCACCGCTGGGGGCTTCGCTATGTGGTCTTCACGCAGGTCTGCCGGGACGACCTCGAGGACGGAGGGGCCTCTCTGCTCGCGGAGACCGTCCGACAGATCCGCTCCCGGTCGCCGTCCACGCTCGTCGAGCTCCTGATCGGGGACCTGGGGGGCCGGGACGAACCGCTCCGGACCGTTCTGGAATCGCCTCCGGATGTGCTCTCCCACAATCTGGAGACGGTCCGTTCCCTGAGCCCGGAGGTGCGCGACCATCGGGCGGGATACGACCGTTCCCTCTCGGTCCTCAAATCGGCCCGGCGCCTGGGATCGGAGGGGCTCGTGACCAAGAGCTCCCTCATGCTCGGCCTCGGGGAGACGGCGTCCGAGCTCGAGGGCGCGTTCCGCGACCTAAGGTCGGCGGACGTCGACCTCCTCACCCTCGGACAGTACCTCCGACCCGACCTCGACCACCGTCCGGTCCACCGGTACGTTCCTCCCGAGGAGTTCTCCCGCTGGCACGAGGTCGCGCGCTCCCTCGGGTTCCTCGGCGTGGCCTCGGGGCCCCTCGTTCGGAGCTCCTATCGGGCCGAGGAGCTCTACCGGGACGCACGAGCCGTCCGAGGAGGGTGAGGAGGTACCGATGGCGAAGAAGGTCCGCCGTAAGCCAGAGGAGGAGGCGCCGGCGTTCGAGTTCCCCGTCTTCGACGAGGGCGCCTTCCTCCGCAAGGAGTTCGAGCTCACGATCGCGCTCTCCCTCATGGGCGGGTTCGCGGTCCTCCTCGGCGCGCTTTCCTGGGTGCTCTCGGTGAGCGGGCTCGCCTGGTACTTCGTGTTCCCGCTCGGGATCGTGCTCGTGGCCTTCTTCCCGTTCGTGTTGAGGGCCCTCCGGTCCCAGTCGTGGCTCTACACGAAGAGCGACTGGGCGGGATTGATCGCTCTCGAGTTCTTCGGGTGGATCGCCCTCTGGTTCGTGCTGCTGAACGTTTCGCCGCCGCCGCACTGATCGATCGGAGAGGGCGGGGTCGGACGGGTCGGGTCTCAGCGATCCTCGAGCCAAGGCAGTCTTCGTGCCAATAGCTCCCGGAGCGCTTCTCCGAGCGCGGGTCCCTCGGGAGCCTCCGTGAGAGACATCGCCCGACACTCCTCGGGGTTCGCGGGAGAGAGGTCCTTTCCGAGGGAAAGTCGCGAGAACGAGGAGCGCAGAACGGCCTCCGCGTCCCGCTCGGGGCGGACCGTGTCGACCCCAAGGCTCCCGTCGGACCGGACGTACGGCCCCTGCAGCACCCGTTGGTTCTTCGGGCCCCACTTCTCGAGAAAATGGCCGACCCGGTCGATCCCGGCGGGAGGCCCGTCCTGGACCCGGACCACGGGTCTCCTCGAATGCGCGAGCTCGACCACGACCACGACGGAGGAGGGGTCGGCGGCGCTCGCCGAGCCGAGGACCGGGAAGTCCGACCGGGCGAGCTCGTCGGCCACGGCGCGCTCGGCCTTCCGGATCTGGGGGTAGAGGGTGTCGTCCACAAGATCCGGTCGAGGGAGGACCGCCACGGTCACGTGCGTGCCACGGGCGTGGAGGAGGGAGAGCGCTGCCTCCTTCGAGAGGGGCCGGGGGGGATGCGGTTCGAAGAAGCGAGTGCTCGGTGAGTCCAGGTACGCGCCGGCCGCGAGGATGAAGAGACCGACGTTCCTCCGAGAGAGGGCGCTGGCCACGTTCCGATTCGGGTCGACCGGATCGGCGAGGACCAGCGCGACATCCACGGGCAGCCTCGGTGGCTCCTTCCCTCGCTCCGCAAGTCGGACCGGCACTCGCCAGTCCCGGGCCGCCAGGAGAAGGTGACGGAGGGAACCGAACTGGATCACGAGGAGCTCCACGAGATAGCCGGAGAATCCCTCGGTCCTCGCCTCCGAACCGTAGACGCCGAGAGACCGGAAGAATTGCTTTGCGAGTCGGACCTCGCTCACGATCTCGGGGGTTTCCCGAGCCGTGAGGTACTCCTGGTGGAACGGGGTCCGGTCGACCGGCGAGAGCGGAGCGGCCGGGTCCGCGATGGCGAATCCCGGTACCGCATCGACCGTGAACCCTTCGAACTTCCCGCGCAGGTACGGATGCTCGGCGTACCTCGTCTCGGGGTCGGTGAGGACCGCGCGGCCGAGAGCAAGACCATCGTCCCGCAACCGGTCGCGAGGAAGGTCAGGGGGGAACAGGAGGAAGAGGTCGATGTCCAAGCGGTCCTGAAGGAACGTGCCGCGGGCGGCGCTCCCCGCGACCAGCGCCCGCACGAGAGGGATCGAGAGCTTCCGCGCGGCCTCGTTCACCCGCTCCACGAGCGCCTTTCGCGCGGCCGCGACCCGGTCCAGGAACTCCGGAGAGGGCGTGATGCCCTCGGTCACGGCGCGCTCGACCGCGTCGGCCTTCCCGTGGGATGGCGAACCCGTGCCGGCGGTCGTCATCGTCCCTCCGGGACGACTTGGCGCAGATGAACCTTCGGCTCGACCTGCCGGCACGACACGACGCTTATCGGCGGGCGTGACCTTCTCTCCCATGAGGGAGCATCATGCCGGCCGGGGTCGGGCATCCGGCCGTCCTTTCGGAGACGGTCGCGGACGGGAAGGTGCGATGCACCGCGTGCGCCCGCTACTGCACGATCCCCGAGGGGTCCCACGGCTTCTGCTTTGTCCGGAAGAACGTGGGAGGCCAGCTGGTCCTCCTGAGCTATGGGAAGGCGTCCGCCGTTCAGGTCGACCCTATCGAAAAGAAGCCGCTCTCCCACTTCCACCCGGGAAGCCGGGTCTACTCGATCGGGACGGTCGGTTGCAACTGGAGATGCGCCTACTGTCAGAATGCGGACATCTCCCAGGAGCGGGAGGTGGTCGGTCGCTCCCTTCCCCCGCACCAGGCGGTGACCGAGGCCCAGCGGTACGGTTGCCAGGGGGTGACGTTCACCTACAACGAACCGTCGATCTTCGCGGAGTACGCCCTCGACGTGATCCGGGAGGCACGAACGGTCGGTCTCTTCGCCAACTTCGTCACGAACGGCTACATGACCCCCGAGGCGGTGGGGCTCATCGGCCCCCACCTCTCCGCGGCGAGCGTCGACTTCAAAGGGAGCGGAGAGGCGGGATTCCTACGGAAGTACGTCGCGGTCGCCGGCCCGGAGCCGATCTATCGCTCGCTCGTGGACCTCAAGAGCCACGGCGTGCACCTCGAGGTGACCGACCTCATCGTTCCCGAGGTCGGCGAGTCGGTGGACGCGACGAGAGAGCTCGCCCGGTTCGTTCGCGAACGGCTCGGCGCGGCCACGCCGTTCCACCTTCTCCGGTTCCACCCGGACTACCACATGATGGAGTATCCCGAGACCCCCGTCGCGACCCTCGAGAAGCTGCACCGGGTCGCCAAGGACGAGGGCCTCGACTTCGTCTACCTCGGGAACGTCTGGGGACACAAGCTCGAGCACACGTACTGCCCCCGATGCGGCTCGATCGTGGTCAAACGGCTCGGTTTCACGATCCAATCCTGGCGCCTCGACCCGGAGAACTGCTGCAAGAAGTGCGGAGAGAAGATCCCCATCGTCGGGAGGCTTCCCGACGACTACATCCCCACGTTCGCGACCCCGGTCTCCTGAGCTCCCCTACGGGCCGTTCGCCGCGAGGCCCGTTCGGAGGGGGCCTCGGATTCACTTCCGTCCTCTACCCGGAGCCGTCCCCTTGGGGAGGCTTCGGTTCCGACGATTCGGCGGGCTGCGGGCTCGATCCTTTCGGCTTTCGTCGCGACCGAACGAAGAAGAGCACGGTGAGGACGAGGAAGATCGCCGCGAGCGCGGCGAGGACTCCGATGATCGCCCAACCGGTGTTCGAGATGCTGGAGGACGAACCGGAAGACACCGGGTTCAACGTGATGGTGAACGCGGTCGGAGAACCGCTCTTCACCGTCACGTTGTTGAAGTACGGGTAGTAGCCCGAGGCGGTCACCTCGATCGAATGGACACCGGGTGCGATGGAAGTCTCGTACTGCCCTCCATGCAACGAGACCGGGGACCCATCGACCCACGCACTCGCGGAGGTCGGCGTGACGGACAGGGACAACGTGCCGTTCGCGCCGACGGGCGTCACGGGGTTCAGCGCGATGGTCAGGACCGTTGTCCCTCCGCTCGCGACCGTCACATTGTTGAAGTACGGGTAGTACCCGGTGGCCGTCGCCTCGATCGGGACCACGCCCGCGCTGAGGTTCACCGAGGCGGACCCACCCACGAGATTCACCGGCGCTCCCGCGGCGGTTACCGACGCGGAGGCCGGGGTCACGTGGAAGGTGAGGGTGCCCGGGAGCGCGGTGAAGCTGAAGTTCACTCCCGCGAAGTTGTTCCCGACCGTGGCCATGACGACCGAGGGCGAGACGGAGAAATCGGTGGCCTTCGCGCTGAAGTTGTAGGTCCCCGGAAGGAGCGGGAACGTGATCGACTCGGGGCTCACCCCGGGCAGGGTGGTGCTGCTGGTTCCCGGGCCGACGACCGTAGCCGACCAATCGGTGGAGAGAGGGAGACCATACTCCCGAACGGTCCCGTTGATCGGCAGGACGAGAGGAACGTAGTCCCCACCCGCTGTGATCCACCCGCTGTCATTGAACGGGAGGACCCCGTACGGGTTCGAGGCCGTGCCGTAATTGGACCAGTAGTTTCCGCCCTGGTAGGAGGTCCCCACGATGCTGCCCGTTAGGTTCCAGCCGTTCACCAAGCTATAGTTCGAGGCGGGTGCGCGGCTCACGTTCCACGCATCGGTGTAGTTCAGAAGCACGCAGATGCCGTACTGGTCGCACGGGAACGGGTCGACTGTTGGTGTGATCGCGGGTACGGGGACCGCGAAATAGTTGTTGTAGAGGAGATCCCCCGACTCGGTCTCGTTCACGCCGGTGACCCAGGTGCCGCCATCGTCGAGGCTGCCGGGCGAGGCGCCGGGGACCTCGGCCATGACGAACGTGTTCCCCCAGACCGTGTTGTTCGACCCACCGTACAGGAGGAGGGCGTTCCCCTGATCCTCGAACATGTTCGAGGCCACGAGGATATGGCTGCAGTCCCAGAGCATGACCGAGCTTTCCGGATACTCATAGAGGGAAGCCCCGAGCCAGCCCGAGATGTCCGTTGCGTTGACGAGCGAGATGTTCGAGGCGTCGTAGAACTGGGTTTGGAGGTTGTTGGTCGATGGAACTCCCGTGAGCGTGTACGGAAGGTACGGGAAACCGAACTCCCAGCTCGGGATCGTGATCTCGAACGAGGGCGGGGTCACCTCGACCGAGGCCGACGTGTTCGCGAGCAGGATGCCGGGGAAGACCGGGAACAGGAAGTCGTCCCATTGCGCGAACTCCGGCGCCAAGGACCCGTACTGGTTGTTGACGAGGATGTACGGGTTCCCGGAGGTCCCGTTTCCGGACGAGGAGATCCCGGCAAGTTCGCTGTTGTTCAGGGCGAAGAGGGGAGTGTAGACTCCCTGGGCCGGGTCGGGCGCCAGTGTCACGATGCGAGCGAGCGCCACCGTGGTCGTGTGAACGATGCGGACCGTGGGGTCGTGGTCGCTCAGCAGGAAGTCGAGGAAGAACACGCCATTCGATGGGAGGTAGAACATGTTGGTCCCGCTCGCATCGGTGGGCACCCACTGCGCATTGCTGACGTTGGAGGCAAGACCCGGGTTCACGAACAGGAACGCGTTCGCCGGGGAGAGGGTCAGGGTGACCGGCACCTCCCCCGAGGCGGAGGAGTAGTTCCAGAGACCCCCGACGAACCCCGGACCGCTCCGAACGTTGGCGATCGGGCTCGTTCCCCCAGTGGAGGTGACCAGAAGCCCCACCGATGTTTCCCCAGTCTCCTGTCCCGCGTTGAACGCGGACGGGACCTCCTCCATACGGTCGGCGGTCGCATTCCAGTACTGCAGGGACACCGTCGCATTCGCCGCGGTGAACGCGGTCATGTCCCCGTTGTCGTTCCCGAGGAGGTCAATCTCCATGTCGTTGATGAGGCCGATCGGGTCGTAGTTGTACCCATCGGCCTGGTAGTACGGAGTGGGCGCGGGTTGGGTGGGCGTTCCCACGGTGGAATTGAAGATCAGGTAATCGTACATCTCCGACTGCCGGAACGTCGAGTTCGATACGGTGTAGTTGAAGTAGAACACCGGTCGGTCGGCGATCACCGAGGCGTTCAGGTAGAGGGTGAGGGTGAACGGGTAGCCGATCGTGATCGTCGGGCCGTACCCTTGGTAGAGGTAGGGGAAGGCCGTCGAGGTGCCGTTCGGGCTATACTGGTAGACGCTGTTCGTCGGGAAAATCCCGGAGCTGCTCGAAAAGTTCCAGACCTCGTCGCCGAAGACCAGTTGCTGCGTGTCGGGCGTGTAGTCCACGTAGTTCTGGCTCCAGAACTCGTTCGAGGAGTTGTTGAAGATCGTGACCCCGGCCGCGACCGAGTTCATCTGGATCCCGTAGGTGGTCGGGCCGTCCCCATCCACGTACAAAGACTGAAGATTCGTGATGCTGACCGTGCCCGCCGCGCTCGTCGTGTTGAGCTCGTACGGTACGAGGACCCCGGACCGGTTGATGAGCCCGATGTCCGAGACCCCCATCGGCGCCGGCGCGTACAGGTAGCCGGGGGTGATCTGCCGGGAACGGTCCGTTACCATCCCCGGGAAGTTCGGGAAGTGAACCGTACTCGGGGAGATGCCTTGGGCGCGGAGACCGTTTTCTACCTGAAGCAGCTTGGCAAGCCCAGCGGACGAGGCGGGCGTGGACCCGACCTGCGGCGGAGCCGACGGCGCGACGTGGCCGACCGAGGCGGATGCGCTGGGTCCCATCGTCGGGCCGCTCGCACGTGGGGAAAGCCCCGAAACAAGGCCCAGCGACCCGAAGGTGACACAGATCACAACAGCGACGACGACCGAACGAGAGGTCCACCCGTTCATGGCCCAGTCGAGAAAGAGGCGTAGAAAAAACCTCCCGCCCGACCCGTCGTGGGATTCCCGACCCGTTTCGACCCCGGTCGGGAGTTCCTCCTTCACCAGTTCCCGCCGTGCCCCGCGCGAGTACACAAGCTCCTTTGGGTCGCGCGGACCCGCACGGCACGAATTCAGGTCACCATCTTCGCAGAGCTTGGGCCACCTGTTTCCGGGCGGCTCTCGTCTGGTGACCGGGACCGCTCCGAGTAAACTCGGAGCATGCGCACGCCCGGCAATGACCATCGGGCCGATGCAACCGCTTCTGGTGCATGCAACCCGTGGTCTCACATTCTGTCGTCATGTCGTCCACCTGTTTCCATCGACCACATCCTCTACCCAACGTGGTCGAGCACTAAAGGACAGGCCATCCCCTGACCAACGTCCGTTCCGCCTCGTTCGGGTCCGAGCGCGAGAATTGAACCGATGAATCGAAGGCGCGCGCAGCCGAGAAACGACCGCGAGGCCAGGGACCGTCATCCCACGCCTGCACCGTGGACTATCTCTCCCAGAAACCCGTCCTTTTCCCGAACCCCGGCGACTCTTTAACCGGCCGCGGCTTACGTCAAAACATGGGACGAGCGGAACGGCGAGCCAAGAACCGGGAAGACGCCCAGCGCGTGCAAAGCGCTCAGCGATCCGCGCGCAAAGCAGGCCCGGACACATTTCGAAGCATGGCCGAGGAGCGTCCGGAGACGCAGAACGAAACCGCACGTCGCATCTATCGTACGGGCGGCGAAGCCAAGCGTCAAGGAAGGACAAAGCGCCGCGGCGGCGACAAACCCCTCAAGTGGAGAGAGGGACACCAGTAATGGGAAGGGCCCCGGGCCCGAGCCCTTGCATACGCAAGAGACCCGGGTCTGCGGACTGTGGGCAGCCCCTCTATCCGGGGCGCACGCGGGGATGACCGACCGCGAAGAGTGAGCGGGTCGCGCGACGGTACCCTGTCCTTTCCGGACCATCGGTCGCGCACGACAACTCCGCGGGGAGAGGGCAAGACTGATGTCCCGTAGCACCATGACAGTTTGATGGATGTCCCGTTTACCCTCGAAAGTGTCCCGATGGCGGACGAAAGCCATCTTTGCCCTTGGTGTAGCGCACCCATCGAGAAGGGAACCACGGCGGTTCGTGTGGCGACGTACCCGGTGAACCTGCCCGAGAATCTGCGAGGGTTCTACTTCCATTCGATGGAACACCTACGGAATTGGGCCCAGCAGGCGTCTCTGAACGCGATGCGGCTCATCGCGACCAACGATCCGACGTACCATGCACATCCCGCCGAAATCGAAGCGAGGCGCGACACCTACTCCGCGCTCGCCCAGATGACGTTCTCCCGGCATTAGACCTCGCCCAGCGGGGCGGACTACGCCCCCCGCTCGACGACGGATCCCGAGCCGTGGGTCGACTCGATTGCCCTTCGCCCACCAGAAGAGAGGCGATCGACCCGTAGATTGGCTTGTTTTCCTCATTTCACCAAGCGGCCCCCGCGCGAAGGTGGTGCTCGGCGGGGACAGGAGAAAGAAGTTCCTGTCGGGGCCACGCCTAGAACCAATCCTCCGATACCGCATTCGGCCAACGAGATCACGGCCTACAGCGACGGACTCGACCCCATGCCCTGCCGAGCGGCTATCGCCAGGAACCCCAAAGCACGGAGACTGCGCCGGAGAGAACCCCCTTATGGGTCGCCGCCTACGGGGACTCGATCACCGTGGCCATCGAGGAGATTCTCGTCGTTCAGGACCTTTCCATCGTGGTCCTCATCGCCCTCGGCATGGCGATCCTGTTCCGATGGATCCACCAGCCCCTCCTGATCGGCTACATCGTGGCGGGAATGCTCATCGGGCCGTACACTCCGCCCTTTTCCCTGATCCACTACCCCGACATACTCAACGCTTTGGCGGAGATGGGGATCGTATTCCTCCTCTTTGCCGTGGGGTTGGAATACCCGTTGGCTCGCCTCCGGGCCGTCGGGCGGAAGGCTCTCGTCGTCGCACTCTCCGAAGCGCTCGCGACCTTCGCTGCAGGGTTCTTGGTGGGGCAGGCATTCGGGTTTCCCTTCTGGGACAGCCTGTTCATCGGACTGGCCATCTCGGTCACGAGCACGGTGATCGTCTCGAGCGTGCTCGAGGAGATGGGGGTCCTCCGGAGGCCGGACACCAGCCTCGTCCTCGGGATCACGGTCGTCGAAGACATCGTGGTCGTCTCGATGCTCGGGATCTTGCAATCCACCGCTCAGCAGGGCCATTTTTCTCTCGTCTCCATCCTGTTCTCGGTCGGCCTGGTCGTCGTTTTCATTGTCGGAGTGCTTCTGATCGGACCGCGCACCATCTCCCCGCTCATTGACCGGCTCCACCGCTCGGGCATCAACCAGGTCCTCCTCCTCGCCCTCCTGGGTCTCGCGTTCGGGCTCGCCCTGATCTCGAACCTGATCGGCATCTCAGTGGCGACCGGGGCCTTTTTCGCGGGCGTGCTGGTCGCGGAGTCGAAGTCCCAGGCCGCGGCGCACGAGCTCATGGCACCCCTCAAGGACGTCTTCGGGGCGATCTTCTTCGTCTCGATGGGAGCGTTGATGGACATCGGGCTCCTACCGAACTACATTCTTCCCATCGCCGCGTTCCTTGCGACCGCCTTTGGCGTAAAGCTGGTCGCGACGTACTGGGCGACCCGACAGCAGCGGGTCGCGGCTCCCGAAGCGCGTCGGGCGGCGCTGACCTTGTCGGCCTCGGGAGGCGAACTTTCGATCGTGGTGGCGAAAGGGGGGGCGGACATCAACGCCACCACTCCGTTCGTCCTCCCGTTCGTCGGAGCACTCACGGTCGTCACGTCGGTGATCGCTCCCTTCTTGATCCGGTACGCGTGGCGGCGTCCCACGGAACCTGACCCGGTCCGTCGTAAGTCGGCGTGAACGGCGCGGTCCACCGTCTCGGCTCGGAACCTCCGCAACGCGCGGCCGAGGGCGGGACCGCGATCACCGCCCGCACCCGGGAACCGGCCCTGAAGAAGAACCTCCTTCATTTCCGGGAGGGGGCATGAAGAATCTTTCGAATCCGCCACCTGACCGTCGCCTTGAGACCGCGGTTGCACCCACGCGCAAGCCCCAACGGCCCGTCGGCAGTACCAGAGTAGAGCTGGGCGGATCGAGGGAGTCGCCGACCGATTTTACGTCTTTTTATATCTGGAGACTTCCACCCTCTATCGGAGCGGCCGCCCATGAGGCAAGTGTTGATTCTGATGTTCATGACGCTTGATGGTGTCGCCGAGTTTCCTGACTACGTCGAGGACGCCGGTTCGAACGCTGCCGGCGAGGGTCCACCGATGTGGGACTCCCGAATGGATTCAACGGATACCCTTCTCCTGGGTCGGCAAACCTACGAGAAGTGGGCCGGTTTCTGGCCCCGCTGGAAGAACGACCCGGCCGCGGGGAAGTTCATGCGGGAGTTCTCGCGGTTCGCCGATCGCGCGGAGAAGGTCGTATTCTCGAAAACGCTCAAGTCCGCCGACTGGCCGAAGTCAAGAATCGTCAGAGGGGACCTGGGCGAGGAGATTGCTCGACTCAAGTCCCTGCCGGGGAAGGATATCGTCTTGGGCGGAGGTCCCAAACTCGCCCAATCGTGCTTGGAACGGGATCTCGCGGACGAGCTTTTCATCACGATGTTTCCCAGCATCGTGGGAAGCGGGAAGCCATTCTTCCACGTGGTGGGCAACCCGGACCACGACGAGGATGTCGTTCCCCGTGGAGCGCCGGGGAGACACGATTTCGCGTTAAACGAGGCGCGGCCCCTCAAGGACGGGACACTTCTCCTTCACTATACCCGGGCCAGTTCGTAGAGGCCCTCATTCGTCGGGCGGAAATCCCTCCGACAGCGACGGGACGCTCCGAACTGGCCAAGAAAGCGCCGGGAGATACGATTCATCGGGGATAACACACGCCACTCCAGACACCAAGCACTAGTGCACCCACCGAGTCTCGAAAGGGGAGTGTCGGGGCGAGGTTTCACACTCCGAAGAGACGGCGATGACCATGTAGGATTTCCTTAACGGGGCGTGAGCCCTCTCGGGAATCTGAGGATCCCGCTTGGCTCAGCCTCGCACCGCCCTAGAAGTCCCGTGTCGGCCGAGGTGCGTCGCTAAATATATCCAGCGGACGCAACCACACTAGAACTTCGAGCATGCCACGAGAACATTGGAAGCCAATCGTTGCGGTGATTGTCGTGGTGGTCCTCGCGGTGACGGGGATTGCGGGCTTCCTCTACTTCTCGGAATCCACCCCGGCCACGGCCCCCCGCAACTGCGCGGCCCCCGCGACCGCGCCCGAGACCGTCGCGCCGGGCTGGCAGGCATCCTACCGCGCCGGCTGCCTGGACGCCGCTGGGAACCCGATGGGAGGGTCGGAGCTGATGCACTTGGTAGCTCACGACGGGATGCTGTTTGCTGCCGTTGGCTACTGGGAAGACACGGCCAACATCAACTACGGTGGCAACAACTCCAGCGCGGGTTGGGCCCAGATTCTGCGTCTAGACTCCCCGGGCGGACAGTGGGCCGTGGACCTGAACATGAAGGGGGTGGTCCGGCCGGACATTCTCGATTCGGTGACGTTCACCACGAATGGGGCCGGAGATCCCCTGAGCCAGCCCGTCAACCTGTTGATCACGGCGGCCTGTCAGGGCAACGCCGGCGCCGACCTCTACACGCGGAACGATACCACCGGGCTATGGGCGACGAGCAAGATCGACTCGGGCCCCACCGGCCCGGGCTGCGACGCCCGAGCCGATACGGTCTATCAGGACCCCATCACCGGAGTGGACCGGCTCTTCGTTTCGCTCGGTGACTTGGGCGTTTATTCTGGCGTGTACGACACCACCGCCCCCGGTGATATTCTCTGGGGTAGCACTTCAGAATCGGGCCGGGTCGCAGTTCGGCCCTTGGCCATCGTGGAGGCGAATGGGAACCTGTTCGCCTCCTCGGGCGCGCTGGTCTACGAACGCGTCAATGGCCCCTCCCCCAGTTGGCGGGTGATCGTGAACGAGAGCGACCTTCCGGGGGGAACCGCCGTCAACCCGGCCGTGGGAGGGATCCGGGGGTTGACCGCGGTGCCCAACCCGAACGGTTCCGGGCAGTCGCTCCTTTTCCTTTGGGTGCCCGGCAATCAGTCCAAGGGGGATATCGTCCGCTTGGATCCGAATGGGAGCGGCGGCTACACGACCACGATCGAGATCTCGCTCTCGCCCATCGCGAGCAAGTATCTGAACAGCTCAGCGGCTGTCGTCCTCGGCGCCTACAACAACATCCTGCCGGTCACCGATCCCGCGACGAGCGACGTGGACTACATCATCGGCCTGCAAACCTGGGTCAGCAACAAATCCGGACTACCGACGATGGGGTGGGGTGACGCGATCGGCGGCACCTACGCGGGAGCCCTCTACGCCATTCGGGGCAGCGACGGGAGCTACAGCATGGGCGAAGTCAACGGGAAGTTCCCGGCGGGTAACCCACCGCTGGAAGCCATCCGCTGCTACGCCATCTCGCCCTTCCCCTCCGATCATGGGAACGTGATCTATTTCGGAGGGTACGACGCCGACGGACATCCATGTTTGGACACTGCGTGGGTCTTCAGCACGACCATCTCGAACGCGCTCGGTGAAGGGGACAACGTCTAGACGGGCACGACCTCGTAGTCGGCCCTCCGCCCACGCGGCCATCAGGTCTCCTGATACTGTACCGGAGCTCTGGGGAAGCCCCAACTCCGAGTCGAGGGTCGCCCCCGGTACGCGACCCCCTCGTTGGAAAACGACGCGAGCGGCCGACCCGATTGCCTCGTGGCAGACAACCAGCCCTTTTCCGCCTACAGTAACTTACTGCGCGAGACTTGGCTGCAGTGGCCGCGCAGGGTTCATGAAGGACGCGCGCGTTCGAGCGCGGACCGCGATGAGCGCAGATGCCGAACCACGAGGGTGATAGCAGGAGCGAACGATGACTGTAAAGTTCCAAGTCGTGATTGATTGCAAGGATCCAGCCCGCATGTGTCAGTTCTGGGCGAGTGCACTCGGGTACGAAATCGCGCCTGCCCCGAAAGGCTTCGAGACTTGGGACGACTACTGGAGAGACATGGGGGTTCCCGAGGACGAACTCGGCTCGGGGCCCGACCGCCTGATCGACCCCTCCGGGAGGGGTCCCCCCATCTGGTTTCAGGTGGTTGACGAAACCAAGACGGTCAAGAACCGGGTGCATTTCGACCTCGGAGTGAGCGGCGGCCGAAACGTCCCCTTTGAGACCCGCAAGCAGCGGGTAGAGGCCGAAGCGGCCCGACTGTCCCGCCTCGGTGCGACGCGGATCCAGGCCCTGTTTGAGAAGGGGATCAACCACTACGCCGTGGCGATGTTGGACCCGGAGGGCAACGAGTTCGACATCAACGGACTCGCGGAAACGTGACCTTAATGGGCGACGCGCACGACCGATGACCTGACCGTAATTCGCGCGCGGGACGGGGACTGACCCCGGGGAGCGGGCATGCCCGCGCACGAGCCTGTGCCTGACTTCCTCCTGTCAGGAAACCCACCCCTTTGCAAAGGCGGTGTCGGGGCCATGCCTGGAACGGATCTTCGAATTCTGTGCTTGTGCAACGGCTAATCCGCAACAACCCTCGTTTCTTCGGCTTCGAAGAAAATGGCGGTACCCAAGCCATGCCTGGAACAAGTCTTCGGATTCTGCGCATGTGTAACGCCTAATCCGCAACAACCACCGTTTCCTCGGCTTCGAAGAAAACGTCGGTGCCCAGGCCAGGCCTAGAACGAATCCTCGGATTCTATACTTCGGATTTGATGGTGAACGGGAGCGGCCGATGACTTGACCGCAATCAGCGCGCCAAGCGCGAGAAGCGCAACGTCGGCAGGGTCATGAGGACTCTGGACGATTGCCATGGGATGAGTTACGAGTTGACGGCCATCTGCGACGGATGCGGAGTGCGCCTGAGTATCCGACTGGACGCCTTTGGCAAGAAGTTCCCCGACCGGCCGCTGCCGGCCGGATGGACCCATGTCCATCGGGGTGGAGCACCGGGGACGGTGACTCCCGAGATCGGGATCGCTTGTTCGCGGGCGTGCCTCTCGAAGGCGCGACGAACCCTCCTCGCACGCCGCGCTCGGAAGCCCGCGCGGCCGCGTCGCGAGGACTTTCGCA